>Ga0307478_10003430_pt1 | contig 11781 bp, 6 predicted proteins | sample atmos_gasesECM4C_2_FD_203713 | JGI IMG/M metagenome (GOLD analysis project Ga0307478, IMG submission 203713) | Hardwood forest soil microbial communities from Morgan-Monroe State Forest, Indiana, United States - atmos_gasesECM4C_05 | ecosystem: Environmental > Terrestrial > Soil > Temperate...
GCCTCCAGCAAGAAAGCCGTGATCTGCCACACCTGATGGGATCCCGGGGCGGAGCCGTCGAGGACGGGCGCGAGCGCGGCGGTCGCCGCTCGCGGGTCGCCCTGGGCGAGCCGCAGCGCCGCCATAGCGGTGCGAACACCTGGCCTTTCGCGTTCCTCGCCGGCCGTCTCGGTCAAGACGGCATCGGCTTGCGCGGTCTCCCCCAGCCGCACCAGGACGTCCAGAAGGAACGCGCGCACCTCCGTCGTCAGCGGGTGCGCTGCACTGAACGGCCGTCCGGGCAGGTGCCCGGGGGCACGGAGAGCCGCTAGCGCCGCCTCGAGGTGGCCGCGAGCGATCTCGAGCAAACCCCGAACCAGCTGGAACAGCATTCCCGTCGCTGGCTCGACCTCGGACTGGAGCGCGTATTCCCCCTCCATGAGCCACCGTTCCGCCTCGTCCAGTTCCCCCTGCCAAATCAACGAGCCAGCCAGCATCGGATAGGCGATCGCGACAACCGGCTCCCCGCTCCAGCCGTACCGTCGCGCCAGCTCGATCGCTTGCCGGCCAAGCCGCGCCGCCAGTTCGGACGAGCGGAAGCTCGCGGCTACTCCCCAGTGCGCCAGGCCTTTGATCTCCAGGAAGGGCCGCCCGATCCGGCGCGCCAAAGCGACACCCCGCTCCAGGTGGGCTTCGGCTTCGTCGACCTGCAACGACCAGAGCTCGGCGATGCCCAGGCTGATCAGCGCGACCGCGCGCAGGTCCTCGCCGAGCCCGAGCTGCGCCGCGTCCAGGCCGTCAGCCGACCGCAGCTGCTCCACCTCCTCGGCGATAGCCCGGAGATCGCCGCGCTGACGGGCCAGGTAAACCCGCAGGACGGCCAGCGTGACACGGAGACGGTCGCGCCTCGCCGCCGGCACCGACGCTGCTCCCGCTGCGGCGAGCGCTAGATACCGCGCCCCCTCCTCTAGCGATCCATCCATCAGCTCGACCGCGGCCGTTACCGCGCTGAGCTCCGCATTGGCCGTGACGGCATCGGCCGGGAACGAGGCGACGAGCTGATGCGCGGTGGCGGCCTGGCCGTTGAGGGTGACGTCGAGCCAATGATCGGCCAGCAGGTGGCCGGCCCGCTCCCAGTCCTGTGCCGCCTGGGCGTGGCGGACCGCCTCCACCGGGAAACCATGCCCGGCGAACCAATCGGCCGCCGTATCGTGCAGGGCGGCTAGTTCAGCCGGCTCGGTATGCCGCAGTTCCAACTCGAGCAGATCGGCGAACAGCCGGTGGTAGCGGAACCAGGATCGCCGCGCGTCCAGTGCGACCACGAAAGCCCCAGCCTGCTCTAGCTCCTGCAAAATCTGCCCTCCGCCGGACCCCCCGGTCAGCAGGTCAGCCAGCGGGCCACTTACCCGCTCGAGCACGGAGGTCCGCGACAGCAGCCGTCGCACCTCGTCGCTCTGCCGCTCAAGGACCTCGGCGAGCAGATATTCGGCCACCGTGCGCTCGCTGCCGCAGAACTCGGCCGCGAACCGTTCCGGATCGGGGTGCCCGGTCAGTGACAGCACCGCCAGCCGCAACCCGGCCGCCCAGCCCTCCGTCCGCTCGTGCAGCAGGGCCAGAGCCGATTCGGACAGTCGAACCCCGGCGGCCTCGAAAAGCGCCTCCGCCTCGTCGCGGCTGAACCGGAGACTGGCCGCGCGTATCTCGGTCAGCTCGCCTTCCAGCCGTAGCCGGTGCAGGCCCAAGCGCAGATCATGCCGGGTGGCGAGCACGAATCGCAGCCCAGCCGGTGCGCGCATCAGCAGCAGCTCGAACTGTCGCAGCGTCTCGGCGGAGCCTAGCGCGTGCATGTCGTCGATGACCAGCCAGATCCGGTCCCGGAGCGGGCCCAGGTCCGCCAGCAGCCGCTCGACGACCGCCCACCCATCCAGATCCGGTGCCGCGCTCAGGGGGCTTATGAGCGCCGAACCAACCGCCGTATTCCGGAGCGCGTCGGCCACCGAGGTCCAGAACCGCCGCGGATCGAGATCCTCGTCCTGGACCGACAACTGGGCGGCGTGTTCCGCCAGGGCCGCCTCATCGATCCATGACCGCAGCAGAACCGACTTACCGCTCCCGGCTGGGCCCGACACCACGGTGACGCGTCCTGCCCGGTTGAGCCGCTCGAACAGCTCACGGCGGACGACCGCCCCGCCGCTGGCGTCACGATCCGGATCGCCAGCGGACTTCTCGCTCATGTCCGTCACCTCGATGCGCGGACCCGGCAGGACGGTCATTGTGTTGCTAACCGCGAACGTCATGGCAACTCCTCGGTACGCGATTGCCCGGTATCCAAGCGGCGCGTATCAGCAGGCCGACAGGGGGTTGTCCCACAGGGACGACTATTGCTCATCCTCCGATCGGAATCATCGCCACCAGCGTGTATCGGCCGCTGCTAGCTGGCGGTAAGCGGCCGATACACGCTAGCCGGGATCACCAATTGTTGTGATGCCGACTCACCCAGCGCGGACGAAGACTTTGGCGCGAGCCGGTTGAGCTGAACAGGCGATCAGACCGGGCTTCTCTTGCACGCACGGGAGGAACAGGTTCATGAACGTACGGGACGCTTTCTACGAGATCCTGCGCACCCACGGGATCACCACCATCTTCGGGAACCCGGGCTCGAACGAGCTGCCACTGCTGCAGGACTTCCCGGACGACTTCCGCTACATCCTGGCGCTGCAGGAGGGCGCTGCGATCGGGATGGCGGACGGCTTTGCGCAGGCCACCGGCCGGCCGGCGCTGGTGAACCTGCACGCCGCGGCGGGTACCGGCAACGCGATGGGGAACCTAATCAACACCCAGGCCGGGCACGTGCCGGTCATCATCACCTCCGGCCAGCAGGCCCGCAAGTACACCGAGCTGGACGCCTACCTCACCAACGTGGACGCGCCGAAGCTGGTCGAGCCGCTGGTGAAGTGGAGCCACGAGCCGGCCCGCCCGCAGGACGCCCCGCAGTCCCTGTCGAAGGCGATCCTGCTGGCCACTGCCGCGCCGACCGGGCCGGTGTACCTCTCCCTGCCACTGGATGACTGGGATCACGACGCGGATGCCAGCGCGCTGGGGCAGCTGACATCCCGGGTCATCGACGGGAACCCCGTCGTCGGTGAGGAGGCGCTGGGCCGACTGCGCGACCGGCTCGCCGCCGCGCGGAACCCGGTCATGGTGGCCGGGCCGGACATCGACACCCCCGCCGGGTGGGACGGCGCGGTGCGGCTGGCCGAGAAGCTGTCACTGCCGGTGCTGGTTGCACCCAGCCCAGCCCGATGCCCGTTCCCCACCCGCCACCCCAGCTTCCAGGGCCTCCTTCCCGGGAGCATCCCCGCCGTCGCCAGCCACTTCGACGGGCGCGACCTCATCGTTGCCTTCGGCGCCCCGATCTTCATGTACCACGAGTTCGCCGACGGCGACTACCTGCCCGCGGGCGCCGAACTGTGGGCGGTCACGTCCGATCCGGATGAGGCAGCCCGCGCACCGGTCGGGCACATCCTCATCGGCGACCCCGCAGAAGCCGTCAAACGGCTCGCCGACACCATCCCCCGCGCCGGACGGGCGCCGCTGCCGGCCCGCGAGCCGCTCTCTCAGACCGACACTACGGGCCCTGCCTTCATCCAGGAGGCGATCTTGGACGCGGTGAACGCGGCTAAGACCGACAGCACGGTCATCGCGCACGAGTGGACCTCGACCATGACTAGCGGGTGGGACCGGCTGGAGTTCACCCAACCGGGGAGCCTGTACCTCAGCGCGGGCGGCGGCCTGGGCTGGGGCCTGCCCGGAGCCATCGGCCTGCAGCTCGGCGACCCGTCCCGGCGAGTGGTGGCGCTGCTCGGCGACGGCGCGGTGCATTACTCGGTCAGCGGGCTATGGACCGCCGCCCAGCACAACATCCCGGTGGTCTTCGTCGTCGCGCGCAACAGCGAATACCGGGCGCTGAAGGAGTTCTCCCGGTTCATGCACGCGCCGGACGCGCCCGGCATGGAACTGCCGGACATGGACATCCCTGGCATCGCCGCCGCCTACGGAGTCCAGTCCGAGCAGGTGAAAACGCTCGCCGACCTCACCCGCGCCGTCAAAGACGGGCTCTCCTCCGACAGGCCGAGCCTGATCGAGATCAGCGAACGCGGCCTCGCCGACTCCTGAGCGGCCGGGGACCCCATGACGAGCCTGCATGACCGTACCGCGCGGCTGCGCGAGGCGTTCGTCCCGGGCTGGCTGGCCGACGCGATGCCGGACTGGCTGACCGAGGCCATGCGGCCCAAGCCCGCACCGGTCCCATGGGGAGCGATGGCCCGCGCTGCGCTTGCCATCTGCGTGCCGCTGTCGGTCGGTATCGTGACCGGCCGCCGCGACATCTGGCTGCTTCTGGCGATAGGCGGGCTGACCGGCACGGTCATCGACACCGGCGGCCCGTACGTGGTGCGAGTCAAGCGGGCTGTCACAGCCGGCGTGTTTGGCGGCGCCGCCGGCCTGGTGATCGGGATGCTTATCCACCACCGGGGGTGGGTAGCCGTGGCCAGCCTGGTCGTCGTCGCGGGCGTCTCGGCCGTGATCTCCAGGCTGGGTAGCACCGCATCGGTCACTGGGCTGCAACTGCTGGTCTTCGCCGCGCTGGGCCTGGGCCCGTTCGGCGCGCTACGGCCCTGGTGGCACATCGTACTCGGCTTCGCCGCCGGGGTCGCCTGGGCGCTGCTGCTCCTCGTCCCGGGCTGGCTGCGGTCCCCCCGGTCCGCCGAACAAGGCGCCGTCGCCGGCGCCTACCACGCGCTCGCCGACGACCTGCGCGCGATCGGCACCGACCGCACCGCCCAGACCAGGCGCACGGTCACGGCCGCGCTCAACACCGCGTACGACACCCTGCTCACCGCGCGGGCGACGGCCGGCGGCCGAAGCCGGCGTATGACGCACCTGATGGCGGTGCTCAACGCCAGTTCCCGGGTATCCGAGGCGGTCGTCACGCTTCGACTCGAGGGCACCCGGCCGCCGCTCCTCGTTGCCGACACCCTTGACCGGCTCGCCGACGCGATCGCGGCGGGCGGCCCGCTCCATGGCGGCCGGCTGCGCCGCGGCCCGGAACGCCTGCATGGCGTGCCGCCGATCCCGCCACCGTGGTCGTCCAGCCCTGGCTCTCTCGAGCTGCGGGATGCCCTGACGGCCCTCGCGCGCACGATCGCATGGTCGCCCGCCACGCCGCCCCGGCCGGCGCCGCGGACACCGTTGCGCGAGCGCGCCCGGGTCGTGCTCGGCACTCTGCTCGACCAGCTTCGGGGCGGACGGCTCGCATGGACCTTCACTATCCGGCTGATGATCTGCGTCGGCCTGGCCGCCGTGGCGAGCGAGGTGCTTCCCCTGCAGCGGTCTTACTGGGTGGTACTCACCGTCGCCATCGTGGTGAAGCCCGACAACGGCTCGGTGTTCGCCCGCGCCCTGCAGCGCGGCATCGGTACGATCGCCGGCGCGGTGCTGGGCGCCGTCATCCTGGCGACGGTTCCGTACGGGCCGTGGCTGCTGTTCCCGATGGCCGTGCTCGCGGCGGGGCAGCCGTACGGGCGCCTCCGCAACTTCGGCCTGGGGGCCACGTTCATGACGCCGCTGGTCGTGCTGCTGATCGACCTGCTGGCGCCCACCGGCTGGCGGCTCCCCGAAGAACGGCTGGTCGACACACTGCTCGGCTGCGCGATCGTGCTGCTCGTCGGGTACGCGCCGTGGCCGAGCAGCTGGGACTGCCACCTGCCACGGCAGTTCGCCGCCACGCTGCGCGACATCTGCCCGTTCCTGCAGGCGGCACTCATCCCGGATCCGGATCCGGATCCGGCGGCCCGCGGCCGCGGATGGCAGCTGCGCCGCAAGGCCTACCGCGCGCTCGGCGACCTGCATGGGGAGTACCAGCGGGCAATGTCCGAGCCAGCGGCCGTGAGCCGCCGCGCGTCGGCCTGGTGGCCCGCGATCATCGCGCTCGACGAGGTGGCCGACGCGGCGACCGCCACCGGGGTAGCGATCCGCCGCGGCGTGCCCGCCCCGTCACCCGGCGCAGTACATCAGCTGACCGCGGCGCTCTACGCCGTCGCCGACGCGATCGACGCCGGCATCCCGCCCCGAGCCGGCAACCTGCCCGACGACGAGGCACTCAAGCCGGTCACCGACACCGTGCGGCCCGTGCTGTCCGCGCTCGGGCCGAGGCCGCAGCCGACCAGGAGCGACAATCGCGTGACGGGAACCACTGATAGTTCGGGTCAATGATCGTCGGGGGTAACGGGGAGCAGCACGGTCAGTACGGTGCCGGCCCCGGGCGGGCTGTCCACGGTCATGCTGCCGCCCACGGCCTCCACCCGGTCGCGCAGGCCGGTCAGGCCCGAACCGCGGCTGGCGTCGGCGCCGCCGGCCCCGTCGTCGCGGACCTGGACCCGCAGCGTGCCGTCGGCCTGCTCGATGAGGATGTCCACCGCCGAGGCGTTCGCGTGCTTGGCGGCGTTAGTGAAGGCCTCGGCGGCGACATAGTAGGCGGTGACCTCCCAGGAGCCCGGGAGCCTGTCGCCGGTCGGCATCTGCACCCGGACCGGGAGCGGTGAGCGCCGGGCCAGCGCCCGGATCGCCGCCCCCAGGCCGGCCTCGATGACGATGGCCGGATGCACGCCCTGGCAGATGTCCCGCAGCTCCTGGCGGGTGGCGGCCAGCTCGTCCCGCACCTGATCCACGTCGGCGCGGACGTTCGCCGGGACCAGGTCGCGGATACCGCTCAGCAACAGCGCCTGAGTGACCAGGCGCTGCTGGACGCCATCGTGCAGATCCCGCTCGATCCGGCGGCGCGTCTCATCCGCGGCAGCGACGATCCGGGCCCGCGACGCGGCCACCTCGGCCTGCGCCTGGGCGTTCGCGATCGCGGTCGCGACCAGCTCGGTGAACCCGGCCAGCCGCGCCTCGGTACCGACCGGCAGCGGTTCCCCCGCAAATGCCACGCTCACGGCGCCCCACAGGCGGCCCTCGACGCTGATCGGCACGCCGACGCCCGCGGCGAGGCCGATCTCGTGGCCGACGTCGGGGGCCGGCCCCGATGCATCGGCGAAGTCATCGATCCGCGCTGGCTGGCCAGTATGGAAGATAAGCGTGGACACGTTCCGCCCTCCGAGGCGCGTCTGGCCGCCGACGGGGACGGCGGTGCCGGTGCCGCTCCACGAGGCGACCACCGTTATCGCGCCGTCCAGGTCATAACGGCCCATCACCGCGTGATGGGCGTGCAACAGCCGCCCGGCCTCCTCGGTAACCGCGGCGAACACCTCGGCAGGCGCCGCGGCCCGGGCCACCAGGGTAGCCACCCGCCGCAGCGCGGCCTGCTCCTCGGCCACTCGGGCAAGAGCAGCGCGGCTCTCGGCGTTGGCGATCGCGGTCGCCACCAGCCCGGTGAACGAGGCCAGCCGGGCCTCGGCATCCGCGGGCAGCGGCTGCTCGGTGCTCGTGCGGACGCCGAGTACGCCCCACAGGCGCCCCTCGACCATGATCGGCGTCCCGACCGACGAGCGGACACCCCGATTGCGGGAGACGGCACCCAACGGGTCGGAGGCATCGGTGTAGCTCTCGATCCGGGCTGCACGACCGGTCTGGTATACGAGCGTGGTGCAGTTCTTCCCCTCGAGCTTTAGCCGACTGCCAACGACAAAGCGCCCCCCTGCACTGGCTACGATCGTCGCGGTACCGTCGGGCTCGTAACGGCACATGTTCGCCACATCGGCGAGAAACAGCCGCCCGGCCTCCTCGGCAACCGCGGCGAATGCCTCCTCTGGGGGCGCCCCGGCAGCGACGAGCGTGGCTACGCGACGCAATGCGGCCTGTTCCTCGGCGACCCCGCGCAGGTCCGTGCGCGCCTGCGTGCTGGCGATCGCGGTTGCGACCAGCTGGGTGAACCCGGCGAGCCGCGCCTCGGTATCCGCCCGCAGCAACTCCCCTTGGGTCAATCCCACGATCATGGCGCCCCACAGGCGGTCCTCGACCTTGATTGGCACGCCCACCGATGACCGCCACCCCCAATCCCGGGTGGCGACATCGCCGAGCACGCCCGACACGACGGCGTAGTCGGCCCGCGCCGCCTGGCCAGTCCGGAACACCAGCGTGGTGACGTTGTCCCCGCCCAGTGGCAACCGGCCGCCTACCGGGGTCGCCGAGGGAACACCCGTGCTGGTCCACGCGCCGACCACCGTGATCGCGTCCTGCGGGTTGTACCGAATCAAGACCGCGGCGTCCACTCCCAGCTGCTGCCCGGCCTCCGCCGCGACCGTGGCGAAGACGGCCTCCGGCGGCGCCGCTTGGGCCACGAGTACCGCCACCCGCCGCAGGGCGGCCTGCTCGCCGACGATCTTAGCTGGGTCCGGCAGCACGCCGTCGGCCTCCATCCAGCACCTCCATGCGCGGTCGGACCCCCGGCAAGCCCTGCGTACATCAATCCTGCATACATTCGAAGCCGAATGCGAGTGGTCAGTGGACGCGGGCCGTGCCATAGCCTCGCGTGGCCTTAACCCTGAGCTGAAGCCCGGCCGGGCCGGGGCTCTACAAGCTAGGCCCCCGCCAGGTTAGAAGCTAGCGGTGATGCGGGCGCTGCGGCCGCGCTGGCACACTGGGTAAATGCCGCTACGGTGCCTCATCGTCGATGACTATCAGCCATTCCTCCAGCTCGCCCAGGCCAGGCTGGAGCGGCAGGGCATGGCCGTGATCGGGGTCGCCACCAACGGCATCGAGGCGCTGCGCCAGGCACGCGAGCTGAGCCCGGACGTGGCGCTGGTCGACATTTCGCTCGGCACGGAGAGTGGTTTCGACGTCGCACGGGAGATCAGCCCCTACGTCGCGAGCGTGATCCTGATCTCCTCCAACGATCACTATGAGGACGACGACTATGCCGAGCTCATCGCAGGCAATCCCGCGGTGGGCTTCTTGAGCAAGGCCGCGCTGTCAGCGGACGTGATCAGCCGACTCGTCCTCTAGCCGTCCGGGACGGCGAGCACTCGCGCCGGCCGGGTGCGGCCATCATGCGTCGTGGTTACATATTTGGGTGAGTGATCTAAGCGGTCCCGACCGTCCGGTGCGGGTTGTTCTGGCCGAGGACAACGTGCTGTTGCGCGAGGGTGTGGCGGGGCTGCTGGAACGGGCGGGATTCGAGGTAGTCGGCCAGGCCGGGGACGCGGACGGCCTCATCGCCCTAGTCCGGACGCAGCGCCCGGATCTCGTCGTGGTTGACATCCGGATGCCACCCGAGCATTCCACCGAGGGGCTCGACGCGGCGCTGACCATCCGCGGGGAGTTCCCGCAGATCGGCATCATGGTGCTGTCGGCCTTCGTGCACGCCGAGCACGCGGTCGAACTGCTTTCCAGCGGGCAAGGGATCGGTTACTTGCTCAAAGACCGCGTCGAAAACGTCACGGAGTTCGTCCAGTCGCTGCAGCGCGTCGCCGGCGGCGGCGTGGTGATCGACCCGGCACTGGTGCAGGACCTGGTCCGCACCCGGCCGGGCCGCGATCCGTTTGACACGCTCAGCGCCCGCGAGCGGGAGGTCCTCGCGCTGATGGCCGAGGGCCGCTCGAACGCGGGGATCGCCCGGCAGATCTGGGTCGCCGAGTCAACGGTGGAAAAGCACGTGCACAGCATCCTCGGCAAGCTCGACCTCCCAGACAGCTCCGACGACCACCGCCGGGTCCTGGCCGTGCTTGCCTACCTCAGCTCCGCCGGAAGCTGACCAGGCAGTCCGGCCATGAGGCGCTGCCTCACTATTAGCGGAACTGCTGCCACAGCAGCAGGACGTTCAGGGCGGCGATCACGGCCACGCACGTACCGCCGGCGATGGTGGTGCGGCGCTGGTTGACATGACAGCCCATCACATCGCGCCGGCTGGTCAAGATGACCAGCGGCACCAGCGCGAACGGGATGCCGAAGGACAGCACGACCTGGCTGAGCACCAGGGCGCTTGTGGGGTTGGCCCCGGCCGCCAGGATCGCCAGCGCGGGGATCATGGTGACGGCCCGGCGGGCCAGCAGCGGGACCCGGAGCCGGACGAAACCGGCCATGATGATCTCGCCGGCGTAGGTGCCGACGCTGGAGGAGGAGACACCAGAGGCGAGCAGCGCTACCGCGAACACCAGCGCCGCGCCGCCGCCGGCCAGCCGGCCGAGCTCGGCGTGCGCCTGGCCGATGGTGTCCAGGCCGGCCAGCGCCGGGGTGTGGAAGGCGCGGGCGGCAATGGCGAGCATCGCCATGTTCACCAGGCCGGCCAAGCCCAAAGCGGTGAGCACGTCCAGTTGCTGGAACCGGAGCAGGCGATGGCGGTCGCGATCATCGCGGCTGGGCGTGCGGTCCTTGGTCATGGCCGAATGCAGGTAGATGACATGCGGCATCACGGTGGCACCGAGGATCCCGGTCGCCAGGTACAGCGAGCCGGCGCCATCCAGGCCGGGGACCAGGCCATGCAGCGACCCGGGGACAGACGGCCCAAGCCTGAGGGTCTCATACAAAAAGCCGGCGGTGACGAACCCGAGCAGCGCGATGATTGCCAGTTCGAAGCGGCGCCGGCCGCGGGCCCGCAGGCCCAGGACGGCGAAGGTGATCAGCCCGGTGATCAGCCCGGCTGGCAGCATCGGCACGCCGAACAGCAGGTTCAGCCCGAGCGCCGCGCCGATGAACTCGGCGACGTCGGTGGCCATGGCCATCACCTCGCCCTGCACCCACATGCCCCAGGTGGCCGGGCGGGGAAGCCGCTCGCGGAGCAGTTCGGGCAGCGCTCGGCCAGTGACGATGCCCAGCTTGGCCGACAGGTACTGCATCACCATCGCCATTAGGTTCGCGGCCAGGACCACCCACAGCAGAAGGTATCCGTACTGCGCCCCGCCCTCGATGTTGGTGGCGAAGTTCCCAGGATCGACATAGGCCACCGACGCGACGAACGCCGGGCCAAGCATGGCCAGCACGCCCCGGATCCGTCCCCGGGCCAGCAGCTGGTCAAGCGCGCTCGGGCCAGCGGTCAGCGAGGGCTCCCGACTCGCCACTGGAATCCCGGCATCCGCGGCCGTGAACTCAATCTGCGTGGCGGTCATGGATGCTCCTAGGAGGTTGAGTCCTCAGTGGTCGCTGGTCCGCTGTGGGCAGCACTGAGCCTCGCGCTCCGCTTGATGAGCAGACATCGCATGATCTTGTGATTCGTGCTCACAAAGCCGGCCCGAAGACTTCCGGACAGAGATCACATGTCCTTGTGATTCGCGCTCACCAAGCCGGCCCGAAGACTTGCCGGTACCGGCGGGGATACCGGCCGGCGGTCCAGATGCTCAAGGGAGCAGCCGTCGGCGACCGCCTCGAGGGAAGACCGAAAGGACCCCACCATCATGAGCTCGAACGAAAACCAGGTACCCCATCACGAGACCCCCACCCTCGGGAACCCGGATCTGCCCCAGGAAGGCATGCAGACCACCGCCGGGAATCAGGCCAGCGCGACGATGACGGGGCCGCAAAACCCGGTGATCGAAGGCCAGTTCCCCAACCAGATCTACGCGCCGGGGACGGACATCAGCACTCAGCCGTTCTTCTGGTCCTCGTTCAACATCTCGCCCCGCCGCCAGCAGCGCGGGGGCTGGGCACGCGAGATCACGGGGCACGATTTCGCGATTTCCGACGAGATCTCCGGCGTGAACATGTACCTCGAGCCGGGCGGCATCCGTGAGCTGCACTGGCACCAGACCGCCGAGTGGGCGATCATGACCGAGGGCAAGTGCCGGATCACGACCCTCAGCCGTGAAGGGC
>Ga0307478_10003431_pt1 | contig 11777 bp, 10 predicted proteins | sample atmos_gasesECM4C_2_FD_203713 | JGI IMG/M metagenome (GOLD analysis project Ga0307478, IMG submission 203713) | Hardwood forest soil microbial communities from Morgan-Monroe State Forest, Indiana, United States - atmos_gasesECM4C_05 | ecosystem: Environmental > Terrestrial > Soil > Temperate...
GAAGGCTACTACATCCGCCCCACGGTAATCGCCGACATTCCCGCGAAATCGAAACTCGAGCAGGAAGAAATCTTCGGCCCCGTTCTCGCCGTCATCAAAGCCCGCGGCTTCGACAACGCGCTTGAAATCGCCAACGACACCGAGTTCGGACTCACCGGCGCCATCTACACCAAATCGCGCGACAAAATCGATCGCGCCATTCGTGACTTCCACGTCGGCAACCTGTACATCAACCGCAAATGCACCGGAGCCATGGTCGGCGCCCACCCCTTCGGCGGCTTCAACATGTCGGGAACGGATTCGAAATCCGGCGGCCCGGATTATCTGTATCTGTTCACGCAAGCCAAATCGGTCGGCGAAAAAATCAGCTGATTGTTGGGAAAGCGTCGCGCCGCGTTTTGGACGGTCGAGAGTTCGGAAGGGCGAGGCTTCAGCCGTGCCTCTAGGCTTGGAATGCCGTGGAAGAGCGGCGCTTCAGCGCCGCGTAGAGTTCCAGAAGTTTCACGGCTTGAGCCGTCGAGAAGTGGTATTACTCCCGCAGCGCTTGTTTGTCGGCTTGGAGCCTCTGACCGAACGGGCCTCGCCACAACCGGGTCATGAGCGTAAACGAGGCTGTTAGCGTCAACTTGCGATGTGACCCCAGTGCCGTTCGGGCGTTATTGTGTAATGGTGACCGTCAGGGCAGCGGTGTGGGAGATCGCGCCAGTGCCGCTTGTCGAAGCGGTCAGGGTAATGGTGCTGGTTCCCGCTGTGGTGCCTTGGTTGGGAGCAGGATTTCCAGTCTTGCTACCACTGCCGCATGAAGTTAGACCTGCGGCCAACGTGAGAACGGCTAGCATACCGAAGACGCGCAAACCGCCGAGCGTCCTCCCCCGACGAACGCCAATGCCAAACGTCATTCCGAGAAACGGGAGTACAAGCGCATAGTTCACGTAATGCGAGGACGGTATTGGCCATAGCGATGATGCGCTTGCTGCAGTCGTAGTGATGGTAAGTGTGCTTGAAACCACCTTGCCGTCGTCGGGGGTGACGGACGGTGGGGCGAAGCTGCACGTGACTTCCGAAGGGAGCCCACTACAGGCAAAACTCACTTGTGAACTGAACCCGTTCATGGGTGTGACCGTGAACGTGGCGGTCCCCCTTTGCCCGGCGACAATGGTCAGAGTGGATGGTGTGACCGCCAGCTGGTAATCGGGGTTCAAGCTGATAGTGTAGGTCGCGATCGCGACGGCGCTATTGTTATAGCCGCTGGCCCCAGCGATCGCTTGGATTGTCTCCGTGGAACTGACAGTAATTGGCCCGTTATAGACGGCTGAGCCAGTCGTGGGTGTCGTCCCGTCGTTGGTGTAATAGATCGTGACCCCAGTCATCGTGTTCGAGACGGTCACCGTTTGCGCCGAACCATAGGTACCAGATCCGGGTGAAAATGTTGGCATCGCCGCCGCTGGCAAGGAATTGATCGTGAGCGTTTGCGCGGAGGAGGTCGAGGTAGCAAACGTGCCGTCTCCGCTATAGATGGCGGTGATTGGATAAGTGTTCAAGGCGAGCCTGCTGGGGTTGTAGTCGAAGGTGGCGGTGCCACCGCTCAGGTTCGAAGATGCCACTTCGCTCGAGCCGTTGAAGAACGCGACCACCCCCGTTGGAGTCTCGCTCCCTGAAGTAGGGGCGACCGTCGCAGTCATTACCACCGGCCCGGACGAACCTACGGCGACGCTCGCGGGCGACAAGACCAGACTAGTTGTAGCAGGGCTGGTCCCACCAAGCCCTATCGCAACGCTGAAGACCGTGCCGAAGCCGGCACCGTCTCTTGCGTCTGTCCCGTAAAAGGTTCCGTTCGTAGCCTGCAACAGTCCGTTAGGGAAACCGCTGAGGCTGGAGAAGCTATAAAGCGTGATCAACGTCCCCCCTGTCGTGATTCTGAAGATCGTCCCTGCGCCATTGGCTCCGCCCAGAACCGTTGTTCCGTAGAAGTTTCCGTCGGTTCCCCGTGTCACTCCGCTCAGGGGCCAGCCCCCGTCAGTAGAGTCGAAAAGATGCAGAGTGGTCAGGGTGCCCGCAGGCGTGATTTTGAAGACCGTGCCACAAGAAAAGTAGACAGGATAAGCGAGCGTGTCGCACGCCACGAGGTTCCCGCCATAGGCTGTGGTCCCGTAGAAATTCCCGTCGGTACCTTGCACCAGCCCACTGGGATGAAACCCGTCAGGACAGCCGTCATGTTGCTCGCAGAAGCTGTAGAGTAAGGTCAGCGTGCCCTGTGGGGTGATTTTGAAGATCGTGCCACAGTCACCCTCTGGGTTGCTGGGGCCGCACCCAAGGGCCCCCCCCGAGATAGTTGTCCCGTAGAAGTTTCCGTCGCTGCTTTGCACTAAAGCAGCGCTAGGGTTTGCAGCGGTGGTTCCGTCAAAGCTGTAAAGCGTGGTCAGCGTGCCTGACGGTGTAATTTTAAACACGGTGCCCGAGTCGCTGGCTCCGCCACGGCTAGTGGTCCCGTAGAAGTTCCCGTCAGAACCTTGCACTAAAGTGGCGGCCGGATTGGAGCCGTCAGTACAATTCGTTTGGGAGCAAAAGTTGTACAGAGTGACTGGCGTGCCACCCGGGATGATTGAGAAGATCGTGCCAGCGATGCCGCCGAAAGACGTTGTCCCGTAGAATTTCCCGTCCGAGCCTTGGATCAGCCCCGCCGCAGGATTTGCACCGTCACTCCCACTGAAACTGTGCAGCGTGGTCAGCGTGCCTGTTGGTGTGATCTGAAAGATCGTGCCACATCCAGGATCGCCGTCAGCAGAACAGGGGTTGATGGCCCCGCCAACTCCGGTTGTCCCATAGAAGTTTCCGTCCGCGCCTTGCACCAGCCCATTGGGAACTGCGCCGTCAGTTCCGTCGAAGCTGTGCAGGATGGTAAAAGTCTGTGCACGCGAAGCGACTGCCGCCACGAGACAAAGCAAAGAAATGACAAGGCCCCTCTCTAAGAACCCAAACTTCTCCATTTTGCCTCACGCGATAGCCCGCCACTCCGTTGAAACTTGTCGGTCCTGAAGATCCCAAGTTGGCGCGGCCTTAGCAAGGATGCCTATTTACCACAGAATTAGGCCCTTGAACAGATAATTCGTAGAGCGCCACCCGCCCGGAATTTGGTCGAACATGACTCGCATGGTGGGCGAAAAAAATCCCCATCTCATTTGACTCGGCCTGGGGCTCGGTTCTGCGCTCTGTAGTACGGTTTTGAAGAAACCCGGACCGTAGGATCGACACTAATCCAGTGGGCTGCTTGGGAATAAATCGGAAACGCCAGTCGTGACGCAGTAACGCTTGGTTGCCGTAACACCGCCATTACGCTTATTGACCCGATGAGCGCGGGTTTATCCCTGCCGCCCCTGCAAAAACAAAAAAGCCGCCCACCCGGGCGGCTTTTCCAAGACCAAACTCGCCTACGGCATCACTCCCGCCGGAGGCTGTGGTGCCGCCCCTTGCGTCGTCGCCGCCGCCGCTTCATTCAGAATCCTGTGATGGATCGTGAACAGCGCCAGCTCCAGCCGGTCCGACACACCAATCTTGTCATACACATTTCGCAGATAATTCTTGATCACCTGCTCGGTCGTTCCCAGCTGTGTAGCGATTTCTTTATTCTTGTAACCCTGCACAATCAGCGCGACGATGCGCAGTTCTTTCGCGGTGAGGCGATCGCGCACCCGCAGTCCGACCATATCGTTTTCGGTGAGCTCGCTCGGCACCGCTACGTCCTGCACCCAGGTTTCGCCACGGGCCACCTTGCGCACGCAGTCCACCAAGGCTGCGCTGGTCACGTTGCGGTAAACCACGCCATGCGCGCCGTTGCCCATATGCCGCTGCGCGCTCTCGCCAGTATCGGCCAGCACGACCACGCGCGTCTTCGCCTTATTCGCGCCCTGCACAATAGCCGCGAAGTCGTTATGAAATCCCGCCGCCACCACCAGCACGGCGGCGCGAAATTTATCCAGAGCCATAAACATCTGCTCCGGCGTTTGAGCCTGCGCCACAATGCGCATCTCGTCTTCCACCGCCAGCACCTTGGCGATGCCGGCCCGGAAGATTGCCTGGTTATCAGCCAGAATCAGTTTGAGCATGTTATCTGCGCTCCAAAAAAGTTACGCTCGAAAAAGTTATGCTCCGAAAAAAATTACGACTTCCTCACGAATTCATACGAGTCAATCACGCAGGCCACGCCTTTGCCGTCCGCGCTCGCTCCTGTAGGATCGGTGCGGACGACGCGGCCTTTGCATTGAATCGTAACGCTCTCCTGCCCGCCAGTCACATCGGGAGGCAGCGTGATCTCAAACTCCACCGGCGACCCAATCTCCAATGAGGCGTCGGCGCGAATATAAACCCCCGCCGCGCTCAGATCTCCTGTCGTTCCCTTGGAGTCGCCGCTGGCGCCCTCTTTATGTATCTTGATCGGCAGTTCCAGCGGAAATCTTTTTCCGGTCCGCGCTTCGGACACAGTGCCTCCTCTTTCGTGGCTCGACCCATCCTCGCCAAATCCATCTCTTTCGGCAAGCGCCATAGCCATCAAAATACGCTCCTGACAGCCAGATCGACCACAATTCCTGCTCACGGCAGGTATATCACGGATGAGACCGCTATAAAAGCCTGATTACGAATTAGTTAACGGTAGAACCTAGATTCCCCCCGGTTTTTCAACACCTCCAGGCTCTCCACGGAGGGGAGACGCATGACCCTTACCCACGTCTCCAAGTCGGAAGGGACACCTCTTTTGTCCCGTTGTCAGGCCACCACAATTCAGTTTTTTCATCCGCCATGGCACGTCATGTTACCGTTTGATTAGGAGTGTCACCCTCGCTCAGGAGAGCAACATCATGCTCCACTCATTCCTTTTCCGTATCGGGCGGATCGAGTTCGCCCTTGCGACAGGCTTTCTTCTTCTGCTGCCCGCCACCGCCCTTGCACAAGAATCTCCTAAAAAACCCGGCTCGACAAGCAATGTTTCCGCGCCTGCCGCGCAAAAAACCACTAAGCCGGACGAATCCGCTTCCGCCGCCACAGCGCTCGTCGAACTGAATAACGCTCTCGAAGGTCTCGCCGCCAAAGTCTCACCTGCGGTCGTGCAGATTCTCGTGACCAGTTACGGCCCAGCTCACGAGGAAAATCATACCCAGACGGCTCTCATCGTTCGCCAGCACGCCGTCGGTTCCGGCGTCATCGTCGATCCCAACGGCTACATCATCACCAATGCCCACGTCATTGAAGGCGCGCAGCGCATCCGCGTGGCTTTGCCGCTGCCTGCCGACAATGGCCGCGTTGTGCCGCTGGGAAAACGCCGCATCATGGAGGCGCGCCTGCTCGGGGAACACAAAGAAACTGATCTTGCCCTGCTGAAGATCGACGAAACCGACCTTCCCACGCTCCCGCTGCTTTCGCAGCAACGTCCTCGCGTAGGCCAGCTAGTCTTTGCCATCGGCAGTCCTGAAGGTCTGCAAAATTCGGTGACGATGGGAGTGGTCAGCGCGACGGCGCGCCAGGCTGATCCGGATAAGCCGCTCTCCTACATCCAGACTGATGCCCCCATCAACCCTGGCAATAGCGGCGGACCGCTGGTCGACATGAACGGTTCCGTCATCGGCATCAATACTTTCATTCTTTCTGCCGGGGGCGGGAGCGAAGGCCTTGGCTTTGCCATCCCCGCGCGCATCGTCGAGTTTGTCTACCAGAGTCTGCGCAAGCATGGGCACGTTCATCGCGTGGAGATTGGGGCTGCGGCGCAGGAGATTACTCCCACGCTTGCCGAGGGTCTTCATCTCGCCCAGCGCTGGGGAGTGATTATCGCCGACGTCAAGCCCGATGGTCCCGCCGCCGCGGCCGGCCTGCAGGTTCAGGACATTGTTCTTCGCGCCGACGACCGCCGCGTCGAAACGCTTCCCGCCTTTTCCTCCGCCCTCTATCTGCATCGCCTCGATGAAGTGCTCAAACTGGAAGTGTTGCGCGGCGAGCAGAGAACAACTCTCTATATTCCCGCCATAGAACATCGCGACGCGATGGATAAACTATTCGACGCCGCCGATCCCGATAAGAGTCTGGTTCCGCGACTCGGCATTCTCGCCATCGATTTCACTTCCGATCTGACTAAAGATCTCGCGTCGCTTCGCATTCCCTCAGGCGTAATCGTCCTTGGCCGCGCCGGCGACTTCATTACTCCAGACACCGGCCTGCAAACCGGCGATGTCATCCACTCGCTCAACGGCAGCCCCATCACTTCGATGGAGGCATTGCGCACCGCCGTACTCGCCTTGAAGACGGGGGAAGCCGTGGTCCTTCAGGTCGAACGCTCTGACGGACTCACCTACCTGGGTTTTGAAATGGAATGACAGGAAAGCTGAGAAGAAGCCAAGACTGAATCGATGGTTCAGTCATCACGGGAACGCTTAATGCCCGCGCCTTTTGTTATGCGGTCTTTCCTAAATCCTTGGCCACGCTGTCGAGCACGCCGTTAACGAACTGGACGGACTCCGGGCTGGAAAACTTTCGCGCGATCTCCAGCGCTTCGTTGATGATCACCGCCCGCGGCGTCTCCGGATAACCCAGAAACTCCGCCACGCCTGCCCGCAAGAGATTGCGATCCACCGCCGCCATTCGTTCCATCCGCCAATGCTCCGCGTGACCTTCAATCAGCTTGTCAATCTCCGCGCCGCGGTCGGTTGCCACGCGAAACAAATCATCCGCGAATCCTCGCACCTCGGCGCTGGCGGAGCCATGCTCAGCCCAAAACGTGCGCTGCACATGGTCGATGGTCTGCTTGCCCATGTCCGCCTGAAAAAGCATCTGGAGAACCAGTTCGCGGGATTTACGGCGCGTGCCCATTAGGAAAATGTGTTTGGAAGTGGTAGTTCAGTTTACTGCAAGGAAGGATTATTTGCGCTTCGATTTGGAAGTCTTTGCACTCGGAGAATTCTTTTCCGGCTTCTCATTCCGCCGCGGGGTTTTTTCATTTCGTCTTGTACCTTTGTCATTCCAAGCAGAGCGAAGAATCCCTGTTTTGCTGACAGCTGACGGCTGATGGCTGATAGCTTCCCGCAACGACGCCATCTCCACCGCGGCCAGCGCCGCCTCAAATCCCTTATTCCCCATCTTCAACCCGGCGCGATCAATAGCTTGCTCGAGGTTCTCGCAGGTAAGCACGCCAAACGCGTGAGGGACCCCGGTCTCCTGCGCCGACTGTCCAATGCCGCGCGTGACTTCATTCACGATTACGTCATAGTGCGCGGTGTCCCCTCGGAGCAAGCAGCCGAGGCAGATAATCGCGTCATATTTCCCGGTCTCTGCTAACTTCCGCGCCGTGAGCGGAATCTCGAATGCTCCTGGTACGCGGATTAGATGAATATCTCTTTTTTGGCTTCCCGAGCGCAGCAGGCCGTCTACCGCGCTAAGCAATAGTCTTTCGGTGATAAATGCGTTGAAGCGCGAAACTACCACGGCAAAACGCTTACCGGCGGCGCTAAGGTCGCCCTCGATGGCAGGAATCGCAGAAACAGGAAGCCGCTCGATTTTCAATTTCTCTTTCGTGGCCCTCTCCGTCGCTTTACCTGTATCCCTCTGTTCCCTCTGTGTTGAAGCCTTTGCTTTACTTCCCTTTGAACTGCGCCGCTCGCTTTTCCAGGAACGCCGTAGTCCCTTCCTTCTTATCCTCCGTCGCGCAGGCCACGGCGAACAACACCGCCTCCAGATAAAGCCCCTCGCTCAAAGTCATCTCCATCCCCTTATTGACGGCTTCCATCGCGTATTGCACGGCCAGCGGAGCATTCGCGATAATCTTCGCCGCAATCGCTTCCGCCCGCGGAATCAACTCAGCCGCCGCTGTGACCTCGTTCACCAATCCAATGCGATGCGCTTCCTGCGCCGTAATCATTTCGCCCGCCAGCACCATTTGCATCGCGATCCCTTTGCCCACCAGCCGCGGCAACCGCTGCGTCCCGCCATAGCCCGGAATAATTCCCAGCTTTACTTCTGGCTGCCCGAATTTGGCGTTCTCGCTCGCCAGCCGCATCGTGCAAGCCAACGCCATCTCGCACCCGCCGCCCAGTGCAAATCCATTGATGCAGGCAATCACCGGCTTACCCAGGTTCTCGATCAAATTCAGAACGTTCTGTCCGCGATGCGTATATTCCTTCGCCTGCACCGCGTTGTTCTTCGCCAGTTCGCCAATGTCGGCGCCGGCAATAAACGCCTTTTCGCCCGCACCCGTAAAAATAACCACGCGAATCGCAACGTCATTCTTGACGTCATGAAATGCCGCCCGCAATTCTTCCATGGTCGCCATGTTCAACGCATTGAGCACCTTCGGACGATTCACGGTGACGTAGGCGATCGAGTCTTTCTTTTCTAGAAGTATGTTTTCGAAGTCCATAAATTAAACCGTCGTGCAATCCCGCAAGCCGTCAGCAACGCAAAATATGCTGGGATGATCAGTTAATCCTTATTGACCCGTGGAAATTCGGGCAAGAGTCTTACGCAACCAAACTTTTCCGCTGCACCACGGCATCCACTTCATCCTTACTCAGCCCGCAACTGATGCAGTTCTGCGTCCATATGCGGTTGGCGAAAACCTTCCCGCAACGTGGACACTTCCACTGAGTATGCCACCACGCCCCCATCAGATAAACGACGACCCAACCGATCAGCAACGCGAAACCCGCGCGTTCGCTCATCTTCACTTTTGCAATCAGGATTCCCAGCGGCACAAATCCTACAAACAGCACGATCATCAGATTCCGCCGCAGCACGTAGCTGTTCCACGCGATGCGATAGCGTTGCACGTCCTGCTCGTTGAGTTCACCCGCCATTATTTCCGATCTTCTCCGTGTCGCGCGACGACGTTCCTAGAGTTAAGACGATCCGAGAGCCTGTCCGATCCAGCGTTTCGACGATCTAGAGTTTATTCGCTTTCGGGCTGTTCGGGTCGGAATAATCGTAGAAGCCCTTTCCACTCTTCTTCCCGTACCACCCGGCCATCACCAGCCGCTTCAGCAGCGGAGGCGACGCGAACCGCCGCTCTTTGAACTCGTCGTACATCACGTGCGTAATGTAATAAGTGGTATCGAGGCCCACGAAATCGAGCAGCGTGAACGGCCCCATGGGATAGCCGCAGCCCAGCTTCATCGCGTTATCAATATCGTCAATCGATCCCACACCTTCTTCATACGCGCGGATCGCATCGAGCAGATACGGCACCAGCAGCCGGTTGACGATGAACCCTGTCTTGTCCGACGTGCGCACTGGAACCTTCCCCAGCTTTTTTCCGAACTCGTAAGCCATCTGGTAAACATCATCGGCGGTAGCGATGGTGCGCACCACTTCCACCAGCTTCATGAGCGGCACGGGATTAAAAAAGTGCAGGCCGATGAATCGCTCTGGACGCTTCACCGCAGTCAATAACTCAGTCACAGAAATCGAAGACGTATTCGAAGCAAAGATCGCGTCTTTTTTCACCACACTGTCTAGCGACGCATACATTTTCTTCTTTTCTGCCACATTCTCGATGATGGCCTCAATGATAATGTCGCAATCAGCCAGGTCGGCTTTGTTCGTCGTTCCCTTTAGCCGCGCGCGGATCGCGTCTTTCTGTTGCGCCGTGATTCCGCCCTTTTCCGGCGGACGCTCGGCAAACTTCGCGAGAGATTTCTCGATCCCTGCGAAGCCCTTGTCGAGATATTTCTGCTCGACTTCTAAAACCGTCACATCGAATCCGGCCGTCGCGCAGACTTGCGCGATGCCCGAACCCATCAGGCCGCAACCGAGAACGCCAACCTTTTGAATAGCCATTAAGAAATCCCTCTAGGCGCTACGTAAAAAACCAATCTCACCACAGAGTCACAGAGACACAGAGGAACATTTCAGATCTCTAGTCGCGCAGATACCAAATCATGCCTCTGTGTCTCTGCGGTGAAGAATTGGTTCACCACGCGGTCAGCCTGTTGAACCCGCTAAAAATTCAGCAGCGTCTCCACAATCATCGCAATCCCCTGCCCGCCGCCGATGCACGCCGTCGCCAGACCATACTTCTTCTTCCTCCGACGCAACTCATACAGCAGCGTAATCACTAGCCGCGTCCCAGTCGCGCCCAACGGATGCCCCAGCGCAATCGCTCCGCCGTTCACGTTCACCTTCTCGCGATCCAGTCCCAACTCTTTTTCGACAGCCAGATACTGCGCCGCAAACGCTTCATTCACTTCAATCAGATCAAGATAGTCGAGCGATAGACCCGCCTTCTGCAGCGCAATCTTCGTTGCCGGCACTGGACCGCTTCCCATAATCTTCGGTTCAACTCCCGCAATGCCCCAACTCACAATCCGCCCCAGCGGCATCAGGTTCCGCTTGCGCGCGTCCTCCATCGACATCAAAATCACCGCCGCCGCGCCATCCACAATGCCGCTCGCATTCCCGGCAGTCACCGTACCATTTTTCCCGAACGCCGCCTTCAGCTTACCAAGCCCTTCCATAGTCGTCTGCGGTCTGCGATGGTCGTCTTCCGTCAGCGACTCTCCTGTCGCTTCGCCTTTCGAGTTTCGCAGTGGCACCGGGACCAGTTCCTCCTGGATGCGCCCTTCTTTGTAGGCCGCGTCGGCTTTCTGCTGGGAACGTAATGCAAATTCATCCTGCATCTGGCGCGTGATGCCATGCTGCGAACCGTACAACTCGGCCGTGTTCGCCATGTACGACCCACAGTAGCTGTCGAGCAGCGCCACCATCAGCGAATCTTCCAGCTTGCCGCCCGGCGCCAGCGTAAACCCGTCGCGCCCGCGAATCACAAACGGAGCCTGCGACATGGCCTCCATCCCTCCCGCCAGCACAATCTTCGCTTCCTCGCACTGAATCAACTGCGCCGCATTGATGATCGATTGCATCCCCGAGCCGCATAGCCGGTTCACCGTCAGCGCCGGAACTTCAATCGGCAGCCCAGCTCGCAATCCCACATGCCGCGCCCCATACAGCGCGTCGCCTGATGTTTGCTGTGCGTTGCCAAAAACAACATGGTCCACTTCTTTCGGGTCCACCGATGCCCGCTCCATCGCGCCTTTAGCCGCGACTGCGCCCAACTCCTGCGCCGTGAAATCCTTCAACCTGCCGCAATAACGGCCAAAGGGCGTGCGCGCCCCGCTGACAATCGCGATATCACCCGGTTTCATCATGATTTTTCCTGCTAGATCGCTTGCTCAGAGCGGATGAAAAACGAATCTTTAAACTGGTTAGTGTAGCAGCGTGCGAGAGGATTTGACCACCGAAGTTGACCTACTTAACGGCCAAGGACACTAAGGTTCACGAAGGAAAGTCTGGATGAAAAGCATCTTCTACGCCACAGCCCCCGCCGCCAGCGCCGCCCCAAGCGCTACAACTTTCCCCGGACCCTGCACCAGCGAAGTCGCGAGCGCGTGTTCGGCGCGGTTGATCACTTCCGTCACAATATCGATGGGATCGTAGTTATCTTTCACCACCGCCTGCGCCAGCCCCGCCGAAAATTCCATGGCGCGGCCTTTCTCCGACCCGTCTTTTGCCGGCAAGTGCACTCCGGCGATAATCTTGCGCAATTTTTCCAGCGCCAGCGTCGCTTCTTTTTCCGCCGTATCTCCCAAAATGATGGCGATCGTTGTGGTGTCATAGCGGAATGCCAAATCATTCGTACGGATGTTAGCCGCGATCTGCTGCCCAATCTTATCCATCGCACCCTCAACCGCCGCCTCGCCATGTTCTTTAATCAGCGCCGCGCTGCGACCGAACTGCAGTAGAAGCAC
>Ga0307478_10003432_pt1 | contig 11776 bp, 8 predicted proteins | sample atmos_gasesECM4C_2_FD_203713 | JGI IMG/M metagenome (GOLD analysis project Ga0307478, IMG submission 203713) | Hardwood forest soil microbial communities from Morgan-Monroe State Forest, Indiana, United States - atmos_gasesECM4C_05 | ecosystem: Environmental > Terrestrial > Soil > Temperate...
GCCATCGAGATTTAGCGGCGATTCAGCGGGCACCTGGATCGGGTCGCCGGGCTTCTCGGTTTTCCATCGAGGCGAAAAAGTTTTGATGAAGGCGACGAGGTCGACGCGCTGCTGCTCCGTCAGAGCGGCCCACGAAGGCATGTTGGAACTCACGAGGCCGCGGTCGATGGCGTTGTAGAGATCGTCATCGGTGGGCAGAGTGCCCGTGGGAGTCGAGCGGCATTTGAACGTCGCGGCCACGAAATTTCGGGGGAGGATGTTCAGGTAGGGCGCGTTTTCGCCGTTGCCGTCACCGACAAAACCGTGGCAGCCCCAACAATAGCGAAAATAAAGAGGCTTCCCGGCGTCGGCGCGGCCGGTCAATTTGCCGATGTGCGATTCTTGAGCCGCGCAAGAAGAGGCGGCTGCTAGGATTGCAAATGCAATTCGAGCGAATCGAATTATTTTGGACGGGCGCATCATTTTCCTCGTTTGGATTTTCATAGGGGCCTCAGTAGGCGAAATCCAGGCCAATCAAGACGCTGCTGGTGGTGAGATCGCGCCCGGAAATCGGAGCGGCTCCGCGCTGCCGCAAGATGGAGTACTCGCTGTGAATCGCGAATCCCGCGCGGCTGGAGATGAACGGGTAGTAGCGAACTCCGAAGGTGCCGACGTCGATGTCGCCGAAGTTCGCCGGATTCGACGCGAACACCTGGCGCGACATGCGGATCGCTTCGTAGCGGCTGATGAGCACGACTCGCGGGTTGAAGGTGTAGTGCGGCTCGACGAGCGCTCCGTTCCACGCAGGCGCTCGCGCCCCGAATGGAAGCGCCATGTTCGCCGGAGTGTTGGAACCGAGGAAGGCGCTGTCCCATCCGTGGAAATAAATTGTAGTGGCGTCGAATTTCTTGATGAACCACATGCCGATAAGCCCGGCGCGATAGAAACTCTTGTTCCCGATGCCCGTGCCCGCGACGCCGACTCCGCCCTGATTATCCTGAAAATAAGTTGGTGTCTCGCCGATGTAGGCAAAGCCGCCAACTCGCTGTAAGCCGAGGCTCCCGGCCTCGAACGCCTGGCTGGCCGCGAAGAAACCGTTATAGGCCCGCCCCGTGGGAAAAGGCTCCGCTCCGTTGCTGGATGTGAAATTCGGCTGGCCGTCGTTCGAGTTGAGGAGGGCCACCGACACACGCGTGCGGTCATCTTTCGAATGCCCGAGCCACTCGACGCCAACCTGGTTGTCGCCGATTCCGTTGGCGTAGAGAGTTTCGGCGGCGACGGCGTTGCCGCTCCCTCCGGGCGTCACGAGGGGCTGGAAGTGGTAATTCTGATATTCGCCCCCGACATTGCTCAGTGTGAGGATGCGTTTTTCGGAAAGAAGATTGTCGAGTTCGAATTTTCCGAACTTGATGTTGAACCACGAACTGCCCAGCAGGTCGTCGAGCCGCGCGAATACTGCTTCAAAGTGGAATGCTCCGGTGCTGTCGGACGACGGCAGGACATAAAACGAAATATTTTTCGCCAGTGTGCCGCCGGTATGAAAGTCGAGGCCGGTCCAGTCGAATCCGTCCGTTGTAACTTTGTGCTCAACCGTGGAGCCGGGAGTCGGGCCGTCCACGGCGACGAGATTGGTGCTTTCGCGGCGCCAGATCGGAGTGATGCGAAACGTGATCGGCCAGTAAGAGGGATGTTGGTAGATGGGGGCGTCGCGGTCATTCATCAACTGGTAGCCGTTGTCCTTGAATTGCTGCCCGAACGGGCTGAGCCTCGGCCAGGAGTCATGGCACGCCGAGCAGGGCATGCTGTATTTCCGCGCGAACGCCGGAATGGCGCGCACATTGCCCGGCGGGATCGGCAATGCAAACACGGACCGGTTTTCAATCGGAAGAATTCCGAAAAATATTGCGGCGAAAATCAGGAGCGAAGAACCTCTGGAAATCTTTCCAAGCGCCCGCCAATGAAAGGCAGGCTCACGAAATCGCATTTCAAAGCTCCTTTTTTGATGGACGAAAAATTTGTCCACAGGAAATTCATCCGCGCAATTCGTGGCGGATCGCAAACTCGAGGCAAGCCCGGCCCCGCAGGAACGTCATCCTAAAGGGGCCTCAATCGCGTGTTGTCATGTCGTTGTCAATCGGGTGTCAACATTTGTGGGAAAAGCTGAGGGGAAATTGCGAAACTTGTGGGACATCCACTCTTGGCTGTCCGCTGAATTTTCGGCAATGCAAAAACGGACAGCCACTCCTGGCTGTCCCACAACGCATACTTGCGCACCACTTCATTTCAGATTGGTTGCGCCCTGCAATTGCAATTGAGACAATATTCCGAGAAGAGGTTTTCCCTCATGGCGAAAAATTGGAAAGCTCCAAGAATCGGCAGCGCGTTTGCGGCTTGCACGATCCTGGCGGCCGCGCTTTTCTTCCTCACCTTCCCGCACGGGAAAAATGCGGACGCGTCTTCCGTTCCCGAGTTGCTCGCGGCGCTTCCCCCGGGAGCGCCCTCTCTTGTGTACGTGGACCTCGCCGCCGTGCGCGACTCCTCTTTTTATCAGCACCGGCCCAATAAAGGGCCGCTTGCCGTACCCAACCAGGAGTACTCCGAATTCATGCGCGTAACAGGATTTGATTTTGAGAAGGATCTGGACCGCGTCGTGATTGCGTCATGGCCGCCGGCTTCGGTGAAAGAAAAAACAAGGACAATGGGGATTGCCGAAGGCCGCTTTGACCGGGCGAAGATTCGCAGCTACGCGATGCAGAAGGCAAAAGTGGAACAACAGCAAGGGCACGAAGTTTTTCTTTTCGCATCAGGGACACTTTCCACGAGTTCCATGTTCTTCCTTGACGATCATCGCATCGGGTTCGTTACGGGACCGAGCATCGTTCCTTTTTTCGCCGCGCGAACTGGAGATTCCACCGCGGATCCTGCCCGTGAGCGCGCCGCTCGCCTTGACGGCGCCGCCGCTTTCATCATCAGCCGTGTGCCGCCGATTCCTGAAAATGCCGCAGCGGGCAGCGCACAGGGAGCCGGGACGGAGCAATTGTTGACTCTCGCGCGTTCCATCCAATGGATTACGTTTGCGGCCCGGCCTGAGGGAGACAACCTGCGCCTTTCGCTGGAAGGAGAATGCGACAACAGCGCGGACGCGCACCAGCTTCAGTCCATGCTCGAGGTGATGCGCATGTTCGGCCGGGCGGGCCTGGAAAGCCCGAAAAATAAGCAGTCGATCGACCCGGCTACCATTGCTCAGCTTGAATCATTGCTATCGTCGGCGGAAGTGAAGCAAACCGACGAGCGAGTACGAATCCTCCTCGAACTGACGCCCGACATTTTCAAGTTGAGCGGACCCGCCAAAGCGCAAGAGCCCAAGTAGCACAGGCTTCAGCCTGTGGGTGTCCGCTTGCGATATTTCGGTTTGCGCGGTAGCCAAGATCAAATGGAAACCCACAGACTAAAGTCTGTGCTACCTATACCTATCCACAGAGAATGAATCGCCAACAGGAAAATTTCAGGGATCAGGGATGAAAAATCAATCCGCGCTGGAGGCCGAGGCTGCGACGGAGGCTTGCCGCAAGTAGCGCATCGGGTTGACCGGAGCGCCGTTGATGCGGACTTCGTAGTGAACGTGAGGGCCGGTGGACCGCCCGCTGACGCCGACATTGCCGATCGTGTCCCCACGCCTCAGCTGCTGACCCACCAGAACATTGAAGCTGGAAAGATGGCCGTACCAGGTTGTGACACCAAATCCGTGGTCGATGACCACCAGCCGGCCGTAACCCGCGTGGTCGCCTGCCTCGATCACGACGCCGTCCGCAGTCGCACGCACTCCATCGCCATATTGCGAGGAGATATCCACGCCGGTGTGGAACGCGCCTTCACCACTGAACGGGTCCATGCGCTCGCCGAAGGTGCCCGTCAGGTGGCCGATCACAGGCCACAAAGTGGGTGTGGATGTCAGGTCCGCTATCCCCTGAGTGGGAGGCAACAACTGGAGGCTGCCGGACGGAAGCTCGGCCTGCCGGACGTTCGATTCGAGAAAATTGAATTGCGCGATGGACTGGTCAAATCCTCCGGTAGGCTTAACCGAGGCTTCGTCGACGCCAAACGGGCTCTGGCGGAAGCGCATGAAACCGTAGGTCATGGCCACTTCCGTGGCCAGCGACTGCAGGGAGTTCATCCGTTCATTGGTGTCTTTGACGCTGGATTGAAGCTTTTCATAATTGTGCTTGAGGGTGTCCTGCTGGCGGCGCAGGGCGTTATAATTACCCACTTTCCAGAGCATCCGCGTGTAAGAACCAACCGCGGCGAGGACGGTGATGCCCCCAACCATTGCCAGGAGTGCCACTAAATGCAGCACATAGCCGGGAAGGGTGATCTTGCGGAAGCTTCCCTTCCGGTTTGAGGCCACAAAAAAAGTATATGCTTCAGGCTTCATAGTTATGAAAACTGCAAAGCAAACTACCCTCGTTACTTTCTAGGGAGCTGGAGCCGACCATCCCCTGAGCGGCTCATGCTATTGGTGACGCCGTTTGAACCGGGAGCGTTGGTTCGAAACAAAGCAAAGTCTAGAGACAGAGCTGACCGGAGTCAACTCTATAATTTCCCGGTTTGGGTCCTTCAAAGCCCTTACGCGAAACGGCAACCATACCCTAAGATGGCCTCTATGAGACCACACAAATCCGAATTCGACAACTGTACTTGTGTCCAGTGAGGAAAAACTGATCGAAAGGGTACGTCGCCGATTTCCAATCTCGGAGAAGGGTCTGACGATTGGGATCGGAGATGACGCGGCAGTCCTGCGCCCGGGCGCGGGTGCCGAAATGGTCGTGACTACGGACGCCTTCCTCGAAAACGTGCACTTTCTTCGAAAGGTTCACCCGCCGGATGCCGTCGGGTATAAGGCGCTTGCCCGGGCTACGAGCGATGTTGCCGCCATGGGAGCCCGGGCCCGATACTTCTTCCTGACCATGGGGCTGCCGGGCGCCTGTGCCGGGGCGTGGCTGGACGGATTCATTGGAGGGATGGCGCGGGCGGCGCGCCGGTTCGGTTTGATCCTGGCCGGAGGCGACACGACGAAGTATCCAAAGATAGTAATGAGCCTTACCGTTATGGGAGAAGTCGATCGAGGTAAGGCCGTTTTGCGGTCTGGCGCGAGGCCGGGCGACCTGCTGTGCGTCAGCGGGAGGCTCGGAGAAGCTGAGCTGGGTTTGCGCCTGATTCAAAGGAAATTGCACGCTGGGAAACATTGGACCATGCTGTTGAAGAAGCATTATTACCCCGAGCCGCGGTTGGCGCTCGGGGAGTGGCTTGCAACACACCGATTTGCTACATCAATGATCGACACCTCGGACGGGCTTTCGACTGACCTGGGGCATATTTGCAAGGCCAGCGGTGTCGGGGCGGCTGTGTTCGCGTCAAAGATCCCCGCGGTGAAGGTTCCTTCCGAGCTGCGCGGGCTAGGTCTCGATCCATTAGGATTGGCGCTCCACGGCGGGGAGGATTATGAGCTTCTCTTCACGGTTCCAGAGAGATTTTCCAGGCGCCTACCACGGCGTGTGGGGCTCGTCCCGGTAACGGTTATCGGGGAGATTAAGCGCGATAAGGAGATCGTCCTTCTCGGAACAGATGGGCACAGCGGTGCTCTTGAGTCAAAAGGGTGGGATCCGTTCCGCAAAAAATCCTGACGAATGGTGGTGCATGGCTTTAGCCTGTAGGGTTCCGCGAGCGAATCCCGAGCGTCGCGCGTTAGCCAAGATCAGATGGAACCCCACAGGCTGAAGCCTGTGCTACGTTAGCTGTGCGGAGTCGGCGCGACTGGGGGAGCCTGCGGCGGTGGAATGGCCTTGGCGGGCGCTTCTCCCGGGGCGTTTGTCTCCGGCACAGTCGGAGCCGTTTCCGGTTTGGCTTCGAGCGTCGTCGGGCCTTCGCCGGCTTCGGTGGGGGCGGTGTCCGGGGTATCCACCTTTACGTTTTTCGTGAGCGCGACTTTGTCCAGAGACTCTACGTTTTGAAATGCCATCACCGGTTTGCCGTCCAGCGCGCCTTGCATGAATTCGAGCCAGATCGGCAGGGCGGCAACCGCGCCGGTTTCAGGTTTCCCCAGTGACACCGATTTATCGTCGAAACCCACCCAGACCCCCGCAGTGATTTCCGGAGTGAAGCCGATGAACCAGGCGTCGGTGAAATCGTTCGTCGTTCCGGTTTTTCCCCCGGCGGGGCGGCCGAGCACGCGGGCCGGAGTTCCTGTGCCGCGCTGAACGACGTCCTCGAGCATTGATGTCATGGTGCGCGCAACTTCCGGCTCCACGACATCGTGAACGAGGGGATGCGCCTGTTCGAGGAGCGCTCCATCGTAAGTCGTGACGCGGCGAATCATGTGCGGGTCAATGCGAATGCCGTCATCGGGAAACACGGTGAAAGCGGAAGTGTGTTCGAGCAGGTTCAAATCGGCTGCGCCGAGCGTGATCGGCAAATAGGGTGGCAGCGGACTCGTGATGCCGAAGCGCCGGGCCATGTCGATCACGGCATTCATGCCCACTTTTTCGGCGAGCTTCACGGCGGGAACGTTGCGCGAGCCGTCGAGGGCGCGGCGCAGCGTGATCACGCCCTCGAATTTTTCGTCGTAATTGTGCGGCGAGTAGGGCTGGCCGCCGCTCACGGTTGTAAAGGGCGCGTCAAGGATCGTGTCGAAGGGAGTGAAGCCCTGCTCGACGGCGGCGGAATACACGTAAATTTTAAAGGAAGACCCGACCTGGCGCTGCGCCTGCGTCGCGCGATTGAACTTCGATTCATCGAAGCTGTAGCCGCCAACCATCGCTTTGATTTCACCGGTGGGATTGTCGATCGCAACGATGGCCGCTTGCGGCCCGACGTTCTGCTCCAGTTGGACGCGCGCAACGTTTCCGTTGAGCTCCTTGATGCTGACCTCGATAAGATCGCCGGGCTTCAGGATTTCCGCGGGAGATTTGTGGCTGGTCCAGGCAAAATCGGGCGGGTTGAGCGTGGCGTGGAGCGAGCCGATTTTGACGGTTGCTGAATTTTTGTCGACGGCGGTCACGAGGCCTTGCACGTAGTCGCCCTTATTAATGGGCCAGCGCCAGTCGTCATCCTCGTATGAGTCCAGCGTGTCCGTCTTATCGGTCAGTATGTTATCCAGACGGCCGCGCCAGCCATGCCGCCGGTCATAGGCATGAAGACCGTCGCGGACCGCGTGGTTGGCCGCCTGCTGCATCGCGACGTTGAGCGTCGTGTAAACGCGCAGGCCGCGCTGGTGCACCATTTCGGTGCCGTAGGTGCTCTCGAGATATTTGCGGATCTCCTCGACAAAATACGGCGCGAGCGTGTTTCGCGGCGCGGTGAGGCGCAGCCCGAGCGGCTGCGCGATGGCCTGGCGCGCCTGGGCCTCGCTGATCTTGCTCGAGCGCGCCATGAGCTCGATCACCAGATTGCGGCGCGCGAGCGCGCGTTGCGGGTGCAGGACCGGCGAGTAACTCGGGCCGCGGATCAATCCCGCGAGCAGCGCCGCTTCCTGCACGTTCAGTTTGCCCACCGTCTTCCCAAAATAATATTCGGAGGCCGCTTCAAATCCGTAATTCCCGTGGGACAAATAAATCTGATTGCAGTACATCGTAAAAATCTGTTCTTTTGAGTAGTGCCGCTCGATCTGCAGCGCAAGCAGCGCTTCCTGAACTTTCCGGCCCATGCGGCGATCGGAGCGGTCCAGAAAAAGCGTTCCGGCCAGTTGCATGGTGATGGTGCTTGCGCCCTCGACGACGCGATGCGCGAGAAGGTCTTTCCAGGCCGCGCCGGCCACGCGCGTGAAATCCACACCCCAGTGCTGATCGAAGTGCTGATCTTCCGTGGTGAGAATCGCGTCTTTCAGAACCGGCGGGAATTGCTCGTAGGTAAGAAGAACTCGGCGCTGCAGGGCGAAGTTGCCGACAATCTGGCCGTCGTCCGCGTAGAGTTCGGTCACCAGGTCAGGCTGAAAATCTTCGAGCGCGCGGATCTGCGGCAGATCGCTGGAATAAACAAACAGAAGGCCGGCCAAAGCACCAACAGTTATCGCGGCAAGCAGCAGCAAGGAAAATGCGACGCGCCCGACAACCTTGCGGCCGCGCAAGCGGAGCGTGATCGGCGGCAAATCTACCATGGGAGTTTCATTCTAACGCAATCCGGCAATGGGAACTCGCGGATCAGGAAGATAGTGTGTCACGGCGTTTCTTAACCAGAAATGCACCGGTTGTGACGGCGAGGGCGAGGACGAGGAGCGTGCTGTCGCGAAGCAGAGTCCAGATCGTCAGCGGCTCGTCGTTGCCGAAGCAGCCGCATTTAATTTGAATATGCAGGATAAGCGCGCGCGTCATGGCGCCGATAAAGACAAGCAGCAGAGCGCTTGTAAACGCGGCCACCCATCGAACCCAGAGACCGAGAAGCAGCAGAATTCCGATCGCAGCTTCCAGGATGGGAAGAATTCGCGCCATGATTTCGACCACACCGAGGGGGAGCATGTTGTACGAATCGATCGCCATGGCGAAGAAAAAATGGTAATCGCCAAAGTGCCAGCCGCCATTGAAGTGAACTTTTGTGTAGGCCGCGAATAGAAAAATCCCTCCGAGAGCGATGCGACCGATCGTGAGCAGCACTCGCGGCCAGGCCGCGGAGCGCGTCGAGCTCTCGGTAGCAAATGTGGTTGTGGCCATGGCTATTGTCGCAGCAGATAATCAAAATAGCTTTTCAGCAGCTTGTAGTCCACGCCGCCGCCTGGAAGGGCTTCCGTTTTGCCGTGCGCAGTAATGTACACCGTGGGGGTCTGATTCACATTGCGCTGCATTCCCAGGGCGCGGTCGCGTTCGATGGAGGCGTTGATCTCGCTGAGGTGCGCCGATTCGTAAGTCTGAAATTTTTTGAATTGCGCCGGCGGGAAATAGGTGGCCATCACCTCGTCGACATTCCCTTTGGCGGACCACTCATCCTGGTGATCGTACAGGGCCCGCTCGATGGCTTCAAACTGCCCGAATTCCGCCGCGGCATTCGCCAGCCTTGCCGCCTGCCGCGCGAAGGGATGCATCTCCAGCGGGAAATCGCGGTGGATGATGTACACCTTGCCCGGGATCACGTAATCGTCAATCACCTGCTTCACCGTGCCTTCAAAGAAACCGCGGCACGCAGGGCATTGGAAATCGCCGAAAACTTCCATCTTGATGGGAGCGTTGGGGTTTCCAATCGCCTTTTCGTAGTTGGCGGCCCCTTGCGGTGCGGCGGCTGGTTTGGCGCTCGAAGAGGGTGGCGTTTTGGCCTGTTGCTTCGCGAATACCGTTGAGCAAATAACGCAAAGAGCAACCAGGAACAGAAGTGTGGATTTGCGGACGGAAAGCAATTTCACTTGACGCACTCCTTAGGATCTTGTGAGCACCGCATTCTAACCCCAAAAGGGGTCTTTCTGCACTCATAGACGTACGGGCCAAAACCAAGGTTATCTGAAAATGACCAATTTTCCCGCGCTCCAGCATCAAAGCTAATTGGCTGGCGGCTGATCACAATTGTTGAGCCGCCCGAAGGAAGCCCCAAATGGAGGCCGAGGCCAATGGGGGGTGGTTTGATAGCTGATCGAAAATGAACGGCAGAGCCCAAATTAGTCTGCAACTAAAACAAAACGTGATGGATATAAGGCATCAAAATACTTGACAATAACGCACTCAGATTGTAGAATGCCCGCATCTAATGGAATCATGCCGGAATCTAACGGGCGACCAATGGAGGAGGGGAATCAGTTATGAGCAAGATAATCGGAATTGACCTGGGGACGACGAACTCGGTGGTTGCCGTTATGCAGGGTGGCGAGCCGGTCGTGATCCCCAATCAGGAAGGCGGGCGGACGACCCCGTCAGTCGTGGCTATTACCAAGACCGGCGAGCGTCTGGTGGGCCAGGTAGCCAAGCGGCAAGCCGTGACCAATCCGCAAAACACAGTGTATTCAATCAAGCGCTTCATGGGGCGCCGGTACGACGAAGTGTCGGAAGAAATGAAGATGGTGCCCTACACGGTGAAGCATCACGGCGACGCGGCCTCCGCGCTGGCGGTGGTGGTGCAGGGCAAGGAGTACACCCCGCCGGAGATTTCCGCCATGATTCTTCAGAAACTGAAGAAGGCGGCGGAGGATTTTCTTGGCGAGAAAGTGACCGAAGCGGTGATCACCGTGCCTGCGTACTTTAATGACGGCCAGCGTCAGGCGACGAAAGACGCCGGAACGATCGCCGGCCTCGACGTGAAGCGCATCATCAACGAGCCGACCGCGGCGGCGCTCGCGTACGGGCTGGACAAGAAGAAGGACGAAACGATCGCCGTGTACGACTTCGGCGGCGGAACGTTTGACATTTCGATTCTGGAAGTCGGCGAGGGCGTGATCGAAGTCAAAGCGACGAACGGCGATACGCACCTGGGCGGCGACAACATCGACCAGCGGATCGTCGAATGGCTCGTCGATGAATTCAAGAAAGACGAAGGGCTGGACCTGTACAGCCCCGGCAACGAAATGGCCGTGCAGCGCCTGCGCGACGCCGCGGAACGCGCCAAGATCGAGCTCTCGACGACGATGGAGACGGAAATCAATCTTCCCTTCATCACGGCGAGCGCCAGCGGCCCGAAGCACCTCGTCAAGAAGCTGACGAGGGGCAAGCTTGAGGCCATGGTGGAGGACATCATCCAACGGTCGGTCGCGCCTTGCAAACAGTGCATGGCCGACGCGGGCGTGGACATCAGCAAGATCAACGAAGTCGTGCTGGTCGGCGGACAAACGCGCATGCCGATGATTCAGAACCTGGTGAAGGAACTCTTCGGCAGGGAAGGCCACAAGGGCGTGAACCCCGACGAAGTTGTCGCGGTGGGCGCGGCGATTCAGGGCGGCGTGCTGGGCGGCGAGGTGAAGGACATCCTGCTGCTCGATGTGACTCCGCTTTCGCTGGGAGTCGAAACCCTGGGCGGCGTGATGACCGTGCTGATCCCGCGGAACACGACGATCCCGACGCGCAAGTCGGAAGTCTTCTCGACGGCGGCGGACAACCAGCCGTCCGTGGAGATTCACGTCCTGCAAGGCGAACGCAAGATGGCGCGCGACAACCGCACGCTCGGTAAATTCCATCTGATGGGAATTCCGCCGGCGCCGCGCGGTTTGCCGCAGATCGAAGTGACCTTCGACATCGACGCCAACGGCATCCTGAACGTCGGCGCAAAGGACCGCGCGACGAACAAGGAACAGAAGATCACCATCACCGCGTCGACCGGCCTCAGCAAGGACGAAGCCGAGAAGATGCGGGCTGACGCCGAGGCGCACGCCGAAGAGGACAAGAAGAAACTCGCGGAAATCGAGGCGCGCAACGTCCTGGACAACCGCGTGTATCAAGTCGAGAAGCTGATCGCCGACAATCGCGAAAAGCTTTCCGAGTCCGACACGAAGCCGGTGGAGGACGCCCTCAAGGAAGCGAAAGTCGCGCTTGGCGGCGGCATCCTCGAGCAGATTCAGTCGGCAACGATGAAACTCGAGACTGCTTCGCACAAGCTCGCCGAGGTGCTCTACAAAACCGCGGCATCGGCTGGAGCGCCGGGAGGCGACGGCGGTTCTTCCGCGGGAGGACCGGGTCCGGGCGGGCCAAAGGCCGGTCCGGGCTCAGCGCCGGAAGGCGAAGTAATCGACGCCGAGTACGTGGACGTCGACGAAACGAAGAAGCCGAACTAAACGGGACGTGCCGCGCGGGGATCAACATGGTCTCCGCGCGGCACTGAATTTTTCAGCTGATTCAGG
>Ga0307478_10003434_pt1 | contig 11773 bp, 9 predicted proteins | sample atmos_gasesECM4C_2_FD_203713 | JGI IMG/M metagenome (GOLD analysis project Ga0307478, IMG submission 203713) | Hardwood forest soil microbial communities from Morgan-Monroe State Forest, Indiana, United States - atmos_gasesECM4C_05 | ecosystem: Environmental > Terrestrial > Soil > Temperate...
GTTGCCGCGTACAAACATCGCATTCCCGTGACCATTCATCTGGCCATCGGGACGGACATCTCACACATGCATCCCGCTGCCAATGGCGCGGCACTTGGCGATGCCACACATCACGACTTTCGTCTTTTCTGTGCGCTTGTACAGCAGATGCATCCAGGCGGCGTGTATCTCAATTGGGGCTCAGCTGTCGTGCTGCCCGAGATTTTTCTCAAAGCGGTTTCCGTGGTGCGAAATCTCGGGGTTGCCCTTCGTCCCATTGCTACCGTGAATTTCGACTTTGTTCAGCACTACCGCCCGACGCAGAATGTAGTGAAGCGCCCCACCGCCGCCGCTCCCCGAAGCCGCGGACCGGCTTCACACGGCTATGCCATCACCGGCCACCACGAGCTGCTCTTACCGCTCGTCGCCGCTGCGCTGGTTGCCGGTTGGCCCAAGAAACGCCACGCTGGAAAACGATGAGCCTCTTCGACGGCAATCCGCCAGGCCCGCCGGAAGAGAATCTTCCCGTCCCGCCCTCGTCTGACCAGGGCGGGGAAACCGCCACTTCCCGGACACCCGCTCTAGAGCTCGGCGGCGACCCACTCTCCTACGTTGTCATGGGGCCAGTTGATTCCGTGCCAACCCAGAATTTGCCGGAAGACTTGCGCATTTCCTGGTCGTGGCCGCATCTTTTGGTGTTCGGCGTCTTTGTGATCACCAGCCTGGTTACTCTGCAGCTCGGCGTGATCGCTTATTTGTCGGCGGACCGGCGCCTTTCGAAAAAGCAGCTACAACACCTGCTAGAGTCCGATCCGAGGCTCCTCATCGGCATGAATGTGCTGTGGTTCGCCCTCATCCTATTATTTCTTTACATTACCCTGGCCGTTTTGCGCGACTTGCCTTTCTGGCGCTCCCTCGGCTGGAAGAAACTTAAGGACGATCCCGGGGCGGGCCAAGGCCGTCCGTGGATGTATTTCCTCTCCGGCTGTGGCTTGTCGATTTTCGTGGCCCTAGCCAGTTCGCAAGTCAAGGACGTGGAGAACGTGCCCATCCAGGAATTCCTGAAAAACCGGACAGGCGCCGTGTTGCTGATGACCATGGCGGTATTCGTCGCGCCGCTGGTGGAGGAAACCGTTTATCGCGGCTACCTGTATCCGGTCTTGGCGCGCATCACGTCGGCAATACTCCAGTTTTTCGGCATGGAATCCTCGAGCGCCATGCGCACCGGCGTGGTGACCAGCATCTTGATGACCGGCGCGCTCTTTGGCCTCATGCATGCACCGCAGCTCGGTTATACCTGGGGGCTGGTCAGCTTGCTCACTCTCGTCGGTGTTATTTTTACGTTTGCGCGTGCCTGGACCGGAACCGTTCTGGCGAGTTTCCTTTTGCACCTGGGTTACAATTCCATGATTGCGTTCACTTCCATCATCGTGACGAAGGGCTTCACGCACATGCCTCCGCATCCCTAGGCCCGCGATGAAAACGAAAGGACCGATCCTCATTTTCCGCGTTGGCAACCTGGACCGCTCCTTCCGCTGGCTGGCCCCTAAGTCGGCGGAGTTATTTCTCTCGGCGGGCATATTTCTTTACAATGGAAGGTAGCGGGGACAACGAAGAAAATGTACGTAGCGCAACCCATCGAATGGACCAGCAAGGGTGTGGTTATGCTGGACCAGCGGCGCCTTCCCGGCGAGGAAATTTCCTACACCTACACGGATTACCGCGAAGTCGCGAAAGCGATTCGAGAGATGGTAATTCGCGGCGCGCCGGCGATTGGTGTCGCGGCAGCGATGGGCGTGGCGCTCGGTGTTTTGCATTCGTCGGCGAAATCCGCACAAGCGCTTCGCGCCGAATTCGTAGTGATCTGCGACACGCTCGCAAAGACGCGGCCGACAGCGGTGGATCTTTTCTGGGCTCTCGAGCGCATGAAAGAACACTTTGCCGAATTGACAGCGAAGACCTCAGACCTAGGCAAGATCCGGCAAGCCGTGATTGAAGAAGCACAACTCATCCATTTCGAAAAGAAGGCGACGGACGAAGCCATGGGGCGCTTCGGAGCGGAATTCCTGCCGCGCGAAGGCCTGGTGATGACCCAATGCAACGCCGGAGCGCTGGCCACGGCTGGAATTGGCTCGGCGCTTGGCGTGATTCGAACAGCGTTCCAGCAAGGGAAAAAGATTCACGTGCTGGTGCCAGAGACGCGGCCTTATCTGCAAGGGGCGCGACTCACGGCGTGGGAACTCGACAAGGCCGGCATCCCGCTGACGCTGATTACCGACAATATGGTGGGGCACTTTCTGAAGACGGGAAAAGTTGGTGCGGTGGTCACCGGAGCGGACCGCATCGCTGCAAACGGCGATACGGCCAACAAAATTGGCACCTATCAGATAGCCGTTCTCGCGAAAGAAAACATGGTCCCGTTTTATATCGCCGCGCCAGTTTCGACTTTCGATTTATCGATTCCGGACGGGGAGCGCATCCCCATCGAGGAGCGCTCCGCGACCGAGGTCACGCATATGCGGGGCGTGCGGATCGCCCCAGACGTTCATGCCGCGCATCCGGCTTTCGACGTTACGCCCGCACGGTATATCGCCGCGATTTTTACGGAACGCGGCGTGGCCCGCGCCCCTTACACGGATTCTCTCCGGGCTCTCGCTGCCGTTACTGTTTTGCACGCCGCCACGAAGTAGAGAGCCGCAGCCATTTGGTGGATCTTTGGTCGTTGATGGCGTCCACGACCACTTCGAAATGGGTGCGGACCGTCAGTTCGGAATTCCCAGTTGGGTGAGGAAGTAGGCGTAATCGAAGGCCGTTTCGTGCAAACGGTCGTAACGCCCGGAAGCGCCGCCGTGTCCCGCGGGACTCATGTTGGTCTTCAAGATCACGGTATTGTGGTCCGTGCGAAGGGCGCGCATCTTGGCGACGTACTTGGCGGGTTCCCAGTACATCACCTGGCTGTCGTTGAAAGAAGTTCGCACCAACATGTTAGGGTAAGTCTTCGACTCGATGTTGTCGTACGGCGAGTAGGTAATCATGTAATCGAACGCCGCCTTTTCTTTGGGATTGCCCCATTCCTCGAATTCGGGGACGGTCAGCGGCAGAGACTCATCGAGCATGGTGTTCATGACGTCCACGAACGGGACGCCTACTAGAGCCGCGTGAAACAATTCCGGGCGCATATTCAGGACCGCGCCCATCAGCAAGCCGCCAGCGCTTCTTCCTTCGATGACCAAGCGGTCTTTTGAACCGTATCCATTGGCGACCAGATATTCGGCAGAGGCAATGAAGTCGGTGAAGGTATTTTTCTTGTGCATCATGCGTCCGTCATCGTGCCAGGCCTTGCCCATTTCACCGCCGCCGCGAATGTGTGCCACGGCGCACACCACGCCGCGATCGACCATGCTGAAAAGGCTGGAGTTGAAGCCGATGTCGTAGGGGTATCCGTAAGAGCCATAGCCGGTCAGATACATGGGACCTTTTCCATCCAATTTGGCGCCCTTCAGGTGCACCACGGTGATGGGAATCTTTACGCCATCGGATGCCGTGGCGGATAGTCGCTCGACTTGATAACGAGTGCGATCATAGCCGCCGGGAACTTCCTTCTGCTTAAGCAAGGTGGAAGCGCCGGTCGCCAGGTCGTACTCAAAGACCGATTGGGGAGTAATAAAGGACTGGTAGCCGTAGTGGAACTTAGTGGTGTCGTATTCGCGATTGGCGTAGGGATAAGTCACGTAGGCGGGCTCTGGAAAATCAATGTGGCGGGACTCGCCGGATTCGAGACGGGTGACGCGAATTTGCGGCAAGCCCTTTTCCCGTTCGTAGGAGATGTAATAGTTCTTGAAGAAGTCCGTGTCTTCGAGCATGACATCGGGCCGCTGCGGCACGACTTCCTGCCAATTCTTGCTGGCAGGATCGGCGACGGGGGCTTTGACCAGGCGGAAGTTGCGGCCAGCGTCGTTGACGCGAATATAAAAGAAATTGCCGTTGTGATCGGGGTAGTACTCGACGTCTTGCTTGCGAGGTTCCAGCAATTTCCAGTCCGCCATGGGCTGGTCGGCGGGAATGTAACGCGCTTCGCTGGTGGTGTGACTGGCAGAGATGAGTAGCAAGTAGGCTTTGCTGCGCGTCTTGCCGACGCCAACATCAAAGCGCTCGTCTTTTTCCTGGTAGACGAGGGGATCGGGCCCGGGGGTGCCTACGTTGTGGCGATACATTTGGTAGGAGCGTTTGGAGACTTCGTCCTCGACGGTATAGAAGATGGTCTTGTTGTCGTTGGCCCAGGCGATGGAATCGACGCGCTCGGCGTGGTCTACCAGCAATTTGCCGGTGCGCAAATCCTTTACGGATAGGGTGAACTGGCGGAAGCCGGTATTGTCGGTGCTGTAGGCGAGCAGATTGCCGTCGTCGCTGACGTCGAAAGCTCCGAGGGACATGAACTTTTGCCCTTTAGCCAGTTCATTCACATCCAGCACGACTTCTTCTGGAGCGTCCAGACGGCCCTTTTTCCGGCAACGAATGCCGTACTGTTTGCCGGCTTCGGTGCGCAAATAGTAGAAGTACCCGCCCTCTTGGTAGGGAACTTCAACGTCGGTTTCCTTGATGCGCGCTAACATTTCGTCGTACAGCTTTTTTTGCAATGGTTCGGTCGGCTTCATGACGGCATCGGTGTAAGCGTTCTCGGCCTCCAGATAGGCTTTCACCTCGGGGTTCTTTTTGTCGCGCAGCCAGAAGTAGTTATCGACCATGGTGCGGCCGTTGATTTCGGCGGTCTTGGGAACTTTCTTAGCTTCCGGGGGAGCGGGGAGTGCCGAAGGCGCGTCATCCGTGGCCTGTCCAAAGACGGCGGCCAGAGCCAACGAAGCGAGGATCAGGGCGGTGATTCGCACGTGCCGTAAAGCGAGTCTATTCATGGGAGTTTCCTTGGTAAGGCGCGAAAACGGGAGTCATTCTATACCAACGGACGGCTATCAGCGAGAGAGGGTAGAGGGCCAAGAGGGCCAGCGCCTCCCTTTAGTTGCCGAAGTGTTAGACGACGGACATCCTGTTCTGGAAAGCGGTTCCATAACCTCCTGCTACGGTGTCCGTCAGAATCAACATGCGTATAATGTTTTCGATGCTCTGCAGGTCGCTTCTGCTTTCTCGTGCGTTTTTGATTTTCCTCTTACTTGGCCAGGCGCCATTTCTTTACTCATCTCCCGGGCCTTCCTGGACTGGAGTGCTGCGCGATGCGGCGGGAAATGCGATCGGGATGGCGACCGTGAGGCTGGTCTCAGTGGAAAGACAGGGCGAGTATTCCGCAACGACATCCACTGGCGGGCGGTTTGCGTTTACCGCGGTCCCGGCGGGCCGTTACACGCTGACCGTAAACGCCGAGGGCCAGACTTGGGCTGCCGTGGTTCCGATTGTTTTCCAGGATGGTTCGGTGCTTACCTCCGGCTTACAGCTTTCTTCACAAGGGCCAGAGGTGCGTGTGGTGGTTCGGCTGGAAGGGGCTAGTCCGCAGGCTAGCGGAGGCGAGCACCTTTCCACGGGAGAAGTTTCCAGCTTGCCGCTGAATGAGCGAGACTTCAGCAAGTTGCTTCTGCTGGCGGCCGGCACCATGACGGATACCAACGGGGCCGCGAATTTCACGCAGCAATTTGCGGTGAACGGCCAGCGGGGTTCCGCGGCAGTTTTTGCCATCGATGATGCGGACACCACCGATCCGGAGCTGGGTGGGGCTACATTTTCCAATTTCAATGTGGACGCCATTCAGGAAGTGCAATCCAATTCCGGCGTGATGCCAGCGGACACTGGCCACGGAGCTGCGGGCTTCACGAACGTGATCACGAAATCTGGGAGCAATCAAGTTCACGGGAGCCTGTTTGAATTTGCGCGCAACGCGGCGTTTGACGCGCGGAATTTCTTTGACCACCAGAGCGCGGTGGACACGCGGCGTCTGCCTCCTTTCGCGCGCAATGAATTCGGAGTAACCAACGGCGGCCCGGTTTTTCTTCCCCGTGTTTATGATGGCCGCGGCAAGACTTATTATTTCGCGGAATATCAAGGATTTCGGCAGGTGCTCGGCACGACACAAGTTTTCCCGGTGCCTACGCCGGCGGAACGGCAGGGAATCGACACCACTAGTTTTCCGGGCGACACGCTGACTGTTCCGGTCAACAGCAGCGTTGCGACGCTGCTGGCGCGTTATCCTTTGCCAAACGATCCCAGCGGCGCTTATGGGCCGCGCACCTATGCGACTTCTTCGAAGGTGGTAACCAACACGGATCAGGCTTCGCTCCGGATCGATCATCGCATTTCGGAAAAAGCGACATTGTTTCTGCGCGCGAGCCGCAACCAAGTCAGCGGTCCGACCACGAACCCCGATCAGACGGCCATCGATCCTGATTTTGGCGTGCACTTTTTCGACCACCAGCGCAGTGCGGCGGCAAGGTATTCGCGCACGCTCAGTCCCAACTTCAGCTTTCAAACCGCGCTTGGCTACATTCGGAGCACGCCGCTATTCCTCACCAGCAACCAAACGCAACCGGCGATCGCCTTCGGCGATGGACTTTTTGAGGGCTTCAACTCGGCTGATGGATCCATCTTCGGCTCGTATGGGAATGTCTACCAGCTTAAACACGACATGATTTATACGCACGGCGCCCATTCGTTCAAATGGGGCGCGGAGTTGCGATTCAATCGCGATACGACCATTTTTGGATTGAATCCCAACGGGCTCTACACTTTTGGGGGAGGGCCGGCTTATTCTCCGGTGTCGATTCCGTCCGCCAGCGGAACGCATGATATTCATCCCGGGGATGAGTTGCCGGATTCGCTGGCGGGCTTGCTGACGGCGACACCTTTTTCCTACACGGTGACCGCAGCCGCGCCCCTGACGCCAAAAGGAAATAAGTTTGACGAAGCCGCCGTCCGGCGCGAGGCTTACAATTTCTACTTCCTGGATACCTGGAAAGCCACGGCCCGATGGAACGTCAGCTATGGTTTGCGCTACGAAGTGAACACCCGGATTCACGAAGCGAAACATCGGACGTCGCTGGAGATTCCGATTGGACCGAGCGGTCAAATTGCGGATTTTCTCGCTCCCGGCACGAAGCAAGTCTACGTCTACAATCCGCAACCTCCGTATGCGATGGACTGGAACGGATGGGGCCCGCGTGTATCGGTGAACTACAGCCTGACCAAGCGCACGACGCTGCATGCTGGCGGAGCCATCACGACGATTCTCCCCAATTTGTGGCTGGAGAATTATGTCACCGGCGCATTTCCTTTCGTCTTTCAGCCGTTGGTGACGGCGCTGCCCGGCGTGCCACTGAACTTTCAGGATTCCGTCGTGCCGCTCGCGCTTCCTCCGGTCTACACCACGCAGGGTAAACTTCTTTTTCCTTCCGGGAGCAGCAGCAGTATTCCTTCCAACACGCCGATGGACGTGCAGCGATTCCAGAATGATTTGGCGGTGCTTACGCCCGGCAATCAAGCGCAACTGTTCACGGCCATCAGCGTCGATCCACATCTCCGCAACGGATATATCGGCACCGACACGTTCGGCCTCGACCAGGAAATTGGCAGCGTCAAGTTGAGCGCTTCCTACGTGGGCACGGTGGGAGTGCATCTTGCCGACGTGCTTTCGCCGAATGGTTACGGAGGGGCGGACCCGGCGTTTGCGCGCTTCACGCAATTCAATTCGGCGGGCCAGGCCATTGGGGGGTTCGGACCGGAATCGGTGATGAGCACTGGCGCGCATTCCAGTTATCACGCGTTGCAGACATCGGCTAGCCAGAATACTCCCCGAATGGGACTCAGCTTCCAGGCGAGCTACACGTTTTCCAAGAGCATCGATGACACTAGCGCCGTGCCAGGAGGGATTTCCGGGAGTCCCGGGGTAGTTTTGCAGACATTGCCGCAGGATCCATTTCATCCAAAAGCCGACAAGGGTCCTTCTACGTTCGATGTGACACACGTCTTCACGCTGAGCCTGATGCAGCGCTTGCCTTTGGAGCGAGTTGGTTTTCTCCAGCCGCTCGGCAAGACTCTGACCAAAGGGTGGCAGCTCCTGAACATCACGACTTTGACGACTGGGCCGCCCTTCACGGTTTATTCCGGAGTGCAGCAGACTGGTGTGGGCTTGGGTGGAACCGACCGGCCCGATCTGGTAGCGATGCCGAATTTTTCCACCAGCCGCACGGTGCGCGAAGACTACTTCGGCATGGGGACAGCCAACAGTTCCTTTTTTCAAATTCCTACCAATGTTCCCGGTGGAACGGGGCCAAACCAAGGTTTGTTCGGCACGCTGGGCCGCAACACATTTCGCGGGCCGGGATTTCGCGATTTTGACATGGCGCTTATCAAAGACACGGCCTTCGGCCATCGGGGAAGAGGCGAGCTCGCGAACCTGCAATTTCGAGCTGAGTTTTTCAATATTTTCAACGAAGTGAATTTCGGATTGCCTTCGAACATCGTGCGGGGAAGCGGTTTTGGCTTCATTAGCAAGACCGCCGGTCCGTCGCGGCAGATTCAGTTTTCGGTCAAATTGAACTATTGACCGCGCTTTCTAACTTTATTTTACGCCGGACGAATCACAAATCCGACGCGCTCGCGGCGGCGAAAAGAGGCGAAGAAGTTCAGCAACTGTTTCCAGGGCAGATATTTTTTGTTCAGGAGGCGGTCGCCATATTCGGCCTCCGGGCCCGTCACGATTTCCGCGCGGGCCTCCATCCACTCGCCCAACAACTTGCCGGACATATCGCACGGGGCGATGCGGACGCGCGGGTTGTTACGAATGCGCTTCACCTTGCCGGAGTTTCCAATGGTGTAGGCATAGAGCCGAGCCGCAGCGCTTGCCAAGTCGTTGGCGGGATCGGCCGCGAACCACACCGGTGTCTTGACGCTATCGCCATTTTTCTTGAAGGTCTCGAGATTAAGATACTTTTGCCCGGCAAACGCCGTGAACGCCATTGCGGTGGCCCCTGTCATTTCGCTGCGGAGTATTTTACATGGAGTGCCAAGAAAAAGGCGTCCCGATAAGACCGGGACGCCCTTGCGTCACTTTAAAAGATCTACTTCGTCCGCGCGTAGGTCACATCTTCGGTAAACGCGTCTTTTTGTTCCTTGCGGAAAGTCCAGGTGGTCTTGAAATGATCGTTGTCGATGAAGGTGTAGACGGCGTGATGCATGTGGCCGTCATCGGCGCTCTTCAAGTTTGAGATGCTCACCAGATCGAACGTTATTGTCTTCGTGTCCGGTGCATACGAGCCCTTCATAGTCGGCTGGTTGCCGGCCATGCAGTAGTGCGTGAGCTTCAACTGGTCGCTATCGAGGTAATACAGCGTGGTCATTTCCACTGGCTTGCCATTGTCCACCGTGTGCAGCTTTTCCAGCACGGCCGTACCTCCGGAGGTCAGCTCCAGGTCCAGCGTGGCCTTGGGCATATTGCTTTTGTCAGTCTCCCAATGGCCCACGAGCGACTTCAGCTTTTCAAACGCTTCCGCTCCGCCTCCGGGCGCCGCATTTGTCACGACCGCCATGGTTCCCGCGCACAACATCAACAAACAAATAACTCTGGCCAAATGTTTCATCAGTCGTCTCCTTTTGAAGAAATGTTTCAAGGTAACAGAAAAAGTTATTCCCGAAATCCAAAGCTTACTTCGTTGTCGCGGCCGCTACCCCCGCGTTTTGGAAACCGCTCGGTGGCGAATCCCACGATCATTCCGAGAAGCATGCCCGGAATCATAATGTCCCAGAACAAGGCCATCCCGGCGCGGAGGATTACGAGAAGACTCAGCGCGGCGGAAATACCAATTCCTGCCAGAATTCCAAGCAGCATGGAATGGACTCGCCGCGAAACATATCCGATGGCCAGGCCCGCCACTAAACCTTTTAGCAACGAGAAGGTGATTACACTTCCCATCACCGGGGCAAGAGACGGCTCGAAAAATCCGCTCAAGCCATCGAGAAGTCCGAGAACTCCTCCCACGGCGAGTCCTAGGATCGGCTTCGTGAGGCCCATCGCTTCCTCCTTTCGAAAGCGGCGGTAAATCCGCCGGGCACTTACTTGGCATTTGTGTCGGCCTGCATCACGCCGAAAAGGTTCCCTTCGCTGTCAGTAAGGTAGGCGAAGTATCCAACCGTCGGGATGGTGGTCTTCGGCATGACCAGTTTTCCGCCGGCTTTGGTTATCACCGCGACGGAATCGTCAACGGAATCCACGCCGATGGTGTTGGTGGTTGTCTTGACGTCGGTATTCCGCATGAGGCCGCCATTGATTCCCGGTGTTCCTTCCGCCCCCGTGGTCACCATCCAGTACTCCATGGGGCCCGGCCATTTCTCGATCTTCCAGCCGAACACTTTCTTGTAGAAGGCTGAAGCGCGTTCCGGATCGCTTGCCGGTATTTCGAAGTGGATGACTCGAGACATGGTTCTCCTCCTGCTTTGGACAAACGAAATTTATGGTCTTCCCTTACTTCGGTCGTCTAGCGAGTGGCCGGAGCTGGTGCTGCGCCGTAACGCTGCGTGGCGTAACCGACGATCATGCCTACGATGCTGCCAGGCAAGATAATCTCGAAGTAGTAGCCGTGCTGCATGTAAGCCACCAGGAAGGCGAGCAGGAATCCCACCGCCAAGCCGAACAAGATGCCCAGCGGCACGGAATTCACCTTGCGCGCAAAAATGCCGGCGGCTACCCCGGCGATCAATCCCTTAACCGTCGAACCAAGGACGATCCCGACCATTTGAGCTCGAACAGCAGGTGTAAACCAAGCCGTCCCGCCGTCGATCGCGCCCAGCAAAGTACCTATCAGGAGTCCCAGCAGCACCTTATTCATCACCTTCCTCCGTCCCAATTTATTTCGCTACTGTTGCTTACAACAGATCTACAAATTCCTTTAAGCCTAACGGTGCATGAAAAGGAGAATCAGGACGCGCATCGTCAAGTACGCGGCGATCAACAAGATAAAGAAACGGTAGCGGCGGTAAAAACGTCCGGCCTTCTCCAATATGCTCTCGGGGTGGGCGCTGACTGAGAGTCCGTCGAGAAAGCGCGAAATATCGAGGGCCATTTCCTGGGCGTTTCGGTAACGCGCGGCCGGCGACGCCGAGGTCGCCTTTGCGCAAATGGCGGCGAGCGATTTATCGAAGCGGGTTTCATTCGATTCAGGGCGGCCGGTAAGCAAGAATCGCAGCAGTCGACCGAGGGAATAGATGTCGCTGCGTGCGTCCAGGAGTTCCACGTCGCCGCGCGCCTGTTCCGGCGACATGTAGCCGGGGGTGCCCATGACTGTGCCGTGCCCAGTCACTACAGGTGTTTCCATGGCCTCGCCGGCTGGCTTCGATTGCTTTGGTTTCTCGAAAACGGTTGCGTCCGGATCGGCTTGGCGGGTGCTGCCGAAAACTTCTCCGCGCAGAATCTTGGCGAGGCCCCAGTCCATCACCAGAACTTCGCCGAACGGCCCAACCATGATATTCGCGGGCTTCAAATCGCGGTGCAGGACGCCGCGCGCGTGCGCGAAAGCAACGGCGTCGCAAATGCGGAGAAAAATCCGCAAACGGTCGGGGATGGAGACGACGGACTCGATGTATTCGTCGAGGCGCCGTCCCTCGACGAATTTCATGGTGTAGAAAACGCGACCGTCGGCGAGCGTTCCCACGTCATGAACCGGGACGATGCCAGGGTGCTCGAGAGCGGCGAGCACTCGCGCCTCGCGAATTAAGCGGTTTGCGAGGTCGCCGTCGGTTCCCGGGAAATCGAGGACCTTCAAGGCCACGCGGCGCTCCAGATTCGCGTCTTCCGCGAGGTAAA
>Ga0307478_10003435_pt1 | contig 11772 bp, 16 predicted proteins | sample atmos_gasesECM4C_2_FD_203713 | JGI IMG/M metagenome (GOLD analysis project Ga0307478, IMG submission 203713) | Hardwood forest soil microbial communities from Morgan-Monroe State Forest, Indiana, United States - atmos_gasesECM4C_05 | ecosystem: Environmental > Terrestrial > Soil > Temperate...
CGCTTGGTCGCGCGTGGGATATTCCATCACTCGAGGGTTTGTTACTCGCTCCGACGCGGGTAAGAGCCAGCCGAACTGGTCGAACCTTGCTGGCAAATTTACTAGCGCGGGATTGTCAAATCTCTACTATCCAGCACAGGACCGTGGTGCAAATCTAACCCTTACGCGAGTGGCCATCAGCTTGAGTTATCAGACCCTGGGAAACTTGGCCATCGAATTTTGGCCAGAGATCCACAGGAAGCTGTCTGGCGGCAACAAGCCGAAGTGACGCTTACGGAGTATTGCCTGCGATTCATTTTGCTCGCACTGAGGGCTGAGATTTGGGAAATCAAATACCAGGAGGCTAACACATGAAAAAGCTTGCCATGCTGATCTTAGGAGTGACTTTCTTTATCTTGCCCCTCTTGTGCCAAGAAGGGCAAACGAAGCAGGAAGGGTATACCGGCACAGCTATTGGAACAGGGGGACCAGCGGCGGCCAAGTCGATTGGCTTCAACTTACGCGTTGACCGCTACACCAGTGATGAAGAAGTCGACCAACTGGCGGCGCTGTTGAAAGAGAAAGGTCCTGACGCACTCCGCAGGGCCATGGAAAAACTTGACGTAGGGCGAATCAACCCAACCGGCAGCGTAGGGAATCAGGTTGCCGTTGCACGCAAGCGCCAAGCTGGTTCCGACACAATCATAACAGTTGTGACTGCTCGCACTATGCCATTTGTCGAGCTGTATCGTGGCGGCCGAACGACGGACTATCCCTTCGGATTCCTACAATTAAAGGTGAACGACAAGGGTGAAGGAAGCGGCCAAATCATGGTTGCGGCGAAGATTCGGTTCGACAAGAAGAAGGGCCACTATGAGATCGAGAGCTACGGGAATCAGTACATCAAAGCTGTAAACATCCGTCCGAGCTCCTGATTTCTAAGACGGTTTGGGCACTAGTACTCTTCCGGGCTCGGTTTCTACCTGCTAGCGTTGGCGCAGGCGACTTACGTAGTGCAGTAATCCTGACTCTTACGAGTGTTGCAAAGTCTGCCAGGCGGTGGACGCCCAATGCAAGAAGAAGTCTGGCTGGAGCGGTCAGGAATTGCTTCAATTCGGAGGAAATATGATCTCTTTTCGTGGTGCTGTCGCCGCATTAATCTTTGTAGTTTGCCTCGGATCGCTGGCTTCAGCCCAGCAAGATGCTTCGTCACCGGGACAGGCTCCCCCCGCCTGGTCACCCGCGCAGAGCATTGGCATGTTTGCATTTGCAAAGAGTGGTCAAAACGCGGACCAACAGCTCAAGGATGAGAGCGAGTGCTATGGGATGGCCAAGCAGCGCACCGGACTTGATCCCCAGAAGCCTGCTCCTAGCGGACCAAGCACGGAGCAGGTACAGGCGGCCCAAAAGCAGGCCGCTGAAAACGCCGATCAGGTGAAGGGAGCGAGGGTCGCAGGTGCAGCGCGAGGCGCTGCTGGAGGAGCGGCGATCGGCGCGATTGGCGGCAGTGCCGGTAAAGGCGCCGGGGCCGGCGCCGTAGCAGGAACCATGAGGGGTGGGGCGGCGCAACGTTCTGCAAATGCTCAGTCACAGCAAAAAGCTGCGGCACAAGCCAAAGCAAAACTGGAGAAGGAGCACGAACAGGAGATCCTGGCGCATAAAGAAGGCCTGGATATTTTCCAGCGCGCGTTTTCCGCCTGCATGGACGCTCGCGGCTATTCCGTGAAGTAGAGAGTTCGATGGCATTTCAAGAATTGTTTGGTGGCTGCGGGGGAAATGCTGATCAGAGGCTGGCGGGATGGTGAACTTCACCCCTAGCCGTGCAAATTGGGGACGTTTCGGGAGGCGATTGTGAGCCCCAAGTTGGGAGCGCCCAGACGAGGCGCACACTACATAGGTGCGACTACGCTTATCCTGCTGGCATTCTTTGCCGGACGTTTACACGGTGGGGCGAATCCCATCTCTGGCACAGCTAAGTGCAGAGCCTACGTTCCCGCCGAGTGGGGTGAATACGCGGGCGCAGGCCAATACGGTATTGTTTTCAAGGATAACGAAGGGACGCTGCGTTTCGTTCGGGGTGTACCTTGCGGTCATGAAGGCACTCCGACGATTGACCTCGAGCTCCGAAGAAAGTGACGCTGCAAGTAAACTCGAATCACGGCGTACCGCTCAACAAACGGGAACAGCAGGATAAATTCGGTGCGCGACTAGTTCTTCGATGGGCGGGCGTACTCATTGTGCTGCTGAGCTCTACAGTGATTTCGGCGCGCTCGCAAGATACAGTGAATGAATTCTGGCCTGAGGTCGATACCTACGTAACGTTGTCGCCAAAATACCGCCTGTTCTTTATGGCCCAAAAGGCCGTTGATCAGGACTCGGATCTGGAGCGCTGGCAGTTTGGCCCGAACCTCGACATCACGCTGAAACCCATCTTGCGAATGAAGTTCCAAACACTGGATCCGGAGAAGCGGAAGTATCTGACATTCCGGATCGGCTATCGTCATTTGATCTCGACGGGGCCTGACGAGAATCGTATGATTCTTGCGGTAACTCCGCGTTATCCACTTCCGAAGTCGGTCTTATTGACAGATCGAAGCCAGGTGGATCTACGCTGGCGTAACGGATTCTCCTGGCGCTATCGAAACCGGCTGGGCGCGGAAAAGAGTTGCACGATTCGCTCCCTCAAGTTCAATCCATACGTGCGCAGCGAGATCTTCTACGACAGCGCTGTTTCTCGTTGGAATCGCCTTTCTTATACGGGCGGGGTGGTAGTTCCGATCTTCAAGCGGGCAGAGATCGCACCGAGCTTTGAGCGGCAGAATATCAGCGGGTCAAAAACCAATCACGTGAATGGGGCTGGCCTAACACTTTCGCTGTATTTCTGATCGTTGCCATTTAAACTCGGCCGTGGGACCGTGCCACTTCCGCCTTTCACATGGGTGGATCAGTTTCTCTTTGCGGCTGCGCATGCCCGAAAATCCGGCTGGATAAGACGGCGGCCCACCTGGCGAAAGCCAGGTGAGCCCCCGTAAACGGCTGCAGATGTCTAGATCCAGCGCAACATCCTGATGCCAAATGAAAAACCGCAACAAACTATCCCCAGCAGCCCAACCAGCGGAAGTAGACTTCCGGTTTTGGGCAGTTCTGCAGGTTCTGCTGGTTCCGCCGGATTTGGAGGATGCATGACCAGTACGATCAACATCGGCACGTCCGCTGGCGGGGCCGGTGGAGGTGGCGGCATTTTGCCGGTTAGTGTCTTCTCGTGCTCAATCACCGTTTCAGGTTCCTCGACGACTCTGGTCGCTGAAATTTTCATTCCTTTCTTTAGTCCCCATGCATCGACCATCTGCCCGTCAATGTTAAACTTCTGCCCTTTAGGGATCTTGAACGACTGGTTGCTGCCATTATCCAATGTCAAAATGACCGATGATGGCGGAGTCACGTGCCATACCTTTCCGGTCACACTCTGAACCGTCGTAATCATTCTTTCCGTGCTCGTTGTCGTAACCGTGTGCTCCAGCTTCATTCCCGGTTTCAAGTCGTGAATCCCCAATTGCTTGCCATCAACCTCGACTTTGGCGCTTTCCGGAACGTTAGGGATATGCCGAATCGACCCGTCCTCCATCTTCACCACAAGGTCGTTTGCATCAACTAAAACTACCTCGCCACGCTCTACGTTGACTTGCGTAGTCGCGCCAGTTGTAGTTGCATTGGTTTGAGTCTGCACCTGTGCATTCAGGCCTAGGGCGAGGAGCAGGCACAGCCCGCAGGCCACGAGCAATCTGTATACGAGTTTTGCTGTGATCAGTTTCATTTTGTGATCTCCTGGTCGTTTTTGCTGCAGAAACCCTATTGGCTGTTACCGTGCCGATCGAAGACAGTCCGACCACGGCAGCTCAACATGATGCTCGAAGCACGGATACATGCGCAGCCCGAGCACGTCGTTCTCCGAAGCGCCTAACGATAGCGCTCGCAGCATGCAGTACAAAACTGGCAAAACTCCTAGGTGCCCAATTGGTTGAAACTTCAATCGGGGGGTGAGGGCTGGATTGGCGACCTCGCGACTCAATTCACGAGAGAGGTTGGTGTGAAACTCTTCGGAAAAGATGGAGCTAAATTTCAGATTTTCGTTGTCCGGGTAAGGACCAGGATTGCGCAACCCGTCGGAATTGACGAATACTGCTAGGACTTACGTTGCCCTTTATCGCCGGCCGCAAGCAGGTGCAACTCCGTCTTGGGTATAACGACTTCCGCGAAGCCGCAATCCAAACAAACGCATAAACTTTGAGCCACGTATACCGGGGATGTGCTCGACGTACTTTGGAGAGAGGGAAATGAAACCGTAAATTCTGCAGCGAAGTCTCTTTGATTTTCAGACGCGCACGACTTGCAGGCCATCTAGTCTTCCCAGGCGTTCCAAAGGTGACAGCTTCCACGGCTGATTCGACCCGGAGATTCATCGTTCATCAATCAGATCCTAAATCAGATCCTACGATTCGTTGCACAAATGAGAACTCCGTACTGGGCGAACTCCATACCGATTATTTTAGCTCACGGTGTATGACCCACGCACCTCTTACTAGAGCGCACACACCGCTACACTCGGGAGTTGATTCAAGCGAGGCGAGGATCATCCTGGGGGACCCGGCCGAAACTCCCGAGCCTAGCCTTAGCGACAGAACTGGAGGGATGTTTGTTTGCCGCCGTTTGCTTGAGGTGCTTTTAGGGAGGCCACTTGCGCAGACGCCTGAGCAATCTTCACTTCAGCCGCGCGCTTGCTGTGTATTTTTTCTCGAAATCCGTCAGCCCGTTTCGGAGGACGCAATGAAGCCCCGCCTGCAGTTCCAGCCGCTTGAGCCCGGGAAAGACTGGCAGCAGCGTGCTGCCGAGATCGACGCCGTCCAACCTGATAGGTGAGCTCGAGGAAAGCTACTCCACAAATCACCGAAGCACTGACGAGAGCAGCACTAAGGAAAACCCAAAAACCTACATTCGTCATGACGGCAATCCGTTCCATCTTGCTGTTGCGCTTTCATGCCAATTACGAGAAGCAGCACGGCCGGAGTGACACTTTGATTGCAGAGCCTAGACAGTGCAATTAAAGAGGTGGGACTTGATTGCGCGAATGCTATTCGAGGATCAGGGGATTTGTCAAGAGTCAATCCGGGATTTCCCGTATAGGCAAGCGACCGTTTCGCTGGATGAAACGCCCCGTGTTGAAGGCTCGGCCGACTCTCCATCAGTATGAGAGTCACTCGGGAGAGCTCTGGGGGTAGACAACTCCGACTTGGGATCTAGAAGGTGAGCTTCGGCGTGAGTTGTCCGGAATGCTAGAGAATTAACCTTTCTTTAACATCTTGGCGAACCCTCTTGTGATACAGGGTGCACTCTAGATCGACGCAAACAGGGCCACTGGGTTGGTTCTGCGCTGCGCAAGCAGAGGAGGCATCATGCCATGCAAGTCATGTGGATCAGGAAAGCAGAATGAGTTTGACGCGGAGATCAACATCCATTTCCCCGGACTGAAAGGAATGAACCTGCCCGCGATGTTAGTCTTTCCACGAGTCGTAGTCTGCCTGAATTGTGGTTTCTCGGAATTTACCGTTCCAAAAAGCGAGTTGCATCCGCTTGCAAAACGGGCTGCAGCGTAACCCTTTGGGGACCATACTCTTCACACCAGACGCGCCGCGGAGTGTTCCGCACGAATCCTTCATGCGACGGGTTCTGAGATTGTTAACTGCTCCTACAGATATCACTCTTCGGGGCTGCGGGTCGTTTCAAGGGCTGACTCCTTAGCCTCGCTGAAAACCTGACCTGCCAATCGGGGATCCAGAAACCTCTTCCCCTGGAGGATCGTTTCGATCGCAGGAAGAAGTTGGCTTCCTACACCTGATTTGAGCAGATAACCGCTCGCTCCCGTGCTCAAAGCTGCTGTTACAACATCCGGCGAACGGTTTTCGCTCAGAAAGAGAATTTTTACATTCGGAGCGACGTTTTGGGCTTGTCGAGCGACCTCAATTCCATTAAGTGTAGGGAGCCCGATGTCCAACAAAATCAAGTCCGGTTGAAGCTCTCCGGTTTTCTGGACCGCATCTAGTCCGTCCGAAACGTCGCATATAATCTGCCACTCCGGCCGCGCTTCTAGCGAAGAACGGATGGATCGCCGAAACGGCTCAAAATCCTCTACGACCAGAACACGGACTGGTGACATTACACGCCACGCCTTCCCCCAATCGCAATAAGAACTCACCGTCTGCCATAATACTGGTCTCCAGGAAACCGGTTGTCAATTTATCCGATGGGCAATCTTTCGAAGGGTGCTTTGATTTGAAGAAGTTCGACCCAAGGTCACCTAAACTCGCCTTCACATTGGCGATACCGTGTTTCGTGCTCATTTGTTAATCCAAGAAGGTCTAAAGCGTCGACGCAATGCCGCCCGCGCCGTACTACCTCGTATAGAAATTGCGAGAAGCAACGCAAGTCCTGGTCGGACCTAGCATTTTTGCTAGTTTCTTTGGGCGGATGCGTTCGCTACCTTCCCTCATGGAAGGCACGAGGTGAGTATGCCAGCCTGCAAAATTGGCGAAATTCTGCTCTTCCATGCTGGCATACGAGCGGCAACGACGATGCCTCATTCCCGGCAAATCACAAGCATGATCACCATAGCCGACTTCCTTCGCGGCTCCCCGGCGGCGTCCAATTGAATACCTCAAGAAGCATCGTGGCTGGTATTCGCCCGAATGGGCAACCAATGAATATGCCTTCGCGTCTTCGACAGCGTAGACCGCGCCGCAGCCATCTCGGGGGTGGATTTACACGAAGGAGACGGCAGGAACGAGTCAGATATGTCAACGACCTATAGATATTCCCCGAGAACACCAGGCTGCGTTCTGCTCTACTTCCTTATCCGGAGCGTTGGCTCTAAATTTCGTCGCTTGCTGCACCGGCTGTCCGCTAGCGACACTCAAAGTATCGAGAGAGAAGCGGCTAACTGACACCTGGATCTCGCTCGCGAAATGGCAAAGCTCGACGAACTACCGATGGTTAACTCGGTGGTCAGTGTCGTCCCAGACACGGAGAACTTTTCCCTGGTGCGTGGCGGACCGTTGTATCAACTCTACCTCACCTTCGGACGAGGCTTGCGAAACGACGTCTCGATCTCTTACCCCGGCCTGTCATCGGCCTATCCCTAATCTGCCGGTCGCCACTCGTTGCGCTATCGGTGCTCGGAGGCCGCCTTGGGGTACCCCTGCTACCACTCACTTTGACCATCATTCCGCTGGAACAAATGGTCGATCGGCTCATAAAACTCGCGTTCTAATTGGAGCCGAAACTTACGAAGGCGGAGTAGGACGCCCTGCCGCTGGACAATGAATACCACCCTGAAACACCTGAGAATTCGTAATCGATCTCCAACGATTCTCTTTTCACAAGTTGTCTGCTTCCATGTGCCTCAGAACGCACGCCTAGTGGTTTTCCCAGTTTCGCGTGACCTGGGCCGCTGCCTATCTTTCCCACACGGGCACATCTCGGTTTGATGCTCATAAAGGTGACTCCCGCAGTCATGGTAAGGGCAGACGATCAAAGCATGGGGCAAACTGTTGTCGCCGGCAAGAATCGCCGACACAAGTCATTGTTGCTGATCCGGCAGGCTCTGTTGGTAGCGGGAATCGCGCTGCTGGCTATCTACGTAGGAGCACGAATCCACGGGGCGTTCCTTTCATACATGGCGATCCGGAGTTTCAACGCATCGCAGCGGGCGGCCACGCCGAACTCAGTGGGGAAGAGAGCACCAGATGCCGACGTCGATTTCACGCTCTGGTCGCAGAAAAGGATCGATGCTTACAAAGAGAGTCTGGCGGAACGCTGGGCGGCCCCTTTGGCGGTGTTGCGTGTGCCAAAAATCCACTTGGAAGCGCCGGTCCTTGATGGCACAGACGACCTGACGCTGAACCGCGGGTTAGGACATATCGTGAACACCGCAAAGCCGGGGGAAGTGGGCAACCTCGGCATCGCCGGTCATAGAGACGGCTTTTTTCGCGGGTTGAAAGACGTGGGGGTCGGCGATCGTTTGGATCTGTCCCTCCCGAACCGAACAGATACCTACGTTGTGGACAGCGTAAAGATCGTGGACCCTCGCGACGTCAGCGTGCTGGAACCCACGAGCGAGCCGTCTTTGACATTAGTAACGTGCTATCCCTTCTATTTCGTAGGTAGCGCACCACAACGCTACATAGTTCACGCTTCAATTGTCCATTCTGAGCCACTTAAGGGGAACGCAATTGACCCAGACGATTCGCGATAAGAGACAAAGATCGATAACAAAAACAGACGAGGGTCGATAGCCATCCTCGCGTGGCTCGGGTTACTAGCGTCACGAACTTCTAAGCAGTAGGAACGAATAGGGAGAACGAGAATGCGATTCCAAATCAAGCTCGCAACATTTGTCGTTGTTTGCATTCTGTTCGGAGGCGCCCTATCCGCATTGGCTCAACAAAAGGGGCAGTGGGTCCCGGGAGGGTACGGTCTCAACGCCGGTGTAATTCCCGATCCCGGGATCACCTATGCCAACGTGGCCGTGAACTACTCGGCTGACCGATTGAATAACTCCAACGGAGACCGCATTCTTCAGAATGTTACGGGGACTTACTCGTTCTGGGTGGATGAGAACATTTTCTACTACGTTCCGGCGCACAAGTTCCTCGGCGGGTATTTCATGCCCTTTATTGCTATAAACTATGCGACCGGTTCGCTGGTCGCCGACCTACCTCCACTTTTACCTGGGAGTACATCCGGGATCAGTCTTAGCGGCGGTGGATCAGGTTTTGCCGACACTTACGTGCAGCCAGTGAACATGGGCTGGCATTTGGGGGACCGAATCGACTTCACCGCCGGATACGCTTTCACCGCCCCTACCGGCCGATACACTGCGGGAGCGAGCGACAACGTGGGTTCCGGATACTGGGGCAACAATATCACGTCGGGCACCACGTTCTACGTGACCAAGAACAAGGGGACGAGCGCAAACCTGTTTACCGACTGGGAAATCCACGGTCAAAGAACGGTCGCTAGCCCGGTGCGTGGTCAGTTGAGCAAAATAACGCCCGGCCAAGCCTTCACCATAGAGTGGGGAATTGGCCAGGCTCTCCCCTTGAAGAAAGATCTCAGCCAACTGGCCCAGCTCGGATTGGTAGGGTATGACCAGTGGCAAGTTACCAGCAACGGCGGCAATTACTTGGTAGCGGGAATTCCTGTGGCGGCCAGCAGGGTTCCTTACTATTCGGTTCATGGAATTGGTTTCCAAGCCAATTACATTCTGCCGGCAAAGGATTTCGCTCTCTTCTTTAAGTACTACGACGAGTATTCGGCCAAAGCTCGCGTTCAGGGGCGCACCATTGTGTTCGGCGGTTCGTGGACATTCCGGATTCCGAAAGCGGCAGCCCATGAAACAAAGACGCGTCAGGACCCCGAACCGCGCTGATGATAAGCGAGGTTCCCCAAGAACTAGAGTTGCGTGGCTGCGTAAGGGCGCAATGTCAATTCCTGAAAGTGATGAAGATAAGGAGGACCATTATGACCCCAGGCAAGAAACCCGCGGCACCGGGTCAAAAACCCAACATCGTGTTCTTTCTGTGGGACAACCTTGGTTGGGGTGAGGTTGGCTGCTATGGCGGCGGGGTGCTGCGTGGGGCCCCGACACCGAGGATTGACGCGCTCGCCGCGCAGGGCTTGCGTTTGCTGAATTTCAACGTCGAAGCGCAGTGCACGCCGAGCCGCTCAGCCATCCTAACCGGGCGCCACCCGATTCGGTCGGGGACTCACACTATCCCCATTACTGGGGGGCCGGAAGGATTGACCCGCTGGGAGGTGAGCATCGCGCAAACCCTCTCCGATTCAGGGTATGCGACGGGGATGTGGGGCAAATGGCATCTGGGCAGCAATCCGGAACAGCGTAGCCCGGTGGAGTTCGGGTTTGACGAGGCGGTGTGGTCTCCACGAACCGCCGACGAGGTGATGTGGACGATGCAATCGTACTTCCCCGAAGGAGCCGTGACCTCCGCACCGTACGCCGGGAAGACTCAAATCCCAATGGAGCTGCAGCCCATCTACTCGAAGAAGAAAGGCTCCAAGGCCAAAGTGGTCGCCACCTATGACGCGAAGTTTCGCACCGACTTTGACCGCAAAATCACCGAATGGGCGATTGATTTTATGAGTCGCTCCAAGCAAGCGGGTAAACCCTTTTACATATATCTGCCTTACACGCAGCCGCATATCCCGCCGATTCCCGATCCCGAGTTTGCAGGCAAGAGCAAGCGCGGGAACTGGGCTGATTTGCTGACTCAGATGGATGCTTTCACCGGCAGAATACTGGACAAGCTCGACGAGTTGGGGCTCACAAATGACACGATCGTGGTTTGGACATCCGATAACGGGGGTGATTCAACTTATCGAACGCCAGCGATGGACCCCGATCCTTTGGGTGGTCAATGGAACGGATTTTCCGGACCGTGGCGCGGTGGCATAGCGACCTCACTGGAGAGTTCCAACCGCGTGCCGTGCATCATCCGCTGGCCGGGCAGGGTGCCGGCCGGCAAGGTCAGCAACGAACTGGTGCATGAGGTTGATACGTTCACAACGCTGCTACTAGCAGCGGGAGCGAAGGTTCCCGACGACCGGCGGATCGACGGAATGGACATGCGTGACTTTTTGCTTGGCGATGCCGAGGAGTCCGGCCGTGACACGGTCTTGTGCTTACAGGGCAACCGCCTGCAGGCAGTGAAGTGGCGCCAATGGAAGGCGCACCTCTTCCAGCAAGACGATACCTTCTCAACGTGGTCGCCGTACAACGTGCCGCATATTCACAATCTTGAGTGGGACCCACGCGAAGAACACGAGATAGCCTTCCCGCACGCTTGGGTGCTGCACCCCATGGCTGCTGCAGTTGCAGCGTTCCTGAAGTCATTTGCGCTCGAACCACCGATCAAAACAGGAACTCCCGATCCGTATCGTCCACCCAAGCCGGGCGAGCTGCGGGTTGAGGAGCACATTCAACTAGGAGTTATAACCCAATACGTCACTACGCTGGTCAAAACGCACAAGGAGGCCCCCCCGCCGGACATCGGAATCCAAGGCAATACAGGATAGCTTCGCTAAAGCCTTACCGATTCCGCGTGAATCGAGGAAAGGCTGGTTCGAGATGTTGAAGGGCGATGCCGGAGGCTTTGGCGCTGGATCACAAGTCACATGGCGGATCCACACGGAACGAATTCAACCAGAGATGTTCGCTGTTTCTGGGCTATCGCCACTTGGATGTTGATTACTGGGATGGTGGATTTCTCTTCGACACGGGCATGAATGGGACGCTCTTAGGGTTCAGTAATTAGGTTCAAGCAATGACGGCGAATCAAGGGGCAGTCCGACAACGTCGTACATACTTATCAGCCGCATGGGGAGTGCTCCGAGAAGATCTTTCGGGACTACATGCAGCGGTTCCGGGAGGGCATATGCGTAATCTAGCCATCTCCATCACGTCGGGGATTATGTTGTTGATGTTAGCGACTGCATGTTCGCGACGTCCCAACGACGAGACCATTGCTAAGGACATTCAAACCAAGGCAGCCGCGGACCCAGATACTAGGGACTCGCAGGTTAACGTCGAAGCCAAGGAAGGCAAAGTTACATTGAGTGGCAAAGTCAAGACGCCGGCAGCTCAACAAAAGTTAGAGCAAATCGCGCGTGAAGAACCGGGAGCTAATGGCGTCGATGACCAAACGGCAGTCGAGTCGCCAGCCG
>Ga0307478_10003436_pt1 | contig 11772 bp, 9 predicted proteins | sample atmos_gasesECM4C_2_FD_203713 | JGI IMG/M metagenome (GOLD analysis project Ga0307478, IMG submission 203713) | Hardwood forest soil microbial communities from Morgan-Monroe State Forest, Indiana, United States - atmos_gasesECM4C_05 | ecosystem: Environmental > Terrestrial > Soil > Temperate...
CGACTTGCTGAGGCCGATTGCCTGAAAATCGCGGCGGTTCATGGCTATTGCCTCGGCGGCGGAATGGAACTGGCCACTTTTTGTGATTTCGTTGTTGCCGCCGAATCGGCGCAGTTCGGCCAGCCGGAAATCAAGGTCGGCTGTTTTCCCCCCGTTGCCATGATCACGCTGCCGCATCTTATTGGAATGCGCGCGGCGGCCCAACTGGTCCTGACCGGACATCAAATCAGCGCAACGGAAGCGCACCGCCTGGGCCTGGTCACGCGAGTCGTACCAGATCATGAGCTTCCAGCGGCCGTTGACAACTTGCTCGAAGAGTTGCGCGCCTTGAGTCCGGCCGTCCTGAAACTGACGGCACGATCCCTGCGCCGGTTCCATGCCGCAGATTTTGCGGCGCTGCTCGAGGACACGGAACGGGTATACTTGTCGGAATTGATGCAAACAAAAGACGCTCAGGAAGGAATTCGCGCATTTCTGGAAAAACGCCCACCCCTTTGGAAGGGAAAGTAAATGGACAGCATAGAGATTACGCCGGCGGACGTGAAGGCGCGCCTGGATAAGGGAGAACAATTAATTCTCATCGACGTGCGGGAGCCCTGGGAGTATGCCCTGTGCCGGATCGATGGAGCGAAGCACCTGCCGCTTGGCGTCCTGGCGGCGAATCTCAATACGCTTCCGGATGTAGACGAGGTCATCTGCTACTGCCACCACGGGATGCGCAGCTTGGATGCGGCGACTTGGCTGAGGTTCCAGGGGATCGAACGAGCGAAGTCGCTTGCCGGTGGGATCGAGCGATGGTCGGTAGAAGTCGATCCGAAAGTTCCCCGATACTAAGAGCGGTCACACATGCGCGGGCGCTCGATGGTGCGCCCTTGCATAGGGGGTGAAAGGCATGCCGAAAGTGAAAATCAAGTTTCTGCAGAAACCCACGTGAACCACTTGCCGAAAAGCGAGAGGTCTCTTGCTGGAATTAGGGGCGGAACTTGAATCGCGGGATCTGGACAAAGAGCGCTTGAGTGAGGCGGAGCTTGGTGCATTGATCGGCAGACGGGACTACCAGGATTTTCTCAATCCCAGGAATGAACTCTATCGTGCGCGGAAAATGAAGGAGAATCCGCCTTCGCGTGCGGAAGCGATCAAGATGATGGCGAAGGAACCAAACCTTGTCCGGCGGCCGGTGGTGATTCGCGGCTCGCAGATACAACTTGGGTTTGATGAGGAGCAATTCAAGAAGCTCGTGCGTTGATCTTGATTCGAGGTGGTTTTCCGCGAGATGGGGAGAGCAGCATGGAAGTGAAGACAGTCGCCGTGATCGGCGCAGGCACCATGGGGAGGGGAATTGCCTACGCCGCGGCCCTCGGCGGATTCCACACGGTGCTCGAAGATGTGTCGCGAACCGTGCTCGAGCAAGGCGTGGCGTGGATTGAGCGGTCGTTCGAAGAAGGCGTGGCGCGCGGAAAAGTGGAGGCCAGCGTCCGGGACAAAGCGCTCTCGCTGATTACCACGGCAAACAACGTCGAGAACGCTATTCGCGATGCTGAGCTGATTATTGAAGCCGTGCCAGAAGAGCTGGAGATGAAGCTCGAGCTGTTCACGATTTTTGACAAATTCGCCAAGACCGGCACAATCTTTGCGAGCAATACTTCCTCGCTTTCGATTACAGATTTTACTGACGTTACCATTTCGCGCGACCGCTGCATCGGAATGCATTTCTTCAACCCTGTGCCGAAAATGAAACTCATCGAGATGATCCGCACGCCGCACACCTCTGACGAAACCGTAGCCACCTGCCGCCAAGTTGCCCAGCGCATGGGCAAGGAGGTTGTGCTCGTCAATGAGGCCCCAGGCTTTATCACTACCCGGATTAATGCGCTGATCGGAAATGAAGCGTTCAACATGCTGGAAGCGGGGATCGCCTTGCCGGAAGACATTGACAAGGCTTTGAAGCTTGGCCTGAATCACCCCATGGGGCCTTTCGAATTGGTCGATCTCGTGGGCCTCGACGTGCGCCTCAATATCCTTGAGTATCTTCACCGGACGCTTGGTGAGAAGTACCGCCCGAATGCGCTGCTGCGGCAGTATGTTCGCGAAGGCAGGCTGGGGCGCAAAGCGGGCCGCGGCGTGTACGATTACACGCAACAAACAACCGCAGAGAAAAAGACTTAGCGCTGACGAAAGAAGGCGTTGCATTCAAGATGAAACCGCTCGAAGACAGAATTGTCATCCAGCAAGGCGACCTCACGGAGATGGCCACCGACGCCATCGTTAACGCTGCGAACAACGATCTAATCCTTGGCGCGGGCGTAGCGGGGGCGATCTATCGCAAGGGCGGGGAAGAAATCCAAAAGGAGTGCGACGCCATTGGCAGCATCCCCGTTGGATTTGCAGCGATCACCGGAGCGGGAAAACTGAAGGCGCGGTACGTGATTCACGCTGCCAGCATGCAGGCTGGAAGACGAACGACTGCGGAAATGCTGCGCGGGTCGACGATGCATTCACTGCGCCTTGCCGCCGAGCGCAAGCTGAAAACCATCGCTTTCCCGGCCGTGGGCACCGGTATCGCTGGCTTCCCGATCGAACGGTGCGCCGAGATCATGCTACGCGTCGCTACCGCACATCTCCAGCGTGAAGCGTTGCCCGAGACTATCTACTTCGTGCTGTTCGACGAAGCTGCGAAAAGCGTGTTCGCACAGATGTGGAAAACACTTAGAGCCGAGATTGATTCGGACGCCGCTGGAGCCAAGGGCGCGTGACGCTGCTGGCCGAGCTTCTTGCCGAACGCATTCGCCGCTATGGACCCCTGACGTTTGCGGATTTCATGCGCGAGTGTTTGTACCATCCAGTCCACGGCTACTACAGCAAAGCTGAATACACACGTTTCGCGGACTACTACACGAGCGTGGATGTTCATCCTATCTTTGGCCGGTTGCTCGCTCGGCAATTCGCTGAAATGTGGGAGAGCCTCGGGCGTCCTGAAGAGTTCATGCTCGTCGAAGCGGGCGCCGGGGTGGGCCGGCTCGCGGGCCACATTCTCAGTCTTTGCGAATCGAAGCTTCCTTCTTTTTACCAAGCCTTGCGATACATCGGCGTTGAGCGTTCGGCGGCGCGACGCGAGCAAGCTTTGGTCAACACAAAACGGCACACTGCGGAGGGGCTCCTTGCGATGTCGGCGGAGATGCCCGCGCGCATCAGTGCGGGCTGTGTCTTCTCGAATGAGCTGATCGATGCGCTGCCGGTGCATCGCCTTGTCCGAACTGGCGGCGGGCTGCATGAGGTCTTTGTCGGATTCGATGATGGGCAATTTGTGGAACTCTTGGCGCCTCTCTCCACTTGTGCGATCACTGAATATTTTGAAATGCAGGGCATCACTCTATCTGAGGGCCAGCATGCTGAGGCGGGACTCGAAGCTTGCGATTGGATTACCGAGGTAGGCCGGCGGATTGATCGCGGCTACGTGTTGACCATAGATTACGGGCACCGCGCCGCGGAACTATTCGATGAGCACCACATGCGCGGCACACTGCTCGCTTATCGAAACCACCGGGCTGCCGAGAATTTCCTGGAGTCTCCGGGTGATCAAGATCTGACCGCCCACGTGAATTTCACGGCGCTGGAAAGGTGGGGAAAAAGATCAGGACTGGAATCGGCCGGATTGACTTCGCAAGCCGCTTTTCTGTTGGCGCTGGGTAAGGGGAATGAGTTTGCCGACCTGTACGATGAAAAACAATCGGAAGCCGAACGCGTTGGCGCGCGCCTGCAGTTCAAGTCGTTGATACACCCCGAAGGGATGGGCGAACGCTTCATGGTTCTGATTCAGGAGAAAGGCAGCAATGGCGGACCGCTGACTGGACTGGCGGGCATTTCTTAGTCTGACAAGCTGAAATTCAATCTCGCGCAGCCAGGCGCTATCGCATTGCAAAGGGAGTGGGCTTTTTCAACACCGGCTTCTCGCCAGATGCCGGTACCGGCATCGGTGCGGCGGGCTTCACGGACGCGTCCGTGGCGGGCGGCGTGACGGGCGCCCCGCCCTCGGAATAGGCTTTTTTCAAGTAGCTTTCCGCGGCCTGTTGCGCGCCGCCGGTATCATCGTTGGTTTGTTTTGCTTTGCTGTATTCGTTGACGGCACGCTCGCGCTGCGCCAGCATGTCAAATATTTTCCCAAGATAGATGTGGCTCCAGACTTCCGTCCACTTCTCGGACGGCTCGGGGACCGTTTGCAGAGCTTCGCGAAAGGCATTGGCGGAGGCCTGAAAATTCTTCTGGTAGAAGAACGCTTCGCCCATGCGGAAATTCGCCAGCGGGCGACCGGGCTGAATGGCGAGGGCGCGCTGGTATTGCGCGACCGCGTCGTAGAAACGCCACTGCTCGGCAAGCTCCTCGCCGCGGGCAATCGCCGCACGCGCACGCAGGGAAGCGCTGCCTTTCAGAAGCAAGTTGTTCGGATCGATCTTGATTCCGCCAGGTTTCGGCCGGCCAAACGTTTCCACGGTGAATCCTGACTCTGTGCCGATCACATCAATGGTTTTTGTTTCAGGATTTCCTTCGGTATCGATTCGCAGTTCAACTGGCATGCGGAAGGTATCAAGAGGCTGCTTGATCTTGCCGACAACGCGAAATCCCTTGGGTGTGCGATATACGACGAAGTCCAGCGAAAACTCGGGCACTCCCGTCGAGTTCAACCATTGCACGAAGAAGCTGTGGAGGTTCAGCTGATCTTGGCCAGGCTTCACCGCAGCCTGTGCCCGGCGTTCGGCAATTTTTTCAAAATCTTCGATGCGCGCGGTTTTTTCTGCGAATTGAAAATAAAAATCGCGCAGCGTCAATTTGAATGGCACGTCGCCCATCATCGCACGCAACATATGGAAGAGCATCGCGCCCTTGTTCATCACTACGGAACGATAGTCGGGTGAGTAAGGCGCCAGGCGCGCCGCCTGGGCCACGGGAGCGGCGTCTTCATACATCAAAGCGCCGACGGCAAATTCGTCGATGGCTCTCAATCCCGCTTCTTTGCCGGCATTTTGTTCGGCGTAAAGAGCTTCGGAATACCTTGCCAATCCGTCGCTAATCCAAACGTCAGCTGGTGTCGCGGGAAGAACCTGAATTCCCCACCATTGCGAAGCCACCAGGCGGGCGATGGTGCGGTCGCTCGCTCTTGGATCCCAGATGCGCTGGCTTAGTAACAGGACGCCGGGGGCGGCAAAATCGCGGAAGGACCCGTCGGGCAATTGAACCACTGAAAAAGTAGGATCAGGAATAGGTCCGATCAGATCAGAAAAGATCACCACGGAACGTGCGACGCTGGCCGCAAATTCTTTCGCGTTGGCAGAAGCGGAGCGAGGGGCGTAGACAGCCACATTTACACCCTCGGCCTGCGCCGGAGTCAGTTGAAGATTGTTACCGGCCACGAACGTGCCGTTGGGCGCGGCATTCTTGCATTCAAAGGTGTAGAGGAGCCGGTTGCCTTCCACCGCGTTTTTGCCAGGCATCGGCGTTGGAGCGGTAGCCTTGCCGGTGCCTGCAACGGCAAAGGTATCGGGCACATTCAGCCGGAACGTCGCCGTGTAGCGATTGGACGGGAAATTTGTCAGCGGGAACCAGCGCGCGGGCAGTAGCAAATAGGCGCCATCCTTATTGATGAGCGCGGCGCGGACGCCGGGCACAGGGCTGTTCTCCTCGTTTACGAGTAGCCCGGCATACGTGTAGGAGAGTGTTATGTGGCCGTCGGTGGCAATCGGAGTGGGCAGTTGCACGACGACAGAGAGAGAGTTCTGATTGTCGCGCTCGAAGTTCAGCGGCTTTCCGTCCGGTCCCTTCACTTCCTTTACCACGAGGTTCGGATGCAACTCGACGCGAACACTGCTGGAAGCTTCGATGGCCTTGAAATCGATCTTCGCGGTGGCAGAAATGGATTGCCCGATAGCATCCAGGGTTGCGGAGACGTCGTAATGTTCGGCGAGAAAATTTGGGGAGCGGGGCGCCTGCGCGCGGAGCGGCACGCCAGTGCCCAGAGCCAAAATCAGCGCTAATAGGCAAAAACTCTTCAAAGTTCCTCGACGCAGGGTCATCGGACCCCTTTCACGTAGCTTCTAATCGCCACTCTCGTACATGTATAGGATATCAAACTCATCAGTTTGCGTTGCTTCGAGCGTGCTGCAAAAGCTCGACGATGGCGTCCGCAGCACGTTCCACCGCCCCCGGCGGCCCCAGCAGCGTTCGCACATCCGCCATGCCGCGGCTCATCTCTGCTCTACGCTGCTCGCCTTGTTCGGATGTTTCCAGCAATTTCGCGACGGTTTCAGCAACGCGTTGCGGAGTGAAGTCGTCCTGGATCAATTCGGGCACGACCGCTCGTCCGGCGATCAAATTGACCATGCTGAAATACTTTGTTCTTACCAGCGGCTTTGCCAGGCGGGCAGTCAGCGGTGACAGCCGGTAAACGACGATCATCGGTTTTCCGAGCAACGCCGTTTCCACCGTGGCGGTGCCGCTGGAGATGATGGTCAGGTCCGCTGCGGCTAGGGCATTGTAGGTATCGCCCTCAATAAAGCGTGCCTGAAGTTCGACGGGAAAGTTTGATTCCAACCGTGCGATATCCAATCCGGGAGCGACGGCCACAACAACGGATAAGCTGTCTTTTTGGGACCGCCGGATTTCTCCCAGGGATTCGGCCAGAATCGGCACATGATGAGTAATCTCTCCGCGCCGGCTTCCCGGAAGGACCGTGAGAATGCGTTTCCGCTCATCAAGACCGTATTTCTTGCAGAATAATTCCCGAGTCAACGTGGGATGCACATTGCCGACAAGAGGATGGCCGATAAATTTCACGGGGACGCCGGCATCGGCGTAGAACTTTTGTTCAAAAGGGAAGATACACAACGCCTGCGCAAACCTTCGCCGCACGAGATTCACGCGCCACGGCCGCCAAGCCCAAAACTGCGGGCAAATGTAATAAACGTTTCGAATGCCCTTCGGACGAAGCTTTCGGGCGAGCCGAAGATGGAAACCGGGGAAGTCCGTGAGGATGGCGAGCGGCGGCCGGCGTCGTTCGGCTTCATCAACAAGATGCCTCATGGCGCGCCGCAGCGAGGGGAGGCGCTTCAAGACTTCCGTGATTCCCACGACGGAGACTTCCGAATAGTCGGTGATGATTTCGACGCCTGCCGAGCGCATTTGCGGTCCACCCATGCCGAAGAGGGCCACATCCATCCTTTGCTTTAATGCCGTCGCGAGCCGTGCGGCATACATGTCGCCCGAAGCTTCGCCGGCGGAAAGAAGGAGCGAAATGGGAGGCATTTGCAGTGTGCGAGTTCGTCAATCGCTCGCCGGGAGCACCGAACGTTCGACGGGGCCATTCGCTTCGATAGGAAGATGCAGCTCCTGTTCTTTATATTGAAGCTGATAAAGCCGGTAATAAATCCCGCGCTGCGCCAGAAGGGCCTGATGACCGCCTTGTTCGCGCAGCCGACCCTTGTGAAAGACCAGGATGCGGTCAGCGTGCTGAATGGTGCTGAGACGGTGCGCGATCACCAGGGCCGTCCTTCCGGAAAGCAACCGGTCAAGGGCTTCGCGAATCAGCAATTCAGTCTTAGTGTCCACGCTGGAAGTGGCTTCGTCCAGAATCAGGAAGCGCGGATTATGAGCCAGTGCGCGAGCAAAATTGATGAGCTGCCGCTGGCCGACGGAAAGAGTTGAGCCGCGCTCGTTGACGCTGGTTTCGACTCCCTCGCCGAGCGAGCGGATGAAATCGCCGAGACCGATCTCCTCGACGGCGCGTTCGACGGTGGCGCGGCCGATGCCCGGCGTGCCGAGGCGGATATTCGTTTCAATCGTGCCGGTGAATAGAAATGGATCCTGCAGCACGATGCCGAATTGCCGCCGCAAATCCTGCAATTCGATCAACCGAATGTCTTTGCCGTCCAGGAGGATTTGTCCGCGCTGAATGTCGTAAAAGCGCAGCAGCAGGGAAATGAGGGTTGTCTTTCCCGCGCCGGTGTGTCCCACGATAGCGAAAGACTGCCCCGGTTCCACTCGGAATGAGACGTCTCGCAAGACCCAATCTTCGTCACCCGGTTCCGCGACGTTACGATAGCTGAACCACACGTTGCGGAATTCAATCTCGCCCCTCGGATGGTCGAGCGGAATGGCGTGCGGATCTGACTCCGCCGGCACCGGCTCATCCAGCAGCTTGAAAATCCGCTCGGAGGCGGCCATCGCGGATTGCAGGATGTTGAATTTCTCGCTGAGGTCCTGAATCGGCCTGAAGAAGCGTTGCGCAAACATGGTAAATGCCGTGAGAACGCCAAGAGTGAGCCCGCCGGAGAGAATACGGTTTCCCCCGGACCAATAAATCAATGCAATGGTGGCGAAGCTGAGAAATTCGACCGCCGGGTAGAACAGAGCGTAAGCGAGAATGGCATCGCGCCAGGCGAGCATATTGTCGCGATTGCGCTTCTCAAATTCCTCGACGGCCTTGCGCTCGCGGTTGAAGAGCTGCACAACGCTCATTCCGGAAATGTATTCCTGAAGAAAAGCGTTGATGCGGGCAATGGCCGTGCGGATGCGGCGATTTGCGTCCCGGACGAATATGCGAAAAATCATGGTAACGATGAGGATGCCGGGCAGGACGGCAAGGGTGTCCAGCGCAAGTCGGCGGTCGATTTTGAAGAGCAAGCCGGCCATGACCACGAGGAGAAAGAAATCGTTGATCATGGTAACTACGCCGGCCGCGAAGAGATCGTTGAGGGCATCGACGTCCGTGGTCACGCGGGTGACCAGCCGGCCGACGGGATTGCGGTCGAAGTAGCTCATCGGCAAACGCTGCAAGTGGGCGAATATTTCGCGGCGCATGTCGTACATGGTTTGCTGGCCGACGCGCTGCATGATGCGAATCTGGATGTATTGCGCGAGGAAGTCGAACGCCAGCACGGCCAAAAAGAGGGCGCTAAGCCAGACGATGCCCGACCACGCGGATGCCTCCGGGATGACGTGTTTCAGTGCGGGAGTAAAGTAGCTATCGATTGCTTTTCGAAAAATCAGCGGCGGAGCAAGCTCGAGTGGAGTGACGATGGCCACCATGACGAGCGCGAGCGCCACGTGCCATTTGTACGGCTTCATGTATTGCAGAAGCCGGCGCATCAAGCGCGAATCGTACGCTTTGCCGAGGGCCTCTTCTTCGTGCAGGTTGCTCATGCGCGCTCGAGCTCTTCTTCCAGCAACTGCTTCTGATACAGATCCGCGTAATAGCCGCCGCGGGCAAGCAGCTCGTCATGCGTTCCGCGCTCGGCGATCGCGCCGTCGATCAAAACCACGATCTGGTCTGCGTCGCGAACCGTCGAGGTACGGTGCGAAATCAGAATCGTGGTACGGCCTTCCATGATTCCGCGCAGTCCGCTGAGGATGCGCTCCTCGGTTTGTGTGTCCACGGCAGAAAGCGAATCGTCGAGGATCAGAATTCGCGGATCGCGGACGACGGCGCGCGCGATGGCGGCCCGCTGCTTCTGCCCCCCGGAGAGAGTGACGCCACGCTCGCCGACCATGGTCTCGTAGGCTTTGCCGAAGTCCTGGACCTCACTGTGCAGGCTGGCAATTTCGGCTGCTCCGCGGACGCGTTGTTCGTCATATTCCGGCAAGCCAAAGGCGATGTTGCCGCCGACGGTCTCGCCGAACAAGTAGGTGTCCTGCGGCACGAAGCCGATGGCTTGACGCAGCGTGGTAAGAGGCCACTCGCGTATTGGGCGCCCGTCGATCAAGATCGAGTCATCCGGCGCTTCCCAGAGACGCGCGATCAGAGCGGCGAGCGTGGTCTTGCCGCTGCCCGTGGGGCCGACGATGGCGAGCGTGGAGCCGGCGGGAACTTTCAAATAAATGTCGTGGAGCACAGGATGAAAACCGCTGCCATTGGGCTTGGAGGACCCGTTCGACCCGGCCCCGGAGAGAGTGGTCGGATAAGTGAAGGTGAGATGGCGGAATTCGATTTCGCCGCGAGGCTTGGTGCCTTCCGGGACTTTTGCGTCGCGATCATCGATATTCGGTTGGGCGGTGAGGATGTAATTCAGCCGGCCCATGGAAGCCGCGCCGCGCTGAAAAATATTTGTCACCCATCCAAGGGCGATCATGGGCCAGACCAGCACGGCAAGGTAGCCGTTGAAGGCAATCAGCGCGCCCAGGGAAATCCGGCCGTGGAGGAGCTGATGGCCGCCCTGCCAAAGCACGATCAAGAAGGTAGTGCCAATGAGAGCCTGAAGCGACGGCATAAACATGCTCCAGGTGCGGATGAGGCGAATGTTACGTGAGACATACTCACGGTTCGGCTCGTCGAAGCCACGAATTTCCGGTTCTTCCTGGGCGTAGGCGCGCACGACGCGCACACCGGCAAGATTCTCCTGAACGCGGGCGGTGAGAGTGGCAAGCGCGGCCTGGATTGATTCGTAGAGGTCGTGGATCGTTTTTCCAAAAAACCATACGGCGACGGCTACTATTGGCGCGGGCAGCAGAACCCATAGGGTGAGAGAAGGTGAGAGCGTGACCATGACCAGGATGGCCATGATCATGGTGATGATGGTCGTGGCGCTGTACATGATGCCGGGACCCAGCACCATGCGGACGGCGTTCAGGTCGTTGGTGGCGCGCGACATCAACTCGCCGGTGCGATTGCGAACGTAGAATTCCGGCTCGAGAAGGAGAAGACGCTTCAGAAGATCATTGCGAATATCGAATTCGATGTCGCGCGAAACTCCGATCAGCGTCCAGCGCGCCGAGAAAGAAAGAGCGCCCTTAATCGCGACGCATAAAACGACGATGAGGCAATAGATGCCCAGCGTGCGGCGGCTGCTCGGGGCGTAGTAGGGAATCGAACCGCTCAGCTTCGACGGGTTCAGAGCCACAACGAGCGGACTTCCGGTCTGCGTGGAGTGTTGAAAAGGAACCGCATTGCCAGCGAGCGTGTCCGTCATAACGCCGGTGGCGAGCGGGAGCACGTTGCCGACAACGCCCATCAGCACGACCATGAGCAAGCCGAAAACAATTCCGCCGGGATAGCGCCGTAGATATGGCATCAGGCCGCGCAAGTCCTTACTGGGAAGAGCCTCCCCGGAGTTCTTGGCCGCTCGATTACCGGTGGCTGGCGGGACCGCGCTCATTTTAGGACGGACCTCGCATTCTGCATTGACGGTGACTCAAGGAGAAAGTGCTCATAGGTGCGGTCCAACGATTGATAGCGCTTCGTTTGGGGATTGAATCGCACACCGATAGGAAGCACGTGAAAATCGGCAGTACCTTTCAGCGGGGTAAAGTAAAGCTGCAGCCCCTTCTCGTCGCTTTGCTCGTACTGCAGCCGCCAGCCGGTCACCGCCACCAAAGGCGTCAAACCGAGAAACCCTTTTTGGTTTTTCAGGTGCTCATCGCAGCGCAGCACTTCCGCCCATTTTCCGTCAATGTTTTCTGCTACCACGGCGCGCGTCACGATGGTTCCGGGCAGACTATTAGCGGGTGTTTTCGGAACCACGTTGGCTGCCAACAGCTCCTGCTTCCCGTTTTTTGCCAGGTCGCCGAATAGAAGCACTTGCGTCCCGCTTCCCAGCAGTGCCTTCGCCGCCAAATCGATCTCCTCCGGAATCGCGGGCTCAACCGGCTTGGTCTCGGCGAGGAGCGCTGGCTTCGGCGCTTCCGTGCCACATCCGCCCAGAAAAATAGCCAGCGACAAAACACCACACGAGAATTTAGGTGGGTTTCTCCAGGTTCGGGCCCCGCCGAAGCCGCCGCCCCTATTCAGAA
>Ga0307478_10003438_pt1 | contig 11766 bp, 7 predicted proteins | sample atmos_gasesECM4C_2_FD_203713 | JGI IMG/M metagenome (GOLD analysis project Ga0307478, IMG submission 203713) | Hardwood forest soil microbial communities from Morgan-Monroe State Forest, Indiana, United States - atmos_gasesECM4C_05 | ecosystem: Environmental > Terrestrial > Soil > Temperate...
GGAAGAGGGCCTCCCGGTCGCGAAGCTGCTCAACGCGGCCGGCTACTACACCCTGCCGTCCCCCGGCCACGTCGCCGTCTCGCTCCTGGCGGACCAGGTCAACACCTCCAACCCCAGCGATCCGGACACGTACCTGACGCAGAACCTGGCGAACGTCTACACCAACACCGATCCGCGCAACTACGAGCTCTCGGCGTACTCGTACTTCATCATGCCCACCGACCTGTCCAACGGCATGACGACCGACAAGGGCTACACGATCGGCACGTTCGCCAGCTACGCGCTCTGCCTCGGCCAGTCACAGGTGGACACGCTCGGCTATTCCGCGCTGCCCTACAACCTCGTGCAAGCCGGCTTCCAGCAACTGACACATGTCCCGGGGTCGACGGTCCCCGCGGACAGCCAGACCGCCTTGGCCTCGTGCAATAACCCGACGTTCACCGCCACCAGCAGCGCTACCACCAACCTTCTCGCCAACGACGACCCGCAGCCGCTGGCCTGCGACAAGCAGGGCACCACGCAGTGCGCGGCGGGGGTAGCGGAGCCCACGGAGACCGGTGTCAGCTCGACCGTCACCAGCGGCAACCCGACGGGCACCAGCGGCACCTCGGGCACGAGCGGCACGTCAGGCACCAGCGGCACGTCAGGCACCAGCGGGTCGGGCACGAGCGGGACGGGCACGAGCGGTACGTCGGGCACGAGCGGCACGTCGGGCACCGGCGGGCCGAAGGTGACCAGCCCCACCGGCGGGACCACGCCCGGGTCTACCGGTACCACGGGCACCGGGAAGAACTGTGACCCGAACACCGGAATCTGCTCCCCGGCCGGCGGGTCGACCACCGGAACGGGCGGCGGCACCACCGGCTCTGGCACGAGCGGCACCGGGAGCACAGGTTCCACGGGCAACAGCGAGGTCGGCGGTGGCTCGACGGGCACGCTCGGTTCCGGCCAGTCGGCGAGCGACACCCCGATCACGCTCGCGGCGACCAACGGCGATGGCCTCGAGGTGACGCTGATGGCCCTTGCGGCCGGAATGATGTTCCTGGTCAGCGTGGTGCCGCCGCTGCTCGCGCAGGCGGGCAGGCGCAGCCGGCAGCGGCGCGGGATCGACGAGTTCTACGAAGGCAACGACTGGCCGGGGGACCGCCGATGACCGCCCCCCGGCGCCGCGGCCGCCGGAGCCTGCTGACCGCCGGGTGGTGGGGCAGCGCGCTCACGGCCGCCTTGGCGCTCATCGGCCTCGTGGTCATCGGTGGCGCGCCCGGCTCCGGCGGGCTGGCCCTGCGCGCCGACGTCTACAACCAGATGACCGGCATCGGCTCCACGGCCTCCGCCGTCACCGTGAACTGGACAAGCGGCCTGCTGGACTCGACCAACCAGCCGATCACCAGCACGACGACCAGCACCGACGGCGGCCCCGAGCTGAACCCGAACTCGGACCGCGCGGCCGGCACCGGGCCGCTGTTCTTCTACGACAGCGAATTCGCGAGCCTGCAGGTTACGGTCAGCCAGACGGAGAACATCGGGCAGCAGGGCCTCACCGTGAGCTGGACCGGCGCCCAAAAACCCCCTGTCTCCGGCCCGCAGCTCGACTTTCTCCAGATGATGGAGTGCTACGGCGACTCCGACAGCGGCCCAAGCCCGGAAGGCTGCGAGTTCGGCAGCTCCGGCATGATCGGCGGCAACCCGGTGAACCCCACCATCGGCGACCGCGGCGGCTACCTCTGCGGCACCGCCACCACCCCCGGCACCGTCCTGCCGAGCACGTCGAATCCTCCGGACGCGGAGCAGACCCCCGGCGACGCGTCGTACGGCTGCGACCCGTACGAGCCGGCGGCGGAGACCACGTCGCACTGTGACACGACGACGGCGAATCTTCCCGCCTACCGCACCTGCGCGGACGGTGCGTTCTACATTCCCTTCGTGCCGGCCGACGACGCGAGCAGCCCGGTGTACGAGCAAACCAACCTGAGTTCAGAGTTCACCCAGTTCAACACCAACGAGGTGCAGTTCGCGCCGACGGGCACGGACGGGACCGGGCAGCGTCAGTTCGAGACGCTGACCGCGAACCAGGCACCAGGACTGGGCTGCGGAGAACTGGAGAGCAACGGCCAGACCCGCAACTGCTGGCTCGTCATCGTGCCGCGCGGCACGTACGAGCCGAACGGGTACAAGGCGTCACTCGACGCCCCGGGCCTCGACGCTGAGGGCAAGTACATCGACACCTCGCCGCTGAGCGCCTCCAACTGGGCCCAGCGCATCCAGATCCACCTCGGCTACGCGCCGCTGGCGGCCAACTGTCCGCCCGACATCTTGCCGCAGGCCATGGTCGGCACCCAGGTCGCCTTCCGCGCCGTGAACTCCTGGGAGGAGGCGCTGAACCAGCAGGCGAAGTGCTCACAGGTCTTCTCCTACACGGCCTCGACCGAGAGCGAGAACACGACCCAGTTGACCGGCGCCGCCACCGGCGGAGCGGGGCTGGCGTTCACCACCGTCCCGATCGGCAGCGAGGCGACCAGGGAGGGAGGGACAGCGCCGACGCTGCCAACGATCCTCTACGCGCCGGTGGCGGTCACGGCCGTCGACTTCGGCTTCAACATCAACAACTCCACGGCCGGCCAGGACACGACGCCGGTGAACCTGACCCCCGCCCTTGTCGCCCGGTCGCTGACGCAGGTCTACCAGTACGACCTGCCCGACTACCAGATTGAACCGGGCGAGCAGAAGGCCGGGACGACATGGTGGGCGGTACAGAACCCGATCAACATCACCACCGACCCCGAGTTCCAGAAAATCAACTCCGAGATCCCGGAGTTCGAGGCCGCGCACACGATCGCGCCGCTGCTCACCGGCGATCACTCAGGGGACAACGAGCTTCTCTGGGACTACGTCCAGTCCGACCCCGCCACCGCCGCGTGGCTGGGCGGCGGGCCGGCCGACGCATCCGACCCGGTCCAGGCCGATCCCGACTACACGGGCCTCAAGCTGGGGGTGTCGCCGGTTCCTGACTCCTTCCCGGTCAACTACCAGGGCTCTGTCTACTGCGCCGATGTATACACCCCGGCCAGCTCCTGCCCCGCCCCGCTCGCGAACTCACCGGCCGGGACTAAGGGAGGAACCGCACTGACGAGCCCGGCCATGCTGTCGATCCAGAACAACTTCGACCAGGCCGCCTCGACCGTGCTGTCCGGGAACGACTCGGCGCTCGTGCCCATTTGGAATCCCGTCGAGGTGTCGCCGAGCGGCTCGACCGGCTACTGGACCTCCGTCGGCACCGAGCCGCCAGGGCAGGTGTTCATGTGGGCGTTCAACGACATGCCCGACCTGGCCTCCTACGGCCTGATCTCCGCGGCCCTGTGCGACACGTCAGGCACCAACTGCGTCCAGCCCAGCGTGGCCAGCGTGTCCGCCGCCCTCACCTCGGCGACTACCGACAGTGCCGGCCTGCTGCAGGTCAACCCGGCCACGGTGCCGGCCGGGGCCTACCCGCTGACCGATGTCATCTACGCGGCGGTGCCGACCGGCCAGTCCGCCGCCGCCCTGAACAACTACGCGGACTTCATCTCCTACGCCGCGGGCCAGGGGCAGACCGAGGGGTCGTCCGCCGGCGACCTGCCGGCCGGCTACCTGCCGCTGACCCCCGCCCTCCAGACCCAGGCCCAGAACGTCGTCACGCAGCTGCGGGCCCTCGCCGGCGGAACCTCGTCATCCACCGCGAGCCCGACGGCCTCGGCGACCGGGACGACCACGGGCGCAACCACGTCGACCGGCGGCACGTCGACCGGCGGCACGACGACCGGCGGGAACACCACCGCCGGCGGCGGCACGACGACCGGCGGGAACACGACGACGAACGGCGGGGGCACTACCAGCGGCACGACGACCGGCGGGGGCACGACGAGCGGCGGCGGCACGTCCGGGGGCCTGTCGCCGACGACCACGCCCGCGTCGGCGCCCGCGACCCAGCCGGCGGCCACCTCAACCTGTGCCGCTACCACTACCCCGGCCTCGACCGCGTCCCTGACGGCCTCGCCGTCTCGGACCGCTGCCGCTACCGCGGCCGCTAGCGCGGCACGGACGAGCACGGCCTGCGCTTCAAGTTCTCCCACACCGCAGAGTTTTGCCGTCCTCCCGCCCTCGGCCCAGGCGGCTGCCGCGACGACGCAGGCCACCATTGTGGGCTCGGTCCGCGACGTCCTCATCATCGTGCTGATCATCGGCGCCGCCGGCGCTCTCGCCGGCGGCTTGCTCCGCTACGGGCGCGTGCCGCGGCGCGGCCGACGGTCCCGCGTCCGGGCGGACGGCTCATGACCGGGGGCAAGTCGCCGCACCCGTCGGCGGGATCGCTGCCACAACTGAATCCCGGCACAAAAGCTTGGCCGGCGAAGTGGGCCTTCGCCGGCCAAGAAACACCCAGCCCTGTCACTTCAGCGGTGCGGGCTACACGTGGGCGTCGCCATCAGGCTACGTCCTGAGGCAAGGAGAGGGGAAAACCCTTGAAACTCAAACCCCCAACAGCGCTGCGGAAGCACAAGCTCCGCGGCCTGATCGCGGCTGGAGTCATGGTCGCGGGAGTCAGCAGCCTCGTGCTCACCCAGTCGGCCCCGGCTTACGCGGACCCCACTGAGCAGCTGGTCGCCGTCGGTTCCGACACGATCCAGGACGTCTACAACCAGTTCGCCCTCGACCTCGGCTCCAACAGCCTCGGCTCCTACAATGCGACCAACCCGGTGACCGGCGCCCAGAACGAGATCATCACGCCGGTCGACGGCACGGCCGGGGAGAACTGCAGCTTCGCCCGGCCCGACGGCTCCGGCCCGGGCCTTGGCGCGCTGGAGAACTCTATCGGCGGCGCCGAGTCCGGCGGCACGGCCCCGCTTCCGGCGGCTGGCTGCGTGGACATCGCGCGCTCGTCGTCCGGCCCGAACAGCACCGGCCCGGGCACCGGCAACTACACCGGTACCAACCCCATTCAGTTCGTCCCGTTCGCCCTTGACGCGGTCACCGGCGCCATCGGGCCCGCGAGCGGCGGCACTCCGTTCACCGCCGACAGCGGCGACGCCAACGGCGACACCGTCGCGACCACGACGGTGACGTCCCAGCTTCCCGCCGCGGTCGAGGACTTCACCCAGGCCGACCTGACCACCCTGTACGAGAACTGCGGCACGGTCACCGAGGGCGGTGTCACGTTCTGGCCGCAGGGTTCGTCGGTCGCTGAGCCGGCCGGTGCGCAGACCATCGACCTGTACATCCCGCAGCTCGGGTCAGGGACCGAGAAGTTCTGGGCCAAGGAGACCGGCAACTGGACGGCGACGACGCCGGCCGCGTGCGTCCACGACACCATCATCAACGGCGCGCTGACCTCGGCCAACGACGGTGGCATCACCTTCTCGGTCGAGGAGCACGATGGCACTGACGTTGCCACCGACCCTCTCGGTTACACCCCGTTCTCCATCGCCCAGTGGATCGCGCAGAACAACGGTCACAACGACCGTCGCCACGGCGCGGCCCTCCAGCAGATCAACGCGACCGCGCCGCTCACCACCACCGGGCACCTGAACACCTCGTTCCCGTTCACCCGCGACGTCTACTCCGTCGTGTCCCTGGCCCGGCTGCAGAACACGAGCGACCCGCTCCACGCCCTGCTGGACGGGACCGGCTCGACCGTCTGCCAGGACGCGGGCGAGATCACCTCGTACGGCTTCGCCACGCTCGGCGCCGCCTGCGGCGAGATCATCGCCGCCAACACCGCCTCGCCGTGAGCCGGCTAACCCCGCTGCACGGCTAGGCCCGAGTCGTCTTGGGGCCTGCCCGGACCCGCAGTGTCCGGGCAGGCATCCAGGGCTCAGCCCCGCACGGGAGTCCAGTCCCGGGCGGGGCAACCCGCCACAAGGGCGCGCCGCCCGGCGCGGCCCCCAACCATAAGGAAGCGGGAAAGGAACCCTTCTATGAAAGGTATACCCACCTTCCGCGTGAAGCGGCTGAGACAAGCCGCGGTCCTGACCGGCGCCTCGGCGCTCGTCGCCGCGGCCTCGGTCCTCGGCGCCACCCAGGCGCACGCCGCCGTCCCGGTCAGCGACCTGGGCAACGGGCTTGGCACTCTCGTCATGAGCCCGACCTCCGGGGCGACGACGAGCACGCCAACGTGGAACTCCCCGGCCTGCCCAAGCACCGCCAACGGGTCGGCCAAGCTGCTCGTCGCGGACCCGGTGAACCCGACCGCGAGCACGGCGCTGCTGGCTCCGATCAACAACAGCGTCACCACGGCGTTCTCGTTCACGTCGCCTGCCGCTGACGAGCTCGCCAACGTACTCCCGTCGCTGTTCGACAACGTCAACGGTGACACCGTGGAAGTCGTCGTCGAGTGCTTCCCGCAGGTGAGTGGCAACGGCACCGGCGTTTACGAGAACGACACGTTCCTGTCCATCTCGTCTGACGGAAGCACCTTCACGCAGGTGTCCCCGCCAGCCGGGCCCCCCACCAGTGTCAGCGTCGCGCTGACGGCGTCGCCTAACCCGGCGATTGGCGGGCAGCCGGTCACCCTGACCGCCACTGTCACGCCGGCGTCCGCGACCGGCACGATCCAGTTCGAGAACAACGGGACCGACATCAACGGCCCCGCCACGATCTCGGGCGGCACGGCCACCACCAGCACCTCGTTCTCGGGGATCACCACCGCGACGACGGAGACCCTGACGGCGGTTTACTCCGCGACAGGCAACTTCGCCGCGACGACCCCCGGCTCGCTGTCGCTGCCGGTCAACCCAGCTCCGGCCAACTCCGGAACAATCCCACTCGCGGTGAGCGTCCCCCAGTCGGGTAGCTTCTCGCTCACGGTGGACTCGACGGACGTGGTCACCCTGGCCGCGACCGGTCTCAGCGCCACGGGTGCGACGACCCCCATCACGGTCGCCGACAGCCGTAACACCTACCCGGGCTGGTCGGTCTCCGGCCAGGATTCGGCGTGGACCGGCACCGGCACGGCCGCCGGCGGCACCTTCACGGGCAACCAGCTCGGGTGGACGCCGACCGACACCGCGCTGGCCCCGGCCGTCACCCTCGGCAGCCCGGTTACCGCGGGCAGCCCCGGCCTCGGTACCGCCGCCCCGCTGGCGTCGGTTCACGCGGGTCTGGGCAACGGGTACGGCACGACCACGCTCGGCGCCGGCCTCACGCTCGCGATCCCGGCGACGGCACCCGCTGGTCCGTACACCAGCGGCCTGACCATCTCCGCGGTCACCAGCAACCCGTAACAAGTTAAGAGGCACGTGCAGGGGGCGTGAACCGGCGGGTACCCGTCCCCTGCACGGCCGCTATCCCATCCGTGACCTATTGATCAAAACCCCTGCCACGTGCCCCCGTTCACCAGCCTTTCGCAAATTAGTCGATTTGCCTTTGTGCTGCCCTTAATTCCCCTCGTGATTAACTGCTTTCCCGTTGCCGGTTGAGAACCCGTATGTGCCCTGTTGCCCTATACGCCCCGGAGTCTGCGTGATGAGAATTCTCCCACCTCCCAGCCGAGCCCGTGGCCGGATCTGGGCTGGCTGCCTACTCGTGGCCGCGGTGACAGGCGCGGTGGCCGCCGGGCCGGCCGCCGTCGCCGCGCCGGCGTCGCCGGCGACGCCGGCCGCGGCGGGCGCCAAGGCGCGGCTCGCGGCGAGTGCGGCGGGAACACCCGGGCAGGTCACCTGGTCCGTGCAGCCCGCTACCAGCAAGGGACCTGACCCGACTCGCATCGACTTCAGTTACGGCGTCGTCGCGGCCGGCTCGTCGATCGCGGATCACGTGGAGATCGTCAACCGCAGCAGCCAGTCGGCCGCGTTCTCGGTCTACGCCACCGACGCGACCGGGACAAGCCCGCAGGGCGCGCTCCTCCTGCTCGGGTCCAGCCAGAAATCCACGGACATCGGCGCCTGGGCCAGCTTCCCCGGCGGGGCACAGCAGCTGTCGACGGTCATCCCCGGCAAGACGGCCATCATCGAGGCGTTCACGATCAACGTGCCACGGCAGGCCACGCCGGGCGACCACACCGGCGCGATGGTCGCGGCGGTCGGCGTGTCGCGCAGGAACGCCCAGGGCGAAATGGTCGTGGAGAATTACCGGATCGCGGTGCCGCTCGAGCTCCGGGTGCCAGGTCCGCTGCATGCCGGAATTCAGGTGCAGTCGATTTCGACCGGCTTCAGTGACCCGCTCAACCCGTTCGGCACCGGCTCGGCGACGATTTCCTACACCATGACCAATACCGGGAACGTCCGGCAGAGCGCGACGCCGACGGTCAGCATTAACGGCCCGTTCGGCCAGACCGCGACCGTGCATCCGGCTAAGCTGCCGACGATTCTGCCCGGCGACTCGGTCCGGGTGACAGTCAACGTCCCTCGCCTGTTCCCAGACGGCCCGATGACGGCACAGGTGGACGCCAAGCCGGGCTGGCCGGCGGGGACCATCCCGCTGGCCCAATCCGCGCCAGAGGCGACAGGCAGCGCGTCGCTGTTCGCCTTCCCGTGGTCTCTCCTCGGCCTGATCCTGCTGCTCGCGGCGATTGGCGTCGGCATCTGGTGGTACTTCCGCTGGCGTGGCCGCCTCCGCCGGGCCGAGCTGGCGGCGGTCGCCGCGCGGGCCAGCCGCGACACCGAGCGGCGCCTGCTCGGCGGGCGGGCAGCGGCCAACGGCCACGCGGCCAACGGCGACGGCACCAAGCCGTCGGCGGGGCCGACGGTGACCGAGGCCGCGCCGCAGGAGACGGCGGAGGCTAAGGCCGCGCCGGCGGAAGCGGCGGCACCGGGCGTGACACCGGACGGCGGTGGCCCGGCGACCGAGGGCACGACTGAGTAATGGCCGTAAAAATAGGTCATCGCCGACCACGCGCGCCGGTCCCCCCGGTGGCCAGCATGACCGCGGTGAGTGAACCGGCCGCGCCCCCGCCGCTGGCAGCGGGGGCCGCGGCGATACCGCCGCCACCGGGCGGTTACCGGCGCATCCCGCCGGTAAGCCCTGGGCAATTTGTCGCCCGGGCGCTCGGAACCTCGCTCCTGATCCTGGCGATCACCGCCCTCGGTTTCGTCGCGTGGGTCGGGCTGTTCTCCCATCTGCATTACGACAAGGCACAGCTCAACGCCTACGACGCACTGCGGCTTGAGCTGGCCTTGGGAACGGCGCCGAACGGGCCGACCGTGCCCAACAACCCGGCCCAGCTGCTGCCGATGGGCGCGCCGGTGGCGGTCCTCAGCATCCCGGCGATCGGGCTGCGCACCGTGATCTTGCAGGGCACCACCAGCTCGGTGCTTGAGGACGGCCCGGGCCACCTGCGGGACACCGTGATGCCCGGCCAGGCAGGAGTCAGCGTGATCCTGGGGCGCCAGACCGCCTACGGCGGCCCGTTCGGTGCCCTCGCCAGCCTGGTCCCCGGTGACCCGATCACGGTCGTCACCGGGCAGACCGTCGCCAGCTACAAGGTGACCGACCTGCGCCGGGCCGGGGATCCGCTGCCGCCCGCACTCGCCGCCGGAGCCGGCCGGATAATCCTCGTCACCGCTGACGGCCCGCCGCTCTCGCCGTCCGGCATCCTCTACGTGGATGCGGGCGAGACGTCCAAGCCGCAGCCGTCCCCTGGCGTGGTGCTGTCCCAATTCCTGTCGCCGACCGAGAACGCGATGACCACCGAGACGCAGGCCTGGCTGCCGATCGTGCTGTGGGGGCAGTTGCTTGTGCTCATCGCCTTCGCGCTGAGCTGGCTCTGGACCGCCTGGGGCAGATGGCAGACCTGGGTCATCGCTATCCCCACCGTCGGCTTTATCGTGCTCGCGATCGCCGACCAGGCGACCCGCCTGCTGCCGAACCTGTTGTGAGCGACGATGCCGACGACTGTCCCCCAGCCCGCGAAGAGAAAGACCCGCCCGTGAGGAAGATGGCCAGAGAAGCGGAAACGGCCGCAGACGGGCTCAGCGCCGGACATCGGGGCGATCCCGCGCCCCCGCGGCCGACATCCGACCCGCCGACGGTGGTCTGGGACGAGCCCAGGCAGCTGGCCGCGCTTGAGGCGCGCGACATCACGGCCTGGTTCGGCGATCACATGGTCCTTGACCAGGTCTCGCTGACCATGCGGGCCGGCGAGGTGACGGCGCTGATCGGGCCGTCAGGCTGCGGCAAGTCGACGTTCCTGCGCATACTCAACCGGATGCACCAGCTGGTCCCGAGCGCCTCGCTGGCCGGCGAGGTGCTCCTCGACGGGGTTGACATCTATAACCCGTCGATGCGGCTCACCCAGGCCCGCCGTGACATTGGCATGGTGTTCCAGAAGCCCAACCCGTTCCCGGCGATGTCCATCTACGACAACGTGGTGGCGGGCCTCAAGCTGACCGGCGCCAGGCTGGGCCGCACCGAGCGGGACAACGTGGTGCAGGAGTGCCTGGCCAAGGCCGGGCTGTGGAACGAAGTGCGCACCAGGCTGCGGCAGCCGGGCGGCGCGCTGTCCGGCGGCCAGCAGCAGCGGCTGTGCATCGCCCGCGCGCTGGCGGTCAAGCCGCGGGTGCTCCTGATGGACGAGCCGTGCTCGGCGCTCGACCCCACCTCCACCCGGGTGATCGAGGAGACGATGGCCGAGCTGGTCAAGGAGGTGACGATCGTGATCGTCACCCACAACATGCAGCAGGCGCAGCGGGTCTCCAAGCAATGCGCGTTCTTCCTCGCCGCGCAAGGCGAGCCTGGTCACATCATCGAGCACGGCCCCACCGACGCGATGTTCGGCTCACCGCAAGATCCGAGGACCGCCGACTACGTCCACGGCCGCTTCGGCTAGCGCCCGCGATACCGCGGCCCGACGCAGTCACCCCGCCCTCGTTCGGGGGAATCAAGGCATTTATTCCGAACGGCAGCGGGATGACTGCGCGGGGCCAGGACTTGTCACTTCGCGGCGACACCGGACAGGTGGGCGTAGACGACGATGCTGTCCAGATACTCGCCCGTATCCGCATCGAACGGTCCGCCGCAGGTGACCAGGCGCAGGGCCGGGTACGTGACGTTCCCGAAGACGTCGTCGGTCGGGAAGCTGGTCTTGGCGGCCTTCTGCACGCCGTCGACAGAGAACACGGCCGTCTTGCCGTCGGCCCTGATGACGTCGATTTCGTCACCCGGGCGCAGGTTCTTGATGTTGAAGAAGACCGAAGGCCCGGCATAGTCGTCAACATGCCCGAGGATGACGGACGCGCCCTTCGCCCCGGGGGTGACGGACCGGTCGTACCAGCCGGCCAGGTTGTGATTGTCGAGCGGTGGCACCTGGACGGTCCCGTTGGAGTTGAGGTCAAGGCGCATCACGGGCGCGTCCACCCCGATCGCGGGTATTTCGATCGTCATCGGTGTCGACGCCGACAGCGGCGCGGCGACGCTGGCCGGGTTGGGCGGGAAGGGCACCTTCGTGCCGACGGCGGCCGGGATGCCCTGCGCGGCGGCCGGCGGCAGCTTCGACGAGGCGCTCAGCGCGTGCGCCACGAGGAAGGCGCCGGCGGCCACCAAGACAAGACCCGCGATGAGGATCCAGCGCACATCGATGCCCTGGGGGCGCTGGCTCCGGCCGGCGTACTGTCTCCGGGCCTCCCCAGTCGACATAAGGCGACCTTACTGGCGGGCAGGTTCACACACCCCGGACGCTGCGACGCCGACGCCACCGCGCCAGCAGGACGAGCCCGGCGCCCGCGGCCATGACGGCACCCCCGGCCGCGGCCACCGCCGCGTTGACGCCCGAGCCGGTGCCGCCGCCGGTCGCCGGCGCGC
>Ga0307478_10003439_pt1 | contig 11766 bp, 12 predicted proteins | sample atmos_gasesECM4C_2_FD_203713 | JGI IMG/M metagenome (GOLD analysis project Ga0307478, IMG submission 203713) | Hardwood forest soil microbial communities from Morgan-Monroe State Forest, Indiana, United States - atmos_gasesECM4C_05 | ecosystem: Environmental > Terrestrial > Soil > Temperate...
CATCTTTGGCATGATCGTCGGTACTGGCATCGCCGATGCACTTGCCAAAGTCTTCGCCTCCATCAGCACTCACAACACCTATCCGTTATTAGTCGCGATCTATTCCGCCGTCCTCGGAGTCTTCATACCTTCCGGCGGCAGCAAGTGGGTCATCGAAGCGCCGTATGTTTTGCAAGCCGCGATTCTGCACCAGGTCCACCTCGGCTGGGTCGTCCAGATCTACAACGCCTCTGAAGCCTTGCCCAACCTGGTGAATCCCTTCTGGATGCTTCCGCTCCTCGGCATCCTGAAACTGAGAGCCCGCGACATCGTCGGCTATGGTGTCCTCCAGCTAATCGTTCACGTTCCGGTTGTTTTCTTTCTCTGCTGGCTGTTCGCCCGCTATATCCCATATCTGCCTCCAGTCAGATAGTCGGGTGTGTGTACCGTCGCGTTTTTCACAGGATTCCGTGATGCTGTAGAAAAATATTAGACCCCTGTCGATCTTGTGCTTGGCTGTTCGACAAGTAAGTGGAGGCGAGAAAGTGGCTTCCATGGAGGAGGGGCCAATGCGGCGGATATGCTTCGAACGAGCCAAATCCATTGCAGGAGTGGGCCTGGTTGCGGTCGGCGCGTTTATTTGGTTTGAGCATCTGCATCGGGCTGTGGCCGGGTTGGGAGATGTCTTCGGCATTTCTGGCGGGGCGTTAGGAGTGATACCTGCCCTCATCTTCGCTGCCTCGCGAATGGTGCGGGCCTATGCCGCTGATCAGCAGCGGTTTCTGCGGGATTTTATTGAGCAGGTAGTGATGTCAGCCTGGCCGCTGGTGCTGGTCATGGTGGGAGCCGAATTATCGCGGGATGAAGTCGGGGACGAGGGCGACCCACTTTCAAAAAAAGAATGTAAAGATGTCGATCTGACCGGCGGCCGTTCGACGCTAAAGTGGAAGTAATCTTAGACAGAATGCGGAATTAAGGAGACGATAAATGCGATGCATCGTGATGGTGAGGGCTACCAAGGACTCCGAGTCGGGCGTCATGCCGCGCCAGAAACTGCTTGAGGATATGGGGAAGTTTAACGAGGAGCTGGTGAAAGCCGGTGTGATGCTCGCTGGCGAAGGCTTGCAGCCGAGTTCGAAAGGCAAGCGCGTCCGATTCTCAGGAGCGAAGCGGACCGTGGTCGATGGTCCGTTTACTGAGACCAAGGAGCTAATCGCCGGTTTCTGGTTGTGGCAAGTAAGATCGATGGAGGAGGCGGTGGAGTGGGTGAAGCGTTGCCCGAATCCCTTTGCGGGCGAGTCTGAGATAGAAATCCGCCAGGTGTTCGAGGCAAGCGACTTCGGTCCTGAGTTGACGCCTGAGCTGCGGGCGCAAGAGGAGCGAATCCGGCGGAACGCTGAAAAAAAATAATCTCGCTGCATGTCGATTTTGTAGTCTGATATTCGACGTACTAATAGAGCCGGGTTCAGTGGCTACTGAAAAGCCCAGCTCCCAACTCGAAATAAAGGAGACAGGACAATGAAATTCATGATGATAGTCAAGCACGCAGAGAACCAGGGCCCGCCACCGAAAGAACTGATGGATGCGATTGCAAGTCTGGCGCAAGAGGCGACCAAAGCCGGAACCATTCTCGGAAATGGTGGCTTGGGACCGACCGCGCTAGGTGCTCGCGTCCGGGTCTCCGGAGGACGCGTAACCGTAACTGACGGGCCTTTCACCGAGGCCAAAGAAGTTATCGGCGGCTATGCCCAGTTTGAGTTGAAATCGAGAGAAGAGGCGGTCGAATCGGCAGTCCGCTTCATGGAACTCCACAAAAAATACTGGCCGGGCTGGGAGGGCGAGACGGAAGTTCGTCAGATGTTCGGGCCGGAAGATTTTGCGCAATGCTCGAAAGCCGTGATCGAGCAGGAAGCGTTGTCCCGGTAAGCATCCGGAGAGACGTAGCCCGCTACTCGCTGGCTGCCGGCGGCCGCTTGCGCGGGAGAATGGAAGATGGTGTGATGGATAGCAGTGGCTGCTGAAAACGACATCCATCGCACCATCGACGCTGTCTGGAGGATTGAGTCGGCCAGGCTCATTGCCAGCCTCACACGAATCGTGCGCGATGTGGGCCTCGCCGAGGATCTCGCACAGGACGCTCTCCTTGCCGCGCTTGAACAATGGCAGGAGTCAGGCGTCCCGGACAACCCGGGCGCTTGGCTCATGGCTACCGCGAAGCATCGTGCGATTGATCACTTTCGCCGAAACACGCGGCTCGATCGCAAGCACGAGGAGCTTGGCCGCGAACTTGCTGCGAAAGAGATGACCGTGCCCGATCTGGATTCTGCTCTCGATGACGATGTGGGCGACGATCTGCTGCGCCTGGTCTTCATGTCGTGTCATCCTGTGCTCTCAACCGAAGCACAAGTTGCGCTCACTCTTCGCTTACTCGGAGGACTCACGACGGAAGAGATTGCGCGGGCCTTCCTTGTTCCAGAGCCCACCATCGCGCAGCGCATCGTCCGGGCCAAGCGCACTCTGTCCGAAAACCGCGTGCCCTTCGAGGTTCCGCGTGGGGCCGAACTCATCGCGCGACTCTCGTCGGTGCTCGGCGTAATTTACCTCATCTTCAACGAAGGCTACTCGGCGACGGCCGGTGACGACTGGATGCGGCCCGCGCTCTGCGAGGAAGCCTTGCGGCTGGGGCGCATTCTGGCCGGACTCACGCCACGAGAGCCGGAAGTGCACGGACTGGTCGCGCTCATGGAAATTCAAGCGTCGCGCTCCGGTGCCCGCACGGGGCCGTCAGGAGAGCCAATTCTGCTCTTCGATCAAAACCGCGCGCATTGGGACCAACTCCTTATCGGTCGAGGGCTGGCGGCGCTGGCACACGCTGAAAAACTGGACGCCGTGCCGGGTCCATATGCACTGCAGGCACAGATCGCAGCCTGCCATGCGCGAGCCCGCACTCCGGATGAAACCGACTGGTCTCGCATTGTGACGCTCTACGGCGAACTTGCCCGGCAGACTCCTTCGCCGGTCGTGGAGCTGAATCGTGCCGTCGCGGTCGCCATGGCGTTCGGTCCAGCGGCTGGGCTTGCGCTTGTGGATGCCCTAACGGCGGAGCGTTCACTTCAGAACTATCATCTTTTGCCCAGCGTGCGCGGAGATCTTCTCAAAAAGCTATGCCGCTTCGACGAAGCCCGGGCAGAGTTTGCGCGCGCGGCGTCGCTGACCCAAAACGCACGCGAGCGAGAACTACTCCTGGAGCGTGTTCGAGCCTGCGGGTCTGGTTCAACATCGCTTGCGCCTCAGACGTCGGCGCCATCTTCGACAAACAGAACCAGGACGTGAGGAGGCAGCTTCCAGGGCAGCCGTGGCAGAAGGCATTCAGACTGAGCATCAAGCTCACTAAGAGGATTCTCATCTCGCCGATCAAGAGTTCCCAGGTCTGTTCTGAAATCAGAGTTTGCCGATAGATGAAGGCAGAGCGGCAAGTAAGGGCCGCTTCAGGCTAATAAATAACCGGACGAAAGGGCCGCAGGCTGGAAATCGTCGAGCAAAGGCTACAGCGTGATGAGCAAAATTCTGCTGGCGGAAGACAGCAAGTTTCTGAGATTGGCGACCGAACGAGCGCTGGCGCGTGCCGGCTATGAAGTGTGCAGCGCCGGGGACGGCGAGGAAGCGCTGCGCTTGGCCCGCGAGAAATTGCCCGACCTGATTCTGCTGGACATGTTATTGCCCAAGATGAGCGGGCCGGATGTGCTGGCGGCGCTGCAAAAAGACGGTTTGACCAAGGAGATTCCGGTGGTGGTCATGACCGGCATGTCACACAAGAATGCCGAGCGGCTGCGCAAAGACGGGGCGTTCGGGTTTCTAGAGAAATCTGCTCTTGAGTTGGACAAAGGATCTGAAAAATTGTTGACGGCGGTGCGGGAATTTCTACAGAAGGCATCGTCCGAACCTACCCGAGCGACGCTCCCCTGAGCCGTACCGGGGGAGGCAGTTCAGTTCGGCGGTGCGGGCATTATCTTTCCGTTATCTAACCGGACCAGCCGAGGGGATCTCTCCCCCTGGTTTAAGTCCCGTGGCATCGAAAAAGTAGGTTTTAACTTCGCCCACGTTTCCTTGAGCGGGAAATTCTTTGCCATTGAGCAGGAAACTAACTCCTGCGGCATTTCCGACCCTGACGGCTACGTCGCTGGTTGCACGCACCGAGGTGTGAGCGGGTGCGATGAGGGTTTCGTGGGCGACCGGCTTGCCGTCGGCTGTAATTGAAATCCAGGTGGTCTGGTCGGCACGGATCACAAGGGTGAAGGTGCTCGGCACCTTTGCGGTGAGCACCCGAGTCGCACTTTCAGCGACGGGCGCATCGGCGGAGGCCGAGTTTGCCGCAGCCGGTGGAACGCTGCCCGGCGTGGACGCTTTGGGGGATACAGAGGGCATTGCCGCGGGGGATCTCGCCATCGATGGTTTTGTTCCGGAAGAGATCGGTGCGATCTTTGTCGAAGGCGCGGAAGCGGACGATAACGTCGCCGCCGAGGACTGCGCAGGTGGCGCCGAAGAAGTTGGATTCGAGGCCGGGGACGTCGACGTGGACTCGTGGCGATGGTGAAAAGTCCAGACGGTCAAGACCACGAGCAGAAGCAGGAGAAGTGCCGCGACCAGCATGCGCCGGCTGATGCGCGGGGAAGCATCATCCGCGAGATCACTGGGATTTTCCGCAGCAGGTCCCGGAGTGATGAAACCCTGCACTGAGGAAGAGTTGTGACGCATGCGGTCCTCGCTGCTATGATTTTCAACCGGGCTCGCTGCCCGCGGATCTGGCCGCACCGGACCCGAATGGCGCTCCTCCTCGAGATCCTTGCGTTGATCGTGACTGCGCCCAACTTCAGGGCCGGCTTCGCTGTGCCGCGCCGTAAAGAAGGGCGCTTTCTTGGAGTCACGGTCTCGGTTGCGACGAACTTCGTTGCGGCGCTCTTCTTTGCGCCGGCGCTCCGTTGCCGAGAGATCGTGGCCGTCATTGCCTTTGTCTTCGTCTTTGCCCCCGCCGCCTGGATGATGGCTGGAGGGAAGGATGTGGTGCCGGGAATCGGGGGACGGGATTGTGCGAGTCGTGCCTGGAGTGCGGAAGTCAGGCAAAATCTGCTGCGACTGAGCCTGACTCTCGCGCAAAGCGGCAAGGTAGTCCGTGATGGCTTCTTCCTCGTCGAGGCCGACCTGGCGGGCATAAGCGCGGACGAAACCTTTATTGAAGACTCCGCCAGGAAGCTGGTCAAAGTGTTCTTCTTCCAGTGCGCGCAGCATGCGCGTGCTGATTTTTGTGCTGTTGGAGATGGCATCGAGTTCAAGACCACGCCGCTCGCGTTGCTTGCGAAGTTTTTCTCCGAAGGTTCCCAAAGGCCGGCTCCAGCGGGCGTGCTTAACTCTTCGCCCGCACCCAGACGGAAATAATCATAGGCGAAGGCGAACGCATATGCTAGGAGGGGATCGCGATAGAGGCCCAATCCGAGGGACAATGACCTGAGGCTTCCAACGTTTTTGGGCGAAACCCGCTATTGGGATTTTCTCTCCAAGGCGATGGTGAGTTCCGCTTTGCAGGTCTTCGCGGGATCGTCGAAGGCTGAGCCTTCGCGGCCGCCTTCGGAAGCGTGGAAGAAAAGTCCTTGCTTGGTCTTTTCAGGAAGGCCGGTGAAGCGGGCTTTGCCAGCGGCGTTGGTTCCGACTTCAAGGTCCAGCTTGTGGGCGTTCAGGAATCGGTAAGCGATGTGGACGCGGATCGTCGCCGCATAAATGGGGGCGCCGGTCGCGTCAGTGATAGTGAAGTCGGCGGAGCACGGGCCGATGCCGCCGTCGATCACCGGTACGGATTTCGGGTCCGGGGAAGTTTGGGCTTGCAGGGATGAGGATGAGAAGGAAAGCATCACCAGCAAGAAGGCGCTTGATAGCGCGAATCTGTTGCGGGAAATCGTGCGCATCGTTTAAGAATACGCTGGTGAAGCGATAAATTCGCTAGCCCCTAAGGACACGAAGGTATGGGAACGTGGATTGAGCAAACAGTTTGATGCTGCGCTCAGCTAAAATCAGCATGGCATTGGCTTTAGGGGTTCTGGTTACCAAGGTTCGTTGCCCCGGCGGCGGGGCAGCCCTATAATTTTTGGAACTGTTACTCCGTCCAGCTGAGATCAAGGAACTGAGGTCAGGGAACCAGGTATGTCCGAGGGCACCGGCACCCAACTAACCCGCCATAGCCAGGAATTGACCATCTTCCACGACGTGGCCAAGGCGCTGACCTCGTCTCTGGACCTGGACTCCATTCTGCAGACCATCATGGAGAAGATGGCGGAATACTTCCGTCCTGACACCTGGTCGTTGCTTATGGTGGACGAGTTGCACGATGAGCTGTACTTCGCGATTGCCGTGGGTGATGCCGCGGAGGCGTTGAAAAATGTTCGTTTGAAAATGGGCGAAGGGATTGCCGGGTGGGTGGCCAAGCACGGGGAACATGTGATCTCGGCGGACGTGGAAAGCGATCCGCGCTTCGCCAAGCGCATTGATGAAACTACCCAGTGGGAGACGCGGTCGGTGATCTGCGTGCCGCTGCGGTCGCGGCTGCGGGTTCTGGGCGTGATCCAATTGGTGAATGTGGACTTGGCGCAATTCAATGAGCAGGAAGTTTTCTTTTTGCAGGCGCTTTGCGATTACGCGGCCATCGCCATTGAGAATGCGCGTTGGGTGGAAAAAATCCAGGAGTTGACCATCACCGACGACTGTACCGGACTTTACAACGCGCGGCACTTGTACAAGACGCTGGATACTGAGGTTTATCGCTCGTCGCGGTTTGGATATGAGTTCAGCGTGCTGTTCATCGACTTGGACCACTTCAAAGGGGTCAACGACACTCACGGACATTTGATCGGCAGCAAACTGCTGGCGGAAATCGGCTACCTGGTGAAGGCGCAACTGCGTTTGATTGATTACGCCTTTCGCTACGGCGGGGATGAGTTCGTGGTGCTGTTGCCGCAGACCGGGAAGGATCAGGCGCTGGTGGTGGCAAAGCGGTTGCGCGATGGACTGCGCGCCAGCAACTTCTGCCGTGAGGAAGGGCTGAATCTGAATGTGCGGGCCTCGATTGGGCTGGCGACCTATCCCCACGATGCGCGTGATACGCACGATATTATCCGGCAGGCTGACGAGATGATGTATCTGGTCAAAAACACGACCCGGGATAATATTGGGATTGCGCAGCGCGGAGTCATGAAATGAGATTGGGAGATTGAGTAATTCAGCAATTTTGCAATTGAAAGCCTGACGTTTTTCAATTGCAAAATTACCCAATCACACAATCTCAATTTCCCTTTGGCTTCACATCGGGCTTCCACGGGTTGGCGTTGGCCGGAGCGTTGGGGTTCACGCCGAAGTCCCAGACGTAGAGGTTCATGCCCTCGCTTCCCTTCATTTCAACCACCACATATTCGCCGGGAGCCAGATCTTCGGTAGGGGTAAGCTTGAGCCATCCGCCGCTGACGCGGTCGATGGTGGTCTTTACGAAGCTCTCGTCCTGACTGACCTTGCCGGTGACGGCGCGCTTTAAATCGCCGACGATCCGCTTGCCGCCTTTTACTTTCGCGCGCACGATGCGAAAACGATCAAAGGGTACAAGCGCCTGTACGGGCTGCTGCGGTTGCTGCGGGCCTTGTCGCTCGGCGCGCGGAGCGTCGAGGCTGGGTTCGGACTGTTTGGCCGATGCGGTCTCGCCGCTGGGTGGACGGTCTTTCGATTCGTCTTCAACATTGATATAGATCGACGGCACGGCCACATGGGCGTGCAGGAGGGCGTGCTCGCCCTCGAGTTCGATGGTTTGTTTCGCACTCGCGATGGGATTAATGGCTCCCCGAAAGATGTTGCCTTTAGTGTTGCGGTTAATATCGCCCTCGGATTGCTGCAGCTCAACCAATTGCGGCTGCCCTTGAAAATTATCGAGCAGGAAGACGCCGGAATCTTCGGGAAGACGCAATCCCGGCGCGACCTGGGGAAGGTGAGACTCTTCGGCCTCACGTTCGGCATCGGTTTCCTTGTCGAGCGCAGAGGCTTCGGGAATGGTGGGCCCGGCGGCGCGGTCTTTCTCGTACTTTTCGGTGGCCGGCCAGTCCACCAGCGAGGACGGAAGTTCTTCCCACTCATCGCGCTCGGCGCTCTTGTAGCGCACGCGGTCGCCTTTGACTTCATACTTGGTGACCAGCTGGTACGACCCGTCTTTGAGAATTAAGCGGCGGGCGAGATCTTGAGCCGGCGACGGAAGAGCGAGAAGGGTGGCGACGGCCACAATGATTAATCCGGCCACACGGAATCCCGGGAGTGAAGCTCGCCTATAGGAGAGATGCATACGTTTCATCCAATTATCTTCCTGGCCGCGGCGAGAGTCGAATGGGAATGGCCCAGGAGACCAATGCCTCCAACATGCGGCCCTGCAACCTTCGGGCGAAGAAGGGTGCGACAAAACCTTGAATCGGGAAGGGCTATAGAATACGATAAGTGCAATCGGGAAAGTCCTCCCCAGCCGTCACCGTCGTCGTAGTCTGCTGCGTAATTAGTCTTGAGCTAGTCGTCCTTTTACTGTACCGGTGAGAATCCGTGCGGTAGCCGTGCAGAAATACGTGGCCGCTTTAAAGCAGAACAAAACCTGTAAGGAGAACCCTGTTGAGCAAAGAAAGCCTGGAAGTAAAACGGACAACCATGAAATTGATTGCGATTGCCTTGCTGGCGCTTTTCGCGCTGTGCGTTGGATCGGTTGCTCAAAACAATCCACTACCGATGGGAAGCGTTTCTCATGTTTCTTCGGTTACCTGTACATCCTTATTTGGCAGTTCGGTTTGCTATCACGCGACAGTATCGTGTCCAAACACAGCCAACATAGGAGTCATGTGGGGCATACGAGGGTCGGGCCGCAAGGGCACGGTAGTATTCCTGGGTGGAGCGGGTGGAACGATTCCGTACGGAAATACTTTTTATTCGCAATACGCAGAGGCCGATCTGGCTTCCATAGAAGTCGCCTGGGATAGCGATTGGGAGTTGGCTGGGCCGCCGTATGCGGCAAATATCTTGAACGCGGCATGCCGCCCGGCCACACTGATCAATTATCTTCATCCGCAGATTACACAGGAACCTTTTTGTGCACAAGGCGCCAGTGGCGGGGCTGCGCAACTTGCCTACAGTCTAAGCTGGTACGGTTTGGGAAGTGAACTGACTAATGTTGAACTCCTTTCCGGCCCCGTTTTCTCCAACATAGCGGATGGTTGCAGAGTGCCGACCAGTCCTTCTACGGTGCGCATTGTTCCCACTAACGGGGAGACCTGGTCGGATCAGATTGGTTATTACGCGGAGGCTAAATCGTTAACTTTGTGGACGGGCAGCCAATGTTTGCCGCCCAATGGATCCTCCCGCGCAGAGGAGGAAGACTGGAACGAGCAAAGCACGGTGCAACCTGGAGCCACGTTAAACTTTCCTAAGACGAATGTTTCCGGCTGGGTGTGCAATAACGGGCTGAATCCTTCAGCGGGACAAAGCTACCTGTTTTTTTCGCAGCTCGGGACGCCTTACTCACTCACTGCCATCACAAATTGCAATGGAGCTGAGGACGTGACTTCTGGGTTCACGCCTCAAGGGGTGTCAGGACAAATCGCGATCGGAAATGACATGGTAAAACAGTGCGTCCCACTCAGGTAGGCGGGAATCGGAGCCGACGTTTTCGATTGCCGAGAACATCCGACAAGTAATATCGGTGTTTGCAGCGTGTAGTTATTTGGATGCGCCTGTCTTGCTTAGCTGATTATCATCACCAATTGGGGTGCTGCCAGATTGCTCCGAGCGAAGGTTTGAATGCTCGCCCCCGGTTACAATAAGTTCGCTTGCCGCGCATCGCGGGTCGTCTCGATTGCGTGTTTGACGAGATCGAGCGGCATTCAGAACGGTAAGGGAGTTGCGGTATGGGGATGAGCGACCCAGAGGTTCGAAAAAAGTTATCTGAGCCGCGATGGATTCAGTATAAGCATTACTCTGAAAGACAGAGCTGGCCTTGGTGGAAGCGGCTGCTCCATCGCTTCCAGCGCTGCCCGCTTTGCCAACAAGAAAAAGGGAAAGAGTAAGAAAACAGCAGGGCTTTACTCGTTGCGACGAAACATTCCGCAGCAAGTGGGCGATAAATCGCAACCACCATCATTGCAGTGTCGAATCGCCTCGATTTAGCGAGCCGTCCTGCCCAGCGCGGCAACGGCATGAGCGGGAGCGAGGCGCACCGTAAAATGGTCCTCGTGTCCGCAGCTGATTACTGTCGTTTGATTGTTTAATTCTCTGACCCAGACCACTCGTTCGGGGTTCACAAAGACCTCCAGGCCGTCCGCGTCTTCGAACATTACGAATTCCATAACACGTCCTTTCGACATTTCTGGGCTGCCCTGATTGACCCAGTGGTTGAGCATTTTCTACAAATGCTGAACTTGATGGCTAAGGGGGAGCGTCAACAGATCCTTTTACCCGCGCACCGATTTATACGCGCACCGAGGCCGCAAGCAGAAATTATCTCCAGGCTAAAGTTGTCACCGAATCTGCCTTCAGTGACACCGAAGCCGCCAAGTCTGCGTGCCGCAGTTCGATCGTCCTTGCAGGTCCGGTATTGGTCACAACCAGCAGTTGCTGGCCGTCTGGATTCTCAAACGCAACGTGCTGCAAGTCAGAGGCGGTGCTCTGAGAGTCAAAGCGGCGAGCTCCGCGACGGATCACGCGTGCGTAGTGAGCAAGGGCCCAATATTCTCCGCTACGGGTGATCTCCTTGCTTTGCGAATTGATGGTCACTACGCCGCCGCAGGGAAATGGTCCGATGTTCGGGTGGCCGAGTTCGTCGAGAGCCAGGTTCCATGCCGTGATCGAGCGGCACCAGTTCTTCAGCGCCGCGCTGAAAGTCCCCGCCCACTTGGACCAATCGGTCAAATAACCAGGATCGGTATAGTCTGGTCCACCTTCGGTCCAATGCATCTCTGCTTCCGGATAGGCGTCATGAACCTTGCTCATCATCTCCGGTTTGCCATAGTAGCCGTGCCAGGCGACGCCGGTGACGTATTTGCGAAACTTCTCGTCCTCGAGTGAGTCGATGACGCGTCCCCACAAATTGTAGTTGTGATCCAATATCCAGATTTTGGTCGGCTGTCCGCTGCTTTCCAGAAGCGGTCCCAGATGGTCGCGCACAAATTGAATTTCGTACTCCTGCCCCCAGATACAAGCGGGCATTTTGCCGTCCTGATCGGTGTCGACCTCGTTCTGCGAAGTCAGCGCTTGCACCGGCACGCCTTCGGCTGCATAGCCTTGGAGAAATTTCAGGTAGTACTTCGCGTAAATCGGAAAGTAGTGATTGCGCACGGAGCCGCCCAGCATCGAATTGTTGAACTTCATCCAGCCGGGAGGGCTCCAGGGACTTGAAAAAAGAAACAGGTCAGGATTTGCCTGCCGCGCCTGGCGCAGCATAGGAAGAATGTATTCGCGGTCGTGCTCAATCGAGAATCGCGCGAGCTCCGGATCAGGTTCGCCGTCATCGTAGCTGTAAAGTTTCGTCGAGTAATCGCTCGATCCAACGCAGATGCGGCCAACGCTCAGTCCCAGTTCTGATGGATGGAACAGCTCATGAAAAAGTTTTTCCCGGGCTGCAGGCGCAAGATGATTGAACGTATAGCAGGCAGCGTCGGTAAAGGCGCCGCCGAATCCCAATATCTCCTGGAACTTTATGCCGGGGTTCAGCCGGATCTGATCGGACGCCGG
>Ga0307478_10003441_pt1 | contig 11765 bp, 9 predicted proteins | sample atmos_gasesECM4C_2_FD_203713 | JGI IMG/M metagenome (GOLD analysis project Ga0307478, IMG submission 203713) | Hardwood forest soil microbial communities from Morgan-Monroe State Forest, Indiana, United States - atmos_gasesECM4C_05 | ecosystem: Environmental > Terrestrial > Soil > Temperate...
CGGAGTATTCGGCCGGCGGCATTTCACGCTACCCCGTACCCAGAGCGCGTGCGGCAGGCGATCCTGGGCGTCTCCAACGCGAGCACAACCACTAGTGACATCGCGCGCTTGCATGTGTTGCTTGGAGAGCTTTACGCCCGCGCTATTCAGGAAACGTGCCAGCGCCATCGCATTCCGTTCAGGTCCATTGAGCTTGTGGGATGTCACGGCCAGACGATCTATCATCAGGGCGAGTCGGCGCGGTTCCTCGGGCGCCCCGTAGCTGCGACATTGCAGATCGGTGACGTGAGCGTGATCGCCGAACGCTTCAACGTCCCCGTTGTCTCCGACTTTCGCCCGCGCGATATGGCGGCGGGCGGCAAGGGTGCGCCGCTTGTACCGTACGTCGATTACCTGCTGTTCCGCCACCCCAAACGGGGCCGCGTGGTGTTGAACATCGGTGGCATTGCGAATATCACGGCCATTCCACCGAAAGCGCAGCCCAACGAAGTAATCGCCTTCGATACTGGACCCGGCAACATGGTGATTGACGCGCTGGTGGCGGAGTTCACGCGCGGACGGCAGCACTTTGACCGCGACGGCTGCATTGCGCGCACGGGCCGGATCGATCGCGCCCTGCTGGACCACCTGGTGGCCGGTCCTTACTATCGGCAGCGGCCTCCAAAGACGGCGGGACGCGAGCAGTACGGCGCGGAATTCGTGGCGGAGCTGAAGCAGACGGGCCTTCCGGTACGTGTTTTGATCGCCACGGCGACCGCGCTAACAGCGGCGACCATCGCCGCCAGTGTCGAACGCTTCGTGAAGCCGATCATGCGCGTCGACGATCTCATCGCCTCGGGAGGAGGCGTGTGGAACCGTACACTGATGGCTTATTTGCACGCGTTTCTGCCGGGTATTCGCGTCTTACGAACCGACGATTTCAGAATCAACGCGGACGCCAAGGAAGCTGTCGCCTTCGCGGTGCTGGCGTATGAGACGTATCACCGCCGGCCGTCGAACCTGCCGTCAGCGACCGGAGCACGGCATCCCGTTGTGCTCGGAAAAGTGACTTACTGAGAGACGCTACGTGAGCGTGTTGATCGACGCTTCCCGCCGCGCTTCGTACGCGGTCACGGCCGGCTCCTGCTTGAGAATGTAACCCATCTCGTCAACGCCTTCGAGCAGACACTGCTTCGAGAACGGATCCACGGGGAACTCGACGGCCTGTCCGTCCGGCAGTGTAAGAGTTTGTCCAGCCAGGTCCACCTTGACGCGCAACTCAGCATCCTTCTCAAGGGCGGCGAACAGAGCCTGATTCACGTCGGCAGGAACTGCGATCGGCAGCAGCGAATTCTTCAACGCGTTGTTCCGAAAAATGTCGGCGAAAGATGTGCTGATGACTGCACGAAATCCAAATTGAGTGAGGGCCCAAGGCGCGTGCTCGCGAGAACTGCCGCAGCCGAAATTGTCGCCGGCCAACAGAATTTCAGCGCCGCGCGCCCGCGATTGGTTCAGGATGAAATCCGGTTTCGGCCGGCCTTGCTCGTCGTAGCGCCAGTCGTAGAAAAGCTGCTCGTCCAGGCCTTGCTTGGATGTAGTCTTCAAGAAACGCGCGGGGATAATCTGGTCGGTATCCACATTGCTGACCGGCATTGGAACCACGCGGCTCTCGAAATTCGTGAACGGCTTCATAGTAAGCTCCTTACATCGGTAACTACCCCTGTGACAGCCGTTGCCGCGGCGGTAAGCGGGCTGGCCAGGAAAGTCCGTCCGCCCTTGCCTTGCCGGCCTTCGAAATTGCGGTTCGACGTCGAGACGCTGTACTCGCCCGGCTGAAGCTGGTCGCCGTTCATTGCGATGCACATGGAGCAGCCAGGCTCGCGCCACTCGCAACCGGCCGCTCGGAAGACATCGGGCAAACCCTCCGCCTCGGCCTGGCGTTTTACCTCTTGGGAACCCGGCACCACCATCACGCGAACCTTTGAATTCACCTTGCGGCCTTTCAGCAGGGAAGCGGCCGTGCGCAGATCGGAAATACGGGAATTGGTGCAGCTCCCAATAAACACGACGTTGACGGGATGCCCGAGTAGCGGCTTGCCGCCTTCGAGTCCCATGTAGCGCAGCGCCTTCGCCACCGAATCACGCTCGAGTGGGTCCGTGATGTCCGCGGGATTGGGCACGGACGCGGTGATGGCAATTCCCATCCCGGGATTTGTGCCGTATGTGATCATGGGCTCCAGCCGGTCGGCGTCAATGATGATCTGCTTGTCGTAAACCGCTCCGTCGTCACTTGGCAGATTCCGCCAACGCGCCAGCGCGGCGTCCCATGCGGCACCTTTTGGTGCGTGTAACCGCCCGCAGATATATTGGAAGGTCGTCTCATCGGGCGCGATCAGGCCGGCGCGCGCTCCGCCTTCGATCGACATGTTGCAGACAGTCATACGCTGCTCCATCGAAAGCGCGCGAATCGCCGCCCCTGAGTACTCGAGCACGCAACCCGTCCCGCCGCCTACCCCGATCCTGGCAATCAATCCCAAGATGATGTCCTTGGCGGTTACGCCGGGTTTGAGAGCACCATCCACCCGCACCTGAAAAGCCTTTGAGCGGCGCTGTAGCAAGCACTGGGTGGCCAGCACATGCTCCACTTCGCTCGTGCCGATGCCGAACGCGAGTGCGCCAAACGCACCGTGCGTCGCTGTGTGGCTATCGCCGCACACCACCGTCATTCCCGGTTGCGTCAGCCCCTGTTCAGGACCAATGACGTGTACAATACCCTGTTTCTCGCTGTGAATGCCAAAGCACGGGACGCCGAAGTCGCGGCAGTTTTTCTCGAGCTGCGCGAGTTGATTCGCAGCAATTGTGTCAACGATGGGCAGCGACCGATCGGATGTCGGAATGCTGTGATCGGCCGTGGCCACGGTCAGATCCGGGCGCCGCACTTTGAGACCGCGTTCCCGCAAGCCTTGAAACGCCTGCGGCGAGGTCACTTCGTGCACCAGGTGCAGGTCGATATACAGCAGCGCTGGAGATCCCGCCTGCTCATGCACCACGTGGGAATCCCAGATTTTTTCGACGATTGTTCTTGGCTTACTCATGATTCATCCAATCGCGGCGCAGACCGCTCCACCCACTTGCTCGGTGGTCGCCGACTTGCCCGCGGGCTTCAGATCGGCGGTTACGGTTCCGGATTCCAGCACCGCTTCCACCGCTTTGTTTACCGCGGCTGCCTCATCCTTTAATCCGAAGCTGTATTCCAGCATGGCCGCCACCGAACCAATCGCACCGAGCGGATTGGCTTTGTTCTGGCCTGCGATGTCCGGCGCCGATCCATGCACCGGCTCATACAACCCCACCCACGCGCCCGACGGCTTGCGGTCGCCGATCGATGCCGATGGCAGCATGCCGATCGAACCCGCCAGCACGGCTGCTTCATCACTCAGGATATCGCCGAACATGTTCTCCGTCAGCACAATGTCGAATCGCGTCGGGTTAAGCACGAGCTGCATGGCGCAGTTGTCCACCAGGATATGATCGAGCGCGACCTCGGGAAACGCGCGCGCCACCTCGGTCACCACGCGCCGCCAGAGCTGCGAATTTTCCAGCACATTGGATTTGTCTACAGAGGTGACTTTCTTGCGCCGTCCACGTGCCAGGTGAAAGGCCATGCGGCTGACGCGCTCGATCTCGGTGCGCGTGTAGACCATGGTGTTTACGGCGCGCGACTCTGCTCCGTCTTCCGTGATGCCCCGCGGCGTGCCGTAGTAAATGCCGCCGGTCAACTCGCGTACGATAATCATATCGGTGCCGGCCACGCGGTCATTCTTGAGTGGTGAAGAATCGAGCAGTGCGGCGTAAGCGCGCACCGGCCGCAGGTTGGCGTAAACTCCCAGAACTTTTCGGATGCCCAGCAGGCCTTTTTCGGGACGCTTCTCGGGCGGTGCGTTGTCAAACTCCGGCAAGCCCACCGCGCCCATCAGGGTGGCGTCCGCGTCAGTAGCCAGGCGCACGGTCTCTTCCGGCAGCGGATTGCCGGTCTTGTGAATGGCGACGCCGCCCAACAGGCCTTCCGTGAGCTTCAGCGCATGGTTCCACTTGCGTGCCACGTGGCGCAACACGCGCACCGCTTCCCGCGTGACTTCCGTGCCAATCCCGTCTCCGGGCAGAACAAGAATGTTCAGATTCATTTCGAAGTTGTCACTGAGTGCTAATCGCCGGGTGCCCGCTGCGCCTGGCTGTCCCCGATCAACTCGATGATCTCTTCATCCATCACGCCCTTCTTGCGATCGGCGAGCGAAGTGAAGCGGTGATAAAGCGAATCCAGATCATTCTTATTCAGGGAGAACCCCAAGTCTTCGCAACGCTGGTGCAGCGCGTGCCGGCCGCTGTGTTTCCCCAACACCAGCTTTCCTTCGGGAACGCCCACGCTCTTTGGGTCGATCACCTCGTAGGTGCTCTTTTCCTTGAGGTATCCGTCCTGATGGATGCCGGCCTCGTGCGCGAACGCATTGCGTCCGACAATCGCTTTGTTGGGCTGCGGGCCGAACGTGATGATCGAGCTGAGCAGCTTGCTGGCCGAGTAGAGATGCTCTGTGTTGATGCCGGTCCGGTACGGATACAGATCGTTCCGAATCTTCATCACCATGACGACTTCTTCGAGCGAGCAGTTCCCCGCGCGTTCGCCGATGCCGTTCACTGTGCACTCAATCTGCCTGGCGCCGGCTTCCACTGCCGCCAGTGAATTCGGCACCGCCAGGCCAAGATCATCATGGCAGTGGACGCTCACGATGGCGCAATCGCCCAGCGCCTGGACCACGCGGCCGATAATCGCCGCATATTCTCGCGGCGCCGAGTAACCCACCGTATCGGGAATGTTCACCGTGCGCGCGCCTGCCGCCACAACGGCCTTCGAGATCTCTTCCAGAAAATCCGCATCGGTCCGCGCGCCGTCCTCAGCCGAAAACTCCACATCATCCACATGTCTGCGAGCCAGCTCAACGGCGGCGGCAGCCTCTTCCAACACTTGTTGCCGCGATTTCTTGAGCTTGTATTTCAGATGAATGTCGCTTGTGGCGATGAAGGTATGAATGCGCGGACGCCGTGCGTGCTCGAGCGAGCGGGCGGCACGTTCCACATCCAACGTGCAGGATCGCGCCAGCGCTGCCACGGTGACCCAATGGAATTCGCGGCTGATCGTGTCCACCGCCTCGAAGTCACCGTCCGATGCGATGGGAAAACCCGCCTCCAGGATGTCCACGCCCAACTCCACCAGCTTGTGGGCCATGCGCGTCTTTTCGACAACCGTCATGCTGCAGCCCGGCGATTGTTCGCCATCGCGCAGCGTGGTGTCAAAGATGTATACGCGGTCGCTCATGGTTTGGGTAGCCGCCTTTTTTTCCCAACGGCCGGACCACGAGTGGTTGCCCGCAGGTCCGGCCGGGAATCTCCCCAGCCGTGCCGCGGTGAGCGCGGCGCCAACTGGTACCTCCAATTATCAGGATCGCAAGCCGATTTGGCAAATTTATAATCCTCATAGCATGCATAAGCAGTTGTTATGATGAAACGGCATGGAACTTTACCCACTGCAGGTGTTCCTGACCATCGCTACCGAAAAAAGCTTCTCTCGCGCCGCGGAGAGGATGCTCCGCACCCAACCTGCAATATCGCTTGCTTTGCAACGCCTGGAACTGGAGCTCGGGGAAAAGCTGATTGATCGCTCGGCCAAGGACCTCGTCCTGACCGACGCCGGGCAGACCGTGCTCGAGTACGCCCGCCGGTTCGAGAACCTGCGCCAGGAGATGGAAAACTCGCTGGCGGAGTTGCGCGATAATTCAGCCGGCCGCCTCGCTATCGGGGCCAACGAATCCACCACGCTCTACTTGCTCGGTCACATCGAACGCTACCGGCGGCTCTATCCGAAAATCAAGGTGCAAGTTCGTCGTAGCCTCTCCAGCAAGATTCCCGCCGAACTGATCGACGGCAATCTCGAATTGGGTGTCATCAGTTATGATCCGGGTGACGCGCGCCTGGTCTCGACCACGCTTTACACAGATTCCCTCGTGTTCGTCGTCTCGCCCAAGCATCCGATCGCCAAACGCAAAAGTGTATCCATCGCCGATTTGGGCGGCGAGATCTTCATCGCGCATAACGTCGTGTCTCCTTATCGCGATGTCGTTCTGCGTGAATTCCAGCGCCACAAGGTACCACTCAATATGGATGTGGAGATGCCGACAGTCGAGACCATTCGCCGTATGGTGGAAGACAACCAGGGAGTCGCCTTCCTGCCGCGCATGTGCGTCGAGAAGGACCTCGATCAGAAAACGCTGTGTGAGGTGCGCGTGAAGGAACTGCACGTCGAGCGTAAGATTCGCCTGGTGTATCCTTCTCGCCGGGCGCTCAGCCATGCGGCGAGTGCGTTTCTGGAGATCGTCAAAAGCAGAGTGGAATAGGATGAAGAGGTGCGCATCAAGCTCCGCGCCGGGCTGCTCCCGTGTTTGAGCGTGTGTTACGCCGCCGGTCCTGCGCCTAACTTTTCTCGCGACGTTGTTCCCATTCTGCAAAGCCACTGCCAGCAATGTCACCGCCCGGGTGAGATTGCGACTATGCCGTTTCTCACCTATCGGCAGACCCGCCCCTGGGCGAAGGCCATCCGCGAGGCCGTCGTTCTGAAGAAAATGCCGCCGTGGTTCGCCGAGCCGGGTTACGGCCCATTTGCCGATGACCGCTCGCTTTCACCGCGCGACATCGAGACACTTGTGAAATGGGTCGAAGACGGCGCTCCCCAGGGAGATCCGCGCGATGCTCCACCCGCCCGAAAGTGGATCGAGGGCTGGAACATCCCGAAGCCAGATGCAGTTATCGAGATGCCTCGCCCGTTTCCTTTACCTGCTTCGGGCGATGTGGATTATCAGTACATCGTGATGCCGACAGGATTTACCGAAGACCGGTGGGTACAAAAGGCTGAATTGCGGCCTGCAAATCGCGCCGTGGTTCATCACGCCGTAGTCTATATTCGCGAGCCAGGCTCTCCGTGGCTTCGCGACGCGCGGCCCGGGGTTCCGTACGTCCCGTCTGGGGATACCCCGCGCGAGCGCCTCATCAACGGCATGACCAAGAGCGACATCCTCCTGGTTTATTCTCCGGGCAGCATCGCGGAGGATTGGGGGCCGGTGGCGGGCAAGCTCATCAAAGCCGGTTCGGACCTTGTGCTCCAGATGCACTACACGCCCAATGGGCATGCGACCAGCGACCAATCGCGACTGGGCCTGGTCTTTCATGACACGGTCCCGAAGCAGCGCGTGCTGACGCTGCAATTGGGCGATGACCGCTTCGTAATCCCGCCCGAACACCCGCATTTTCGCGTCGCCGCCTGGGGTACGGTGCCCAACGACACCGAACTCGTGAGCTTCTTTCCGCACATGCACCTACGCGGCGCGAGCTTCGAATACAACATCGTCGAACCGGACGGCCGCCGCCGTACGCTGTTGCGCGTGAATCCTTACAACTTCTACTGGCAACTTTCCTACCGGCTCGCTCAACCGCTCGCCATCAAAGCCGGGACCAGGCTCGAGTGCGTTGCCTACTTCAACAACTCGCGCAACAATCCGATCAACCCCGATCCCGAGGACTCCGTGCGTTTCGGTCCGCAAAGCTGGGAAGAGATGATGATCGGCTTCTTCGATGTTGCCGTCGATCCCCACACCGACAAACCGCAGTTTTTCATCCGGCATCACTAGTTCTTTGAGGTCACAATTTGTGACCTCAAACGAACCCAATCTGCTTGCGGCGTGGCGCCGGACCCGGAATCAACTTCCTCAACGCGTCGAACACCACCTTGATATTCGCATCATGCGTATCACACCGGCTCTCGAGTTCTCCTAGCTTACGAGCCAGATCCGAATAATTCGCAGCCACATCGCGCAGACTGACAAATGCGCGCATGATCGCAATATTCACCTGCACCGCCCGCTGACTATTCAACACGGAGGACAACATAGCAATTCCCTCTTGCGTAAACGCATACGGCCGATATCGCCGGCCGCCGCGGCCTCCGTTTGAGGTCACAATTTGTGACCTCGAACTGCCTATGTCCGCGGCACTCAACTGGAACATAAAATCTCGCGGGAAGCGGCTCCGATTGCGCTTTACGGCTTGATTGAACGCTTTCGTTGGCACTCCGTACAACTCCGCCAGGTCGGTGTCGAGCATGACCTTCCTTCCGCGGATCACGTGTATCCAGTGTGCGATCTTCTCTGCAGCCCCGTGCGCCTTGTTGGGGATCATCAACTGTTTTCTGGGCATATAGTTACGTGTTTTCGGGCAGGCGCAAGTCTCCTTGATTCTGAGACCCGCCCGATCCGCCAATGCCCAGGTTCCGGAAGAACCTGTGCCACAATAAAAGGAGATCCCAGACACACAAATTGATGGACCCTCAAAGCGTCGACCTGAAGAAGACTCTCAACCTGATGCGGACGGACTTCCCGATGAAGGCCAATCTGCCTCAAACCGAGCCCAAAACGCTCGAGCGCTGGCAACGGGAGGACATCTACGGGCGGATTCGACGGGCGCGGCAGGGGCAGCCGGCTTACATTCTGCACGATGGGCCGCCGTACGCCAACGGCGACATTCATCTGGGAACCGCTTTCAATAAGGTTCTTAAAGACTTCGTGCTTAAGTCGAAATGTATGGCGGGATTCGACACCCCTTATGTGCCGGGTTGGGATTGCCACGGTCTGCCCATTGAGCTCAAAGTCGATAATCAGCTTGGCTCACGCAAGGCCAAAATGTCGCCGGCCGAGATTCGCGCCGAATGCCGCAAGTACGCCGAAAAGTACGTAGAAATTCAGCGGCGGGAATTCATGCGCCTGGGCGTGTTCGGGCGTTGGGAAGATCCCTACCTCACCATGAGCGCGCAATACGAAGCAGCCATCGCGCGCGCTTTTGTCGATTTTCTGGATCGCGGCTACGTTTACAAGGGCTTGAAGCCGGTCCACTGGTGCCTACGCGACCGCACGGCCCTCGCCGAAGCCGAAGTTGAATACGAAAACCATACCAGCCCTTCAATCTGGGTCCGGTTTGCGCTGAAGTCCGAACCCTGGAGCCCAGCGCTCGTGGGCCGCAAAGTCTACGCACTGATTTGGACCACAACGCCGTGGACCATTCCGGCCAACATGGCCATCGCTTTCCATCCGGATTTCGAGTACGTCGCTGTCGACGTGGCAGGTGACGTCTACATCGTCGCTGAGGACCGCGTGGAGGCGACAGCGCAATCGTGTAAATGGGCGGAGTACGAAATACGCGACCATTTTGAAGGCAGATGGCTTGACGGCCAGGTCTTTCGGCACCCGTTCCTGGAACGCGACTCTCGCGGGATTCTGGGCGATCACGTTACGCTCGAGCAAGGCACCGGCGCCGTCCACACCGCACCTGGCCACGGCCAGGAAGACTACGAAATCGGCTTGCAATATGGCATTCCGATCTACTGCCCGGTCAACGAAGCGGGGCGATTCTATCACGCGGAGGGGGCCGACGGACGGCTTCCCGGGGAACTGATCGGCAAAACGGTCTGGGAAGCCAATCCGATCGTGATCGAGATCCTGCGTTCCCGTGGCGCCCTGCTGGCCACCGAAAAGATCGACCACAGCTACCCTCACTGCTGGCGCTGCCATAACCCGACCATCTTCCGCGCCACAGAGCAGTGGTTCATCGGCATGGACCGCAACGGGCTCCGCGAGAAGACTCTCGCCGCCATCAAGAATGTGCATTGGATGCCCGAGTGGGGCGATGAGCGCATGTCGAACATGATCGCTACGCGCCCGGATTGGTGCATTTCCCGGCAACGCGTTTGGGGAGTGCCCATCACCGTGTTTTACTGCGCGCAGTGTCGCGAGCCACTGAAGGACCGCAAAATCCTCGACCGGATTGTGGATCTGTTCGAACAGCACACCGCCGACGTCTGGTACGAAAAGTCAGCAGCGGAACTGGTGGGGCCGGGTGCGCAGTGCGCCAAATGCGGGTCGTCTGAATTCACGAAGGAGTCGGACATCCTCGACGTATGGTTCGATTCCGGATCGAGCCACCTTGCCGTGCTCAAGGATTCGAACGGTTTGAGCTGGCCAGCGGACCTCTATCTCGAAGGCGGTGACCAGTACCGAGGCTGGTTCCATAGCTCATTGCTCGTCGGTGTCGGCCTCAAGGGCGGCGCTCCGTATCGCGCATGCGCTACAAACGGCTGGGCGCTTGACGGCGAAGGGCGAGCGATGCACAAATCTCTGGGCAACGCGATCGAGCCGGAAGAGGTAATCAAAAGGTACGGTGCCGAGGTGCTGCGGTTGTGGGCCGCGTCGGTCGAGTTCAATGAGGACGTGCGGATGTCGGAGACTATCCTGGCGCGCCTGATCGAGGCCTACCGCAAGCTGCGCAACACATTCCGTTATCCGCTGGGCAACTTGTGGGACTTCGACGCGCAGCGCGACGCCGTGCCCGCTGACCGGCTGCCAGAGATCGACCAGTGGATTCTGCTGCGCGCGGAGGACCTGGTGATGCGGTGCCGCGCCTGGTACGCAGAGTTCGCGTTCCACAAAGTCTACCGGGCTGTGTATGATTTCGCGACCGTCGATCTGAGTGCCGTATATTTCGACGTGCTGAAAGACCGGCTCTACACCGCAGCGCCGAAATCCCACACCCGGCGCAGCGCCCAGACAGTGTTGCGCAGATTGCTCTATGCCCTGGTCCGCTTGTGCGCCCCCATTCTGGCGTTCACCACCGACGAGGTTTGGCGCCACATGGGCCTCGATGGCACGGTGCATACCGCGTTGCTCCCTGAACCCTCGGAGCTAACCACCGGCATTCCAGACGAACAACGGAAACGCGCGGAAAACTGGGACCGTCTCATGCAAGTGAGGCAGGATGTGCTCAAGAGTCTGGAAATTGCGCGGCAGGAAAAGTTTATCGGCGCTCCGCTCGAGGCCCGCGTGCGTGTCAGCGCCAACGGTGATCTGTATCCGTTGCTCAACGCGTATGCGGACGAGTTGCCGGCGCTCTTCATCGTTTCGCAAGTGGAATTGTCACCCGGTGCCGGTGATACCGTGCAAGTGAAAGTAGAGCGCGCGGCCGGATGTAAGTGCGAGCGCTGCTGGAAATACAAGACCGATATCGGATCGCATCCCGCGTATCCGACCATCTGCACCTCCTGCGCCGAAGCGGTCGAAGAGATTCTGCATGCGTGAATCCACGGCCCGCTCCATGATGTACGGCCTTGCGGGTGCGGTGTTTGCAGTGGACCGCCTCACCAAGTGGCTCATCGAGACGCGCGTTTCGGCCTTCGACAACCACGTGGTTATTCCCGGATTCTTCGAGATCGTGCACTCGCAAAACAGCGGGGCGGCGTTCGGGCTGTTTGCAGAATCGACCTCCGAGTGGAGGACGGTTTTGCTAGTGGGTTTCTCAGTGGTGGCGCTCGTGGCGCTGATCGTGATGTTATGGCGAACCGCGCGCTTGGACCGTAAGACGGCCATTGCGCTGGCGCTGATTCTGGGCGGCGCCATGGGCAATGTCTTCGACCGTGTCCGCTGGGGCACCGTCACGGATTTTCTATTGTTTTACATCGGCAGCTATCAATGGCCGGCGTTTAACGCGGCCGACAGCGCGATCGTAATTGGCAGCGGACTCTTGCTGCTCGACTTCGTTAAGTTGAAACGCCAGCCGGCACACACTCAAAATGTTTCCTGAAGTTTTTCGGATCGGCGGTTTTTTTGTGCCCACGTACGGCCTGCTGGTCGCGATCGCTT
>Ga0307478_10003442_pt1 | contig 11764 bp, 8 predicted proteins | sample atmos_gasesECM4C_2_FD_203713 | JGI IMG/M metagenome (GOLD analysis project Ga0307478, IMG submission 203713) | Hardwood forest soil microbial communities from Morgan-Monroe State Forest, Indiana, United States - atmos_gasesECM4C_05 | ecosystem: Environmental > Terrestrial > Soil > Temperate...
GGCGCCAGGTTTTGTCGTGGCTCCGCGGTGGTACCGAAATAAATGTTCACGAACCCCATGTCCACGATTGCGGTTCGGTCAAATTGCCGACCTGCAGTCACGCTGAAGTCTGCTGTGAAGACCACTTTTTGCCAAGGAGCAGGACAACCTGACGGAGGCGTGTACTGGTACGTGGGAATGTTGAAATTGACGAACTGCAATCCAGCGAACAGCGACACGATGCAGGGTTTCGCGTCAGGCCGGGGTACCGGCGGATCGGCCGTCACGGTGTTCGAGGACCCGATCTGAAGATTCTGCGTAGTGCCGATACCCGTGAAGAAACACAGGATTGCAGTAATAGTCAGGCTTTTTCTCCAGCGAACAGCAGAAGCGTGAAACATAGCAAGTCTCCTTAGTCGGGACTCTGGCGGCGCACGTCGATTTTCAGATTGGTAGTGCTGACTAGGGCGCAGAACAAGGAAGAAACCCAGTTGACAGTGGGGCAGTTTAGTCAGCCTCTCGCCCACTGTCAAGGGCTTGAACTTGGCTTCGTGGGTGGGGTTCGAAAACGTCTGAAGGAGCAAAGTTACAAACAAGACGCAGCGGAGCAAGAAATTTGATCTACCGTTAATGCTTTATTCTTCCGGTGTCCCGGTAACGACGGTGCCACTATCGGTCGAAATCCAGGTAGCCATGTTGCCATCTGGAGAGACCACAAAATCGTAGTGGGAGCCGTCGGATTCCGCGTGCGAGCCAGTGCAGTCAGGGTTAACGGTGTAGGTGCGGTCACCGTCACGCCTTTGTGGATCGTGCCATTCACGCTTGCAGTGTAAGTCGAGACGCTGTTTCGATGGCCGTCGTAAGTGATTTCTCCAAGCGCCGCAACAGCGCCGAATCCCAGGAACACTGTTCCGCCATCGGCGCTTCGATTTGCCCTTTGCGGTCCATCGACGCGCCGGTCCGGCGCGTTGCTTCGTCTTCAGCCCTTGCTCGCGACTCCAATACCTTCCAGGACACCTCGCATATAAGCGAAGCTGGCGATCACGCCCGGCATCGGATCATCGGGATGAATCTCATACTCCAGATCGACGAAGCCCTGATACTTCGTTGCAATGAGCGCTTCAAACATCTTCCGCATTGGGATGACGCCGTCTCCCACCGCTACCTGGCTGTCTTTGCTCTCGAAGTTCGTTAGGTCCTTCATGTGCACATTGAGCAGCCTTGGGCCTGCTTCGTGGATCGCCTGAACCACATCCGTACCGGCGCGAACTGTATGCCCGACGTCGATGCAGCAGCCGATGCGCGGATCCATATCCTTCACCGCCTTCAATACATCCAGCGGCGAACGCCACAACTTGTCCTCGGGCCCGTGATTGTGAATCGCAATACGAATGTCGTACTCCTTTACAAACTTCTCAATTCGCGGCAACGTTTCCGATGCGGGGTCTCCGGCGGTAATCACGCCGATACCCGCTCTTTTGCAGTATTCGAATTTCGACCGTATATCCGCATCTTCGTCCTTCGTGAAATAAATAGTCCCGGCAGCGTGAAGCTTGATGCCCGCCGCGGCGTAGTTCGCGAGCGCCGCTGCCTCCTGCTGTGGATCCATAGGGAGATGATCTTTCACGTCCTTGGCATTTAAGGCGAGCACGTTGAGCTGCTTCATGAAGCCGATCATCTGCGCGCGGCTGAAGTTACGAAACGTGTAGCTGGCCAGGCCTAACCGAATCGGCGTTGCTTCCTCTGCGAATGGCGTCATCGGAATTGATGCCCAGACGCTGCCTGGAGCAGCCAATGCTGCTGCGACCAGAACGCTTGAGTGAATGAAGTCGCGACGAGAGACGGTGCACCCCCTAGACATGCGGCGCCCAGCCTTTCTCGTACTCGCGGCCCCACCTCTTCATCGCTTCCGGGTCGCCCTGGATCCGTCCATCTTTCGGGTCAAGATGCAATTCGCGGTTCACTTCCCACGCGATGTTGGAAAGCTGCAGCATCGTAACCGCTACATTGCCGACGGAGATAGGAGCGTTGAGCGTCTCGCCCTTACGAATTGCCGCAATGAAGTTCGCGAAGTGAGCGTCGGTCATGGAATCGCTGCCAATCAGGTCGGCGGATGAACTGGTATTTCCAGCCTTGAACTCACTGGTCTTGTTTCCCTTGAGGTCATATATCTCGTATCCACCGCGATCGACGAGCACCGTCCCAGTAGTTCCCATGATTGTCGAACCGCGATCGCGGCCGTAATACTTCATTCCCTGGCAGCTCTTGCCCTCCCACGAAATCACCTTGTCTTCGTACTCGAAACTGGTGACCAGCGCGTCATAAAACTGCCAATCATCCTCGAAATGGTATCTGCCGCCTGATGACGTAACCCGCTCGGGATAGTCGACGTCAAGCGCCCAACGGCAGACATCGACCTCGTGTGTGCCGTTATTGAGCGTCTCGCCGGTGCCATAAATCTTGAACCAATGCCAGTTATAAGGATGCACATTGTCCTTATAAGGACGTCGCGGGGCGGGACCCTGCCACAAGTTCCAATCAAGCTGCGGCGGTACCGGTACCTCTTTGCCTATGCCGATCGACTTCCTCGTATTGACATACCAGGCTTTCGCGAAGTAAGGCCTGCCGATAATTCCTTCATGAATTCTTGTGATGATTTCGATGGTGTGGGGTGACGAGCGCTGTTGCGTCCCGATCTGCACGAGCTTGCCATACTTCTGCTGCGCTTGCACCAGCATCTCGCCCTCAGCAGGATTGTGGCTGCAGGGCTTCTCCACATAGACATGTTTGCCCGCCTGCAATCCAGCAATGGCCATAGGCGCATGCCAATGGTCGGGCGTGGCAATCGTGATGGCGTCAACGTTTTTCTCTTCGAGTGTCCTGCGAAAGTCCTTCTCTGCGACGGGAGCCTCGCCCATTTCCTGTCGTGTGCGCTCGGCGAACTTTTTGAGAATATCGCCGTCCACATCGCAGACATGCGTGATGCGGGCAGCCCTGCGGTTCGCCTTGAGGGATGCAAGGTGGGCGTAGGCGCGGCCATTAAGTCCGATCACGGCAAAGTTGAGTCGCTCATTAGACCCAAGAATCTGGCTATAGCTTTTTGCCGTGGTTCCCACAGCCAGGCCCGCCGCACCCACTGCCAGAGCATCGAGGAACTCTCGTCGTGTAGCCATCGGTTCTCCTTATCGCTGGTTTTGTTGTCGCAGACGGCTACTCCTGATCTGTCGCTAGCTGACAAGGAAGCCTCTGGTCAGCAGGAAATTCCAGCTTTTGTCAGTGTCTTCTTGAGTCCATCCATGCTGGCGCGTGTGGACGCCTCTGGCGTGCCTGCGCCGCGCCAGTGGGTTTCGAGACTTAGCCCGCAGCGGAATCCATCACGCTGCAAAGCTTGAAGTTGCCCAACCCAATCCACGATACCGCCGCCTACCGGAGCCCAATCGTATTTGTGGTCCGCCTTGTTCACTACGTCTTTGCAGTGGCAGTGTCCAATGCGGTCTTTCGGCAGCAATTCATAACCGGTTGGATAGGGCGTACTGCCGATGGCCGCAGCATTGCCAGGGTCCCAGTTCAGCATGAAGTTCTTGTTTGGAATCGCCTTCAGCACAGCAGCCGCCTCGTCGCCCGTGGCTGTGTTGCAGGACATTTCGTTTTCAAGGAGGAGGGCGAGGTTGTCTTTGGCGCAGCGTTCCGCAGCCTGTTGCAGTTTCGCGTTGATCGCCGCCCGGTAGGGCTTCTGATCATCCAGCCGCCAGTAGTCGAAACAGCGAATCCTCTCCGTGTTGAAAGACTTGGCAAGCGAAATACATCGCTCTAGCAGCTTATCCTGCGCGCCGGCATCGAAGTCCGCATGGAACTGGTCCCGCGTTTCGCTCTGTGAAGACCGCGGAGCCCCAGGCCAGTCTGTCTTGAACAGCGGGCTTGCGATATCCGTGACGCGCAGCTTGTGTTCTTCGAGAATCTTCCGCGCATCCTCAACTTGTTTCGCGTCGAGTTCGGTCACGTTCTTGTTCCACATCGAGCGCAGCTCGACCCAAAGCAGCCCAAAATCGCCGGACACGATCTGACATACCTTCTCGAAGTCCTGCGTGATCTCGTCATTGATCACCGCCAGTCGGAACGGGCACGTGCCTGCGCCCACCGCCAACGGGTTCATCAGTGACGCTGCGTCGGCTTTCTTTACCAGAGGCGACATTGCCGCCCCGAGTCCTGCCAGTCCTATGCCGGCGAGCAACCTGCGTCGTGTGTACCGCATTCACCCTACCTCTTACTATTCAGGCGATTCTCGCCGTGACATTTCCATCATTTTAGGCCCTCGCGTGTTTCGCCCGCCCGCCTATTGGTTGACGCCGCTGGCCAGAAAGCCTCCGTCGACGACCAGGGTCTGCCCGGTTACAAAGGATGCGGCATCGGAGCATAGGTAGACCGCAGCCCCGACGAGTTCTTCGGTACTGCCAAAGCGTCCCATCGGCGTCCGTGTCAGCAGTTCCTGGCCGCGCGGCGTGGCGAGCATGTCTGCATTCAGGGCGGTGCGGAACACGCCGGGCGCGATGGCGTTTACTGTAACGCCCTTCCTTGCCCACTCCACGGCAAGCGAGCGCGTGAGCGAAACCACGGCTGCTTTGCTGGCTGCGTATGCAGCGACTTCGTTGAGCGCAACGAAGCTGTTGAGAGATGCGATGTTAACAATGCGGCCGTAGCCACGCTCCAACATGTGCCTGCCGAAGACCTGGCACGCGCGCAGGGTTCCGGTGAGGTTCGTGTCCATGACGTCGTCCCAGTCTTCTTCCGGCATGGTAACCGTGGGCATGCGCTTGATTTTTCCGGCGCAGTTGATAAGGATGTCCACTTTGCCGAAGCGCCGGAGGGAGGCAGCGAGTAGTTTTTCGAGCGAAGTGCGGTTGCACACATCGGCGCACTGGTGCAGGGTTTGGCGTCCACGTCGTTCGATCTCGGCCGCGGTTTCGTCGACTTGTTCCTGGCGGCGCGCCGAGGCGACGACATCAGCTCCAGCATCTGCGAGGCCGAGGGTTAGGGTGCGTCCGATCCCGGAGGTACCTCCGATCACGGCGGCTGTTTTGCCTTCAAGGCTGAAGATGTTGGTCGTCATTATTTCTCCGCTCCGGTCGTGAGCTGGCCGGCTTCGCGCAGCCGTCCAAGTATCTCTTCGACGGCTTCCTCCGGTCTTCCAGCAACGGTGACGGGCCAGGCATCGGATGGCACTTCCAGCGTGGCCAACTGGCTGTCGAGCAGGTCGGGGTTCATGTATGGATGGTCTCGCGATTTCATGCGCTCTGTGATCAGAGAGGCGGGTGCATGGAGGTAGACAAAGCGCATTTCGCTCTTTGCGAAGCCGTCGGCCAACAACTCGCGATACTGCTTCTTCAGAGCCGAGCAAGCCAGAATGACAGTCTCTCCCTTTTGGCGGTACTGAAACATGCGCTCACGCAGAGCCTTGAGCCACGGTTCTCGGTCGGCGTCGGTCAGTGGGATTCCGGCAGCCATTTTCCGCCGATTTTCCTCTGGGTGATAGTCGTCGGCGTCTTCGAACTTCCATCCCGTGCGAGCGGCGAGCATCTTGCCGATGGTCGTCTTGCCGACACCGCTCACACCCATCAAGACCAAGATCAAGGGTTGCGGCCTCCCAATTTATCGCGGTACGCCCACAGTCCCAGCCCGGGATTTGGAATAAAGAAGATTTCTTCGGCGTCAACTCGGTTGTAGCCGTAGTGAAGCACCTGCGGGCCGTAGCGCGTGAGCATGGTTTTCAAATCGCCATATTCAAAGCCCACGCCTTCAACCTCTTCTCTGCTTAAATGACCGGGGCACAACCGGATGGTGAAGCGACCTTCGGAGGAACCGTGGATGAGGTGAGCAGCCGCGCTCAGGTCGCTGGCAAGATCCGCATTGACATTTACCGCTTCGAGGGTAGCCGGAGTTCCGCGATAGCCATATTTGCGGATCAACGCGTCAATATCTCTGTCTTCACCAAATTCCTTTACGCCCGGCGCGAGGATGATCAGCTCTGCGCCGTCGGCCAGGGCCATCCGCGTACGGTAGACGGCCTTGTTACCCAGCCATGTGCTGTGAAACTCATGCGGATCGAGATAAACGACAGCCTTCTGCATCGGCGCATCCATCGTCTCGAAGTTCACTTGCAGGCTGAGCGCGGCAGCGCGGTGAAAGCACTCGGCATCGTCGCCGATGAAAAGCCCGCGCACGGCCAGGCAGTCGTCCGCAGTGCGCCCGATGACGGTAAGCACGTAGACAATGGGCAGATGTCGCAGGAAACGATCGGCCGCGTAATTGAGAAGGTTGCGCACGGGATTCTCAGCGCGGCCCATGATGCGCTCCATCCCATAAACCGCGCCCAGGTAATGGCTGCGGTTTATTGAGTCGCGGCCTCCGGTGCCCACCAGAATGTTCTTGTTGTAATTCGCCATGCCGATGACTTCATGAGGCACGACCTGGCCGATGGAGAGAATGAGGTCGAAGCCACCGTGTGCAACCAGTCGGTTCACCTGCGCTGGCCACGAATAGTTCAGCTTGCCTTCCGATTGCTGGTGGATGAATTCCGCTGGAACCTCGCCCAGAGTCTCGATGCCCGTTCGCCAGTCATGCACGCGGAAAAGCTCTTGTGGCATGGCGCCAAACATTCGAGCGATCTGATCGGGCTGCATGGCTGCATGTGTGCCAAGCGCGGGCAGAACCGCTTGCAACCGGTCGCCGTAATACTCCCACGCGTAGCGAGTCAGGTCGCCGGAGCGGGAATGGATGCGGCTTTGATCGGGAGGTACTGCGAGTACGCGATTTCGTGGCCCCAGCTTGGCAAGACTCTCTGCAAAAAGATCTTGCAACTGTGGAAGCAGATCACTTTTAACGTCACCCGTGGCGCAATAGAGGCTCATGCGGCGAATTCCACCTTCTTTAATCCGGGAGCGAGCACGTATAGAGCGATCAGAGCCAATAGATAAGCGGTGGAGGCAATGCTGAAAAGGATCACATAACTGTGCGTCAGCTGCAGGATGTGGCCCGCGAAGAAGGCAAAGAGCGCGCTGCCGGCGGATCCTGCCATGCCACCGATACCGACCACCGCGCCCACGGCGCTGCGGGGAAACATATCCGACGAGGTTGTGAACAGATTGGCGGACCAGCCCTGGTGTGCGCCAGCGGCGACACCGATCAGCGCGATGGCGCTCCACAGCGACTTGACACTGGCAGCCGTGCAGATGGGAACAACCAGTGAAGCGCAAACGAGCATGGCCGCAAGCCGCGCATAGTTGTGCGAAAGTCCAAGGCGACGGAAGGGCCCGGGCAGCCAGCCTCCGCCGACACTGCCAATCGCCGAAACGTTATAGACGATAATGAGTGGCAGACCAAGGTGCGAGAGGTTCAGATTGAATTTCGCGCTGAAGTAAGACGGCAGCCAGAATAAATAGAACCACCAGATCGGATCGGTGAGGAACTTCGCGACAGAAAAGGCCCACGTCTGGCGGCAGGCCAACAATCGTCGCCAAGGCACCGAAGGACCCACGTCATCGGCTGCTTCCTGGTAAATATATCGCAGTTCCCTGGCAGTCAACGTGGGATGATCGGTGGGCCTGCGGTAATTACGAAACCACCACACAATCCAGAGCACACTGAAGAGGCCAGTAGTGAGAAAGGCCACGTGCCAGCCCCAGCGCAGCGTCACCCATGGCACGATGGCAGGAGCCAGAATCGCTCCAACATTTGCGCCGGAGTTGAAGATGCCCGTAGCCAGCGAGCGTTCGTTCTGCGGAAACCACTCGGCTACGGTCTTGATCGCGGCGGGGAAATTGCCAGATTCTCCGAGTCCGAGGAAGAAGCGCGCAAACCCGAACTCCAGCACAGTGGTGGCCAGCGCGTGTCCCATTGCGGAGAGGCTCCACGTCACCATCACCAACATGTAGCCGACGCGCGTGCCCAGCTTGTCGATCAGCCGGCCGGCTGCCAGCAGGCCAATCGCGTAGGCCACCTGAAATGCGTCGACAATATAGCCGTAGCCTACCTCCGTCATGCCGATGCTGTGCTCGAGTGTGGGTTTGAGGATCGCGATCACCTGGCGGTCCATGTAATTGATCGAGGTGGCGACGAAGAGCATGGCGCACACCGTCCAGCGCACGCGTCCCAGCCTCAAATCAGGAGACGAGCCCGGAGAAAAACCGGGAGATGTGCCCCTCTCCGCCTGGCCATCGAAAACCTTTCTGTCCAACATGGCCGTGCTCCTACAGCCGATACGTCTTCTTGACCAAGCCGTATGCGAGATCTTGAGCCACTTCCAAAGCTTCGTCTTCCTCAAGCCGGTGCTCGGCGACCTGCTTCGCGAGAAAGCCGCAATCCATTCGCCGCGCCACATCATGCCGTCCCGGAATCGAGAGGAAGGCTCGGGTATCATCGTTGAACCCAACCGTCTTGTAGAAGCCCGCCGTCTCGGTCACACTCTCGCGGAACCGCCTCATCCCCTCAGGGCTGTCGTGAAACCACCACGGCGGCCCGAGCCGCAGGCACGGATAGTGCCCCGCCAGTGGAGCCAGTTCCCGGCTGTAAGTCGATTCATCCAGAGTGAAAAGAATGATCGTCAGATCGCGCTCATTGCCGAACTGATCGAGCAGCGGGCGAAGCGCGTCCACATAATTTGTCGGCGTCGGGATATCCGCACCTACGTCGCGACCGTATCGATCAGAGAGCTTGCGATTGTGGTTGCGCGCGCTGCCCGGGTGAATCTGCATGACCAGCCCGTCTTCGAGACTCATCCGCGCCATTTCTGTCAGCATCTGGGCACGAAACAGTTCGTGTTGCTGGACATCGGGGCTGCCAGCGATCACCCGACCAAAGAGTTCCGCGGCCTCTGTTGTGGGAAGATTCGCGGTTCGCGCCGTGGGGTGCCCGTGATCGGTTGCCGTGCAGCCGAGTTCACGGAAGCGGCCGCGCGTCGTTCGGAGCGCGTTCAGGTAGCCCGCCCACGTCGAGGTATCTTCGCCGGTCTTCTCGCCTAGCTTTGCAATATTGCCGGCAAATCCCTCAAAATCAGGATCGACAACCGGATCGGGCCGGAAGGTCGGCAGTATTCGTGCGTCCCAGTTCGATTCCCGGATGGCCTTGTGATCGGTCAGCGAATCGAGCGGAGAATCGGTGGTCGCCAGAACTTCTAAATTGAAATGCCTGTACAGAGCGCGCGGCCGGAACTGCGGCGTAAGAAGCTTTTCTGAAATCGTGTCGAAGTAAAGATCGGCGGTCTGTTCCGACAGCCGCTGCTTAAGTCCGAACAGTTCCTGAAAGGCAAAATCCAGCCACATGCGCGTCGGCGTTCCGCGGAACAGACAATAATGGCTGGCAAAAATGCGCCAGACTTTCCGCGCATCCTTCAACTCTGGCTGTCCAATTCCAAGATCTTCAAAGGAAACTCCCTGGCTGTAGAGCATCCGGAAAACGTAGTGATCGGGCTGAACGAAGAGTTTTGCAGGATCGGGGAACGGCTCGTTCTTCGCAAACCATGTGGCGCTGGTATGCCCATGAGGACTAATGATGGGCAAGATTCGCACTTGCTCATAAAGTGTCCGGGCTATCCTTTGTGTGCCGGGCTCGGCCGGGAACAGACGATCTGGATGTATCAGCATAACTCCGACTCGACCTCATCCCTTAGCATCGACGAAACTCGATGCAGGAGCGGGACTGCGATCTGACCACCAGCATAGACGTCGTTGATATCTCTGATAGAGCTGGCGAATTGATGTCCTCACATAGACGGCCAACCCTCAGGCAACCAACCCAGGGACTGACCTCTTTCATCGAGCAGCCCGCGGCCGTATTTCCCATGCTCGCTGTTGAGTCAGGGACACATGAAGTCTCCGCGTTGCGCTCAACCAGTCGCCTCAGGCACTCTACGAGATTCTAGCTGGCAAAGGAAACCTCGTTGGTTGATGAACAATCCATATAACGCTCACAATCGGGTTCTGAGCGCTATGGCCTGGTTTCGCCAGCCACTCATGTAGACTAAGGGAAATCGAGGTTCCTTGGCGAAGCAAGCTTTATTGCAAGCGAGTCTGGAAAGAACATGGAGGTAGGTCAACCTAAGTGGAATCTCGCGCAATTATGTCCCGTTTGTTGGCAGGGATCCTCGCTGCTGTTGGTGAGATGCCCGCACTGCGGGTATATTGCCGTTGAATGCTAGAGTAAAATTCTCGTCGCGCAGCATCGATTTTTGCCCTATATCAAACGTACATTTCGCCTGGAATTGCAGGCTCCGCCGAGGATTTGCCATGCCTAGAAACTGATCTTGCCTCCGAACTGAAGTACACGTCCCGCGAGCGCCCCATTGATCTGACCAAACGAGGCAGCACCAGCATTCGTCACCGTAGGGTTGTTCCAATTCGCCCTATTGAAGGCGTTGAAGGCATCCGCCTGAAATTGCAGGCTAGCACCTTCCCGGAAAGGCAAAGCGAAACTCTTCCGCAGCGACAGGTCCCAGTCATAGAAGTCGGGTCCAATGATGTTGCCAATCGGTGCGTCGCCGGCGCCAAGAGCGCTTTCCGTCGTAAACGCATTCGGGTTGACCCAGCAGATCGCCAGGGGGTTGCTGCAGGTGCCTTTAAAGGATACCGACTGGCCGGCCACAGCGGCCGCCCGCCGAGAAACATTTACGCCATTCAGGCCGACAGCTTGGCTAGCTGTCGCCGTGAGCGGGAAGCCGGTTTGGTAGTGCATAATCGCGCTTAACATCCATCCCTTCAGGACACCACCTTCGACCCCCGTCAAGTGGTTTCCCCAAGGCGACTCGAGTGTGAATGTGGTGGCCACAATGTGGGTCGCGTCAAAGGCGACTTTGCCGTAGTAATATTTCTGCCAGGGCTCCACAATACCGCCTGTTTGTGTTCCCCCTGCGACTGCTTTCGTTCCTCCATTGACTAAAACCGGATTGGCAGCGGTGCTGACGAGGCATGTGAACGGACATTCCGGTTCTGGGTTTTGGTTATAGGCGTCATTTGTCGTACCTGGCGTCGTCGTCGACGACGACCCCGGCGCTCCACCATCCATTCCCATCGTTTTCGAATAGGTATAGGCAATTGAAGTCGTGAAGAAGCCCTTTCGCTTTGTCAGACTAACCTGCAGCGAATTGTAATTGGAATTGACGTCGCTCAGGGACATCTGAATATTCGAATATCCAAGGTAGGGACGGATCTGGTCTTTCGAGAGACCGGAGGGAGCAAAACCGGCAGAGCACTGATACGCCGTGGCATTCACTCCCGAGGGGCAGGCCAAGGTATTTGGGTTCGGCGAAACCGGAATGTATCCCTGCTGCGTCCACGAGGCGTTGTTGAAGAACGGCGCGCGAAGAATGTGACGGCCCAGGTTGCCGACGTAAGCTACTTGCAGCAACATGGCTTGCGGTAACTCCCGCTGTACTCCCAAACTATATTGATAGCTGCGCGCGACAACCAGTTGGGGATTGACACCATTCAGACTGATCGTGCTCGGAGCTGTTACTGCGGCTGCCCCCGGGGCAGAATCGAACTGTGACAGCGAGGCGTTGGTGCCTGAGATAGAAACTGACTGCGCCCATGGAACGTAGCCTTGGGAGTTGATGCCAAGGCCAAGCAGGTTTCCTTGCGGATGGTCATAAAAAATGCCGAAGCCGCCGCGAACGACTGTCTTGTTGTCCGAGAGAGGCGAAAAAGCGAAGCCAACGCGTGGCGCCCACAAATTTTCGGGCTGATAGAAACCTCGTGCCGCACCTGTAGATATTGCAGCCAAAAGCTGTGGATTGGCC
>Ga0307478_10003443_pt1 | contig 11763 bp, 10 predicted proteins | sample atmos_gasesECM4C_2_FD_203713 | JGI IMG/M metagenome (GOLD analysis project Ga0307478, IMG submission 203713) | Hardwood forest soil microbial communities from Morgan-Monroe State Forest, Indiana, United States - atmos_gasesECM4C_05 | ecosystem: Environmental > Terrestrial > Soil > Temperate...
CCACATTGCTGTCCTCACCGTAGCATGGCTAGGAGACTCTGTGGTCGACGGAGGAGGCGGGGGTATGGTTTGCGTGCACGCGTGCTCCGGCTGAGGCGGGCATTGGAACTCGTAAGTAACAGTTTGCTCAAACGTCGCGCCCTCGCATGTTGGGCAAGAAAATCGCGAGACTTTGGCGGCATCGGTCGCCGTATCGATGAAGCCGGAGACTCCATAGCCGCGCTCAGCGTGGGCATGCACCACGGTGACGGAAACCACGTCCCCATTCTTTTTCATCCGCAAACGAAGGGTGACCTCTGCGCTTATCCAAGCTTGCCGCGCAAGACCCGGGTAACGTGGTATCTCCATCTTATCTGCTATGACACGACCACTGGACCGTGTCACCTGCCCGAGAGACGGTAGCGTTATATGAATTAGCATTAACGATGCAGCAAGATATCTGCTCATGTCTTTCATCGGCTCTCCCAGCCCGGAAGTGATCGGCAGAATAACGCTAAGACATTCCTGAAATCCAACTTCGGGGCAGTTGCTTGCAGTATCGTACCTTCGCTGTTAGGTCTCATCCATTGATTAAGTCTTTTTGCTCATGACTATGGTATAATGACCATGATCGAAAGGATATCCCTCCATGAAAAAGATGGCGGCGGGTGCGTTCAAAGTCCATTGTCTGGCGGTCATGGATGAAGTTCAGTCGAGGCGGGAAGCTGTGCTGATCACCAAACGCGGCAAGCCGGTGGCGAAGCTTGTTCCAGCAGACAAAGACGATGACGATTTCTACGGTTTTTATGCTGGCAAAGGCAAGATCACAGGAGATGTTGTCTCGGCCGCGTTTTCTCCAGAAGAATGGGGCGACCTATATTGACTCTATTGGACACCCACGTTGTTATCTGGATCGCCATAAGCCCAGACAAGCTCTCGAAAAACGCCAGAATTGCCATGGACGAGGCGCGTCGGGGCGACACTGGGCTGGCCATCTCGGATATGACCTTGCTGGAGTTGGCCAGACTCTCCAGCACGGGACAAGTTCGCTTCAACACCACGCTCGAAGCGTTCTTGTCAGAAGTGGAGCGGCGCTTTGTCGTCCTGTCAATGAATAGTCGTATCTGTGTACAGGCTTTTAATCTCCCGGCCGCGTATCCCAAAGATCCTGCCGATAGGATCATCGGAGCGACTGCCTTAGTTGAAGGTCTACCCTTGCTCACCGCCGACCGGGCAATCCGCAACTCTCGCGCGCTAACGACGATCTGGTGAGAGAACCGTGCGTTCGACTCCCGTGAGAGATCATTCTTCCGTCTTTCTCTTTCCCCACGAATCTGCTTAAATCAAATCAAGCGCAACCTCGATGGGTTGTTGTTGTTTCTCACAATTGTGGTCGATATTCACTCTCACATTCTTCCGGAGGTAGACGACGGATCGAAGTCATGGGAAACCTCCGTCGCTATGTGCCGGATGGCGGCGGCCGATGGCATCACTCATCAGGTCGCTACGCCGCACGCCAACGACCGCTATCACTACGACCGCGAATATCTGCAGGGACTGGTTGCGCACCTGCAACAACTCGTCGGCAATGTGATCACGCTCAGCCTGGGCTGCGACTTCCATCTCTCCTACGATAACTTGCAGGACGTTCTCGCCAATCCCTCGCGCTATGCCATTGAAGGCTCGCACTACATGCTGGTGGAACTGAGCAATTACAGCGTGCCGCAACAGATTACGGACTGCTTTATGAAGCTCGGCGACTGCGGTATCACTGCCGTGATCACGCATCCGGAGCGCAATCCGATTCTGCGCGAGAGTCCGCAGCGCGTGGTGGAGTGGGCGGAACAAGGCTGCGTGATTCAGATGACCGGCTCTGCGCTTACTGGATTCTGGGGCGAACGCGTGCGTCGCGCCGCTCACTGGCTGCTCGAACACGATGCCGTCCATGTGCTGGCAACCGACGCGCACGACACCGAGAAGCGCATTCCGGTGCTCTCCACGGCTCGAGAAGCGGCTGCTGAAATTTGCGGAGAGGAAGTTGCCGATGCGCTGGTGGAAGCCAATCCCACCGCCATCATTCACTCGCAGCCTCTGCCTTATTTCCCGCGGCCTGCGACAGGAAGTTATCGACGAACTCCCAGCAATTAGCGGTCAGCAATCAGCCAAGCCAGCTTCGTTTGAGAATGGAGAGCTTCGCCCTTCTCGGGAAGCCAGGCCGTGTTGGCTAAATGCTGATTGCTGTATTAGCTCTACTGCGGACGGGATGCATCGTGCTCGGAAGATGTGGCTGGGGCAGGACCGGCTGCAGGGATTGGGTTCGAACTCACCGGCGCTCCGGGTTCAGCACTATGCGAAACCGGGCTCTGTGATGCAGAACTTGAGGGCGCACCCGAATGAGCAGTATTCGGCCCAGTGGTCATGGCGCTTTCCGGATTCAACAGATGGTCGTGACTCGGCCCAAGTCCTAAACTGATCAGCGCTCGCGAATCCGGTACCTGCTTCGATTGCCAACCGTGATCGGCCTGATAGCGGCGCATGGCGTCTTCACTGGTCTGATTCCAGGTTCCTGTCGCCTCGCCGCTCATGTAATGTTCGCGGATCAGCGCTTCCTGAATCGCCTGCGCCCGCTCAGAATCAATTTTCTGTTGGCCCCGCGGTTTCTTCTTGCCATTCTTCCGTGTACTCGCGTATTTCGCCTTACTGCTATGCGCGCTAACCGCCGGGCCCGATTTCGAATGCTGACTGGCTGCGGAATGTGATGCAGGATGTGCCTTGGCCGGGGCGGACGAACTGGATTTCGATCCAGACGAAGCCGCCTTGGCATGCTTCTTAGGACTGGCTTTGGTTGCGCTCGTTTTCTGGGCTGGAGAAGTGTTGCTCGATGCGTCCTGCGCAAACCCCGTGGTGGTAAAGAAATAGAGACTGGTCACCGTCAGAACGCAGGCTGCGCCCAACCACCCCCTCACGGTTTTTGCGCGATGCTCTTGCTCCAACGGTAGACCCTCAAGTTTCCGCCGAAATGCCCAGGCGCAAAAAATAAAGGCCAAGGGCAAACTAGCATTGCAATCATCCTCTATCGGATGATGCAATGCCAGTTCCCGTTGGCTCATCCCAGGTTACGGAAGTGTCCCAGGTACGAAGATAGTTCCATCCTGCCGCGACGAACCCCGCGGGCGGACCAGGAACACCACATCCTGACCACTCTTCAGCCCGGACTCCACCTTTGCGAAATCTTCTTCACTGTTGACCGGCTGTTTATTGACTTCGAGAATTATGTCGCCGCGGCCCAGATTGATGTCATCGGCAAACGATCCCGGCTTCACGTCCTGCACGATCACGCCCTTGCCTGCCGGCATGTCAAGCTTTTCGGCCATCTCGGGCGTAAGTTTGCGCACCGTAATGCCGAACTTATCTTGCTTGGGCGTATTCTCGTCGTTACCGCCTTCATCTTCGTTCAGCCGTGCCGCAAACAGTTTCGCGCGGTCGGCTATGGTCACAGTCGCATCCTGCTGCTTGCCATTGCGGACGAAGCCCAATTGCACTTTCGAACCCGGCTTGCGCGACGCAATGTCACCGACCAACTCGGAACCCTTCGTCACTTTCTTGCCATCGACAGTCGTAATCGTGTCGCCCACTTTCAACCCAGCCTGATCCGCCGGGCTGCCAGGCACAACGCTCGAAATCGTTACTCCCGATCCATTGCCGTAAACCCGCGTGATGGCTGGGTTCTCCACCGCATCAAACATAATGCCAATCGATCCACGAGCCACGCGGTGCTCGGGTCCGATGAGCTGGTTGTAAACCTGCACCACCGTGTTTGAAGGAAGCGAGAAGCCCACGCCCGCGTAAGCGTTGGTTTCGCTCAAAATCGCGGTATTGATTCCGATGACTTCGCCTTCGAGATTAACCAGCGGTCCTCCGGAATTTCCCGGATTGATCGCCGCATCGGTTTGAATAAAGGTCTGGAACTGGCGTCCGGGTACGATATCCCGGCCTTTAGCGGAAACAATGCCAGCCGTCACGGTCCCGACTTGGCCAAATGGACTGCCGATCGCCAGAACCCAATCGCCCACTTCCATGCTGTCGGAGTTCCCCATCTTGGCCACGGGAACAGGACGCGACATCTCAATCTTAATGACTGCCAGGTCGGTTTCCTGATCTTCCCCGATCACCTTGGCATCATGCTGCACGCCCGGCGGGTCGTCCTGCAGCCGCACTCGGATTCGATCCGCCTTCTCTACTACGTGGCGATTCGTAACGATGTAACCCTTGGCATCCACAATCACGCCCGAACCCAGCGAACGCTCACGAATCGCCGCGTCACCGCCGGGGCCGTTCGGACCGCCCTGTCCACCGAAGAAGCGGTTGAAGAAGTCGTCCATGCCACCGGGACCGCCCCCACCGTTATCGTCGTCGTCAGGATTCTGCTGCCCGCCACGACGACGGTGCGGATTCTTGATCGTCGACTCGGTATTGATATTGACCACGGTCGGTCCCAACTGCTTCGCGATCTGGGAAAACTCACCCGAAAGCTGCTTGGGGGACGGCACGGTCAGCGGAGTCGCGTCGGAAGACGATGACTTCTGCCCTTCTTTGCCCTTCACTCCATAAGAGACCACCGAACCAATTAAGATACCCAGCGCCAGCGTGGCCACAATACTGAACGAATAGACCCAGCGATGAGTTTTCAAGCGCAGCCAAAATGCCCGCGAATCCATATTCCTGCTTCCTCCGAGGACTATAAACTCTTCAATTATACCCGTTTGCAAAGGCGGCGATTGCGAAATAGAGTACTGGCGGGGCGTGATTTACAGCGGTGCGACAACAACGTTTAGGCGTCCCCCTGAAAGCTTAGACGCGAATATGCAGCCTATAGTCTGATTTACTTCGCCTCGTAAACCGTCTTGCCCCCGACTACAGTTCGCAGAACCTTGGTCCCGAGAATTCTTTCTGGCGAGGCCGCCGTCACGTCGCGGTCCAGCACTATGAAGTCGGCAAACATCCCCGGCACCAGTTTGCCCTTTTCCTTTTCTTCGAACTCGGCGAAGGCAGAGCCAGTGGTGTAAGCCGCGATGGCCTGATCCATGGTGAGCCTTTGCGCAGGGAAAAATTCCTGCTTGCCGTCTTCGCTCTTGCGCGTAACGGCGGCGTACAGCCCGCGGAACGGCGTCACAGGCTCGACCGGATAATCCGTCCCAAAGGCGAGCGGCACGCCCTTATTCAGAAATGCCGCCCACGCATAAGCCATAGCGGCGCGCTTCGCTCCCAAGCGATCCTGCGCCCAGCGCATGTCGGTGAGCACATGACTTGGCTGCATGGAGGCAATCACTTTCAACTCTTTAAAGCGTGCAATCTGTGCGGGTGTCGTCACCTGCGCATGTTCGACGCGCAGGCGGAAATCGTCGCCACCGTTCGGCGCCTTTGCTTTCTGCTCGCGTGCAGCCTTTTCCGCTTCCGCAAAAGCATCGAGCGCCAACTGGATACCCCTGTCGCCAATGGCATGAAATCCAAGCTGAAATCCAGCGAGCACGCGCTCTTTGGACATCTCGTTCAGCTTCGCAGCCTCATAGCGCGGCAGACCAGAATTCCTAGGATCATCCGCATACGGCTCCAATAGCGCAGCCGTGTGCCCACCCAGAGAACCATCCATGAATCCCTTCAGCATTCCCGTATGCAACATCAGGTCCGTCTGCGGATGCGAGTCTCGCTTCTTCTGCAACTCCTCCATCGAATCGTCGAACGGCAACCATTCAGAGATCCGCGCCGTCAGCTTGCCTTCTTTTTCCAGGTCCTCATAAATCTCAAAATTCTGCCAGTCCGGAGAATAATCTTGCGCCGAGGTGATGCCATGCGCGGCCAGATCCGCCAGCGCCACTTCAATCCCCTGCCGGCGCTTTTCGCGCGTCGGCTGCGGCAGCACCGCTTCCACTGCATGCTGTGCGGTATCCCGGAGAATCCCCGTCGGCTGGCCGTTGGCATCGCGATCAATCTGTCCGCCTTCAGGATCGCGGCTCGCTATGGTGATACTCGCCAACTGCAGCGCCCGCGTATTGGCCACGGCCAGGTGGCCATCCACCCGATCCAGAAACACCGGATGTCCGCCGGAAACTTCATCCAGATCCCAGCGGCTGGGCAGAGTCTTCACCGGCCACATGGTCTCGTCCCAACCTCCTCCTAAAATCCATTCGCCCGCTTTGGCCGTCTCCACCTTGGCCAGCACGCGCTGGCGAAATTCATCGAGCGTCTTCACTCCCGTCAGATCCACACTCAATTTCTGCATACCGGCATCCGCCAAGTGCAGATGCGCGTCGTTAAATCCGGGCATCACGAAGTGTCCACCAAGATCGATGACCTGCGTCTGCGGCCCCTTCAGCTTTTGGATGTCCACATTCTTACCTACCGCTTGGATCCGATCCCCCCGCACCGCAATGGCCTCCTCGCGCTGGACCGAACTAAATTGCTCGTTCGAAGGCACGCCCGTATAAACGTTGGCATGGACGAAGATGGTGTCCGCCCTCGGGCCGGGAATGGCCGCGGGCGCTGCCGCCTGATTCTGAGATTGCGCGGAGCAGAGCACCGCCAATACGCACAAAACAAAACCCAGCATTTGGGTGGCGCAGCGGCTCAGCGATGCGAATAAACTCTGTCTAATTTCCGGGGTTTCAGCCCCTGAGGTTCTGACCATTATTCCCCCGCTCCCGCCAGGGCCAGCATCGTCAACAGAATCCTCTTCAATCCCAACTCCCGCCCGTTGGAATCAAACCATTCCTGCAAAGTGTGCGCCCCGCCACCGGAGCCACCGCCGCCGATTGCGATTGCCTCAAGCCCCAACGACAATGGAATATTCGCGTCGGTTGATGCCCGCTGAACCTGCGCCGCATTGTTCAACTGCGCATCCACAGCTCGAATCACATGCAGGATACGCGCGCCCGCTGCCAGCTCTCCCGCCGGACGATTCCCGATTGCCACCACTTCGCAATTCACTCCCGAAGGCCTCTTCTGCGCGGACGACCGCATCTCCGCTGCCATCGTCTCGTCTTCCACTGCGCGATTCAGCGCCAGCCGCAGCGTCTGCTCCAACCGCTCCATCTCGCTCATCGAGGTCGAGCGGATATCCACCTTCATGCTGGCCGACTCGGGAATTGAATTTACCGACGTTCCCCCGCGGATTACTCCGATGTTAAACGTTGTCTTCGGCGTGGTGGGCACAGGCGCCGCCGTAAACGTGTCGATCGCCCGCGCCAAAATCACGATCGGATTCGGCGCGCCAAAGTCGCTCCACGAGTGTCCCCCGGGGCCGCGCACGATCACTTCAAACCGGCGGCTGCCCAGAGCTTCGGCGACAATCGTGTCCGCTCCCGCGCCGTCGAGTACCACGCTGTATGCGATCGAATCCTTCCAGCGCGGCGTGGAAAAAATGTGCCGCATACCGCGCAGATCGCCTTCGCCTTCTTCACCTACGTTCCCGATGAATACAAACGGCAGAGCATGCCGCACCCGCACGGCACGCAGCAGAGCCGCAATCGCCAGCATCGCTGTGACTCCGGCACCGTTGTCGGAAACTCCGGGCCCATACAACCGGCTTCCCTGCTGACGAATATTCAGCGGCGTGTTCGCCGGAAACACCGTATCGATGTGGGCGCTTAGAGCCACGTACCGCTGCCCGAATCCGGGATGAACTCCGAACACGTTGCCCACATCGTCGATGCGAACGTCGTCCAGCCCGACTTCGCGAAAGCGCTCCGCCAGCCAGGCCCCGCGCGCTGACTCGCCAAACGGAGGCGCCGCAATCCGCGCCATCTCCATCTGCCACTGCGCCAGTTGTGGCTCCTGCGTGCGCAGCCAGTTAAACGCCGACCGCACCTCCGGCGACGCCGCCAGACGCGCCACCTCCTGCTGCACCGTAGGCGCAACGTCGGGCACGTCCGCTCGTGGGGGAGTGGGGCTCATGGCAAGTATTGCGTCATCTTACAACGCGTGGGAGGGAAAGGGGATTGGCTAGAGTGAGAACCGCAGACACCCTGCAAGGAGGGCCCCATCTACTTACTTACCGTCCGTTGTTTAAATATCCATGCGAGGCTTTTCGGTCCTAGCCACGTTTTCCGGGTAAAGATTTAGGACCGCGGCGCAAAACGATCATCCGCAGGGCAGCGGAAAGAGAGTTGCGATCGAGGCCGCGAAATTAACGGAGCAATAGTGACATGAGTTTCAAATCGGTCGATGGGAACATTCTTGGGGAATTTTGGTTGCAGCCGTCTGTCAACTCATGCAATCGTGAGCAAATGAAGGATGATGCGGAGAAACCAAGCGCATGGGAGGCTGCGGAAATCCTGGAAGCTCTCCGCGACTCGACCAATCCCAAGCGCGGCAGCATCGACCGCAACATGCTTGCCCGCAAAGCCGCGTTCTTAAGAATTATCCAACACGGAACAGAGCGGGATTTCATTCAGGCGTTACGCGGCTTCGGCAAAGGCGAGGACACGTTGGAAGGGCAGCAACTGATTACCGCTTTCCGGAAGTTACGCGGACTCTTGTAGCGATCTTGTGCAGCTCGGCATCGGCGCGTCGCAACTCTTCCGGTGTCATCTTCTTCACCTGAGCTTCAATCACCGCGCTAACTTTTTCAGCCAGCCGTTCCTCCGGCGAGCGAGGAGCTGGCGAATGCGCTGCCGCAGTATCTTTCAATCGCTTCGCTGTAGATCCCATGGCTGGCCTTTTCCCCGCGATGCTGCATTTAGTTTACCCCAGGGTTTCGGTTCGAATCATCTTAAAATCTTGGGAGTAAGCCAGGAAAGGTTACTTAGGGCCACCGTTGCGGACGAGACTCCGGCTCTTACCAAGCCTTCGCATTTAAACTCGGTTGCAGTCTTCGAACATAACGGCTACAACCTACCGAGAACCACTATCCCAATGACGACCACGACCAGATTCAGCCTTCTCCCAATTCCAAGAAGAAACTGCCTGATCTCCTTCAGCCACGCGACGACTTTGGCAGCCCTGCTACTCGCTCTGGCGACCTCCACCTCGCGTGCCCAAACTCCGCCCGCCGCAGCCGTTGCCGTCGGCCCTCAATACGACACGGCCCACGTCTACGTTGCTCCCGCCGATCTCGACGCCTTCGTCAACAGCCTCGTCGCAACCTTCGGCGGCAAGCCCTCCAAGCGCAGCGTGGCCAACGTCCTGCCAGTGGCCAGCAGCACCCAAATGCAATACCTGCTGACTCCGGTCGGCGCGCTCTCCGTCTTCGCCTACCAGACCCCCATTCCATTTCCCTTTGGCCAGGAGCGCACCGGATACCTCGTCACCGATATGGATCAGGCCATCAAAGCCGCTCGTTCGGCCGGAGCCGAAGTCATCGTCGAGCCCTTCAAAGACGCCATCGGAATGGATGCAGTCATCCAGTGGCCCGGCGGCCTGAAGATGCAACTCTATTGGCACTTCACCCCCTCCACCAATCCGCCGCTTCAATCCATTCCGGAAAACCGCGTCTACGTATCGCGCGATCAAGCCGATAACTTTGTAGCCAGTTTCGTCGGCTTTGCCCAAGGCAAAGTAATTTCGGATAACAAGCATGCCGACGCCGCAGAAATCGGCCGCACCGGAGAAACCTACCGCCGCATCGAGATCACTTCCCTCTTCGGCAATATGCTGGTGCTCGTGACGGACGGGCATCTTCCCTATCCCTTCGGCTATGAGATCACCGGCTACCGCGTACCCGATCTTGCCGCAACCCTCGACAAAGCCAAATCCGCCGGAGTTAAAATCCTATCCGCGCCCTACCCCGCGCACAGCCGCACCACGGCAATCGTCGAATTTCCCGGAGGATACATAGCCGAGATCCATAGCTCGCCAGCGCACTCAGGCTCTTAACTAAGGCCCGATAACCCTTCAAGGCGGGTGCCCCGCGCCTCGCATACTCTGCGAGAGCTGCGATTCCACAACTCCATCCCTTACACCGCCAGCAAGGCCGAAGTTTTTCCACATCCCAATGTGACGTCCAACCTTGTGCCCATCGCTTAACCGCGCAATCATCGACTAGGCGGACGAAGTGCCGCTCAGTATTCAGATACCGCTCTTTGACAATTGCAACGAATGAAATGGTAGCGGACTCCACAAACCATTTGTCCTCAATAATTTAGCCCATGGTTAACTGATTCCAAAGGGGCTAACAATAGAGAAATATCGCAAGCTATTGATTGCAAATATTTTGCCCGCAAGCCCTTTAAAGTGATAGATTTAGCGAGATCGATCGGGACCTGACCGCCGCCAAGCGATTGATTCAAGAGATTTTATATGTTTGATCCGTAATTTTTTTGATCTGGATTTCAGTCTGCCCGGCTCGCCAATCCAGCCCGCTGCTCGACTCCAGCGACTAATTTTTTTGTCGCCGGCACTTCAAGCCCATGCTTCTGTGCCCCACGCAGGATCGGACCAGCAATCGCGTCCAGCTCTGGTGAATTGTGCTGCTCCACATCTTTCTGCATGGAGCTGCGCATACTGCCGGGCATACCCGCTACCCCTGAGAGTACCGCCGCAGGATCGACTTTAGCTCCCTCAGCGACGCCAACAGCACACGCTTCTCGAACGCAAGCCTCCCCCAGAGCCCGCCACTCCGGGTCGGACAGGATTTCGCCGACCGTCTTATCGGCCGCGGTTGTGCTCAGAGCAAAAGGAGCAAGAAAGACCAGCTTGCCCCACATCAACGTAGGCTCATCGTCGATGAAGCGGCAGGTGAAACCAATTTTCTGGAACTCGTCGAGCGTGCTCGCAAGTAAATCGCGGCCCGCCGACAACACATTCAACCGCGCAAACGGCGAGCGATGGACTATGTGCCCAGGGCTGACTCGCTCAGTCTCGCCGGCAAAGGTTGCCGGAATCACGCGTCCAGCACCGTACCTGGCGCGGAGCATAGCCACATGGTCAATACCATTGAGCAGCGGAACGATCGCCCGAACGGAATCTGGATTTTTGAAAGCAGTCAACGCCGTTTCCAACTGCGTGGCCTTGACCGTGAGCCAGAGCACGTCAGCGGCAGGCACCTCCGCAGTGGTGCTGACATCCACCGCAAACTTCCCGAAGGGACTTTCCAGATGAAGTTGTTTGGGATAGTGCTCAAGCGTCTCGCGCCTGACCACCAGCGTAACCGGAGATCCTGCGTGCGCCAGACAAGCGCCAATCAAGCCTCCAACTCCACCGGCTCCAAGAATTGCATGTCGCAAGGGTTTTGAATTTGTCTCTGGCATTTGGATTCAATTCTGCCTGGTTGTCGTCGCCGGCAGGCACTCCACAACTTCAGCATCGCTCAAGGTGTGATCGCTGGTTTTGGCGCGTTGATAAATGCGGTCGACTAATTCGTCCGTCGCCGGAATGCCGCGCCGCTCCAGCCAGAACATCACATTCGATTTTCCGCTCATCGGACCAATGTCGATAATCTGCTCCAGTCCAAACACATGCGACGGCACGCCGGAGTAAACCGTATTGGCCAGCACCTTGTCATTTTTGCGATAGGCCTTGATAATCGCCGCTGCATGCACGCCCGTAGCGGTGCGAAATGCATCCTCGCCCACCACCGGATAATTCGCCGGAATCGGCACTCCCGTGGCCCGAGACACTGCCTGGCAATAGTGTTTCAACTTCGTCAGGTCCTGCTCGGCCCAGGGCGCGATTCCCATCAGCTTCAAATTGACCAACATCTGATCCATCTGCGTATTGCCGACGCGCTCGCCCAATCCAATGGCGCATGCGTGCACGCAATTCGCACCCGCGAGCAGCGCCGCCATCGAG
>Ga0307478_10003446_pt1 | contig 11745 bp, 11 predicted proteins | sample atmos_gasesECM4C_2_FD_203713 | JGI IMG/M metagenome (GOLD analysis project Ga0307478, IMG submission 203713) | Hardwood forest soil microbial communities from Morgan-Monroe State Forest, Indiana, United States - atmos_gasesECM4C_05 | ecosystem: Environmental > Terrestrial > Soil > Temperate...
GAATACGCCGCGGCCGATGACGCATGATTTGATTAAGAATGTGCTGACTGGGCTGGAGACGCAGGTGCATAAGGTGGTGGTCACCGAACTGAAGGAAGATACGTTTTATGCGGTGATTTGGCTGGAGCGGAGCGGTGAGGTGATCAGCATTGACTCGCGTCCGTCGGATGCGCTGGCGCTGGCGCTGCGGGTGGATTGTCCGATATTTGTGGATGAGGTGGTGCTGAAGAATTCGAAGCAGGCTGCGAACATGTCCGACCGGGTTACCGCTGAGGAGCTGCGGAAGTATCTGGAAGGCCTGAACGACGAGGATTTGGGGAAGTATAAAATGTAGGCAGGCGGCACCGGCGGCTCTTCACCCAAGAACAAACCCTATTGGAACGATCTGTGCCATTGCACTTTACATAATACCTGTTATCGGACATTGCGTCTGCTTTGGATACTCCCCTCATGTGCGGAACGGCCGCTCTTCAAGGTCCGGAAACACGATTCTGGGATGAAAAAGGGTTCCTGCCACCCGGGTGGCTATGGCTATGAGTTCGCCTTGGCCGTGGAAGACTTTTACCTGGCGGGCCCGGGAGAGTTCGGGGAGGTTGACGGGACGGCCGGTGCGGATGCGGGCGGCGGCGGGTTCGTCGGCGGTGACGGATGGAAACTGCGGCAGGAGTTGGCGGGGGTGAACGAAAAGGGCGGCTATACCTTTGTGGTTAGGAACAGCAGGTTCCTGCACTCCGCTTTCCTTTCCCTTCGGGAAAGCAAAGCTCCGGTCGGAATGACAGGTCGTCGTAAGGCCGGGAAGGCAATCCTTCAAGTGATCCTTTATTACTCCCTCGTTTGAGTGTGCTGCAATTTCTTCGAGGGTGTGGGCTTGGGTGATTTGGAATTCGGCTACGGCGGTGCGGCGGAGGGATGCGAGATGGGCTCCGGAACCGACCAGTTGCCCCATTTCGTGCGCTACGGAACGCATGTATGTGCCCGAGGCCACTCGGGCGCGGAAGTGGGCGCGGTCGGCTTCGACTCCGAGGATGGAGAATTCCTTGATCTCGACCTGGACCGGGTTCAGGACTACCTCCTTTTGTTTTCTTGCCAGCTTGTAGGCTGGGATGCCGTGGATTTTCTTGGCGGAGAACGGTGGCGGGACTTGGTCGATCAGACCTTGGAAGCTTGCAGCGAGCTTGTGGAGTTGCTCGAGGCTTGGGGAGACAGGGTGCGCCTCGCCCACGGGATCGCCGTCGGCGTCGTAGGTGTTGGTGGCGAAGCCGAAGCGGATCACGCCTTCGTAGGTTTTCTCGGATGCGGTGTAGAACTGGGCGAGGCGAGTGAGGCTTCCGGTCACGAGGGGGAGTACGCCGGTGGCGAGAGGATCGAGGGTACCGAGATGGCCGACGGAACGCTGCTGCAGAATGCGGCGCATGCGATTGACCACGTCGTGCGAGGTCCATCCCGCGGGCTTGTCGATGATGATGACGCCATTCATGAGATCATTTGGTAATTTGGTAATTGTGTAATCGGGTAATTGAACTCGGCGTGAGTATTCGTTGGATTTTCAATTGCTAAATTACCCGATTATCAAGTTACCAGATTTCCTATGCTTCCCCTTCGCGACGACCAGCCTCGGTATAGCACTCCCTGGGTGAACTACTTTTTGATCGGGCTGAATCTGGTGATCTTTTTCTTTGAGGCGACGCTGGATCGGCGGAGCCTTAATTTGCTGATTGACCAGTTCGGCGTGGTGCCATCGCATGTGGCGCGTTTTCTGGCTGGATCGCCGAGCTACCCGCTGCCGGCGATTGTGCTTCCCTTCTTTACGTCCCTGTTTTTGCATGGGTCGTGGCTGCATGTGATTGGAAACATGTGGTTCCTCTATATTTTCGGCGACAATGTCGAGGACTACCTGGGACATTTCAAGTACCTGGTGTTTTACATGCTCACGGGCGTGCTTGCGATGGCGACTCATGTAGCGATGACTCTGCATTCCACGGCACCGGCGGTTGGAGCCAGCGGAGCCATTGCGGGAGTTCTGGGAGCTTACTTTGTTCTTTATCCCAGGGCGCGAGTATTGACGTGGTTCTTCGAGCTTATTTTTTTGTTTCTCTGGATACCAGCGTGGATCTGGCTGGGAATCTGGTTCCTGGGGAACTTTCTGAGCGGGACTGCAACCGCACTTGCGGTGCACCGGCAGAACATGGGAGGCGTAGCGTTCTGGGCGCACGTGGGCGGATTTATTTCCGGTGCGTTGATGATCAAGCTGTTTCCTGAGCGGTCGCGGAGGTATCCGTATGCTTATCAGTGAGACGCTTGTGTAGGTCCGAGGCGACAGCGGCGGTCAGTTGCCTGTCCCCGGCACGGCGGGCGAGGACGCCCGCCCCTTCGGCTTCCCCCTCGGCCTCGCTCGGGGCTTCGGCGAAACAGGGCAGGCTCCCAGGCCGCCGAGACGGCGGCGCTACCGCGTTATTTTTTGGGGCGCGACTCGGGGGGGACTAGCCCTGACAGCCGGTAATAGCCGACTAGTTGACCGTAGTGTTCGCCGGAGTGCTCGATGATCCCGCAGGCCTCGTCCGAGACGCGGACCTGCTGGTTGGCGAAGGGGTCGACGATGATGTCGGACATTCCTTTGTCGCCCTTGGCTTTGATGGCGGCGGCGCCGTCGGCGAAGGCTTTTTTCACGAAGGCGACCACATCGGCCTTGGTCTTGTAGTCAGCACGTTTGGGATCTTCCTCGGCCGGCGGTTTCTGGCCCAGAGCCAGATTGGTGAAGAAATAGTTTGCGTTGGCGGCGTGGAGCAGTTGCTCCGCGAAGCTGCGCTGGGCAGGTGTGGGTTTAAAGTCGTATTTGTCTTCGGGGAAATCTTCGGCCATAGCGATGAGCTTGCGGCCAATGTCGTTCCAGGATGCTAGCACGGCCTGCGAGGGACTGTCAGCGGGCTTTACGGCCGCCTTCTTGCTGGCGTCTTGTGCGTGAGCGGAGCCGGTGAAAATCGCTACGGCTAGCAGCGCTACTGTTAGCACTAAACTTTTGCGCATAGGTTTCTCCAATGTCATCTGATCGGCGAACGCAATCTTAGTCTGAATTCTTACTGGTGTAAACGTCCAGAGCCGGGAGGAGTGAAATAAAACCTTAGAACACAGAGGACACGGGGCCACACAGCGTAGATCTGTTTTGTTCTTGGGTGGACCTCAGCTTCAAGAGCAGGGTCAAGGGGGACATCAAAAGCGACGGATAGGAGCGTCCGTCGCAGCCGATTTTTCTATATCCCGTTGGGGCGCTGGCGGATCAGCGACAGGAATTCTGAGCGCGTTTCTTCTTCGTTGCGGAAGCAGCCTAGCATGGAGGACGTCACGGCGGCGGAGTGCTGCTTTTCGACGCCGCGCATCATCATGCACAAGTGGCGGGCTTCGATGACCACGCCTACGCCTTGGGGTTCGATTACTTTTTGGATGGTCTCGGCAATTTGCGTGGTGAGGCGCTCTTGAATCTGCAGGCGGCGAGAGAAGAGTTCGACCAGGCGCGGGACCTTGCTCAGGCCGATCACTTTGCCGTTGGGAATGTAGGCGACGTGGACCTTGCCGAAGAATGGGAGCAGGTGGTGCTCGCAGAGGCTGAACATTTCGATGTCTTTGACGATGACCATCTCGTCGTAGGTGACGGTGAAGAGCGCGCCTTTGAGCAGGGCTTCGGGATCTTCGGTGTAGCCCCGGGTTAGAAATTGGAGCGACTTGCGGACGCGCTGGGGAGTTTGCTGGAGACCTTCACGTTGCGGATCTTCGCCGAGGCGGACTAGCATTTCCTGGACCAGGTCTTCGAAGCTGGCGCTGGTGATGGTTGGCTGTTCTGTGGTTTTCATGGTGGCGTTTATCCGGTCATTTTTTCGCTCGGGCAATTATCTGAGCGGCTTTGATTCTCCCGCGTACTCGAAGGAATTCATCATCGTTTCTTCCAGTCTTACTCTTTCCAGATGCGCGAAATGGAACCCACGGTGCACTATTTCGTAGATCTGGATGCAGAGATTTTCTGTAGTGGGCACTTCTTTGGTGAATTCTTTCATCGTATTGAGATTCTCGTGGCCGTAGCGGGCGAGGACTTCCCTTTCCATAAAGCCGTCGAGATCGGTCAGGTTGCAGACCATGCCGGTTTTCTCATCGACTGGGCCGCTTACCGTTACTTCGACGACGTAGTTGTGGCCGTGGCCGTACGGGTTGTTGCATTTTCCATAGGTGGACTTGTTCTCTTCGTCAGACATGGCTTCGCTGTGCAGGCGGTGCGAGGCGGAGAACAGATAGCGGCGGGAGAGGTGGGCTTTCATTCAGTTAGCTCTTAATTTGCTGTCGCTTGAAACTAGAACCTTCACCACAGAGGGCACTGGGGAACACAGAGTAGACCTTATTCCCCCATTATGCTTCTCCGTAGAAATCTACAAACAGATCCGGGGTTTCGTAAACCCTTACACGGTGCAGTTTCGCGCGCTCTAGTTTGGCGGCTAAGCGCTGCCAGATGGCGATGGCGAGGTTTTCCGTGGTGGGGATCTGGTGCAGAAATTCAGGGACCTCTTTGTTCAGAAAGCGGTGGTCCATGGCGTCGAGCACTTCGCGGTGCATCACCTCTTTGAGTTGTTTGAGGTCGACTACGAAGCCGGAGCGCGAATCGACTTCGCCTTTTATTGTGACTTCGAGGGTGTAGTTGTGGCCGTGGCCGTTCGGATTATTGCATTTGCCGAAGATGCGACGATTTTCTTCGGGAGTGAATTCCGGGTTGTGGTAATAGTGCGATGCGGAAAATTCGGCTTTGCGCGTGAGATAGACCATAAGGACCAGTTGTCAGTGGCTAGTTGCCAGTAAAGACCCTGCCTCAGAATACTCGCGGCCCTTCCAGCGCACATTACCCTTGGCGTGGACTCTCTTGGAGCGCAGCAGAAGATAGGAAAAAAGAGGGAGTCCGAACAGGGCTAGCAGGTTTGCATCCCAGCCGAAATGAGCGCGGCGGATTCGCTTGAGCAGCAGCGCGTACAAGATTATTGCGAGCATTCCCGCCAACGCGGCGGGCTGGCGGTATCCGCGGAGAGCGACGGCGAGGCTTGCGGCGAAGCTGGCTACGATGAGCACAAACTCGATTGCTCGCAGTGCGGCAAGGCGCGCGGGCAAGGGGAATAGGAGCGCGAGGTTCTTGGTCCAGCCTTCGCGGAGTTGGGCGAAGCTGCGGTACATGCGAGTTTGGACGGCGTCGCCTCCGTAACGAAAGAATATTGTTCTACCGGAGCGCTTTATAGCGCGCGCCAGAGCCACATCTTCGAGCAGGCTTCCGGCGATGGCGGCGTGTCCGCCGACGGCGTCGTAGGCTTCGCGGGTGATCAGGATGTATTGGCCGTTGGCAGCCGCTGCGGGCGAATCGCGATCGCTGACGTCGGAGGAGGGGAAGCTGGCAGCCAGCTCGGCGAAGATTACGGGCATGACGGCTTTTTCCCAGAAGCCCTTCACGATCTGCTCGGGTGAGTAGGAGAGCAGGGCTGCGCCCTGGCGCTTCGCTTCTTCGAGACTGCGAGCGAGCGAGTCCGGCCGGTGGATGGTGTCGGCATCGGTGAAGAGGAGCCATTCGCCGCTGGCTACTTTGGATCCGGCGGTGACGGCGTTGTTCTTGCCGGTCCAGCCTGGGGGGACTTCACCGGCTGCAATCACTTGGACGCGGTCGCGCGGGAAGGACGAAGCTATCTCGCGCGTGCGGTCGGTGGATTGATCGTCGACTACGATGATTTCAAGAGGCACTTCGTCCTGCGCCACGAGGGAGTGAATACACGCGCCGATGGAGGCTTCTTCGTTGCGCGCCGGAACGATGACCGATACTGCAGGCCGAGCGGGAACTGTGTCTGTCGCAGGCATACGCCGAATCCATTATTATAGCTGGGTGCGACGCATGATTCGTCTTAGGGTTTTTGCGGGTGCTACTTTCCCAGCCGTCATTCTGTTGGGGTTGTCCGGTTGCTACGCCGGGACGCGTCCGTCGCGGATTGGATCGGCGGCTCCGGATTTTACGGTGCATGACTCGGAGCGCACGGTTACGCTGAGCCAGTTCAAGGGACAGGTGGTGGTGCTGAATTTCTGGGCCACGTGGTGTCCACCGTGCATCGAGGAAATGCCGTCACTGGTGCAGATGCAGCAGCGCATGCAGTCCAAGGGCGTTACCGTGCTGGCCGTCAGCGTTGACGCTGACGAGAAGCAATACCGGCGGTTTCTGCGAGAGCACAATGTGAGCCTGCTCTCGGTGCGTGACGCTGACCAGAAGAGCAATGAATTGTACGGAACCTTCAAATTTCCTGAGACCTATGTGATCGACCGCAACGGGGTGGTGCGGCGCAAGTTTATTGGGGCGGTGGATTGGACGGAGCCCGAGGTTATTGATTTTCTGGGGAAGCTGTAGGCGCTAGCGGGGCTGAAGCCCGACACATTCTGCACGCTGACGCCGCGCACAGCGTCCGTCCCACATGATTATTCCTTCCACGATCATAACTTCACCTTGCGTAAGCGGAGGGCGTTGGTGATCACAGAAACCGAACTAAAGCTCATGGCTGCTGCGGCGAAGATGGGGCTCAGCAGCAGGCCGAAGAAGGGATAGAGCACGCCCGCTGCGATGGGTACGCCGATGGCGTTGTAGACGAAAGCAAAGAAAAGATTCTGCCGGATGTTGCGCATGGTGGCCCGGCTCAGGTTGCGGGCGCGCAGGATTCCGGTGAGATCGCCCTTCACCAGCGTGATGCCGCCGCTCTCCATGGCGATGTCGGTGCCGGTGCCCATGGCGATACCGACGTCGGCTTGCGCCAACGCGGGAGCATCGTTGATGCCGTCACCCGCCATCGCGACTACTCTTCCCTGCCCTTGCAGCTTGCGGATTATCTCCAGCTTCGCTTCGGGAAGTACTTCGGCTTCGAATTCATCAATGCCCAGCGCCCTGGCGACATTTTCCGCAGTGGCGCGTTGGTCGCCGGTGAGCATCACAACGCGAATACCCAGGTGTTTGAGAGCGCGAATGGCCTCGGGAGTGTCTGGCTTCATTGGATCGACGACGTTGAACGTGCCAACGAACTTGCCATCCACGGCGACGAAGAGGCTGGAGTTGATGCCGGGGCGGGCGTCTTGGAAATCCGAATTTGCGCGGGCGAAGGCGTCTAACTCCGTCATCAGGGCGGCGTTGCCGACGGCGACTTTCTTGCCATCAACGACCCCGGTGATTCCCTTTCCTGGGATGCTGAGGAACTCCTGGGGCTGAGAGAGCGACAGCTTTTGTTTTTGCGCAGCTTCAACGATGGCTCTGGCCAGCGGGTGCTCGCTGGCTTGCTCGAGACTGGCGGCGAGACGAAGATATTCGCCGTGGTCGCTGGGTGACACGGTGACTCCCAGCAATTGCGGCTTGCCTTCGGTCAGCGTGCCAGTTTTGTCGATCACCAGGGTGTCGACTTTTTCGAGGACTTCGAGAGCTTCGGCGTTCTTGATGAGGACACCGGCACGGGCGCCTCGGCCCACGCCGACCATGATCGCCATCGGAGTGGCTAGTCCCAACGCGCATGGGCACGCGATGATGAGCACTGCGACGGCGTTCACTAGCGCGTGAGCGAGGCGCGGCTGCGGGCCGAGCGACAGCCAGGCGATGAAGGTGATCACGGCTACTGCTACTACGGCAGGCACGAACCATTTGGCTACGCGATCCGCGAGCTGCTGGATGGGAGCTCGGCTGCGCTGCGCCTGGCCGACCAGTTGCACGATGCGTGCCAGCAGGGTCTCGCTGCCTACGCGCTCGGCGCGCATCACGAACGAGCCGGTGCCGTTGATGGTCGCGCCGATGACTTTGCTCTCTGGGGATTTCTCAACCAGCATGGACTCACCGGTGATCATGGATTCGTCGATCGCGCTGCGGCCTTCGAGAAGGACGCCATCCACCGGGATTTTTTCTCCTGGCTTTACACGGAGGCGGTCTCCCGGCTTCACCTGCTCGAGCGGAACATCTTTTTCGCTTCCGTCGGGGTTGAGCAGGTGCGCGGTGCGGGGGCTGAGGTCGAGCAATGCGCGAATGGCAGCGCTGGTGCGGCTGCGGGCGCGCAGCTCCAAGACTTGGCCTAGCAAGACCAGGGTGGTGATTGCGGCGGCGGCTTCGAAGTAAACGTCGGGATAGCCGCCCATGCCACGCAGAGACTCGGGAAAGATCTGTGGTGCGAGTGTCGCGACAACGCTGTATCCGTAGGCCGCGCCGGTGCCCATGCCGATCAGGGTGAACATGTTTGGACTGCGGTTGACCAGTGACGTCCAGAAGCGCTGGAAGAATGGCCAGCCGCACCAGAGCACGACAGGCGTGGCCAGGGCGAACTCAACCCGGGGCAAATTGATGAGAATGCCGTTGATGTCGAGGTCTAGCGTCAGCTTATAACCGAGCATGCTGCCCATCGCGATCGTGAGCAACGGTGCCGTGAGCGCCACGCCAACCCAGAAACGGCGGGACATGTCACGAAGTTCGGGACTCTCTTCGGGGGCAGCGGTGACGGTGCGGGGTTCAAGGGCCATGCCGCAGATCGGACACGAACCCGGTGCCGGCCGCACGATCTCCGGATGCATGGGGCAGGTGTACTCGGTGCGCGTGGAGGCGACGGGAACGTCCGGCTCGAGCGCCATTCCGCACGAAGGGCAAGCACCAGGCTTGTTCTCGCGGACTTCAGGGCACATGGGGCACACATAGGCCATGCCTGTCGCCGGCGCTTGCCGTAGTGGCTGAGTCGGCTCGAATGTCTGGAGCTGAGGGTACGCTGGCGGTGCGGCTTTGGCAGCGCCGAGCGTTACTAAGCCGGGCGAGCGCGCGGGCATCGCTGCGGCCAGATATTTCGGCGGGTCGGCCTTAAACTTTTCCAGGCAGGGCGCGCAGCAGAAGTAGTAGTTCTTTCCGCTGTGTGGGTAGACATGCTTGGCGGTTGCGGGATTCACGTTCATTCCGCAGACCGGGTCGCGTTCGAGTGCGGGTAGGGAGGTTGGCGAGTTCGCGGACATTTCAGGCGTTTGGTTCCCCGAGGGCTATAGCCCTCATCGATTTGTACCCCTTTACGCGGCCCATTCGGCTTTACTCAGGGCAAGCTGGTTAAGCGCCGCCGTTCCACATCACTGCACGCCCTTGGCATGCAAGCTCCGCTACGACTTCGATGGACAATGCTTTATATTGGATTCAGACCCGGCGAGCGATCCGGGCGTCGGCGCTCATTATCCGTTGGCGGCAAGGATTATCCCATGACTTATCTGGACGTGGTTTTTCGGTACGGCGCCGCCCCCGGCGAGAACGAATTGCGGGCCATCGACGGCATGCGCGAGGTCTACGGAGTACGGCAGGTGCAGTTCAACGAACGGGAGCGCACGGTGCGGGTAGAGTTTGACGCTTCTCGTCTGAAGACAGAAGCTGTGGCCCGACTGTTGCGTCAGGCTGGCGTGGACGTGCGGGAACCTTTGGCGCTGGCCTAAAGCGGTAAATGAAAGAAGGAGATTCCTCACCGGGTCTTCGGCCCAATTCGGAATGACAAAGTGTGGGGGAGGGCCAGCGCGGGGGAGCTAGCTAAATGCAAGGGGCGTCCAAGAAAACCTCTGGCCGAAGTCGTCCTTGGAGCGCCCCGTTGCGCGCCACTTCGTCTGAGCTTTGTTAAGCATGTGGCGTGCCGTCTGTAAGCCACTCAAAATACAAGCGCGTTTTCTGCTGTGCTTTGTAGGAATTGCTCGGGCCGGGAAAGATTTACTTCGGACGCGAGACGCGGGGCAACACGAGGACGAATGCCCGTGAAAAGAGTCAGCGTCCCAATTTAGCGTCGCCACGCGGGCTAAGCGGAAGACCTTATGAGTCTCGCAAAGCTTCCACCACGCTTTTAGGTTTTCAATGGAGCATGGCCGTGGGTGTACCGCCTGAGATCGTTCACGGGTGAACCACTCGTCACGTCTTATGTTCTTAATCTTTATCTTTACTTTACCCTTCGGAAGACGTGCGCACATGCGACGGTGTGACAGGCGCAACCGCAGTATCCCTCGCAAGCACCCCAGATACCATCAAACCGGGAACGGGCGACCGCCCCCGGTTTTGCGTTTCTCGGTCTCAGGTCTTAGCGGTGATCTCCTTTTATGGCGCGGCAGTTGACACCGTCAGTGCGGCGAGGATTGCCCGCTGCACGCCCTGGTTGCCGGTGTCAGTGATGGTGATGCTGACCAGAGTCTGCCCCGCAAAGGTTACCGGCAGTTGGTAAATCTGCATATCGAGGCGCTGCCCCTTATTGTTCTTGAAGGCGGTGACGGTGGCCGTTGTTTCCGGTCCATTGGGCAGAGCGCATGCGATGCCGTTCGTGTAGGACCCGTTGTTGTAGTCGCGGACGTTCAGGTTTCCGATCGGGTCATAGGTCCAGGTTGCGCCGTTGGTTCCTGTGAAGGTGATGCTCAGCAGGCCCTTCGCTGTTGATCCCCAATCGGTGTTCATCAACGTGTAGACCGTCTTCACATTTGCGATGTTCACGGGGATCGTAATTGATACCTTGCTGCTCCCAAAACTCGCCGCCACGTCTGCAAACCAGGCATTGTGGGTGGTTGACGTGCCCGGAATCTGGAATGTCACACCGTCATAGTGCTGGGTGCCAAACGGCATAGTGGCACAATTGATCGGCGACCCTGTACACCAGTTGGCATTCGCCTTGGCTGAAATGTTGATGGGGTGCTGCTGTGCCATCGCTGGAGCCAGGGTTACGACAAACATCACCAGCCAGAAAAAATGGACTTTCATGTTCTTCTCCTCGGTTAGTAAATAATCGATGCCAATCTGACGAAAATTCAGCGCACCGCGAGTGGGCCCGCCCTGACTCGAATCTCCTTTTTAACCTGAAAAAAGGCGAGGCCATTGTATGCCCATCCCCCCTTTTTGCAACAGTGTGAAACAGATTTTCATCTAGAGTGTCGAATCTGGACGTTAACCCTTTCCAGCATTGCCGACCTTGGGCTATTTACGGCATGTTTTTGCAGCACCGCTCCTTGCTCTGACCAACTGTTCCGTCCGTGCTCCAGCGCCATAACATTCAATCCGAGTCCGACATTCGGGAAGCGATGCAGTTGTGCGAGACGCGGATCGCAACCCAGCAGCAAGAGAACCGGATGGCAGGTTTTACCAGTTACAAAGTCAGTTCAATAAAAGAACACGGACGTTTCGCCCGAAAATCCGGACAGAAGCAGGGCGGCTGAGGATTGGCCGCCCTGAATTTGTTTGCTATGATGAAGTTACAGAGCGCCCTTAGCTCAGCTGGATAGAGCGTCTGGCTACGAACCAGAAGGTCGGGAGTTCGAATCTCTCAGGGCGCACCATTTTGTCAATAACTTAAAGGCCCCCATCACTGAGGGCCTTTAAGTCTTACCGTCCATTTAGCGTGTTCTGGGAATCATTGAATGGAAAGTGTGGGAGTGGGGAGCGCTGTCTCTTCGCGGCCGAGAAATTTGCCATTACATTGAGCGAAAGCGGTGTAAAGATTTCGCCACACACTCCGGACATTCGACATGCTCGAAGTCAACGCGGCGAATCTCAGCCGGAGTGATTGAGTAACCGCACTTCGGACAGGGCGTATCGAGCGCGGCGTTCACTTTGGCGAGATTGATTTTCTGCTTTTGAGGCATAGGGTTGTCTTTTCCAGTAGCGCTCCGGCACGCACGCAAAGTTACCTCATTAGGCAGTTTCGGAGCATCTTACGGGGCAGACTGAATCAGGTC
>Ga0307478_10003447_pt1 | contig 11741 bp, 4 predicted proteins | sample atmos_gasesECM4C_2_FD_203713 | JGI IMG/M metagenome (GOLD analysis project Ga0307478, IMG submission 203713) | Hardwood forest soil microbial communities from Morgan-Monroe State Forest, Indiana, United States - atmos_gasesECM4C_05 | ecosystem: Environmental > Terrestrial > Soil > Temperate...
ATTGTGGATCGGCTTCCATCACAACGTGGTACTGGTTTTGCGCCTTGTACATCACCGAGACCTGCCGCTGTCCGAAGGCGTCATACAAAGTGTTGTCGATGGTCACGGGCGTCACGCCCAGGCGCGATGCGGTTTCGCGGTCGATCACCACATTGGCAGCCAGGCCGTGGTTCTGCTGGTCGCTGGAAACGTCGCGCAGCTCCGGCATAGCGCGCATCTTGTCGTAGAGTTTCGGCGCCCATTGCAGCAGGTCCTGCAAATTGTCGCCCTGCAGCGTGTACTGGAATTGAGCGTTGCTCTGGCGACCGCCGATATTCACGTCCTGCACCGGAACCATAAAAAGCTGCGCGCCGGGAATGTGTGAGAGCTTTGGCCGCAGGCGATTCACGACATCGAATGCCGATTCCTTTCTCCCCTGTCCCAGCGGCTTGAGCGCGACAAATCCGCTAGCGCTATTCACTCCTCCACGTCCACCTCCGCCGGCGAAACTGATAACCGTGTCCACGGCCGGATCTTTCATAATGATGTCGCTAAACTCTTGCAGCTTGACCTTCATAGAGTCGAAGGAGACATCCTGCTGCGCCAGGATGCCGGCGGAAACGCGACCCGTATCCTGTTGCGGGAAGAAGCCCTTGGGAACGACGTAATACAGATAAACATTCAGGCAGACAGTCAGGATGGTGATGAAAAGAACCAGCAGTTGATGAGCGAGGACCCAGTCGAGACAGTGGCGGTAACCATCGTGGAGCCAAGTGAAGGCGCGCTCGCCGGCCCGGTCAAACGCTCCATGCTTGCGCTCGCGCTCCGAGCGCAAAAACTTTGCGCACATCATGGGCGTGGTCGTGAGCGAGATAAGCAGCGAGAACAGCACTGCGGAGCTGAGCACCACGGCAAATTCGCGGAACAGGCGTCCGACGATACCGCCCATTGCCAAAATGGGAATGAAGACCGCGATCAGCGAAATGCTCATCGACAGGACGGTGAAGCCGATCTCCCTGGCTCCCAGAAGAGCCGCCGCCATGGGCTTCATGTCCGCTTCCAGGTGGCGGGTGATGTTTTCGATCACGACGATGGCGTCGTCCACCACGAATCCAGTGGCGATGGTAAGCGCCATCAGCGAAAGGTTGTCGAGCGTGTAGTCCAGGAGATACATCACGCCGAAGGTCCCGATCAGCGAGAGGGGGACGGCGACGCTCGGAATAACAGTCGCCCAGCCGCTGCGCAGGAATAAAAAGACGACCAGGATCACGAGGGCCACCGAGATGGTCAGGCTGCGCTCGACATCCTTGATGGAGGCGCGGATGGTAGTGGTGCGATCCATCACTACCTGAAGCTTGATTGCTGGCGGAACCGAGGCCTGCAACTGCGGCAGCATCGCCATCACGCGGTCCACGGCGGCAATGATGTTCGCGCCGGGCTGACGGGAGATGATCAACAACACCGCAGGTTTGCCGTTGGCGAGACCGGCATTCTGCGTGTTTTCGACCGAATCCTGCACGTCCGCGACTTCGTGCAGAAAGATCGGCGTTCCATTGTTGGATTTGACGATCAGGTTCTCGTAGTCCCTGGCGGCGAACATCTGATCGTTCGTATTCACTTCCCATTCGACCTGATGGTTGGAGAGCGCGCCCTTGGCGGAATGCGCATTGGCGGCGCTGATTGCCGTGCGCACTGCCTCCAGTCCAACGTCAAGCTTGCTTAGCAAAAGGGGATTTACTTCGGCGCGTACTGCCGGGCGCGAGCTTCCGCCGACGAAAACATTGCCGACGCCCTCCAGTTGCGAGAGTTTCTGCGCCAGGATGGAATCCGCCACATCGTACATTTGCGGCTTGGTCATCACGTCGGACGTAAGCGCGAGGATCATGATCGGCGCGTCGGAAGGGTTTTGCTTGCGCCAATTGGGATTGCTGGGAAGGTTCGCCGGCAACTGCCCGCGAGCGGCGTTGATGGCCGCCTGCACATCGCGGCCGGCGGCGTCGATATTGCGGTTGAGATCGAATTGCAGAACTATGCCGGTAGATCCCTGGCCGCTCGTCGATGTCATCTGCGTCACGCCGGCGATGCGTCCGAACTGGCGTTCAAGCGGCGTCGCTACCGCCGACGCCATGGTTTCCGGACTAGCTCCAGGCAGGCTTGCGCCAACTGAGATGGTCGGGAACTCGACTTCGGGTAGCGGCGCCACCGGCAGCCGCGTATAGGCAAGCGCGCCCGCCAGCAGTATTGCAATGCTGAGCAGCGAGGTGCCCACCGGCCTGCGGATAAATGGTGTCGAGATGCTCATCCGTCAATTAGGAACCAATTCACCACGGAGACACGGAGATCACGGAGATCACGGAGAAAAATCTAAAAATAGAGCCACCACTCCGAATCTCACTCCGCCGGATTACTTTCTTTTCTCCATGTGCTCCGTGCCTCCGTGGTGAACATGATTCGAACTTCAGTCGGCTCCGGCCGGAGCTTCCACCTGCCCTGCCAGGCGGAAGCGGCTCAATCGTCGCGCCATGCGATCGAAATAGAGGTACACCACCGGGGTCGTGTACAACGTCAACATTTGGCTCACCAGCAAACCGCCCACGATGGTGACTCCGAGCGGATGGCGCAGCTCCGATCCGGTTCCGGTACCCAGCGCCAGCGGGAGTCCGCCGAAGAGAGCTGCGAAGGTAGTCATCAGAATGGGGCGAAAGCGCAGCAGTGCAGCCTGATAAATCGCGTCTTCGGGCGCCTTGCCGCCTTCGCGCTCGGCTTCCAGCGCAAAGTCGATCATCATGATGGCGTTCTTCTGAACAATGCCGATCAGCAGGATGATGCCGATAAGGGCCACCACTCCAAACTCCATGTGGAATACCAGCAGCGCGAGCAGCGCTCCCACACCGGCTGAGGGCAAGGTCGAGAGAATGGTTACCGGATGAATGTAGCTCTCGTACAGCACCCCCAGCACGATGTAAACCGTGATCAGAGCCGCAAGGATGAGATACGGCTCATTGGCGAGAGAGCTCTGGAAGACCGCCGCGGTTCCCTGAAAACTGGCGTGAATGCTGGCAGGCATACCGATCTCTGCGCTCGCCTGGTCGATCACTTTCGTAGCTTGGCCTAGCGAAGCTCCCGCAGCCAGGTTGAATGAGATAGTCGTAACTGGGAACTGACCCTGGTGATAAATCGCAATGGGCGTAGTAGCGGTTTCGATGTGGGCGAAGGCGCTCAGCGGGACAATCTGCGATCTTCCCGAAGCGACACTCGGAACCTGCGTCACTCCCGTTCCCGCGCTTCCTGGGGTTGTAGCCGATGAAGAAGTTCCGCTCGTGCCCGTGGAGGTTGCGGCTGCGCCCACGCTGGGCAGTCCGGTGCCGCCTCCACCCGCAGCCGCAGGAGCGCCTCCGGGCGATGCGTGCACATAAATATTGTTGAGGTTGTCAGGAGTGAGCTGCTGGTTGGGAGCCACTTCGAGCACGACGTGGTACTGATTAAGCTGCGTGAAGATGGTCGAGACCAGGCGCTGTCCAAAGGCGTCGTAGAGTGTGTCGTCGATCATCTGTGGCGTCACGCCCAGGCGAGAGGCGGTGTTGCGATCGACCACCAGATCGGCTTCCAAACTGCCGGAACCCTGGTCGGTGGCGACATCGCGCAACTCCGGAATCTGCTGAAGCTTGGCGAGCAGCTTGGGAACATAGTCGGCCAGTTCCTTGGCGTTCGTGTCTTCCAGCGTGTATTGAAACTGCGTTCGACTGACGCGATTCTCGACCGTGATGTCCTGCACCGGCTGCATGTACAGATTCATGCCCTCGACTTGCTGGACGTTCGGCTGCAGGCGCCGAATAATCTCGTCGGCGCTGGCGCTACGCTTGTTGCGGGGCGTCAGGTTGATCTGAATGCGGCCAACGTTGGGCGTCATGTTGGTGCCATCGACGCCGATGAAAGAAGAGAGGCTCTCAACGTCAGGGTCTTTCAACACCACATCCGCGATCTTCTGCTGCCGCTCCGCCATGGATTGGAACGATGCCGTCTCCGGCGCTTCGGTAATGCCGAGGATCACGCCGGTGTCCTGCACCGGGAAGAAGCCTTTGGGGATGATGATGAAGAGAAAGATGGTGAGCGCCAGTGTGCCAACAGTGACTAGCAAAGTGGTGGGCTGATGTTGTAGGACGAACCGCAGAGTGCGGCCGTACTCGTCCACCACTCGCTGGAACCAGCGTCCCGCCGTCCGCGCGAACCAGCTTTCGCGCGCCGGGTCCGTTTTCTTGAGCAGGCGCGCAGACATCATTGGTGTAAGCGTCAGCGATACAAATGCAGACACGAGAATGGTTACGCTCAAGGTGACCGCGAACTCGCGGAAGAGACGTCCAACGATGTCACCCATGAACAGCAGCGGAATGAGCACCGCGATAAGGGAAACGGTCAACGAGACGATGGTAAAGCCAATCTGCTTCGATCCCATGAGCGCCGCCTCCAGCGGAGGATGTCCCTCCTCGATGAAGCGGTCGATGTTCTCGATCATGACGATGGCATCGTCCACCACGAAGCCGGTGGAGATGGTGAGCGCCATCAGCGAAAGATTGTCCAGCGAGTAGCCCAGCAGGTACATCGCTCCGAAAGTGCCGACGATGGAGAGTGGCACTGCCACGCTGGGGATGATGGTGGCGGAAACGTGGCGCAGAAAAATGAAGATGACCAGCACCACCAGCACGATGGTCAGCATTAATTCGAATTCCACGTCATGCACGGATGCGCGGATGGTGATGGTTCGGTCAGTGAGGATGGTGACCTTCACGGTTGGCGGCAACGCGGCGTTGAGCTGGGGAAGGAGCGCTTGAATGCGATCCACCACGCTAATGATGTTGGCTCCGGGTTGGCGCTGAACGTTAACGATTACCGCCGGCGTGCGGTTCATCCATGCCGCCTGTTGCACGTTCTCGACGCCGTCCTGCACGGTGGCAACGTCCTGGACCCGGACGGGAGCGCCATTGCGGTAGGCAATGACGATGGGCATGTAATCCGGGCCAGAGTAAATCTGATCGTTGGCGTTGATGGTGAAGGCCTGCTGCGCATTTTGCAGATTGCCTTTCGCCTGATCGGTGTTCGCTGCCGCCAACCCGCTGCGCAAATCTTCGAGACTGAGTCCGTATGACGCTAGGGCCGTGGGATTGGCCTGGATGCGAACGGCAGGTTTCTGTCCGCCGCTGATGGTGACGAGTCCCACTCCGGGAAGCTGCGAGATCTTCTGCGCCAGGGTAGTATCCGCAAGATCTTCCACCTTGCTCAGAGGCAGAGCATCTGACGTGAGCGCCAAAGTCACGATGGGCGAATCGGCGGGATTTACCTTGCTATAAATCGGCGGATTGGGAAGATCGCGTGGAAGATAGGTGCCCGCGGCGTTGATGGCCGCCTGCACTTCCTGCTCGGCAATATCGATGTTTTGTTCGAGATTGAATTGCAGCGTGATCAGCGAGCCGCCGTAGGAGCTGACGGAGGTCATCTGGTTCAACCCGGGAATTTCCCCAAACTGCCGTTCCATCGGAGCCGTCACCGAGGATGTCATCACATCCGGACTGGCGCCCGGATAAAACGTGAGAATCTCGATGGTGGGGTAATCGACCTGGGGAAGCGCAGAGACCGGCAATTGCCGGTAACTTACGATTCCCGCCAGCATGATGCCCAACATCAGCAAAGAAGTGGCCACCGGCCGCAGAATGAAAATGCGAGACGGATTCATGTTCCGCTTCCGGCGACTGCTCCTGTTTCCTGGCCAGCGGGTGCACTTCTGTTCGCCTGACCTGCGCGCTGCGGCTCGACCTTGTTGCCCGGCTGCAGCTTCTCCTGGCCGTCGGTAACTACCTGTTCGCCGGGATTGACTCCAGAGTCCAGCACCACGATGGTGCCTTGCGTCAACGTTACATTTACCTGGCGGGACTCCACGGTCTTGTCCTGCTTGACCACATAGACATACGTCCCCTGCGATCCGCGCTGAAGGGCAGCCGCAGGAATCGTGATGGCGTTCTTGCGCGTGTACACCTGCAAGCGGGCGTTGACGAACTGATTGGGATACAAGGCGTTGTCGCGGTTGTTAAACACGCCCTTTAGACGAAATGTCCCCGTATTAGGATCGATCTCGTTGTCGATGGTCTCCAGCGAACCCGTGGCAATCTGCTGAGTGTCGTCGCGACTCCAGGCTTGCACTTGCAGCCGGCTCCCCTTCATATGCTGCGCGACGAGTTGCAGATTGTCCTCTGGTAGCGTGAAGAGCACAGCAATGGGCTGAAGCTGAGTGATCACCAGCAGGCCGTTCTGATCGGAGGCGTGCACCATATTGCCGGGATCGACGAGGCGCAGGCCAACCTTGCCGTCGATCGGCGACTTGATATGGCAGTAAGTCAGGTTCAGTTTGGCGTTGCTGATCTGGGCATCGTCGGCGCGGACCAGGCCTTCGTTCTGCGCCACTACCGACTGCTGCGTGTTGTACTGCTGCTGCGCGATGACGCCCTGCTTGTACAGGTCGGCGTAGCGCTGCAAGTCTCGCTGGGCGTTTTCCAGGTTTGCCTGATCTTTGTACTTGGTGGCTTCGGCCTGGGACAGCGCTACCTCATAGGGACGCGGATCGATCAGCGCCAGCTCACTTCCCTTGCTCACCTGCTGACCTTCGCGGAAGTTCACCTGCATTAGTTGACCATCGACCCGGCTGTGGACTGTGACCGTGTAATAGGCCTGAACATTGCCTAAGCCTTCCAGATAAACTGGAACGTCCTGCTGCTTGGCCGGTGCAACCGCCACCGGCACGGGCCGGTTCGGGTCAAAGCCGGCTCCTGCACCGCGGCGGCCTCCCCCGCTTTTCGCTTGTCCTTGGGTTGAAGCCGCAGAATTCGATTTGTGCAGAGCACGAAACCCAAGAGCGGCAAGAGCGATGACCACGAAAATCACGATGACCCAAGCAACCGTCTTACGGGCCGATCGTCGAGGAGGCCGATTGTCCAACTCGGGATCGTGCACTTCCGGTGGGGTAGTTGTCAGCGCTTGGTGCATAGCGAGTGTCGTGCCTGGACCCGATGGCCGAACCTATCTAATGTAACGCATCCGGTTCGCTGGATTGATTGCTCCATGTAGTGAATTGTTCAAGACAGTCGTGGCGCCGAGGGGGTTGCCTGGTGCTAATCAGCCAGGAAAGCGCCTTTCTGTTCTTACTCTTAGACGATTATCAAGATGCAAAAGTACCAACAGGGCGAGGAGATGGCGAGGTTAAGTTTTGTTAAGTTCGGCAACGGAGATACGGGTCCATCGCTTCTATCGCCCAAATAATTTGCGCGGATACAGCAAATTCTTCAAGCTTCGCGGTTGCGAGCTACCGGTATTTCTCCTTCAAGTAACTTTCCCAGATCCGTTGCAGCGCAACGAAGCCCGACATAGAACGTCCCGAAGAGGGCGTACACGGCGCTTACTTCGTCGAAGCGCATCTCGTAGATGAGCTTCTTAAAGACCAGGGGATCGTCAGCGAAGAGGGTGACACCCCACTCCCAATCGTCGAATCCAATGGAGCCGGAGATGATCTGCTTCACTTCCCCGGCATAACGTCGTCCAACCAACCCGTGCTCGTTCATCTGCCTCTGGCGTTCCTCGATGGGCAACGTGTACCAGTTCTTGTCTTCGCCTCGACGACGATCCATGGGATAAAAACAGACATAGCGGTGCGGCGGCATTGCGGGAAACAACCTCGAATGCATGGCTTCGCGCTGGCGTGCGAGCGTCTCTTCGATGGCTCGCTTCCATTCGTCGGAATGAGGTTCGATTCCTCGTTCCAATAACGAGTTGTAGGTTTTGATACTGGACTCGTAGAGTCCCAGTTCGATAACCGAAAGATAGGAAGAAGCAGGTTCGAGAAAGTCGTTGAGCCTGGTTCGGGCCAGTTGCAGCTCCGCCTGATTGAGGGCGTCGAATGACGAGCGGAAGTGGACGAGCATCAGGTCGCCCTTATGCCCGAGCAGGGAAAACAACGCCGATTGTCCGCTGGAGTTCTGTTCCATACTGGAAAGAACGGAACTCGCTTCGCCGACGATGTCCTGCTTCTCGGGCTGGGGGAGCGCTCGCCAGGCCGCCCAGCGGACCTTCATCATTTGATGGAGAACGCTATACCCTTCAATGGTAAGCGGCACTTCGGGCAGCGAAGCTGTTTCCGGACGTGCAGCGCGGGCGGTGGACATATCAATCGGAAGAAGCCCACTTATTCTATAACTCCCGCGAGCGCTCTCGACCGAGGGTTCGTGATGATTCACTCGTAGCGCAGGACTTCCATCGGGTCCGACCGCATGGCTTGCCTTGCCGGCCAGTAACATGCCATCAGCGCAATGAACATCAGCCCCAACGGCGCAAGCACTATGGTCCGCGCGTCAAATGCGCTTAGCTGATATAGGTTGGAGCGGAGCAGGCGAGCGGCGAAGGCAAATGCAGCTAATCCAAAGACGCACCCAGTCAGCGACATGATTGCGCCTTGGCGCAATACCATTTGGAACACACGTTGCCTGTCTGCCCCCAAGGCGATGCGGACGGCAAATTCCCGCCTCCGTTCGGAGACGATGTACGAGACAACGCCGAACAGCCCTACCGAGGCGAGCAGTAACGCAACAAGCGCGAATCCGCTCATCAGAAAAGTACTGAACCTTCTCTGTGCCACCGACGCCGAGACAAGCTCATCCAGCGTGCCGGCATCGTACGCCGGCAAGTCCTTATCTACGGCCCAGATCTGTCGCTGGAGTGCGCTGAACATTCCCGGATCGGTATCGCTGGCGGGAGCTGACATGCGGATTACGAATGCCGTCCTGGAACTGGCGCCGCTCTCGACCTGAAACATCGAATCGTAGATCATCGGTGGAGGGTCCGCGTCGAGGGCGGAAATGCGGACATCGTTCACCACTCCCACGATGGTGAACAGGCTGCGATCTCCCCAATGGAAGCGCTCTCCGATCGGGTCTTTGCCTCCAAGAAACTTCTTTACGAATGTTTCGCTCACAATGGCAGCGGGTTGGCTCTCGCGCGTGTCCTGGTCGCCGAAGTCGCGCCCTCGCAGAAGCGAGATTCCCATCGCACGGAAGTATCCGGGACTCACCAGCGAGTTTTCCGCCCAGTGAAAATCGTTGGCGGCCGCTTCTTCCAGACGAAACCCAATTTGACGATGGTCGCTGAGCGGCAGGTGGCTCGCCGCCGCCACAGAAGATACTCCAGGCAATTGCGATAGCCGGTTGAGCAACTCCTGCTGCGCGGCCGAGCGCTTGCCGGGATCGGGATATCGGGGACGATCGAATATCGTGCGTAGCACGACGACGCCATGCGGATCGAATCCGAAGGGAACGTTTAATACACGAACGAAGCTCTCCACTAAAAGACTGCTTCCGATGAGCAGCACCAGCGCAGCCGCAATTTCCGCCACCGTAAGTCGCGCCTGCAAGGTGTTGCTCCTGACTGCTCCAACCTGACCAGTCTCCTTCATGCACGATTGCGGAGAAGTCTGCGACAGCCGCCAGGCGGGGAAAAAGCCGAAGACGATACTTGTTGCAAGCGAGATAAGGACTGTGAAGCCGAGGACGATGGGATGCAACTTAACGTCTTGCAATCGTCCCAGGTCAGGTGGGCCGAACTTGCGAGCAGCGGCAATCAAAGCGAACGCAAGGCTAATTCCGGCGGCTCCGCCCAGCAGGCCCAAAAGCGAACTTTCGGCCAGGCATTGACGGACAAGCCGCAAGCGGTTTGCCCCCACAGCGGCGCGAATTGCCATTTCGCGCTTGCGCCGATTGGCGCGCGCCAGAAGCAGATTGGCAACATTGGCGCAGGCGATCAGCAGCACGCAGGCTACAGTGGACATTAGGAGAATAAGCAGCGGCCTGGCCTTGGTGACACTTTGTGCAGAATAGGGAAACGTGTGTGGAACCACATGCAGAGTGCCGGAATACATGTCCGCGTGTTCCTGCATGAACGCTCGGGCGATGCTGGTGACGTCCTCCGCTGCCTGCGTACGATTGATACCCGGTTTGAGACGCCCAATAAAGTGAATACCGAACTCGCGCAAACGGTCGGTAATCTGATCCGCAGTGAAGCTCAACGGAACCCACAGCTCTACGCGTTCCGATGCGCGAGCCGAGTCTGAGGGGAATCGAAACGATGCGGGCATCACGCCCACAATCGTGTACGGCTTTTCGTCCAGCTTGGCGGTTGTGCCGAGAACGCTGGGATTGCCGCCGTACTGCCGCTGCCATAGGTCGTAAGAGAGAACGACAACGTTATCTGCGCCGGGCCGACTCTCTCCTTCGTTGAACGTGCGCCCAAGCAAAGGGCTTACCCCCAGCAGTGGAAACAAGGAAGGCGTGGCGCGATTGGCATTAATACGCAGCGGAGTGCCGGCGCCAGTGAGGTTGAATCCGTCATTCTGATATGCCGCAACTTGCGCATATGCCCGATTGCGGTCGCGATAGTCCAGATACTCGCCAGCCGCAACACCCACATCGTCCCCGCCGAGCTGCGGCACCGACTCGGAGACCAGCATGAGTTCCTCGGGATGAACATACGGCAACGGTTGCAGCAGGATGGTATCGACCAGACTGAAGACAGCCGAATTCGTGCCTATACCTACAGCCAGGATGACGACAATAATCAGCGTGAACCCTGGGTTCTTATGCAGTAATCTCGCCCCAAACTTGAAGTCCTGCATCCAGCTTTCCGACAGGCGGCGCAGTCCTACCTCCTTCCTTGATACCTCCCGTGAGTTCGAGTTCCATGAGCCCATGTGGGTTCTCCCGTTAAGTCTATTCCTTGATTTAAGACCGCTGTGCAGTGTAGGCAGTTAGCGAAAAACGAATAACATCGGGACGACTTGCCAATGAAAAGGCCGGCATCTGCATGCCGGCCGACGATGCCGTTTTCCAGGGAAAACACTTCGATTGTTACGTCGTTATTCCTGGCGCAAGCAGTACGAGGGATCGATCATCGTCACTCGATGCGCGGGCACGAAACAGGAGATCAATGCTGCGGCTAGGAACACTAACGCGACTGCCGCGTACGTGAGCGCGTCAGTGGGGCTGGTCTGATACAGCAAGGAAGAGAGCAGCCGCGCCAGAGCTAATGCCCCGGCGATCCCAAGCACAGTGCCGGCCACAGCCAATATGAGACCTTGCCGCACAACCATTTCGATAATCGAACGTCTCGACTGCCCGAGAGCCATTCGAACGCCGAGTTCGCGTGTTCTTTGGCTTATGGAAAGCGCCATCACGCCGGCGATTCCTGTCGCACTGATCAGAAGCGCGAGTCCAGCGAACACTCCTAACAGGATTGTTGTGGTGCGCGGTGAGGCTAAAGAGTCCTGCTGCAGCCGCTCCATTGTGTCCACCTGGTCGATCGCGAGCTGCGGATCGACGCTGCGAATAGCAGCGCGAACCAACGGGATGACGCTCATGGGATCGAGTGACGTCCGCAACACGACCCGATTCCCCCCTCCGTTTTGCAGCACCGGAAGATAGATTTTCTCCGGTGAGCCGCGCTCCAGACCATATTCCCTGGCATCCCCGACGACGCCAGCGATGGTGTTCCAGGTTTGTCCCTGGTCGAAGGAAATGCGCTTTCCAATGGGATCCTCCGTCGGCCACAGGTGACGCCTCATGCTTTGATTAATGATCGCCACTTTGAGCGCTTTTTCGTCGTCATGATCGGTGAAGAAGCGGCCTTGCAGGAGGGGCTGGCGAATCGTACTGAAGTATTCGGAAGAAACAAAATCG
>Ga0307478_10003448_pt1 | contig 11737 bp, 7 predicted proteins | sample atmos_gasesECM4C_2_FD_203713 | JGI IMG/M metagenome (GOLD analysis project Ga0307478, IMG submission 203713) | Hardwood forest soil microbial communities from Morgan-Monroe State Forest, Indiana, United States - atmos_gasesECM4C_05 | ecosystem: Environmental > Terrestrial > Soil > Temperate...
CCTCCGCCGAGTGGTGCGAGTACAGCTCGGCCCACTACACCGGCTGGCCGACCCAGTCCAACCCGTACCAGTCCTGCCAGCCCTCGGGCACCAACAACGGCCAGAGCACCGGCACCGACGAGTACGTCCTGCTTCACCTCAAGCCCGCGTAGTAAAGCCGGCTGACAAGTAATACCAGCGGCATCCGCCGCTTACCGTAGCGAAGGCCTGCCCGTTCATTCCCGGGCAGGCCTTCGTCATTTCCAGGAAATGATCATCGATGATGGTCGAGATACCGGACCGGTTGGTGCCTTTTGCGGTAAATTCGCCATGCGCAGTAGCGAGGAAGGCGAGGTCAATGTTCGCGACCAAGGCAAGAATCAGCAGGAGAACGCTGGCGCTGGCCGTAAGCGGCCTCCTCGCGGCAGGTCTTGCGGCCTGCTCGTACGGCGGTTCCGCGAATTCGCCCGGCGGCACCTACGGCAACGCCACGCCCGGTTCCCTCAGCGGCGGCAACGGCGCGGCCGGTGCGAACGGCAGCAGCGAACTAGTCATGGAGAGTTCGCCGGAGAACGACATCACCCAGGACTTCAACCCGTTCGCGTCCACCGAGGCCGTCCTGGGCATGGGCGGCACCGGCCTGGTCTACGAGCCCCTGATCCAGTTCAACCTCGCGAACCCCGCGCAGAAGCCGTACGACTGGCTGGCCACCAGTTACGCCTGGTCGAACGGCGGCCGGGCGATCACCTTCACCATCCGCCAGGGCGTGAAGTGGAACAACGGCACGCCGTTCACCCCCAGCGACGTCGCGTTCACGTTCAACTACGTCAAGGCGCACAGCAGCGGCATCCAAAATATCAACATCGACGGCCTGCAGATCAGCGGCGCTTTTGCTTCTGGCGACACGGTGACGGTGGACTTCCCGACCCCGCAGTACACGAACTTTGAGTACATCGCCGGTGAGGCGATCCTGCCGGCGTCCGTCTGGTCCAAGGTCAACGACCCGGCCTCGTTCACCGACGCGGACCCGGTCGGCACCGGCCCTTACGTTCTCGGCGGCTTTACCCCCGAGGGCTTCACGATGGTCGCGAACCAGTACTACTGGCAGAAGGTGCCCGTCGCCCATGTCTACTTCCCTGACTACACCTCGAATACCGGCGCGCTTGGCGCCCTGTTCGGCGGGCAGATCGACTGGACCGGGAACTACATTCCGGATCTCAAGCAAGAATTCGTCGAGCCGGACCAGGCGGACCACCACTACTGGGAGGCGGCGGGCACGTCCAACGCCCTGCTGCCGAACCTGACTGAATGGCCGACTAACCAGCTGCCCGTCCGGCAGGCGATCGACGTGGCGATCAACCGCTCCGCCATCGGCGCCGAGGGCGAGTCCGGCCTTGAGCAGCCGCTGACCAACGCCTCCGGCATCACCCTGCCGACCTACCAGGCCTGGCTGGCCCCCGCGGTTGCCAGCGACACGGTGCCCGTCGGCGGCAGCGCGGCGCAGGCCGAGGCGATCCTGGAGAAGGCCGGGTACACGAAGGACGGCCACGGCTACTACGCGCTCAACGGCAGGGAAGTCGCGGTCACGATCGTGGACCCGTCCTCTTACACGGACTACGCGCAGTCTGGTGAGATCATCGCCGCCGATCTGAAGGCGGCCGGCATCAACGCCACCTTCGACGGCCTCACGGTCAGCGCGTGGAACGCCGATATGGCCACCGGAGACTTCCAGCTCGCCCTGCACTGGGGCAACGTCGGCATCACGCCCTATTCCCTCTACGACGGATGGCTTGATGACACGCTGATCTCCACCGGTAACGGCGACTACGAGCACCTCAAGGACCCGACGATCCAGGCCGACCTGCAAAAGCTGTCGGGTGACGTGGGCGCGACCGAGCAGACCGCGGACCTCGGGCCGATCGAGCAGTACGTCGCCACTCAGCTGCCGGTCATCCCGACCACCACGGCGGCCGACTGGTTCGAGTACAACTCTCAGCACTTCACTGGCTGGCCGACCCAGCAGGATCCTTATGACAGCGGCCAGCCATCAGGCAAGAACAATGGCCCGGGCACCGGCAGCGACGAGGTGGTTCTCCTCCACCTCAAGCCGGCCTGACATACAAGTAGCCTGACGTACAAGTAATAGACAGAAAAAAAGAAGCGGTATCCGCCGCTTCCGTGACATCGGCCCGCCCGGCTCCCCGCTGGCGGGCCGATATGTTTTATCCCGAACGGGTGCGTGGCCTCCGCTCCGCTCGCCCTTTGGGCACCGTAATCCTCCAAGTTTCTTGGCGTTACATCTTTTACACTGCACCACTACTTGATCATCGTGGTTTTGATACGAAATGCTGTGCTTGTGATCAGCCCCCGCGGCCCGCTGGCGGTACGCCGCATGACCGCGCACTGGGTGGTGGTCGCCGCCGCCGTGCTGACGATTCTGGCCGCGGCCACCGTGGCGGCCGCACTCGCGGTCTTCTCGGGCCAGGCACTGCCGCTGGTGGTCCAGCATGACCTCGCCGCCGCCCCGAACACCGCGGTGTCGATCACCAGGCTTGAGAGCGATCCCGGCCAGGCGGCCACGGGCAGCGCGGCGCTGCGGTCGCGGCTCGCCGCGGCGATGCCTGGCCTGCCGTTCAGCTTCTACGAGGCACTCTGGTCAGACCCGCTCGGGCTCGTTCCCGGGGCACTTCCCGCGGCGCCGCCGAGCGCGGGCAAGGGCAACACGGCGCTCCTCCAGGCCGCCTCGATGAGCGGGATCGCCAGCCACGCCACGCTCGTCGCCGGCCAGTGGCCGACGGCCCAGGGAAGCGGCCAGCGGCAGGCGATCCCCGCCGCCCTGCCCGCCTCGGCGGCGGCACTGCTTCATGTCTCACCGGGAGACGTGCTGCGGCTGCACGACCGGATCACTAACGCGCTGGTGAGCTTCGACATCACCGGCGTCTTCGTGCCTCGCCCAGCGTCCAGCCCGGCGGATTCTTCGTACTGGATGCTCAGCTTCATCCCCGCCAGCGGCAAGTCGGCCAGCTACGGGTCCGCCACGTACGGCCCCCTGATCGTGAACCAGGCGGCGCTCGGGTCGACGCTCACGCTGTTCAGCGGGTCGTGGGTGGCGCAGCCCGACATGACGGCGTTCCACGGGGACCCCGACTCGATGTCCGCGAGCGTCGCCGCCCTCGCGCAGTCGCTGCCGAACTCGAGCTTCCTAAACGGCGCGCAAATGGTCGGCGGCCTGTCGTCCGTGCTCGCCGAGACGGCGAGCAACGTGGCCGTCGCGCGGTTGATGCTGGTGATCACCGCCCTGGAACTGCTCGTCCTCGCCATCGCGGCGCTGGCGGCGGTGGCGCGGCTGCTCGCGACCCAGCGCGAGGGTGAGACCGCGCTGCTTGTCGCCCGGGGCGCGACCAGGTCACAGCTCACCCGGCTCACGGCGGTCGAGGTGATCCCGACGTCGTTGTTCGTGTCCGTCGCCGGCGCGTTCGCGGGGACCTGGCTCGCCGGCGTGCTGGTGACCACGGGGCCGCTTGGCAGCGGCGGCATCCGCCTCGCGGGCCTGGCGGGAATCTGGCCAGACGCGCTCGGGGCGGCGATCGCCGTCGCGGTCCTGGCCTCGGCCTTGCTGCTTGCTCCCGGGCTCGCTCCCGGGCTCGCTCCAAGTCCCGGCGCCGCGCGGACCAGGCGCGGCAGGCAGGCCATGGTGGCGGGGGTGGCGCAGGCCGGCCTGGACATCGCCCTGGTGGTGCTCGCCGTGCTGGCCTGCTGGCAACTGCGCCATTACTCCGCGGCGAGCGGTGGCGGGACGGTGGGGATCGATCCGGTGCTCGCGCTCGCACCCGCGCTCGCGCTGGCCGCGGGAAGCGTCGCCACGCTGCGCTTGCTTCCCCTGGCCGCGCGGACGGCGGACTGGCTGGCTGTCCGGGGCAGGAGGCTCACGGCCTCGCTGGCCTCCTGGCGGCTCAGCCGGCTGCCGGTCCGCCAAGGCGGCGCGGCGCTGCTGCTTACCATGGCGGTCGCCACGGGGACGCTCGCGTTCTCCCAGCACGCGAGTTGGCTCAGGTCGGCGTCCGACCAGGCTGCCTTCACCAACGGAGGCGACGTCCAGGTCAACCTGCCCACGCCGCTCGAGCCGGGCGGTGTGGGCGCCGTCACTGCCGCCAGTGGCGTGACGGACGCCATGGCGGTGTCAGGTAACCAGACGGGTTCAAGCGAGGTGCTCGGGGTCGACGCGGCCCAGGCATCCAAGGTCGTCCTGCTGCGCGCCGATGAGTCGCCGCTGCCGCCAAGTCGCCTGTTCCGCGCCATCACGCCGGCCGGGGCCTTGCCTGGGGCCGTGCTGCCGGCGCCGCAGCCCGGTGCGCGGGCAGGCACGATCCGGCTCACCGCCACGCTCGGCGTCGGCACACCCGGCCCTAGCGCGGGACCGACAACCGTGCTTGCGGCTGAACTCGGACCGGTTACGGTGACCCTCACCGTCCTCGACCAGACGGGCTCCGCGTACCAGATCGATGCCGGGACACTGGTCGCGGACGGTCTCCCGCACCTGCTCGTCGCGCCTCTTGGCGGCGAACACGTGAGCTACCCGCTGCGGGTGACCGCGATCACGGCCGCATACGTGCTGCCGCCGAGCCTGACTCCGCCCCTCGCCCTCTCGCTGAACGGCCTGTCGCTGGCCGACTGGACCGAGAAGGCAAGCTCGTTGGTCCCGTCCGACCTGCTGCCAGGTGCGGTCACGCAGCCAACCGAAGGAACAACGCAGGCCACGGGTCAGGCGGCGACGTTCGCCTTTACCCCCGGCTGGGCGAATACATCCCAGGTGGACGTCGACCCGCGGCCGCCGAGGTCGGTCGTCCCCGGCCAGTTGGTGCTGCTTCCACCGGCTACCCAGGTGGCGGCGATCCCGGCCATCGCGACGAAGGCGTACATGGACGCGAACTCCCTGGTGATCGGCTCCGTCGTGCAAACGTTCGATGGCGGGGCGGAGATCCCGCTGCAAATCGTGGCCGAGGTGACCTCGTTCCCGACCGTCACGGCGTCGGGCGGCGCGCTCATCACCGATCTCGGCAGCCTTCAGGAGTACCTTGCCCAGCAGTTCATTCCGCCGCAGCCAGTAACCGAATGGTGGCTGTCCACGGCCGGCGGAGGCGTCCCTCCTTCCTTGACGGCCGCGGTTCCCGCCGGAACGGATATCGCCAGCGAGGCGGCGCTGGCCACCGCCAACGCGGGTGACACGCTGTCCGCCGCGCCGCAGCAGGCCCTGCTCGCGATGGCCGCGGCCGCGGCGCTCCTGGCCGTCACGGGGTTCTGGGTATCGATCGCGGCCGACGTGCGCCGCCGCCGCGGCGAGACGGCGCTGCTCGCGGCGCTCGGAGTGACGCGACGCGACGCGGCCGTGCAGCTGTGCCTGGAGAAACTGCTTCTCAGCCTGCCGTCCGCCGTGCTCGGGGTGCTGCTCGGCACGGTCGTCGCCTGGCTGCTCGTGCCCGCCGTCACGCTCACCCCGGCGGCACAACTGCCGACGCCGCCCGCCATCACGGAGCATGTCCTGCCGCAGGCCATCGCGTTCGCGCTCGCCGTAGCCGTGCTCCCCGCGGTGGCCGCCGCGCTCGCCGCCACCCGCCGGCCTGACCCCGCCGCCGAACTTCGCGCCGCGGAAGAGGCGTGACATGGGAGGCGGGACGGGCATGAACCTCCTGCGCCGGGTGACCGGCATGCGGAGTGCGGGCAGTCTCGCGCTCGCGCTCCTGGCCGGGGGCTGCGTGCTCGCCGCCACCGTGGGACCCAGGGAGGCGGACGCCACGGCGGCGCGAGCGCTGCAGCAGACGATGAGCGCGCTGCCGACGACCGACAAGACCATCATGGTCACAAGCAGCTGGGGTGACATCAACGGCGACATTTCTGCGGCTCAGCTCGACGGCACCACGGGGGACGCGTTCGGCGCGGACCAGAACATAACCCAGGCAGGCGTTAGCGAAGCCATCACCCAGTTGCGTCGTGTCTTCGGCGTCGGCCCCCTGACCCTGAGTCCGCGACCGACGGACTGGATGGGCATGAACCCCGGCCTGTTCGGCGTGAATACGGCGCTGCCCAGCCTCAAGGGTCTCCCCGCGAAGCTGGAGGTCACCTACCGGTACCCGGCGGCCGGCCACCTGCGGCTGGTGGCCGGCAGTATGCCGAATACCGCCCCGGTACCAAAGTTTTCCAGCACTGAGGTCCTCTTCTACCTCAACGTAGTAGTCACCGAGCAAACCGCCAGGAGATTCGCGCTGCGGCCGGGCTCTCACCTGTCCATGATCGGCCCGCCGAACCCGGCGCTGGGGAACAAGCTGCCCGTGATCCGCCTCGATGTCACCGGGATCGTCGAGCCGGCCGATCCCGGTTCTTCGTTCTGGATCGCCGATCCACTCCTCGCGGCACCCGCCCTGGATGTCGTAGACGGGCCCGCGACCTGGGACGGCGCGGTCATCGTGGATCCCGGCGAGCTTGACACGCTCCAGACGATCTTCAGCCCGGCGGACATGATCGTCCAGTGGGAGTTTCCTGTCGACACAACTGGGCTGCTGCACGGCAAGACTCAAGCCCTGTTCAACGAGGTGAACCAGTTCACCTCCCAAACGCCCAGGCTGACCGGGAACCTGGCGTCGATGGCGAACGCGCTGAACGTGCGGCTCGGCCTCGTCCACCCGCTGGCCGCCTTTGTCCAGGCCTCGAACGACGTGAACATCCTGCTGTGGATCGTCTATGCGGGCCTGGGAGTGGCGGGCGTCGTGACGCTGCTCCTCGCGACCCGGATGATCGCGGCCCGCCGGTCAGTAGAGCTGACCGTGCGCCGGTCCCGCGGAGCGTCGCTCTGGCAGCTGTTCTCGCTCGGGACGCGCGGCGCCGCCCTGGCCTGCGTGCCCGCCGCCGCGCTGGCCTGGGTGATCGCCGTGCGTCTGGTCCCGAACGCCACCCCGGACGGCCCGGTCGCCTGGTGGCCGGGCATCGCGACGGTAGCCTTCGCCGCGCTGGGCCCAGGGGCGGTGGCGGCCTGGCAGCACCGCCTGCCGCGCCGCAGGCACGCGCGGCGGCGCTGGCCCTGGCTGCCCAGAGTGGTTTTCGAGGTTACGGCCTGCGCCGCGGCCGTCGGCGGCATCACGGTCTTCCGGCAGCAGTCCGGCGCGACCGACCTGTACGCGAGCGCGGCCCCGGTGCTCGTCGCGGTTCCAGCGGTGATCGTGGCCCTGCGGCTGTACCAGTTGGTGCTTCGCGTGCTGGCACGCGCATCGGGCCGGAACCGCGGCGTCATCGGGTTCCTCGGCCTCACCCGCGCGGCGAACGCCCCCCTCACGCTCGCGCTCCCGGCCATCACGCTCGTACTCGCGCTCACCGTGGCGGCGTTCACCGGCATGGTCAGGACCGCCGTGGTGCGCGGCGAGACGGCCGCATCGTGGCAGGCGACCGGCGCCGACGTGGTCGTTGCCGGCCCCGGTCCGCTCGGCATCAGCCCCGCGGCCGTACGTGCGATCGCCGCGGTGCCAGGGGTACAGCATGCGGCGTCGGTCCTCACGGTCCCCTTGACCACCACCGGTGGCGAGCATGTGGTCGACGCCGTCGTCGTCGACCCGGCCAGCTACGCGGCCCTGGTCGCCTCGACGGAGGGGTTCTCTCCGGTCCGTTCCGCCCTGCTCGCACCGGCCCGCGGTCAGCGCGCGATCCCGGTGCTCGCGTCTCCCCAGGCGGCCGCCTATCTTAGCGGGCGAGGAGGCAGCACCTTCTACGCGACCTTCTACGCGCAGCAGGGCCTCCCGACGCTGCACGTGCAGGTCTCTGGCGAACTTCAGTCCACCCCGGCGCTGCCGGGCGGCGGAGCGTTCATCGTCCTGTCCGAGTCGGCGATCCCCGGCGTCAGCGGGCCGCTGCCGGTGAACCAGATGCTTCTCACCGGGCCGTCAATCAACATGACCAGGCTCCATGCCGCGGTGCGGGCGACCATGCCGGGTCCCTACGCGCCGGACATCACCACGAGGTCCGCCGCCCTGCAACAGCTGACCGGGGCACCGCTGCAGCAGGGCACATTCCTTCTCTTCACGCTGGCCATCGCCTTCGCCGCCGCGCTGGCGCTCGCCGTGATGCTGCTCGAGCTCGCGCTCGGCGCGGCCGACCGGGAGCTGACAACGGCGCGGCTGGCCACGATGGGGCTGACGGAAGGGCAGCGCATCCGGCTCGTGGCGGTTGAGGTGATCCCCTCGATCGCCGCCTCGGCCGTGGCGGCGGCCGCCTGCGCGATCGCCCTGCCGCCCCTCCTGGCCCCGGAGATTGACCTGTCGGTCTTCACGCAGTCTCCGGCCCCGGTGCCGCTAAGAGCAGACTTCATTGCGTTTATGCTCCCGCTAGCGGGACTTCTCGCGGTCACCATCATCGCGCTGGCCTACGAGATCAGGTCTAGACGCGGGCGCGGCGTCGCTGTGACGATGCGGACATAAGGAGGAAGAGTTGAGCGATTCGACCGCGGCGGCCCCGCTCGAGGAACCGCACTACGAATACCAGCACGCCGGGCACGCCGAGTACGGCGCGGGCGCCTTGGTCGCGTGCGACCGGCTGGTCCGCATCTACCAGGCGGAAGGCATCGAGGTGCAGGCCCTGCAAGGCCTTGACCTCGTCGTCGAGCGCGGCGAGCTGACGGCCCTCGTCGGTGCCTCCGGCAGCGGCAAGTCGACGCTGGTGAACATCCTGGCCGGGCTGGACACGCCGACGGCGGGTTCCGTCCGGGTGGACGGGCACGACCTCGGCTCCATGTCCGCCCGCCAGCGGCTCACCTACCGCCGGGCCACCGTCGGGTTCATCTGGCAGCAGACCGCACGGAACCTGCTGCCCTACCTGACGGCGGCGCAGAACGTGGACCTGCCGATGACGCTGGCGGGCAAGGGCAGGAGGGCCCGTCGCGCGCGGACCGCCGAACTGCTTGAGGCGCTCGGCGTCGCGCACTGCACGCGCCGCCGCCCTGACCAGATGTCGGGCGGCGAGCAGCAACGGGTCGCGATCGCGACGGCGGTCGCCAACGAGCCGGCCCTGCTGCTCGCGGACGAGCCGACGGGAGAACTGGACAGCGTGACCGCCGACTCCGTCTTCGCCGCGCTCAAGGCGGCCAACGACGAGCTTGGCGTGACCGTCCTTGTCGTCACCCACGACACCGCGGTCTCGGCGAACGTCAGGCGGGTCATCGCGATCAGGGACGGCAGGACAAGCACCGAGACCTTGCGGCACGACGAGGGCGACGGTTCCTCGCTCGGGCACGCGGTCGAGTACGCCGTGCTCGACCGGGCCGGACGGCTACAGCTTCCGCGCGAGATGACCGAGACGCTCGAGATGCGCGACCGCGTCCGGCTCGAACTTGAGCCCGACCACATCGGCGTCTGGCCCGACCAGCCGGGCAACGGCAGAACCGAAGCGGAACCCGCCACTCACCCCGAGGACGAAGCGTGACCACGATCATCGACGTGCGGGACGTGACCCGCACGTTCGGCAGCGGCGCCACCGCCACCGCCGCGCTGCGCGGCGTCAGCCTGGCGGTGGGCGAGGGACAACTCGTCGCGCTGCGCGGCCGGTCCGGGTCGGGGAAGACCACGCTGCTCAACATCATCGGCGGCCTCGACACGCCCGATTCCGGCACGGTCCGCGTCGACGGCACGGACGTAAGCGCGATGAGCGAGGGGCAGCGGGTGCGGCTGCGGCGCGAGACCGTGGCTTACATCTTCCAGTCGTTCGGCCTGCTGCCGGTGCTGTCGGCCGCGGAGAACGTCGGCGTGCCGCTGCGCATCGCCGGCGTCGCGCCGCGGGCCCGCGAGGAGCGCGTCGCCCTGATGCTCAAGCTTGTCGGCCTGGCCGACCACGCCAGGCACCGGCCAGGCGAACTCTCCGGCGGCCAGCAGCAGCGGGTGGCGATCGCCCGCGCCCTCGCGATCCGGCCGCGGGTGCTGCTCGCCGACGAGCCAACGGGGCAGTTGGACGTGGAGACCGGGAAGCAGATCATGCGCCTGCTCCGTTCCGTCGTCAGGTCCGAGGGCGTGACCGCACTGGTCGCCACCCATGACCCGACGCTCATGGACGTGGCCGACTCGGTACTGAGCCTGGCCGACGGCAGGATCCAGGAGGGCGCTTTGGCGTGAATGAAGCGGTTTGCCGCGGGTAGCCGGGGGTCATGACTATTTCTGCCATCATCGTGTGGCTGATCATCGGACTGGTGATCGGCGGCCTCGGGCACCTGCTGGTGCCGGGCCGGCAGCGGATCGGCATCCTGCTGACGCTGCTTTTCGGAATCGTGGGCGCGCTGATCGGCGGCATCGTCACCGCCGCGATCATCGGCGCGGGCCACCTCGTCATCACCTTCATCGTCTCCGTAATCGTCGCGGCGCTGCTGATCGCCGTCGTCTCCCACCCCTCCAGCCACCGCTACATCTACGGCCGCCGCCGCCGTCGCGTGCTGCGCTAGCCCGCGCGGGTTTAGCTCCGCAGGCGCTTGGTAGCGAAAAGGGACATCGCGAACAGGAGGGACATCATGGACGAGAATCCCGGCGACACCCTGATCCCAGGGGCCGACGAGCAAGCCAGTGGCGGCCCTGTTCCCGCGCAGCGCGGCACGGTCGGCGACATCATGACCCCGGCCCCTGTCGGCGTCTACTACAGCCAGACGATCGGCGAGACCGCCCGGATCATGCGCGACGCCCAGGTGGGCGCCGTGCTCGTGGTCAACGACGGCGCGCTGTCCGGCGTCGTCACCGACAGGGACCTCGTGGTCCGCGGCCTGGCCGAAGGTGAGGGCGCCGATTCCCCGGTCGGCCCGCTGTGCAGCGGCGACCTGGTCGGCGTCGCCGCCGACGCGGACCTCGCGCAGGCCGAGCGGCTCATGCGCGAGCACGCCGTGCGCCGGCTGCCGGTCGTCGCCGACGGGCAGGTCGTCGGCATCGTGTCAATGGGCGACCTGGCGGTCTCCACGGACGCGGAGTCACCCCTGGCCGTGCTCAGCCGCGCCAAGCCGACCACCTGACCTCCACCCCACCAGAAGAGCCCCGGGCCGCGCGCCGCGGCCCGGGGCTGTTTCATCCGGCTGTCACGGGTAGGGGGACAATGTGTCGAACGAAGTGCAGACAGATCTGGCGGGGCTACAGAACGCCCTGCTGAATACCGATAGCGTCGAGCAGTTCCTGCATGAGCTTGCCGTGCTCGCGGCGCGGACCGTGGGCGAAGGCGAGGGGATGTCCTGCGGGATGGCGCTGCGGCGGCGGGGCCGCCCGGTGTCCGCCGCGGCGTGCAGCGACTCGGTCGCGTCGGACGCGGACCGGGTGCAGTACCAGGCGGGAGAAGGCCCGGCGCTGCACGTCCTGCGGCACGCGCGTTCGGTCAACGTCCACGACACGGCGACCGCGAACCACTGGCCCGGCTTCTGCCGCCAGGCGGCGTCGCTCGGCATCCGCTCCTGTTACGCGGTACCGCTGATCCACGAGGGCGAGCCGGTCGGCGCGGTCGTGCTGTACGCGCGCCGCCCCGGCGCGTTCGGCCCGCGTGAGGCCGGGCGGGCGGAGGAGTTCGCCAGGCACGCCTCTGGCGCGCTTGCGCTGTCGCTGCGGATGGCCTCCTGCGCCGACCAGAACGACCAGCTCAGATCCTCGATCGTGTCAAGAGCGATCATCGATCAGGCGCTCGGCGTGATCATGGCGACCGAGCGGTGCCCGCAGGACAAGGCGTTCGCGCTGCTGCAACGCGTCTCGCAGAACACCAACGTCAA
>Ga0307478_10003449_pt1 | contig 11734 bp, 12 predicted proteins | sample atmos_gasesECM4C_2_FD_203713 | JGI IMG/M metagenome (GOLD analysis project Ga0307478, IMG submission 203713) | Hardwood forest soil microbial communities from Morgan-Monroe State Forest, Indiana, United States - atmos_gasesECM4C_05 | ecosystem: Environmental > Terrestrial > Soil > Temperate...
TGCCAAACCACACTTCTCGCCGCCGCCTCGACCGCCTCTCCAACCGGCTTACCAAAATCGTTACCGAGGCGCGCGAGCTCGCGACACCCTGAAATGGGCAGAGATTGGCCGGTTAAGCCCTTGACTCGGATCCTATTCGCTGGGAGCCCGGCGAGCGTACAATGAGCGGTCTGAATGCCATCGTTGCGGACCGAACGTGAGGGCAGCGGGGTGACCGACTCAGTCTTCCTGGTTGTTGACAACGACGCGGACGACCTCGCGACATTTGCCAACGCGTTGACCTCTCGTTACGCAAGCGAATACGAGATACGCACGGCCGCTACTGCGAGCGACGCACACGCAACCCTGGCGGCACTCTCTGTCGCCGGCATCACCGTCGCCCTGCTCATTGTCTCGCGGGACCTGGGAGACGCAGACCTCCTCTTGCTGCTCCAGCGTGCTCGTGAGCTCTTTCCCAGTGCCCGGAAGGTTCTGAGCGCGCGATACGTTGACCCTTCGGCATTCGACATTGTTACTGGAGCGATGCGGACGGGACGGATCGACTACTTCCTCTACAAGCCCTGCGAACCCGTGGTTACCCGGCTCTACCCGGTTGTCGACGATCTTCTCGGAGGCTTGCGCCGGACCAAGCAGGAGCGCGGCTTCGAATCGATTCGGATCATCGGCGAGCAGTGGAATCCGCGCTCCCACGCACTGCGCGACATCCTGGAGCGTAGTACGGTCCCCTTTGGGTTTTACGATAGCGAGTCGGAAGAAGGTAGGCGGCTCCTTGCCCAGGCTGGCGTGGACGGATCACGTTTACCCGTGCTTTGCTTTTACCACGGCCCTGTGCTCGTCGACCCAACCAACGAGCAGACTGCGACGGCGCTAGGCGTCAGGACCACGCCGGAGCCTGGGCTCCACGACGTGGCCATCGTGGGAGCCGGCCCTGCTGGGCTCGCGGCCTCCGTCTACGCCGCGTCCGAAGGTCTGCGTACTCTGCTGCTCGACCCAGAGACCATTGGTGGCCAGGCGGGAACCAGTTCCCGCATTGAGAATTACCTCGGCTTTCCACGGGGTATAAGCGGAGGGGAGCTTGCGCATAGAGCTTTTGAGCAGACACAGCGGTTTGGTGTGTCCATCGTCTTCACCAAGGCAGCCACCAGACTGCGCGCAGACGGTGTGCGACTCATCACGACCCTCTCTGACGGTGCGGAGATAGAAAGCCGGACAGTTGTCATCGCCACTGGTGTGGCCTACCGCCGTTTGGACGTACCTACCGTCGAGCGTTTCGCGGGGGTTGGCGTTTTCTACGGCGCCGCCATGAGCGAGGCACCAACTTGCACAGGCGAAGAGGTCCTTATCGTGGGCGCTGGCAACTCGGCGGGACAGGCGGCTATACATCTGGCGCGGTTCGCTTCGCGTGTCACGATGGTCGTGCGCGGCCAGTCTCTTGCTGCAAGCATGTCCGACTACCTCATTCGCCAGATCGGCGCGCTTTCCAACATCGACGTGCGGCTCGGGACTTGGGTGGTGGACGGTCATGGTGACAGACGTCTCGAGGCAGTCACCTTGGAACGCGTCGACGGCAAGCGAGAGAAATTGCGCGCCGCCGGTCTGTTCGTTCTCGTCGGGGGCACGCCCCATACTCAGTGGCTCGCGGGTACCATCGAGATGGATGCCAAGGGATATATATTGACCGGCCGGGACTTGCTCCGCTCGGGCCATCCGCCCAGCGGGTGGAGGCTCGAGCGCGAACCTTTTTTCTTGGAGACGAGCATGGCGGGAGTGTTCGCTGTCGGCGACGCGCGCTGCCGCTCCGTCAAGCGCGTCGCATCTGCAGTGGGAGAGGGCGCCACCGCGATCCAGCTTGTCCACGAGTACTTGCGCGCAGTATGATCGCCGCATAAGTACAGACTCTTCAGCGCCGAACCGAAAGCTAGTAAGTTCGGCGGCGGTCACATGGACGTGTAGTCGCGTTACCGGACAGGTGCCTTTCATCTTTGCCACAATGCGCGGTTCTGGGAGATTGAGAAACGGGCTACGCCACTTGGCTTATTTCAAGAAATCCACCTTAAAGATTTCATTGGCCTTAGTTTTCTTTCCCTCTACCTTTGTGGTTTTCGGAATGTAATACACCATGAGTCTGCGTCCGGGCGATAGTTGCGAGGGTTTCAATTCCTGGACAGTGCCGTCTGACATCTTGACCTTGCAGCAGCCCTCCTGCAGGACGCCCGTGAACGTCTCCGTTTTATTTTTGCTCGAATAGGTAAGAGTCACAGTTCGCGTTGTGTCGTCCGTTGTTGTCACGCCGCCGGTCCATGTGTCGCCCTCATACCCCGGAGGGAAGTAGCCGCTGCTCGCAGTTCCGTGCTGCGCCTTGCCATCGACCGCACCAAGAAAAAAGAGAGCCATCATTCCGAGCGCAATTGTGACAACTCTTTGCCTCTCCCTACCATTGCTCATGGCTTTCCTCCTCCAGCTCGCCGTTCATCGGAGGTTCCGACTTCAGCGCATCCTACTTTATTTTTGCGGCCAAGCGCCACTCGCCTGGTAAGCCTTACCGGTCATTGAGGGTCGGGCCGATCCACTTGATGTACGGTAACGGCGTTTATCAAGTTTGCGAGCAGCGGGTCACCACTCTTTGTACGGAATACCCTTGCTGTCGATTTGACTCGAAGCCGAATGAACGTCAACGACCCCGGTGCTGGATTGCTCTGGACTCAGGACCACATCGTCGAATTGTGGCACCCAGTCTTTTTTCCGTGTAAATGGGTCGGTCGGAATCTCCTTCAAGAAATGTCCGATCACCAAGTCTTGCAGGGATTGGGGAGCTTTCTGCTTATCGAGGGTGTACTGGTCGATCGCCTGCCGCATCACCATCAAGTTCTGTTTGAGTATCCGTTCTCGTTCCGAACGGGTCGCGCACCCGCCGACGAGAGTAGAGGTTAGAACTAACAGGGATACAAATCGAACGCGGGATTTCATAGGGTCCCTTGGGTACGTTTCTCTCTTATACCTCGAATCGCCACGACTTTAGCGAAGTTCAACTCTGGTTTTAGTCGGGTTACCGGAGATTTGAAGAAACACTTCACTTGGACCGTTACCGCGTTTATCAGGACTTGTCGGCCCCGCGCTCGTTTTCGCCACGGTCTTGCCATGAGTGACCACACGCGTGGCATTTCCATCCACGTCTTTTTAGTGGTATGGGCAGACCAAAATAAGCACTAACGAAAGCCACACGCTTATTCAATTCCCGAAATGAAATGTCTATGGATTGGCATTGAGGGCAGTGTGGCTGCGAGAAAGCCCCTACGCCTTCAACATCAAAGTTCTCTGGCGATTCTTGGTCAATCAGTTCTTTGGCGTTCTCTAGGTCTTGTTGCCTGACCCAGAGCTTCACGCCGCCCAGAAGGTTGGACCAAAACCAGTCCATCCGAACCAGATTCTCGTCACTCAGAACGCAGTCAATGCTTTCGGCATCGAGGATGCTTTTGACAATCGCAGCCTCCGGCAAATCCCTGTAGCGCCGGAGCATGACGAAGTCCGTGTTTTTCGTAAGCAACGTGTCGTCTGACATCGTGGAGCTTTTGAACTTCTACTTATCCCAAGACTAGCATTTCTGGTTTCAATAGATAACTTGTTCGAGAGAGCAGTTGCGATTCTCCCGCTAAGTCCTGATTAGCCTTGACTGCGTCTTCGACGCGTCGCTAGTGCCAGGAACTTGTCTACACAGATTTGTTGATTTGAAAGGGTTTATTCAACAAGTTCCTGGAGAGTCGGAAAACCGGAAAAGTTGATCCTAGTACGCACATGGTAAGCGCGTTTGAACGAAGCCGCCCGCGCGGCGGACGCTACGCGCGTTTGAACGAAGCCGCCCGCGCGGCGGACGCTACGCGTGAGGCGCTCGGAGGGGTCGTTGCCTTTCCGCTAAGATAAATTTGGGTCACAAGGAGGTCCCCGTGACCCATCTCAGAAAAATGATGCTGGAAGATCTCCAGCGTCGTAATTACGCAGAAAATACCATACGCAGTTACGTCCGCATAGTGGAAGATTTTTCGCGACGCTTCCATCGTTCTCCTGACCGCCTGGGCCCTAAGCACATTCGCGAATATCAATCGGAACTGTTCACCAAGCGGAAGTTCGCAGCGACCACCGTCACGGTATATCTTGCCGCGCTGCGCTTCTTCTACACTAAGACGCTCAAGAGGGCCTGGAGCACCGCCGAGACTCCCTATCCCAAAAAGGTGTCTGCACTGCCCACGGTCTTAAGCCAGGAAGAGGTGGCTCAGCTTATCGATGCCGCTAACCCTCCCGTGCATCGCACTCTGCTGATGACCCTCTATGCCACCGGACTCCGGCGCGCCGAACTCGCACGTTTAAAAGTCACTGATATCGACAGCCGGCGCATGGTGATTCACGTCCAGGGTGGCAAGGGTCGTCAAGATCGCGATGTCATGCTGAGCCCAAGACTGCTCGGCGAGTTACGGAAACACTGGCATCGGTTAAAGCGCAAACCGAGCGAGTGGTTGTTTCCAGGCAACCGGCACCATAACAGCGATCGGCCGATTACTACGAAAGTGGTTTGGAATGCCTGCCGCAATGCCGCCAAGCGAGCGGGCATCAAAAAACAACTGCACCCGCACACGCTTCGACATTGTTTTGCCACTCACTTGCTCGAAGCAGGGGCGGATCTGCGCACCATTCAGATCTTGTTAGGCCATCGCGATCTGAAAGAAACCACCATCTACTTGCATCTTTCGCAGCGCCATCTCCAGGCGACACCGAGTCCTTTGGACTCACTACAGCTCAAAGACAGATCACCGCAGGAGGAGTAGATGGATCGGCCGCCGTTCGAGGTGGCCGATCTAGTTCGCGCTGCGGGACAGGCATTCATCGAACGAAGCCGTAAGTGGATCAGCTGGAAGCACATGAAAGTGCTACTGGCTATCGTGCGGTGTCGTACTGCCGTGCTCGGCGGACACCTCGATGAGTGCACCCGCTGCGGACATCGCGTCATCTCCTTCAATTCGTGTCGCAATCGGCACTGCCCGAAGTGTCAGACCGGCGCTCGCGAACGTTGGCTGGAAAAACGTCGCCGCGAACTTCTTCCGACGCCGTACGTGCATGTGGTGTTCACCCTACCTCGTCATTTGGCTCCGATGGTATTGCAGAACAAGAAGGTCATCTACGATCTTTTGTTTCGCACCAGTGCCGAAACGCTTCTCGAAGTCGCTCGCGAATCCAAGCATCTCGGTGCAGAAATCGGCTTCTTCAGCGTGCTGCACACCTGGAGTCAGAAGCTCGAACTTCATCCGCACGTACATTGCGTGGTGCCCGCCGGTGGACTCTCTGCCGATGGCTCACGCTGGATCAAACCTCGCTACGACTTCTTTCTTCCCGTCAAAGTACTGAGTCGCATCTTCCGCGGCAAGTTCCATGAGGCACTCAAACGCGCCTTCCAGAACGGCCAACTCAACTTTCATGGAGACTTGAAGCTCCTCGCGCAGCCCAAAATCTTTGCCGCTTGGCTGAGACCACTCTTTCGAAAAGACTGGGTGGTCTACTCCAAACCACCCTTCGGAGGCCCCGAGTATGTGCTCCGCTATCTGGGCCGTTACACCCATCGCGTGGCCATCTCCAACCACCGACTGGTCTCTTTCGCCGACCAGAAAGTCACCTTTCGCTGGCGTGACTCCGCCCATAACAATGAACAGCGACTGATGACTCTCTCCCTCGATGAATTCCTACGTCGCTTCCTGTTGCACCTGCTTCCGGACAGCTTCGTACGCATCCGCAACTTCGGCTTCCTAGCCAACCGGCGCCGTGCCACCTTCTTGCCTCTTTGCTTTTCGTTGCTCGGCTCGGCACCGCAAACAGAGCAAGACACATCAGGCACCAAGAACTCCACTGATCTTTGGCTCTGCCCCAAGTGTGCTGGACCGATGGTGGTTGTCGAGAGACTCACGGCTGCCCAAATCCAACTTCGTTCTCCACCGCTGGTCACCGCTGCCGCATGAAACAACTCTTTCCATCAACAAAATGCTGCGTGCCTCGCCACGGTCCGTTGTGCTTCGCCTTACCACCGAACAAATCGGTTCTTCCGGCTTCCTCCGTGGCTCGCTCTGACCCATTTACTCACAGGCACCACGTTCCGAACGCGCCGCGTGATCTACTGCGCTCCGCTTCACAGTCCCGGCCCATCCCGAGGCAAACCCCTCCCTACATTCAATTTCCATAGGGCCCGCGTCCACCGCGCGGGCGGCTCCGTTCAAACGGCTTTATCGAACGCGCGCAGAGCACCGCGTCAAACTTCACGCCTGGGAGAAACGCGCGTCCGATAAAGCTCTAACGTTTATCAGGACTTTCAGTATTCCTTCTAACCGCGACACGCGTGTGCCAATTGCTGCTGCGTTGGTCGTTTTTGGAAGTTGAGGGGGAGCTATTGTGGCCGGATTGAGGTTTTGCGGCCTACTTGTGGAGAGGCTCCTGCCTCTGGGCGGGCAGAGGCAGAGATTGGATGTAACCACCACCTACACTGTACTGGATGTGCGTGACGAGGCCACGAGGATCGGTAATCACATCAGGCACGGTGGCATTCCCTCGGCCCTGGGGATCGGAAGTGTAGTGATACAGGAACTTTTCGCCAGTTGCCATCGTCTGGCTAATGATTTTGCCGGATATGTCGTACTCGTTGACGATTGCGGCAATACTGGATCCTTGCTTGACGGTGAGCATTTCGAATTTATCGTCGTAGATATACGACTCGGTGCGCCCGTCAGAATCGGCGACTTTAGACAGGCAACCGCGAGAATCGTAGTCATACGTGACGGCATAGCCAGTTGAGCCCAAAATGCGCTGAACACGATGCTCCGTGTCGCGCTCAAAATGCAACCACTGACCGGACGGAGCGGTGACGGAGAGCAGTTCGCCCGAGGAATTACGGTCCATCTCATATTTATGGCCTGCGGGATCCGCATAGCCCGTGAGGACGGTGACGTTGTAGCCGAGGGCCTTGGGCCGGTAAGGAAAATAGAGTTTGGACTTGTCCCTTAGCGTGACCGTCCAACCGTCCCCGGCGTAAATAGCTACCGCGCCGTTCGCTATGTAGGTATCGCCGGTCTGGCCCGGCTTGGGCGGGGCATGCACGAAATGGAGCCGGCCGCCATCTTCGTAGATCAAGTCGGCATACACACCCATTTGTCCGGCAAGGAAAATGTCCAGGGAATCGGAAGCCCCGATACCGAAAGACCGCGAGATATTATCCTGGTTGCGATAGGATCTCGTAAACGCTAGGGGATACTCCCCTTCCAAGCGGAAATCAGCGGTGCGGTCAATGAAGAGCCCGTTGGCTAGGTCCGCGCGAAATACGTGAGCACCGCGTTGAGGTAAGGCCTCGTCCGAATCCGTCATGCGCCAAAGGGAAGGCTTGCCGGGCACAGAGTAGATGGTTACTGTTGGCTCGTTCGCATTGATGAAGGAGTGCCACGTTCGTTCGGCGCCTACGATCGTTCCGCCCATGAGGTCAACCTGGAGTCCTGACAAAACGCCGCCGCTGAGCAGACTGGTGTAATCGCTGCTCATGGGCAAGTCGAAATAAAGCATGATGATATTCTTGGTCAGCATCTTCTGAAGCCGAGAACGCAACCATTCCGGATTCCAGCGCGACATAATCACAGGAGGACGAAGGCGCGCGGAGGAAACAACCGCGAATCGGCCATCGTACCGGTAGTTTTCTGCGTATGCCCAATTGAAAGACGGAATATAGATATCTCTGGAAGTGACACCAATAAGAATCGCGGATGGGTCCGCGTCTAGGTCCGAATGCAACTTGCGGAGGTATTCCACACAGCCTTCGGAATCAAGTTGCTTGCGCCTGGGATCCACAAACTTTTCTGGTAGAGAAACCGCAGGAAGAACCACGACGTCGATGCCGAACTTGGCGTGGTAAAAGTCCGGGGCCCAATCGAGAGGCTCGCTGTCGCTAAGCCCCACAGGAATCAAGTAGATCTTTTTAGCGGGGACAGGAGGCAGGCTGAGGCGCTGCGGAACAGGAGTGAGGTCAATATAGTGTGTGCTGGCCGCCGGGAGGAACGAGAGGCGAGAGAACTGGAATGCCTGATTGATTGAGTTTGCGACCGCATAGAGATGTCCGGCGCCGTGCGAGCCAGCAAGGGTAACCGAGAATTGAACAAATTCCGAGCCTTGGGCTGTAAACGCGACTCCGAAGGCTGTCGACTTGAGGTGAATGTCCTTGCCTAGGACGGCGAGAACTGCGGGCGAAGCCTTAGCAAGTTGCAAGGCTTCTTGGTAAGCCCTAGTGGAGCTCAGGCGCGCATGAAGAAGGCCCGCAACGACGGCAACCAATAGGAGTGCTGCCGCAAGTAGAACTCCTGCGATCCAGGAGATAGTTCTTTTGTACGAAAAGGTAGCAATCTGGCCAACCATCTCTGGCGGAAATGCACAATTGCATTGAAGGCAAGCGGGCGTGGAAAGAAGGCTGACCGCTCCGCAGCGCGGGCACGACCGCGTAAATTGTCTTTCGGACATGCGAGTAGTTAACTGGATTTTTTTGTTCTTCCCAATAGTACGACCTTTAAATTGTCCCTGTTTGGTACACACGGGCCGTGTTTTTACGGTCCCCCACCCCTGTCGCAATTGACGTAAGTAGAATCGAACATCCGCTGAGCGAACGTACGCAGGGCCTAACTCCCGCACGCATTACCGGAAAAGTGCCGTACCAGGACTCCACATGGGAGGTTACCGCGTTAATCAAAACCTGCACCGTCAATTGATGGCGCACGCCGAAGTCCCACTGTCGATGTCGGCCAAGATGTTCTGACCTTGGAGAACTCGACGCGTTCATTAGATTTCCATTAAACTGAATTGTCACCCGGAGCCCACGCCGATGCGCATCGCGAGCATAGGTCACGCTGTCTTCGCGGTCACGATGATCGGACTCGGCGCCGTGGGTCTGCTCTATCCTGATTTTGTGCCAATGTGGAGTCCTGTTCCCGTCCGTGTCCCCGCGCATGAACTATTCGTCTACCTAGGTGCCCTCATCTCCATAGCATCCGGCATAGGTCTGATTGTTCCGCGCATGGCGGCCATCGCGTCGCGCTTGCTATTGGCTGCTCTCTTACTTTGGTTGCTACTATTCCGGTTACCAAACTTTTTCCTTGTAGGCGCTTTCGAGGCTTGCTGGTCCGTGGTTCCGCTCATGGTCATGATTTCCGGCGCTTGGGTACTGTACGTGTGGTTTGCCTCTGCGTGGGACCATCAACACCTCAGCTTTATTAGTAGCAATAACGGGTTGCGCATCGCGCGTGTCCTTTTCGGCCTCTCCCTAATCTTCTTTGGCGCGGCTCATTTCATCGACGTAAAAGACACGGTTTCGCTCATCCCCCGTTGGCTGCCAGTTCACCTATTCTGGGCATATTTCACGGGCTGTGCCTTCATCGCAGCAGGCCTCGCGACGCTCGTCGGGTTCAGGGCAAGGCTGGCAGTCGCGCTGTCGACCATTCAACTCGCATTGTTTCTGTTCTTGGTGTGGATACCCATCGTGGCTACAGGCTCCAAAATCCCGTTCCAGTGGAGTGAGACCATCCTTACTGCCGCGGTCTTAGCGGGCGCCTGGATGGTTTCTGATTCTTACGGCGGCATCCCGGGGGCTGCTCTCAACCATCCATAGTATTTGGCCGACGCAGGACGGCGGCGCTTGCGCGCAAAGCGAACGGCATTTGGCCGAACTGGAGCGGTTAGCTCGTCACCACGAGCGACAGGCGAAGAAGATCCTGCCAACTCCTTCCATGAGAAGGCCGGTGAGGCTAACCTTGAAGGGAAAGGCCCTTCCACGTTAGCGTAGCTCGATGAAACTCCAAATATCCTTTGCCCTTACTTTGCTTGCGGTATTCCTTGCTTCTCCCACACAGTCCCGTGCAGACAGTGATGGATATTTCTGCACTTCCAAGGGATATTTGGCCTTTGAAACGCGTAAGGGGATCACGCCTGGCGCTGTGGGTCACGTGTTGAGGGTGGTGAGATTCGAACCCAAGCGTGGCATCTACGTTGCGGGCGAAGTGACGTTGCTGGACTTTCAGGTATACCACTTGCTTTGCAGCGAAGACCGCATCGAGATATCTGGATGGCGGAATGTGTTCACGAAGTATGTGATTGAGATTACGAAATCGGGGGAATTAAGAAACCTTGGCCCCGCCGAGTTCCCCGGACGGGAATGGTCGGACGCTGCTAAAGATGGACCAGCACCTGCCAACCTGGGCATGTTTGGGCCGGACGTCGCCCCACTCCGACTTGAATCGCCCGACTCCGAGCACGAGTACCAACTTCTCCGCAACGCCTCCGGGACAAAAGTCAAAGAAGTTTGGGAATCGCACTGGAAATCTGAACTCATCCAGCTTGACCAAAAGGGCGCTGTTTTGCAGCGGTTTGCGCTCTACGAGAGGCGCATAGTGGAATCTGGAGAGTAGGAAGACCTGGCCCAATCACTTCTGTTCTGCAATCGCACTAGTGCCCGGTTAGCACAGCTTACCGGTAAAGTGGCTCCCAGCACTTGACTTTACCGATCGCGGCGTTTTTCAGGACTTGGTACGGCGCGGCACAGGGTTCAGGCGCAATCGAAATACTAGGCGTCCTGCCATGCAAAAAACTGCCAACAATCCAGCGCGGTAAAGGAAGTCTGGGAAGTAAGCGACATCCGGAGCGGACAGGCGGGAATCCTTTAGCGCGGTCTGCCAGTGCGTATTTGTCAGTATAGAGTCCACCACGAAATGAGCATAGATCGTAATCCATGCGAGGAATGCCGTGGCGATAATTAAGAGAAGGACAAGCCATGACAACAGGAGGTGGACCACTTTCATAGCGCGGACTCACGAAAACGGCGGAAAAGATTTCGTGTAGCTGCGAGCACCCAATCCCAATTGATCGCCAGATGAAACCCCGATAGGCAGAGAAGGAGCCACGCATACATATTGTGAAAGTTTGACCAGCGCAAGTTTATGTTGTCCGGTGAGACTTTCGTGCCAGTTAACGCGGGAATCGCCTTCTGGGAAATCAAAATGCCGAAGAAGAGCGCGGCGGTAAAGCTGAATAAGAGAGCAAAGTTGATAATGTAGTTGATGCGCTCGCGAATGGGTCGCTCAGCGAACAAGCTGCGGCTCTGCGTCACGATCCAACTCCAAGAAAACAGTAAATGCGCGAGAACCATACCTATGACTGCCAGCCCGAGCCACTCGTGGGCAACGAGGCCCGTGAAACGAACGGTCATCAATGCGCAGACAGATACCAGCAGAGCTATGTCCAGCCAGAAGGTCGTCTTCAAGCGCCAGTGCTGCTTCACGCTGAATCCTTAAATCGTTCTCATTGAGTGGGTCATCGTCTCCGGAGAAGGCGGCACCAATAGACTAGGAATGTCGAGAGTTCGTCATTCCCTGAAAGCCTGAAAATTGGCGTCGTGCCTCCGGTGAGCGTCACCTTTTTAGGACGCTCGCACCCACTCATTGCGATGATGACAAGAAACGCCGAAATCACGCTCGCAATCCCGGTCGCATGATTTCATTCTATCAGCCGGTAATTCAACGATTTTTCCTGCGAGCCTGCACTTGTTACGAAGATGCAACCGGCATGTTTGATGTCTCAACTCCTGGGAAGTCGCGTTACCGGAGAAGTGGTTTTGGGGGCCATTTTGTCGGGTTTCAGCTGTTAATCAAGCATGTGGCGGAGAAGCGATTCATTCTCC
>Ga0307478_10003452_pt1 | contig 11726 bp, 8 predicted proteins | sample atmos_gasesECM4C_2_FD_203713 | JGI IMG/M metagenome (GOLD analysis project Ga0307478, IMG submission 203713) | Hardwood forest soil microbial communities from Morgan-Monroe State Forest, Indiana, United States - atmos_gasesECM4C_05 | ecosystem: Environmental > Terrestrial > Soil > Temperate...
GGCGGCACCGATCACTTGTCCTTCGACGCGGTCGGCATTCCGGGCTTTCAGTTCATTCAGGATCCACTGGATTACGACACGCGCACACATCACTCAAACATGGACGTTTACGACCGCCTGCAGGCGGACGATCTGAAGCAGGCGGCGGTGATTGTGGCCACTTTCGTCTACAACGCGGCCATGCGAGAAGGCATGTTTCCGCGGAAACCGATCGAGGGACCGCTGCCCAAGGAAGCCGAAACGCCGGACGAGTAAGGGAAACGGCGGAAGCCGGCCCGAGGATTGGCATTCGTCGTGCTTCTAGTCGTAAGTCGTACGGAGGGCACGGCTTGTCGCTGGTGTGGCAACATCCCGGAACTTCTTCGAAGGGGTTGCCCGGTAGCGAAGGTCGTAGTACCATCGTTCTCTCCCCTCCTGCGAAGGTCGCCGTTCCCCCTCTCCGACGGTCGCAGACATTGCCCGACTCTCCCAGAAAGGCAATTATGAAGTTCGGCCCGAAATCGCTCGCATGGTTTGCTTTCCTATGCTTTACCGGCATTGTCTCGATGGCTCAGGGGACGCCGTGTGTTGCGGATGGTGCAGCGCAAGGCTCTCCCATCGCGTGCGTCACAGGAGACGGCGTGCAGGTGACGCCGGCCAGCACTCCCGCCGCAGCGACTGGTATTGAGACGCTCCCGCTGACGCCCGAGCAGAGACCGGCGGCTGCGCCGCTGGTCACCTACATCAATGGAAAGTTGTCGGTGACCGCGAAGAATTCGACTCTGGGCGATATTCTGCGTGCAATCTCGGCAAAAACGGGCGCGTCGATCGATATTCCTGAGGGAGCGAATGAACGGGTGGTCAGTCAACTGGGCCCGGCACCGGCGCGTGAGGTCATGACCGCGCTCTTGAACGGCTCTCATTTCAACTACGTGATGGTGGGATCGGAAAGCAATCCCAACGCTGTCGCGCATGTGATTCTGACCGCGAAAACAGATCGGCCCGAAGGCAGCAGCGCGGGCAGCACGGGTAGCATGGCTTCGGCTACGCGACCGACGATTCAGCCGCGCACAGCATTGCAAGCAGCGATTATGCAGCCTTATCAAGAGATGCTGGAGCAACAGCAGGCTCAGCAGGCTGCACTTGAAGCGCAGCAACAGGCCGTCGCCGCCGGAGTGACAGAAGTGCCTGCGCCCGCAGCACCTGCAAACGAGCCTGCAGCAGCGAATCAAGCCAGCGGCGGGGCGAATCCGGAAGTTGGGGTAGCGGAAGTGACTCCGCCGTCGAGTGAGTCGGCACAAACCAACAACAACTCGGGTGAGAAGACGCCGCAGCAGGTGCTACAGGGGCTATACGATACGCGCAGGCAAATGATCCAGGCCCAGCATCAGCCGCCGCCGCCCGGATCGCAGCAGTAATCGTCTCTTCAGAATCGCAGCGCTGATTTTTTCTAGTCAACTCGGGGTGAGACCTGCTCTGGTTTCGCCTCCACTCCGCCTCTGGCAAATGCGAAGTGAACCATCCACTGGCTGGAAACGGCGTCGCCGGCCACTCGCGGTGGTGTGAATGTCCAGCCGCGGGCTGCGGACAAAGCAACATTCGCAAAGTATTGGCTTGGACCCGGCGACGCGAGAGTGGCGTTTTCAACGTGCCCGGATTTATCCACGGAGAGGCGCACCGCCACCTTTACCCTGCCCGTGATGGTGCTCAGCGATCTGTGGGACACCGAGGGCATCACCTTCCCGGCAACCGCGCCGCGCGCATTGTCGGAACGTGTGGGGATGGGCTGAGCCGGCGCAACCGTCGAAGAGGATGGCGTCTTCTTCGCCGCTGGGGTGGAAGGGTTCTCCGGCTGAGATGGCGCCGGTGCGTTTGCCGTGGTCTGACCGGAGGGCGGCGGTTCCGAAGTCTTCCCCTGCTGCGCAGGGGACCCTGCTGGATTGTGAGGCAAAAATTTTGGCGCCGCGAGCAAGGCAGCCAGTCCCAATACGAGGACGGCGGCACCAACGTATACGAATCGGGAGCGTGACTTCGGCGGTGGCGCAGGCGTCGGCAGCAAATGGGCGGCGATGTCCGATACGGTCCATCGTCGTTGCGGATCGAGACGAACGCATTGCCCGGCAATTTCGAAAAAGGGCGGCGGAAGCGTCTCGGGAACCGCTGCATCGCCCTGACGCATCGCTCCACCGGGCGAGGGACGCTGAGTCAGAGCTTCAATCAACGTAATGCCGAGAGACCAGATGTCTGCCGCAGGCGATGCTCCCGCGGTTGGTAGTTCGGGCGCATCGTAAATGGTCGGCTCCCGGGCGATAAGATTCTTCTCCCCAGTGGCGCAGATCGTGTCGCAGGAAAGCTTCAGATTGTCGCCCACCGCCATTAAGTTGGAAGGCTTAATGCGCGTATGAGCCAGCCCTGATCCATGGAGATAGGCCAACACCTCAAGCGCGGAACGAAGCATGAATTCCGTCTCGGGGACGGTGAGCGGCCGGTGGGGCAGGATCTGAGAAAGATTCTCTTCTGCGAATTCGGTCACCACGTAAAGCATCGACGCGCCGCCCAATTGACAGCGTCCCCAGTGCAGGAGTCGAAGCAAGTGCCGGTGAGAGAGTCGGGCGGAGCGCTCCCAGCGCGAGAGCTGGATTTGCGCGAAGGCAGGATTTGCTTCTACGAACTTGATGGCGGCATTCTGTGCGGGCGGTCCGTAGCTGGTAAGAAACACCGCGCTATGGTCCGAGCTGCCCTGCAATTCGCGGAGAGCAAAACGCCCTTCGACAACAGTTCCCTCCCATTGCTTCCAAGCTTCGCTCATCGTGACACTCAGCACGGTTCCTTCCTACGATTTTATGCGCTTTGGGGCACAGCAATGGGACGAGACGCCAAAAAGAAACTGCACAACCCAGGGTTCGATTCGATTTCCAGGGGAAAACTAGCCGGCCTGTGCCTGCATCAAGCCCTGGCCTGAATTCGTGCTCGGCGCCATATTCATTGCGCCAGCGCGACCGAGGACGCGCTCGAGTGCATCGGCAAGGGCGATCGGGAACTCCGAGATGAGCAGGTTCACGTCGAGCTGCAGCGGGCGTTCATGATAAAGACGATGAACATGCATGGAACCGCGGCGCCGGTTTGCACTCGTGAGCAGATCCAGGTTCAGACCCCACGTCCCGGGCATGCCCGGCAAGAACATGCTTCCGGGACGCTTCCAATAGAAGTGCGCCGCACCATCGCGGGACGGAATCCCCTCAAGCTCCCGTAAGAAGGGGAATTCGGAGAGCAACGGCTCCACGTTGATCTCAACCGCGTCAAAATCGTTGGCAACAAACGCGGCGACCAGTATGCGGCACACCTGCTGATAATCGCGAGCGACTCTCAATTCGGCGGTAGCGCGGCGAATGGCCAGATTATTGATCACGATTTGACGCTGATCGAAGGTGCGCTGCGCAACCCGCCGAATCTCTCCGAACTCCGGATAGCCGAGGTGTTGCACCCCGAGCCAAACACCCGTGCCGACCACCGCCAGAACCAGGCCGAGCGAACTCCCGGTGGGCCACAACAGAAACAGGCTAAGCAGCGCGAACAGCGCCGATACGGCGTACAGCACAATGACGACTTGCCGGTGCGAGAGCCCAAGCTGCAGCAACTTGTGATGAATGTGCTCACGGTCCGCAGTAAAAACCGGGCGCCCGCTGATCAGGCGGCGGAGTACTGAAAGAGAGGTCTCCAGGATGGGAAGACCGAAGGAAACCACGGGGATCGCCACCGCTATGACAGTTGGAGACTTTTGCGCACCTTCCAGCGCCAATGCGCTCAACAGGAAACCAATGAATAAGCTTCCGGAGTCACCCAGGAAAATCGTAGCCGGATTGAAATTAAAACGCAGAAATCCCAGCACCGCGCCAGTCAGCGCGAGCGTAATCAGTGCCACCAAAAAGGAGTGCGTTAGCAGTGCCACAACAAAGACGACTAACGTGGAGAACAGCGCGGAACCTGCGGCCAGACCATCGAGCCCATCAATCAAGTTAAAAGCGTTGGTGATTCCCAGCACCCAGACCACAGTGAGGATGAGCCCGACGAACCATGGGAGCTGGCGAGCCCCAAAGAGAACAGGCAGGTCGAGAATGCGGAGACCACCCAACCACAACATGGTCGCAGCAATAGTCTGCACGGTGAACTTGACGTATGGTCCGACGGACCGAACATCGTCGTACAAGCCGAGGAGGAAAACCAGGCAGCCGGGTACCAGAATCGTGGTCAAGACCCGGAGAGAAGAGCCGAAGCTCAGCTCCGGCCGAAAGTAGGCAATGATTACCGCGGCCGCGAGGCTTAAGACAAACGCTCCAAAAATAGCAACGCCGCCTAAGCGGGGCAAGGGCGCCTCATGCAGGTGACGTTCTGAAATTGGAGCAGACACCCAACCCCGTGCCGTAGCAAGACTACGAACGTAGCGGGTGAGGATGAATGAAAGCGTCAGCGAAAAAACAAAAATCCCAAGGTAAAGAACAGTCAACTGCGTTTCCTCGACGCGGCGCGTACCGTATCCCGCAGTCAGGTGTTTGGCTCGTCCTCCGAGAAGGCGATCACCTTACCTATCTGTTAATAGCAAAACAACACTTTCGAGGTGGACTAACGTTCCGGAACTATAACAGTAGAAAAACCGGGTTGCAATCATTGTTGAGGTAACCTGCCTGTGAATTTCTTTTTTCTGCGGGGAGTGAACATCCGCACCGGCGCTCACCTTGGTAAGAATCGCCAGGAGGAAGGTAGCGGCATTCATGATGCTTATCTCTTCAGCGTGCCGACAGATTGTATGTGGTGCAGTTTTTTGTACGAGCAGGCGATCTTTCGGATAACGATGTGATTATCCAGTGATCACCACTAGTTCCGTAGGAATCCTTCTCCCTGATTTTGTCATCCCGAATCCGAGCGCGAGGGGGAATCTGCCTTGAACGTCGTCATTCCGACGCTTCTCGCAGCCGTGGTGCCGCAGATTCCTCCGCCGCGTTCGGCGTCGGAATGACAAGAATCGTAAGGGTTGGGGTTCGGTAGGGTGTCGAACGCAACAGCTTCTCAAGCTGGCGCCTGGGAGTGTTGCATCCATTTCCATGCGGTAGCGACAATGTCGTCGAGCGAACGTTTCGCTCTCCACTTGAGCATTTGCTGGGCACGGGTGGGATCGGCAACGAGCGCGGGGGGATCCCCAGGCCGGCGTGGTCCCGGGATCCAATTCACCTTTCTGCCGGTTATTTTTTCGACCACGTTCAAAATCTCCAGCACGGAATGCCCCTGACCGACTCCGAGATTGAGCGCCAGCGATGGCTCACCAGCTTCCAGGCGGTGAAGGGCCAAAAGGTGCGCGTCGGCGAGATCGTTCACGTGGATATAGTCGCGGATGCAGGTGCCATCTTTGGTGGGATAGTCGGTACCGAAAATTCGCAGGGCGGGGCCGTCGGCACGAGTGGCGGCGAGGGCTAGCGGGATGAGATGTGGCTCGGGATCGTGCAGTTCGCCAATCTCTCCAGTCTCATCGGCGCCGGCCGCATTGAAATAGCGCAGCGCCACGAAACGCAACCCGTAGGCGCGATCGTATGCCTCCAGCGCATTCTCGAAGAAGAGTTTCGAGATTCCATAGGGATTGATCGGCCGGCGTACCGAATCCTCTGTGATGGGAACTTTGTCGGGAGTTCCGTAAACCGCACAGGTAGAGGAAAAGGCGAAGCGGCGGATTCCCGCATCCATGGCGGTATTGAGCAGGGTCAGCGCGGCTTCGACATTGTTCTGAAAATATTTGCGTGGGTTGGTGACCGACTCTCCGACATAAGCATGAGCGGCAAAGTGGACCACCGAGTCTACCCGGCTCAAGGCGCTGCGCAGTTTCTCAGAATCCGCGATGTCGCCGACGATCAACTCGAACCCCTTCGCCAGGAATTCATGACCGGTCGAGAGATTGTCGTAAATGGTCACTTCGTGACGGTGGTCACGCAATGCCCGGGCTGTGTGGCTGCCAATGTAGCCGGCTCCGCCGATGACAAGAACGTTCATTGATTCTCGACGGGCGAGGACGCCCGTCGCTCCATTTTTATATTGACGGGGGTGTAGCCCGTCGCCCTATGGTGTCGCAGATTCCTCCGCCGCGTTCGGCGTCGGAATGACAAGAGTCGGATGTTACTTCCGCTGCTCAAGTTTGACTGAGGCTTTCACGGGTTTGCCGTCGCGCATCACGGTCACGTCAACTACATCCCCTACCTTGCTGCTGCGGAGAGCATCGGTGAAGTCGTAAAGATTCTTGATGGCCTTGTCGTTGAACTGAACCAGAATGTCGCCGGCCTTCAAACCTGCTTTCGCAGCGGGAGAGGCCGGCTTTACGTCGGAAAATTTCACGCCGTTCTCGACTTGCCCGAAGTCGGGAATTGATCCGAAGTAGGGACCATAGCCTCCACCACTGCCCCCAGCAAGAGGCTTGTCTTCGACCACGGCAATGAACGCGGGGCGATCGGAAGCCTGGGCGAGCTGGAATCCAGTGTTGCCGACTACATCCACCAGACGAGCTGCGGCTTGCGGGTTGATTTTCTCCCAGGTGTCGGAGGGCTTGTGGTAGTCGGAGTGTAAGCCCGAAAAAAAGAACAGCACGGGAATGTGCTTGGTGACGAAGGACGTGTGATCGCTGGCGGAGTATCCACCCGCCGAATACTCGATTTTGAAATTGGATTTCGCGTCAGCCTGCTCAAGAGTGGATTTGAGCGTCGAACCGGTGCCGACTCCTCCGATGTAGATCTTGTCGTCCTTGATGCGGCCGATCATGTCCATGTTGAGCATGGCCACCGCTTTATCGAGCGGCAACGTGGGTTCCTGTACCCAGTGTGCCGATCCCAACAGTCCGAGCTCCTCGCCGGCAAAGGAGGCAAATAAGATTCCACGCTGCAGTTGGCCTTTCATGGGCGCGAACATATGCGCGAGCTCAAGAACTCCGGCGGTGCCGGAAGCGTTGTCATCGGCGCCGGGATGAATCTGCCCGATCTGCGACGGCGCCAGGGAATCGTAGTTGCCTCGGCCGAGATGATCGTAGTGCGCTCCGACGATCACATATTCGTCCGTCTTTCCTGGCAGATATGCGAGCACATTGTTAACGGTTGCGCGCTTGGTTTCGATGTCCACGTGGATGGACATGTGCACAGTTTCAGGAAAGGCGAAGGACTGCGGCTTGCTGAGGTGATCAATCTGGCTCTGGGCGTCGGCGATCGACTTGCCGGCGGCGCGAAACCAGCGGTCCGCGACGTCGTTCTTCACCTGAACCAGCACGATCCCGGTATTTGCCGGTCCACTGACGCTGCCAAAACGGGTCAAAAGGTCTTCCTCGCCCTGGGCGAGGTTGCCATTGACCAACACCACGGCTTTCGCGCCGTGATTGCGGGCGTTGATCGCTTTCGTGATCAATTGCGAATGGCGCGTGAGACCGGTATTTCCGGCTTTTCCAGCGAAGCCCGCGGGCTCGTAGCGCAGGACCACGACAATCTTGTCCTTGACGTCGATTCCGGAGTAATCGTCATATCCAAATTCGTCGGCGGAGGCGCCGTAACCGGCGAACACCACCGGAGCGCTCACCGAACCGGGAGACGAAAAACTGAACGGAACAAAATCCTGGTTCAGCTTGAGTTCCTGTTTTTGAGTTCCATCCTCGACCGAGAAATGGTTATGGCCTTTGAGTTCCGCCCCCGTGATGACCGTGAAGGGCTGGAAATAGGAGTTCGTGCCGGCGGGCTTCAATCCCAGTTGCTGATAATGCTTCTCGAGAAAACGCGCAGCTCGCTCCAACCCTTTGTTGTCGTCGCCGCGCCCTTCCATGGACGGAGCGGTCAGAGCCTTAATGTCGTCGAGATAGCGTGCGGGGTCGGCAGAGCCCAGCGATTGCGGCGCGGCCGGTGCCTGAATCGCCATCAGTACCGAGAGCGCGAGGGGGAAGATAGCGCGTTTCACACGCGTGCAATAGGAATGAGTGTTCATGAATGGGAACCTGGCTATCGATGGACACTATTTTGAGAACAGCGAATTGTCAACGGCGGGCGCGCGACGTCCTGAATCTTAAACCGCAGAGGACGCGGAAAACAGTCGCGGAATACGCCAGTGCCGCAGGCTACGCGCCCGTGAGCGTTCCTCATCAGTGCGTGGGGCGATACGCTAATGCCAGCGGTCGACACACTCCCACCAGAGCAGCCGCAGCCACTCATCGAGATTCATTTTGGCCCACTGGCGATGTTGCCACCAGCGGACTCCGAACTGCGTAGGGTCATAGGCGGCGGCCACGTGGAAGGTGAAATCGGGAGCCTCTTTCTGGAATTCACTCAAAGCGCGCCGCGTGTGATAGTCGGAAGTCACGATTAAGACCGATCGCGCTCCCTCCTGGTGAAGACATTGGGCGGCTTCCACAGCCTCTGCTTTGGTAGAAAGTCCGTGAATTGCGCAAACACGGATTGCCTTCGATTGCGGCTGCGCGTTTGCCCAGTTCTGTGCGAGTTGCGAGTAGGTGGATCCGAAAACCAGCGCATCGGCGGGCACATCGAGAACAATGCGGGGTGCGTAGTCTTCATTCAGCAATTGCAGGGCACGAGCAGGGCGGCGGTCAGTTTCTCCAGCGAGCACAACCATCGCATCGGCTCGTTGCGGGTCATCGACAACAAGAAACTTTCCAGAATTTCCAACTAACCAGACCAGTGACAGGAACAAGATCAGGAAACGCAGTGTGCGCGAAATTCTCAATCCCGGCCCCTTTCGTTGAGGAATTGTGGACTATGATCTCATTTCGCGCGCGCCTGTCGGGTGCCTTTGAATCGCGAAGCAGCGGATTCCAATGCTAGAATCGGAGGGAAATTTCTTCTAACTCATGTCGATGCCCACGGTTTCCTCTCTTGCCGCCGAACTTAAGAACAAAATCGAGAGCCGCCAAGCCCGGATCGGCGTAATCGGGCTGGGGTATGTCGGACTGCCCCTCGCTCTTCTGTACACCGAGCAAAAGTTCCAGGTGAAAGGCTTTGATATCGACCAACGGAAAGTGGACACCCTGAATGCCGGGGGCTCGTACATTTTCCGGATCACGCGCGAAGAAATCGGCGCCGCCAAAGCTGGTGGACTGACGGCGACCTCCGACTACTCACAAATCACCCAAATGGATGCAATTATCATTTGCGTCCCGACCCCTCTGAACGAATACCACGAACCCGATCTCAGCTACATTACGAACACAGGGCACGCCATCGCGCGTCACCTGCGGGCGGGACAGCTCGTGATTCTGGAAAGTACGACCTATCCCGGCACCACCGAAGAAGTGTTGGTGCCGATTCTCGAAAAAGAAAACAAGGCAGGGCTCAAGGCGGCGCAGGGAACGCAAACCTCCGACCAGGAGTTTTATGTGGCATTCTCTCCCGAGCGCGAGGATCCCGGTAATACGACCGTGGCGCGCCGCGACATCCCCAAGGTCGTGGGTGGTTTGAATCCCCAGGCATCGGAGCTGGCAGCCGCACTGTATGGCGCAATCTTCAAGCGCGTGGTGCGCGTCTCCTCGCCGGCCGCGGCCGAAATGACCAAGCTGCTCGAGAACATCTACCGCTGCGTCAATATCGCCCTGGTCAATGAACTGAAACTGCTTAGCCTGCGCATGGGCCTGGATATCTGGGAAGTGATCGACGCGGCCGCGACCAAGCCTTTTGGATTTCAACCGTTCTATCCCGGGCCCGGCCTGGGTGGTCACTGCATACCGGTGGACCCGTTTTATCTCTCCTGGAAGGCCAAGGAGTGGGACTTCCGCACCCGCTTCATCGAACTGGCGGGGGAGATCAACATCGGGATGCCCTATCACGTGATCGCTTCGGTGGTGGGAGCCCTGAACCGGCAGAAGAAATCGTTGAACGGATCGCGAGTTCTGGTGCTGGGCGTGGCCTATAAACGGGACATCGACGACCTGCGCGAGTCCCCTTCCCTGACCATCATTGAGCTGCTGCAGAAAGAGGGCGCCGAAGTGAGCTATCACGACCCCTATTTCCCATTCATTGGGAAGGGCCGCAAGTACGATCTGCAGATGAAATGTGCTCCGCTGGAAAACCTGGGACAGTACGATTGCGTATTGATTGTGACTGACCACTCGAACTACGACTATGCCGGCATCGTGAATGCTTCCCAGTTGGTTGTGGACACGCGGAACGCCACCAAGGGACTCCAGAGCGAGAAGATTGTCCGCTGCTAGATTGCACAGGTTTTCGCGTGCCTTGCTGCTGCAGATTCCTCCGCCGTTCGGCGTCGGAATGACAAGAATGTTGGGGGCACGAGTAGGTGGCAAGGTGCGTCGCGAATAACGCTGCTACAAAACATCAAGTCTTGTCGTTCCGATCCTCAAGTCTTGTCGTTCCGACGCCGAATGGCGGAGGAATCTGGCTCGGCAAGCGCCGCCGGTGGAAGCACGGGCGCCACAAGCCCACATTCAGGGGTTCCTCTTACCAGAAATCCTACCCAGAAGCTGTAAATTTTTGCCCCTCCGGTCAGAGGCCGCGGGGAAATATCGTGGAGAGAAGGTAAACACTTAAAAGGCAAGTGCTTAGTTGGTTTCGGTTCCTCCAGAATTGGCCTTACGCTTGCAACATACCGCCGTTGGAGTTGTACACTTAGCAGGTCCCGGTCCGTCCTAGGTTCGCCGTCCCCGGATCGGATGCCGACAAGCAATCGAATTTTGAGAAAGGGCAGCGTGGCATCGCTGCTGACATCTGAGACCCTTATGGCTTCCGACCCTGTGAAGATGCCGTTCTCCTTGCTCCCAGATAGAAGGCCGCCTTGGGGGGAATTTGTTTTCAGCAGCCTGACACAGGCTGGATTAATTGTCTTATTGCTTTGGATTCATGCGCTCCGTCCGCAGATCTTGACGCCGGTGCGCGATTATCATGAGATGGCTTTGGTGACGACGCCTCCGCCGGTGAACCATCAACCGGCGCCCATCCGCGAGTTCAAGGTACCCGACCCTGTGGCGCATCTCGACACGCCCATTCCGGAGAACCTGCGGCTCCCGGCGCCCAGACCGAAACCGCGCGTGGACGTAGAGGAAACGCAGCCTCCGAAAGTCGAAGTTGCGGCCAGCCGTCCGAACCTTCCACCCTCGACGCCAGCGATTCCGAGAAAGTTGGTGCAGACCAATGTTTTCTCGACCGGAAGCTCGGCTACGCCAACGATGGCGGCGGCTCCGCAGAAGGTGCAAACGGGTGGGTTCGGCGATCCCAATGGCGTGCCGGCCCAGGCAAACAACAGCGGCAAGCCGGCGAACATCGCCCAACTGGGATCATTTGATCTTCCGGCTGGACCGGGCTATGGCAACGGCACGGGAGGAGCGAAGGGGGCGCGCGTAGTGGTCGCGAGCACGGGATTTGGAAACGGAGTTGCGACCGGCGATGGAAGTGGGCGCGTCAACGCTTCCCGCGGGAATGGGGTGGTGCGTCAAGCTGGGTTTGGCGACGCGGATGCGGCGAATGCAGCACAGGCGGTTCGTCCAAAAACCGCAGAAACGGCGCCACGCGTTGTGCCGCCGGAGATCCTCTCCAAGCCGACTCCGGCCTACACCGAGGAAGCGCGGCGGGCCCGCATCGAGGGAGAGGTGTTGCTGGAGGTGGTGCTGGAAGCGTCGGGTCACGTTCGCGTGCTGCGGGTGGTGCGGGGACTGGGGCACGGCCTGGATGAGTCCGCGGTACAAGCTGCCGAAAAAATCAACTTCAAACCGGCGA
>Ga0307478_10003453_pt1 | contig 11724 bp, 6 predicted proteins | sample atmos_gasesECM4C_2_FD_203713 | JGI IMG/M metagenome (GOLD analysis project Ga0307478, IMG submission 203713) | Hardwood forest soil microbial communities from Morgan-Monroe State Forest, Indiana, United States - atmos_gasesECM4C_05 | ecosystem: Environmental > Terrestrial > Soil > Temperate...
GTCCCCGTCGAGAGAGATAATCACGTCGCCCGCCTTCAAGCCGGCCTTTTCGGCCGGTGAGCCCGAATTCACTTCGCGGACGAGGATTGCTTCACCGTCAGGGGCGCCAAAAAACATGCCGAGCTGGCCGCTGAGGTCTTCCGCGTCAATGCCGAGCCGTGGTGGCTGGGGGCCGAATAACATGTTGCCGTCCCACTCCATCGAGGGCATTTCCGGGATTTCCCGAACCTCCGGCAAATCCGGCATGCGGAATGCAAACGTGCCGGGCGTCGGCGCGACCATCTGGAAAGCGCGGTGGCCCTGTTCCGCTTTTCCGAGAGTCACGCTCAGAGTTTGTGAGCGCCCCTCGCGCCACACGGTGATTTGCGCGGTGCGTCCCGCGGGAATTTCATGAATGATGCGCCGGAATTGCGCCGTGCCTTCGATGTGCTGGCCGTTGATTTCCGTAACCACGTCATTCTCTTTCAGGCCCGCCTTGGCCCCGGGGCTGTCCGGAACGATCTTACCGAGGAGCACACCGCGTTCGGCAGGAAGCTTCAGCTCCTTGGCTTTTTCGCTCGAAACTTCCTGCGCTTCGACGCCCAGCCAGCTGGAACCATCGCCACCCACCACGAAGTTTAGATCACCAGACTCTAAATCGATCGGGGCCCCGGGATCCTGAATCACATGGTTTTCCTGCACGCGAGTCGCTTTGTATTGTGGTTTCGCGGAGATGGCGGGCATAGCGATCAGCGCGAGGCTGAGTGCCGCGGCGCCTCCCGCGGTAAGCAAAATTCGTTTATTCATTGTCGTCCCATCCTCCTCGGCTGTTAGACGCAGCAAAACGAAAACCGTCAGACCGTCGAGCGCAGGGCCACCAATCGAATGCCACCGTTCACCGTGCGCAGGTGAATGGCAGCACCGCCGTTTCCCAGCTTTCCGTGAATCTCCCGGGGCCGCTGGGTACTCTCCATTTTCATGGGAAGTTCCGAATAGAAATTGCCATTCAGGCAGCGGGCCTCGAGATCAGCCTGGGTGTCCGAAGGCACGGCCAGCACGAGAGAGCCGTTCGTGGTTTCCGCGACCGCACCATGCTTGTCCCCCACGTGTGCCAACTCGAGATGCACATTGCCATTCGTTGTGTGCGCGTGAATGTTGCCGCCGGATTCGTAAACTTCGATATTGCCATTCACGGTTTGCAGGTTTTCCACCGATTCGATGCCGGAAATTCGCAGCGTGCCATTGATCGTGCCGATGCGCTCGACATGGGCGCTATGCGGAACATGAATGGTATATTCGACGGCCACTTCGACGCCTTCGTTCTGCGGGTAGCGCGTGGCAATGGAAACGGTTCCGGGCTTGGCATCCACCTCGATGGTCACCCGCTCGAGGTCGGACTCCTTCTCCTTCGCCGTTTTTACCGCGTGCACTTCGACTTCGTTGCGGTCCCAGCCCTGCACTTCGACGGCGCCGTTGACATTTTGCAGCTCAAAGGAGCCGCCAGCTTGCAGCGGGTAGGACTGGTTTACCTCCTTGGTGATGGCTTGGGTTGGAGCGGCCCAAATGATGGCCGCGAACAAGACTGCTAGAGCAGCGAAACGAGAAGCGTGACGATGCATAACGTTCTACCCCCTTCGAGTATCCGCAACCTTCGAGAACTAAGGACCGAACGAAAATCGCGTGTACTGGGCCGGCTGCGCCTCAGTGCAGTTGAAAATTAAAAGTCACGGTCGAGATCACCTCGACTTTTTTCCCTTTCACCCAAACGGGACTGGCCCGCCATTGTTTCACCGCGGCCATGGCCGCATCGGCCAGTACCGGCTCGCCCTCGAGGAGTTTCTGCACTTCTACCTGGCCGTCTTTGGTCACTCGTACTTGAAGTTTTACGACTCCATGAATCCCGGCTCGCTGGGCCAGAGCCGGATACTCGGGCCTGGGCGCGGAAAGGATCCGCTTCTGAAACTCATCTGGATCTTCACGCAGGCCGCCGGTCAGCGCGATTTCCAGGGAGTCCAGCAAACTCTCAAGCCAATCGCTCTTGGCCTCGGAAATCGCTGCCTGCTTACCCTCCCAAATCGCTAGCTGGTTGCTCTCCGGTGCACAGCTTTGATCATGCGCGTTAACCGGCATAAGACAAGGCAGCGCGCGATTAATGCGTTCCCTTTGCTCGCGCATGAGCGAGTCATGCAGCGCAATCTCCGAATCCAGGAATTGCAGCCGAATCTTCCCCGCGGTGGTGCGCAACTTCAGCGGTGCGCCGCCTCCGTTCAGGACCGCCGTCGCATGCGAGGGCCCCGCTCCATTGGCCGGAGCTTGAAACGTGAGATGTAATGCAGGATCCGCTTCGATGTGACGCTCGCCGCCCGAAGCCACGGTAGCCTCGATGGTCGCGGCAAGATTCCGCGGCAGGAAAACGACAATATCGCCGTTCCCCGACGCAAGCTGCGAGGCTCCTCCAAGACGCAAGAAGCCGCCGCCTGTTGGCGCGTCGGGATTAATCCAGGCAGTAATCGTGCCGCCCGAAGTGGCTGCTTGCACTGCGCCAGCCACGCGCGTTAGGCAAATGCTGCCGCCGCTCGATTCCACCTCCATGGGCCCGGAAACATACATGATGCGGATTCCGCCGCCGCCGGTTTGCGCGTGCACCGAGCCGCGCACTTCGCCGAAGTCAATTTGTCCGCCGCCGGTGTGAACATCAACAAATTTCTGAGCATGCGCGACGGTAATATTGCCGCCCACGGTTTCCAATTGGGCCCTTCCCCCAATTTGGCCCACGCGGATGTGGCCGCCTCCGGTGTGCAGCGTAGCGTCGCCGGCAACGTTGCCGACCTCAATATGCCCGCCACCGGTGAAGGCGGAAAGTTCACCGGCAACATCAGCAACCTGGATGTGTCCGCCCTCTGTTTCCAGTCGGGCGACCTGGCGGCCCGCTGAAATGTCGCGCAACCCCGAGCCGCCGATGCGTCCTGCGTAGATATTTCCGCCTTGCGTGTGGAGGACGGCCGTTCCGCCGATGTCCTGCGTTTCAATGTCTCCCGCATCCGTGTTGACTTCCACGCTGTAGCCGTGCGGAACGGTCACTTCAAATTGCACCCAAAACTGAGCCTCGGCGGAATGCGCGGCTTGCGCCGGAAGCATCCCGGTAATCTCCACGCCGGACCGGACGGCCCTACCCTTGAGAGAGTAGTTGTCGAGCAACTGCTGAGCAGCGGCGCCATGGGCATCGGTTTCGATGCGCACGGTGTAACGGACGGCGGACTCGGCCCCGGCCTCCGATTGGAAGATTTTCACGGAGCCCAGGTCGGTGGTGAGCCGCAAGGTCAAGCCATCCGTAGTTTGGATGGCACCGGATTGAATCGTAGTGGTACGTGTCCCCGGCAGCTCGGCAGCTTTTGGAGTCTCCACGGCGGGCTCCACACGGGGCGCGGCTACCGAACGAAACGATAGAAGAACAAAGCAAGAAAGCAACGCCAGGGCCTTACTGCCTGTTGCGCGGCGCGCTGGCAAGAAACGAATTTGCGTGAAATGTGTATGCATCTTCCGAAGAAATCGCTTCCGCGGCAAACTACTGCACTTCGCGCGGGCCGATCTGCCGCAGAGCGGCGGCGCTGCGCAATCTCACGTAGCGGTCGGGATCGCGGTGTTGCAATTGTTGAAGCACGAGGATCACGCGTTCCACGGCTTGGACCTCTTCCGGAGCATCGGCTTGCATGGCCGGCGAAACAGGGGGGACACCCGGTGCCAGTCGCGAAATCTCCGAAGGCCCGTGCTCGAGAGAGCCAACCAGCACATTGACGGCCTCGACGCGCACCCCCGGATTGGCGTCGTGCTGCAGCGCATCGAGCAGCACTTGCCGCACGGCGTCATCCGCTGCTTCGCCGCGCAGTGACTCCAAAGCTTTCATTCGCACCGCGGGGTTCTGGTCCTTGCGGGCCGCAGCCATCAGCGCGCGGCGCACTTCCTGATTGCGCACTGCGGCCTTGAGCGCATCCAGGCAATCGAGCCGCACACCGGCATCGAAGCGCTCGCCGTTTTCCACGACATACGTGAGAACCTGCTGCATATCGCTGTCATTCACGTTCCCGGAAAGCTCCAGCGGCTGCTCGGCGCTGAGCCTAAGCTGCACCGTTCCCGGTCCCGAGCCCGAAGGAGTAGAAAAATTGATGCCAGCAACATCCATCTTCGCGAGCTGCTCTGGCGTAAGCGGCTGTCTCGCAACCACATTCACGGTCTGGAGATTTGCGTTGTTGTTCCTGCTGCTCTGCAACCAGGGAATCAACTGGGCGCCTAGGAGCACGCCAAACATCACCAGAACCGCACCGCTCCACGCCGGACGCAAGGCCATCCAGCGGCGCAGCCAGTCGAGCGGACGCCAGTGTTCCCGCGCCGCGGGAGCAGAAAGATCGTCGAGGGCCTCGGCCAGTTCGCTGCGGCATTGCGCGAGCAGAATCCCCGAGGAATCGAGTTCATCGGCAGGCTGAGGAGCAGCGACCATGGCTTGCTGGAGTTCGCGCTCCTCAGCCAGCTGGACAGAGCACGGCGAACAGATTTCCAGATGGGCCTCAATCTGCTTGCGTTCTTTTTCGCTGACTTCGTCGCAAACGTAGAAAACCAGCAGGGGTGCAACGTCCTTGCAGCTAAGATTCTTGTCCAGAACGCTCATCGCAGGCCTCCCAATTCGTTGCGGAGTTTGCGCGTGGCGCGAAAAAGCGAATTCTTCACTGTTTCCTCGGTGGTTCCGAGCGCGTCGCCGATGGCGCGAAGCTTCAAGCCCTGGTAGTGCTTCATTTCAAAAACAATTCGTTCGCGGGGAGAGAGCCGCTCCATGGCCAGGGAGATGCGCGCCTTGATTTCCTTGCCGATCAGGCTGCGCTCGGGATCAAGCGTGGGGCGATGCTCGCGCTGCCGCTCAAAAAAGTCGGTAATGCCTTCCTCGTGATGTGCGGAATTAACTTCGGGGGCCTGGTCCTCAGGCCGCGCCTGGCGGCGGCGCAGGTGGTCGAGACAAACGTTGGTGACGATGCGGTAGAGCCAGGTATAGAAGCTGCATTCAAAGCGGAAGCGGTGAAGATTACGGTAGACCTTGAGGAAAGCTTCCTGGTAAACGTCCCGGGCATCCTCGGGCCTCTTCATGAGGTTCAAGGCCAGCCGCAGCACGTCGCGATCATGGCGGCGTACGAGTTCCTCGAACGCCGCGCAGTTCCCTGCCTGCGCTTCTGCCACCAGAGCCCGCTCATCAAGGTTGGGCAAAGAGGTCACCGAGGCTAAGGCGGCGTCCGTGCTACCTAAGCGACCGTTATCATCGGCCAAAGCCAGAGCCCATCTGGGAAGCGACATGTTTCGCTTTCTGTTCGTGCGTGCGTGCGTTGCCGCCTGTAAAGCAACGCCTTAAGTCGAATCTTAGCATGCGGCAGACCACCGCACACCACCTGTCCACCCAATTTGGACGCACCCATGCGCCTTCGGGTAGCACGCTTCCCACTATAACGACGGAGTTTCTGTGGATTTTGTTTCGAGATATCCAAAGAATTAGACGTATAAAGCCGGATTTGGGACCTGCCAGCAGTGGCACTGAGGCCGAATCGGGAGCCTAAGCAGGATTCGCCGATCTGCGCACCCGCCAAGCGGTGAGAGGCCACGCCAACAGTAGGCATAACGCCAGGACGACCGCGTAGCCGTTCGCTCGATAAAAGGGTTCCGGCTGCGCCACTAGTTCGAAGGCCCCTCCAACGAGCGAAGTTCCCGCCACTACCAGGAAGCACCCGAGAATGTTGAATCGCATGATGCTGCGCACGCCGAATACCACTACAACGAGCAAGATCAACCGGGCTAGAAACTGTTTCCCGAGGTCGGCGGGGCTCCCCCAGCCCCCGCCGGCGAGCGCCAATGCTCCCGTCAAGAGGAGCAGCAAGCGCCACGGCTGCCGCAACCGTGACGCAATGAATGTGGAGATAACCGCAACAAGGCCGGTGTAGAAGAGGCCGCGTAACACGGCTCCTCCTACAATCGATGCTCCAGGCAGGTAGGCGTCAAATTCCTGGCCGAAAGAAGCATCCAGCTCGCGATGCATCGTTGGCCAGTACGTTGACAGCGTCACCAGCAAGCGTTCCAGTCCGAGAAGTCCCGCCGCGCCACCCAATCCGATCCACAATGCGTCGCGATAGTAAGCCGAAGGCATCCCCGTGAAATCCGTCAAGGCCGCTTCGCCGAACTCCCGCCTGGCGTAGTACCACGCTAAGCCGAAGAGCAGTGTGATGGCGCCGAAATAAAAGGGCGCGCCGATCACAATCCCAATTCCAAGCACGCCGATTGTCGCCTTGAGAGGAACCATGGTCTGATAGGCGTTCAGAACGTTTGGGATGCGATTGCCGGCCGCGAACACGACAAGATACCCGCCGAGTCCCCAGACCGACCAAAGAGCAATTTTTCTCCACGGAATAGCGCGCGCGGCCTCGGATTTGAGATCTTTGAGATAAACAATGACCGCTGCGAGCCCCAGGCCGGCGAAAAGCAGGATGGGAACGCTGTAGCTGAAAACGGTCCTCGCCAGCGTGGCCTCTCCCTGTTTGCGGCGCCAGTCGTCGGGAATCTTGATAAATGTACGGTAGTTGGAGGCCTCGTCTCCGAGGACCTGCATTTCAATACGCGCGTGCGCGTGATCACCAGAAGCAGCGGACGGTCCTTCCGCCGAATCCAGCGCGGCCTTTTCTTCCCAGATCAGCGTGTGATCGGTGCGATGCGGCCGCTTGTCCGAATTCGATTCCACCAAAGTCCAATTGTTCAAATCAATTTGCTTTTCCTCGCGCAGGAATTTCCCAGCCCGCGCCACGGCTTCCTCTTTCGTCAGCGAGGCGCCGAGTGTTTCTTCTGCGAGGGTGTGCCGCAGTGAGTGGATCGATCCGTCCGGCTTCAGAATGACCGCAAACTCTTCGGGCTGGCTGTCGCGGAAATACCTCACAAGCCAGAGCGCGCCAGGAACGCGATTCGCGTAAATAGTGTTGAGTCCCGCGACGCCGATGCGCTCGCGCAGAAATTCATTCGCCAGAGGATCGGTAGCGTCGTGCAGGACCGTCGAGTGGTAATAGGAATTCGGATCGAGGCCGCGCCCGCGCATTGCTTTGTCGCCGCCGGCTCGAGCAGCGCGGGCGTTGATGGAGAGTTTGAGATAGTCGCCCACGGAAGCCGGTTTCAAACGCCACGTCAGCACTCCTCCAACAAGCAGGCAGACCACGAGGAAGCCGATCTTCGCGGGCGTAAGTGCATCGTAACGCCGCGAAGAAGTCGCTCCCTCGGCGGAAGGGGAAGCCTCAGCCAGCGCAAGCTCCGGCTTCGGAGCGGAGCGATTCAGCAAATCCTCATCTTCCTCGAAGTGCCCACGAGTCAAAAAAGAAACGCAAGCGAAAGCCAGCGGCGCGAGCACCGCCGCGCCCACAACCACCCCGGAAATTTTGAAATACAAGCTGTTCGAACGAATCAGCAGCAAGCCAACCTGCGCGGCATCAAACGTGTAGTGCCATATGAGCGTGGCCAGGATCCCCCACCGCAGCATCACTAATCCGGTGGCCAGCCCCATGATGCCGATTTCGATCCCCCGGATGTAGGGAGGTTCTTGCGGGTAATTGGCGTGGAGAAAACTCCAGCAAAACGCCGGAAGAATCACGGCCAGCCAGCGTGAGCCCGTAATCCGTTCGACGAGGGGAATCGCAAACATCCGGAAGGTGAATTCCTCATTCGTTGACGCCAGAAGCCCGATGGCCACGCCTTCGATCCACGGGAATACCGTGCTGACCGAATTGGTGTAATTCAGTTCCTGCGGCGCCCACACGCCGTACCTGCTCCCAACCATGTAGAACGCCACGACGAATCCCAGCGCTAATGCCGTCAGGCTCAAACCCACAATCGCCGCGGAAAAAAACTCCTGCGAGCGCAATCCGCGCAACGTCAATACCTTGCTCAGTTGCAGCCGCCCCGGTTGCGTCGCGCGATAGATTGCTTCGCCCGCGGGATATACCAGCGAAACGGTCAGCGCCGAGGCCAGGCCAAACAAAATCGCCGTGGCGATCTGCTGGAAAACAAAGTTTCCGTAGGAGGAATTCGTATTGTACCCGGCGCGCTGGATGGGCCATTCATTGAGCTGCATCAGCGTCAGCACGGCCGCCACCACCAGGCCCAGCTTGATGGCTGTGCCCCAGGTCACCCGGCCTTGCCGCGTCAGGGTAATCCCCATCCACACCGCGGCGCCGAGCAGCAAGACGTAAGGCAAAAACGTAACCAGGGTCAGGAAATCGTTCCCGGCGCGCAGATGGGCGTAGCTGCGTTCCCAGGCTTCCGGCACCTTCAAAAATTCTTCGCTGCTTCCGGCGCGGTCTCCTTCGACGCCGACCCGCAGTCGGTACGGTGCGTCCTTGGCTCGAAACCCGTGTTTTTCCCAGGTGAAGGACCAATCGAGCCGGTTGGTCCGCTTTGTCGAGTTCGCTTCCTCGGGCAGGAAGTCCCACCCACTCAAATCCAGTCCGAGTTTCGTGGCGAGATAGTTCTGCGCCGCCGATTGCGCCGCGCCGCGATCGAGCGTGGCCCCGGCGCGGTTTTTCTCCACGATGTGGTTGTAGCCGACAATCTGCCCCGCCGGACTCACATTGACGCGGAACTCTTCCTCCTGCTGCGGCTGGAAGAAGCGCACTTCCCAGAACCAGATGTTCAGTTCGGAGGACATCAGCCGGTTGGCTTCTTGCAGCCCGACCTGGCGTTCCAGGTAAACCTTGGCGTTGTCGTCGACCTGGAAAACAATCGTCGATTGGTAGCCGCTGACGTTTTCTCCCAGCCCGGTGACGAATTTCTGTGCGCGCGCCTGCGCCTCTTCGCGCGACACCTGAAAATTCACTGAGGCCTCTGGGAAGGCGCGGAAAAAATACTTTTGCGCGAACACCGCGCCGAGAATTCCCGCGATAACCCAGAGCACCAGCGCGCGCTTGTCCGAAATCGTCAGACGGCGTCCCGCCACAAAATCCTCCTCGTCTGCCGCTTTGCGGCAGCATTTACAATTGCCCGCTCTGCTGTCGCACCCACAATGGAATGCAGAGAATCCTCACTCTATCGGTACGCGGGCCAGCGGCGCAAGTTTCCCCGCTGCCGGGTGGTGGTTCAGTATCCAATAACGCGACTGCCAGAACTTAGTGCACCCCAAACGAAGTCGATAAGTAGTTCTAAGTTGAATGCATGTCGACAACCTTACCAGGAACTTGCAAAAATTGGATCGCGTCACTACTCACCCGATCCAGAAAAGCCACCGCCAGCCAACCAACTCCAAAATGTTCGCAGCGGGAATGATATAAAGATGTCGTCGGCCGATTAGCGGCCGCACTTACAATTGGCCGATTGGCGGCCGCACTTACAATTGGCCGATTGGCGGCCGCACTAAAAAATGCCCCTGAGCCTCAACACGGAAGTGCGCATGATCAAAGGCGTGGGCCCGCAGCGGGCGGAGCTGCTCGCTCAGCGCGGGATCTACACGCTCGAAGACTTGCTCGGCTATTTGCCCTTTCGTTATGAAGACCGCATCCATTTTTCAAAAGTGAAAGAAATTCAGCCCAACGGCACATACACCATTCGCGCGCGGGTGATGAGCGGCCAGGCCATTCGCACCATCCGCGGCCGCGCTGCCATCTATCATCTGCTCGTGCAGGATGACACCGGGTCCCTCCCCTGCAAATTTTTTCACGGCGGCTATCTCGAAGGCCGCTTGAAGCCCGGTCAACTCCTCGTCCTTCACGGCAAAGCGGAAATCGACAAGCTACGCCCCGCGCGCCTGGAAATGATCAATCCCCAAATCGAAGTGCTGACCAGTGAGGAGATGGATTCCACCGAAGTCGGCCGAATCGTGCCCATCTATGAAGCCATCGGCACGTTTGGCTCGCGCCAGATTCGCCGGGCCATGTACGGAGCCGTCCAACTCATTGATCCAAGGATGCCGGATATCCTGCCCCACCAGTTGCGCACTCGGCTTGGCTATCCTGGGCGCAGCGAAGCACTGATTCACACGCACTTCCCTGCGCCCGGCGAATCCCTCGACGCGTTGAATGCGTATCGCTCTCCCGCGCAGCAGCAGCTCATCTTCGAGGAGTTTTTTCTCTATCAGCTCAGCCTCGCGCTCGATCGCCAGGCTACGCGCAAGGAAAATGCCATCGCTTTTCGTGTTCGCGAAGAGGCCGTCCGCGAAGCATTGAAACGTATTCTGCCGTTCAAGCCCACCGAGGCGCAGAAGCGTGTCCTCGCCGAAATCGCCGGCGATCTGGAGAAGCCTGCGCCGATGAATCGCCTGCTCCAGGGCGACGTCGGCAGCGGCAAAACCATCATCGCTCTCGAAGCCGCGGTCATCGCCATCGAAAACCGTACCCAAGCCGTGCTTATGGCCCCCACCGAAATTCTCGCGGTGCAGCATTTTCTCTCTGCGCGGCGCATCCTCTCCCGCGCGGGTTATAGCGTGGAACTGCTCATCAGCGGCATAAAGAGCGCCGAAAAAGCCGCCGCCCTTGAGCGCATCCGCTCCGGTGAAGCGCAGCTGGTCATTGGCACGCACGCGCTGATTGAGGACAATGTCGAATTCGCGCGGCTCGGCTTCGTCGCCATCGATGAACAGCATCGCTTCGGCGTCTTGCAGCGCAAGCGCCTGATGGATAAGGCCGCGGCCCAGGGCCACGCCCCGCACGTTCTTGTCCTGACCGCCACGCCCATCCCGCGCACACTTTCGCTCACACTCTACGGCGACCTGGACGTTTCCGTCCTCGATGAGTTGCCCCCCGGCCGCACGCCCATCGCCACGCGCATGACCTCGGAGCGGCATCTGCCCGGCGTCTGGGAATTTCTCCGCCGCGAAGTTACTGCCGGCCATCAGGGCTACATCGTCTATCCGGTGATCGAAGAATCGAAGCTTGAGCTGAAAGCAGCGATGGAGGAATACGAGCGCCTTTCGAAAGAAGCTTTTCCCAAGCTCAAGCTCGGCCTCTTGCACGGCCGCCTATCCAGCGAAGAAAAAGACGATGTCATGCAGCGCTTCCGCAAGAATGAAGCGCAAATCCTCGTGGCCACCACGGTCGTCGAAGTGGGCGTGGACGTCCCCAACGCCACGGTGATGGTCATCGAACATGCCGAGCGCTTCGGTCTCTCTCAACTTCACCAGCTCCGCGGCCGCATCGGCCGCGGCGCCCAGAAGTCGCATTGCATCCTCGTCGCACCCGCCCACATGACCGACGAAGCCCGCGCGCGTCTCGAGACCATGGTGCGCACGTCAAACGGTTTTGAAATCGCCGAAACTGATCTCTTGTTGCGCGGCCCGGGCGAATTTTTTGGCACCCGCCAGTCCGGCGATCTCGGCTTTCACATCGCCAACCCCCTCCGCGACAAAAAACTGCTCGAACTCGCCCGCCGCGAAGCCTTTGCCCTGGCCGACGATTCCACACAAAAAGATGCCTTGCAGGGCCTTCTGCGCGCCCTCCCCGGACAATGGCAGCGCCGCTATCATCTCGCCCACATCGGCTGAAATGCCCCCTGAGTCCTTGATTCTAAAGGTATCGAAGGAGCGCTCCCAAGCGGTTCTGGTTGGAGATCAGCTGACCACTGTCAATGTAAGTTCTTATTTGTAAGTAGCTTGCAGTTGAATTTAGCCTGCGCTTCAATGTGGTTTGCGCGCAAACCAGATTTGCCGGAGCCGCTAGACGGTTTCTTTAGCCGGGTCATCACCGCCAAAGT
>Ga0307478_10003454_pt1 | contig 11723 bp, 12 predicted proteins | sample atmos_gasesECM4C_2_FD_203713 | JGI IMG/M metagenome (GOLD analysis project Ga0307478, IMG submission 203713) | Hardwood forest soil microbial communities from Morgan-Monroe State Forest, Indiana, United States - atmos_gasesECM4C_05 | ecosystem: Environmental > Terrestrial > Soil > Temperate...
GGAAGCGGCATTTCTGAAATCGCTGAAGATTGTCGAAGCGGCCCCCGCCGGCAGCGAATTCCTCGTGCCTGGTCCGGTTGAACGGCTTGGCCGTTTCTATGCCGATCGCGGACAGCTCGAAAAGGCCGTGGAGTACTACGTGCGCCTGGTGAAGCTCAAGGAATCACAGCCTGCACCGGACATCGATCTGCCCTGGGAGTTGAAGACCCTGTCAGAGCTGTTGCGCAAATTGAATCGAGCCGACGAGGCCCAGGTCTACGACGCACAACGGCAGCAGATCGAACAACAGATTTCCAAGACCGCTTCAGTCACGAAGTAACGGCCGGGTGAGGCACGTCGGCCCGCCAGCGCCGTTAATACAAATCTCGGAGCCGGGGAAAGTGTGCACTTCAAATCCCGCGTCGCGCAGGCGGTGGTTCGTTTTCTGATTCTCTTCGATCGCCGCCAGCCGGCCTTTTCCTAACGACAGCACATTCACCGCCAAGGTGTCGCGTTCGGAAGAATCAATTTCGACGAATCGATACCCACGCGCCTGCAACAACTCAACCGTTTCCACCGCAAGCCAGGGCAGGTCGACCAGCATCGTCTTCTCGTCGAGCACGCTGAACAGAGACATCAAATGCAGGCACGCCGACGGGCCTGCCCCATACGGCAGCGGCGCCGCCAGCACCTCGACCCCATGAGGTTGCAGCAACTCACGCATCTGTGCGATGCCTTCGCGGTTCGTGCGATAGCCCTGCCCGATCAGCAGCGTGCGCTCCTCCAGCCAGACCATGTCTCCGGCCTCGGTCTTTCCCGGCGCTTTCACCTCGCCGAGCATCGGAATGCCGAGTCCTCCACAAAACTCCCGCTGCCACGCGGCCTCGGGCACCCGGTTCGCCTTTCCGGGATGCATCGCGATCACCCCGAAATCGGTCGCCAGCGAAGCATCATGCGTGTAGACCGCATCGAGCGTAAGGTCCGGCGAAGACGGCAGGTAGCTGACTTCCGCACCGGCCTCGTGCAGGATCTTGCACAGCGCGCGATGTTGCGCCGCTGCCACTTCAAATACCGGCGCCCGCGGAAAGCCCAGACTTGGAGCCTTTGCGAGCCGCGCCGCGTCATTCCAGCCCGCCGCTTCCGGCGCGCAGACCAGCACTCTCTCTAGCGTGCCCACCATGGAGTGGCCGTTGTACTTCTCCGTCCTGGTTAGGGTTGTCATATGAAACCGTCAGTCAGCCTTAGGAATCTATATGGGCATTATGGCAAAAGCAATCTGGGAAAACACGGTCCTGGCAGAAAGCGACCAGATCATTGAGGTCGAAGGCAACCAGTACTTCCCTCCGCAGGCGATCAAGGCGAACTACTTCAAGCCCAGTCCGCAACACACCACCTGCCCCTGGAAAGGCCTGGCCAACTACTACGACGTCGAAGTCAACGGCAAGCGCAACGCGAACGCGGCCTGGTACTACCCCGAGCCGAAACCCGCAGCCAAGAGGATCCAGGGATATGTGGCGTTCTGGAAAGGCGTGAAGGTGGAGAAGTAGTGTTATTGTGCAGTTTGCGGAGAGAAGCTTTTAACCGCGAAGGTCGCCAAGTGATCGCAAAGCCCGCTAAGCAGTAATCGAACTTTCTGTTTGGTTGATTGTGTATCTTTGCGCCCTCGGCGGCAGTTCTTCGCGCTCTTTGCGGTTAAAAGCCTTCCTCTGCGTCCTCCGCGGATCTTCTCTGCGACCTCTGCGGTTAGAGCCTTTGCGGTTCGCGCTCAGTAAAAAAAAATCGGGACAGCCCGGAGCCCCCGAGGCTGTCCTTCATATCCCTCCCGGTTAGAAGGGCAACTACTGCCCAGAAGGTAAGCTGCCGATGTTTCGGCAATATTGCCAGCCCATGAAAATTTCATGAAAAGTCAGGTCAGGCGCGGCGGTGCTGTTGGTCACAACTGCGGGTGATCACGGCCTCCGTCGTGCTCTCCCGGCCGCTGTTATAGTGAGGAGACCCTTCCCAGGAGGTTGCATGCCTCGCAAGCTCGAGCAGTCGCGCAAGCTGCAGAAACGCGCCGAAATGATGATCCCGGGCGGCGTCAACTCCCCGGTGCGTGCCTTTCGCGCGGTGGGCGGAGATCCGCCGTTCGTGGTGCGCGGCAAGGCCTCCCACATCTTCGACGCCGATGGCAACGAGTACATCGACTACATCGGCTCCTGGGGACCTCTGATACTCGGCCACGCCGCACCCGTGGTCATCGAAGCCCTCGGTGCGGCTCTGCGCAACGGCACCAGCTTCGGCGCATCTACCCCAGCGGAAGCAGATCTCGCCGAACTCGTGCTTTCGGCGTTTCCCCATATGCAGAAAGTTCGCTTCGTCAGCTCAGGGACGGAAGCGACCATGTCGGCGATCCGCCTCGCCCGCGCCTACACCCGGCGCAAGTACATCGTGAAGTTCGAAGGCTGCTATCACGGACACGCCGACGCCCTGCTGGTGAAAGCAGGTTCGGGCGTGGCCACGCTCGGCATCCCGGGCTCGGCAGGCGTTCCCGAGGAATTCACGCAGTTCACGCTCGCGCTGCCATACAACGACACGGACGCGCTCGAAGATGCATTCAAGAAATTCAAGCAGCAGATTGCCTGCCTGATCGTGGAGCCGGTGGTCGGCAATATGGGTTGCGTACCACCCGCGCGCGGCTACCTGGAAGCATTGCGGGCGGTCACGTCGAATGATGGCGCGCTGCTGATTTTCGATGAGGTCATGACTGGCTTCCGCCTCGCCTTCGGCGGCGCGCAGGAACTCTATACCATCAAGCCCGACCTGACCACGCTGGGAAAAATTATCGGCGGCGGCTTGCCGGTGGGCGCCTACGGTGGTCCGGCGGAAATCATGGACCTGGTCGCCCCCCTCGGCCCCATGTACCAGGCAGGCACTCTCTCCGGAAATCCGCTCGCCATGGCGGCCGGCTACGCCCAACTGCGCTACCTCAAAGAGCATAAGGAAATCTATGCCCGGCTCGACAAGCTCAGTGGCGACTTGGTCGCGGGCGTTGCCGCGGCCGCAAAATCCGCGGGCGTTGCCACCACAGCGAACCGGGTCGGCTCCATGTTTACCTGGTTCTTCACGCCCGGCCCGGTCACCGATTGGGATTCGGCCTCCAGGTCCGATACCGAAGCTTTCGCCCGATTCTTCCGCAATCTGCTGGATGCGGGCGTCTATTTACCGCCATCGCAGTACGAGGCCGCGTTCTTGAGTGCGGCTCACACCGAAGAGGATATTCAGAAGACGGTTGCGGCCGCGAAGCAGGCGTTTGCCATGGTGGCAGCCTAGGAATCGCGAATGTAAGTGGCCGCGGAACTGGATCCACGCGACCTCCGCAAACGATGAGAAGAGGATGTCGCTGCCTTAGCGGTTCCCCAGATCCATCTTGGACGGACTCTTCTCTCGTTACGCCCGTAACCTTTCCGATCAACCGCTATTTCAGCAACACTGAAGTCGCAAGGAGGCTGACATGTCAAAGAACCACTACTCTACCAAGCCAAAGCGCCGCAATCGCTCGGGTAAGCGCAAGGACACTCGGCGCATCGCCGCCAATATGGCCAAAATCAAGGAACTCGAACGCAGCCAGAGTCGATCAGCATAGGCCTGTCCCTGTTAGCCGTGCGCGCGCTTCCGCATCACCCAATTCTTTACTCAATTCAAGGCAAGTGCTGTCGCGTTACTACAGCTGAGCGGAGACTACAGTAACCGACGTCGTTACGTGGGTAATTCGATTGCAGCAGCCCCGAGCGCTACCATGAAGGCGACATCGGCTTCTTTTTAAGGGTGAATTATGCTCCGAGTTTCCGGCCGCAACCTCCGCCACTTTGGAGTTCCGATCGCAACACTCCTTTTTTTGGCGAGCGTGACGGTTTACGGGCAGTCGCTTGGGGATGTTGCGCGTGAGAGTCGTGAGAAAAAGGCCGAGGCCGCCGCAACCGCACCGCCGAAAGTGATCACGGACGGTGACCTGGCGAAAGATGCGCCCGGACCGGAGAAAGCCGGCGCGTCGAGCAGGCCGCAGACTGCGTCCTCGGGAAAAGCTGGAACAGGCAACGCAGCGGCCACAAGCCCGCTGGACCCGCGGGCCACGGAGCAATGGCGGAAACAGATTTTGGCGCAAAAGAGAACCGTGGCGACTCTTGAGAAACGGCTTGCCCGGTTCCAGGCGTCGCTTTCCGATGTGGACGCGAATGCGATTGCACGCGGCGAAATTTTCAGCCGGAGCCAAGCTTTGGAGCAAGAACGAATGGCCCAGGTGCAGGAGCAACTTGAAGAACAAAGAGCAAAGCTTCTGGAGATGCAGGAAGAAGCTCGGCGGGCTGGGATGCACACGCAGGTTTACGACCCGTAGCGGTTCCCGAAACTTAGCCAAACTTCCGTCAGCAGCAGGTCCGTTTCTATGCGAAGCCCGCTGAAGCGAGGAAGTTGAAGCTCCCTACGATATTCTGAGCATCAGTTGACGCTATCGCCCCGTGCCGGGGTCAATCACCGAAATCGTCTGATCGCGACCCGTCGCCCTATCGCCGCTCCGAGCGTTCGTTCTCCTCCAGCATCCGCCGCAAACGAATATTGGCGATCCGTCTCACCCGCAGTAATCGTTTCAGGAAAATGGAATACACAAACCAGGCCAGCGTGATCACGACCGCAACAATGAGGCCCAGGCCCCATAGGTTGGCAATCCCGTGCAGCAAGTCGAGCAGGTCAAGCGGTACTGATGCGAAGAAGTGCACGGTCATCGCGAACTCACAACTCGAGCCGCTGGGCGTCTCATGTTCCCAGGTGTGTCTTGATTGCCGATGCGATGTTCGTCGCGAGCACGGTCATCCTTTCCTCCGTCTCCGCCTCTACCATCACGCGCGCAAGCGCCTCGGTCCCTGAGTACCGCACCACCACTCTCCCGTTCCCGTCCAACTCCTTCTCGGCAGCCGCAATCGCCCGCTGTACATCGGGAACCTGGTGAAAGGGAACCTTCTCCCGCACCCGCACATTTTGAATGGTCTGCGGAAACACTTTCATGTCGCCGGCCAGCTCTGCCAGGCTCTTGCCATGGCGCGCCATGATCTCCATCAGTCGCAAAGCGGTCAGCAAACCGTCTCCCGTGGTTGCGTCACCGTCCCGAAACAAAATATGTCCGGACTGCTCGCCCCCGAGCGTCGCGCCGATCTTGAGCATGGCCTCGAGCACATATTTGTCTCCAACATTCGCCCGCAGCATCTGAATGCCCGACTTCTTCAGCGCCACTTCCAATCCCATATTCGACATGGTTGTGGCCACAACCGTATTCCCCGCAAGCAGGCCCCGCGCTTGCATGTCGCGGCCTGCAATCAGCAGCACCGCATCCCCATTCACCACGTTGCCATTCGAGTCGCTGAAGAGCGCGCGGTCCGCATCTCCATCAAACGTGATGCCCAGATCGAACTCGCCGCTTCGCTTCGCGACCATTCCGGCAATGATGGCCGGATGCAGCGCCCCGCATTGTTCGTTGATGTTCCTGCCGTCAGGCCCGGAGTGAATGAACTCCGCCTTCACGCCACAGGCGCGAAACAACCCCGGCGCTTCCGCGGTCGCCGCGCCATTCGCGCAATCCACCAGCACGCGCATCCGGCTCAAATCCACGCTCACATTCTTCGCAAGCCAATGAATGTAGGCTTCCCGCAGTCCGGCATCCCCGGGCAGCGTGGGTTTCGCATTTGCCGGCGGATGCTCCGCGGGAAGCCTCGATTGCAACAGCGCGAAGATCTCCTGCTCAATCGCCAGTTCGCGCGCGTCCGGCAGCTTGTACCCGTCGCCGGAAAAAATCTTGATCCCGTTGTCGGTCCAGGGATTGTGCGACGCGGAGATGACCACGCCCGCAGCCATTCCACGCGAGCGCGCCAGGTAGGCTACACCCGGCGTCGTGATGACCCCGGCGCTCTCCACTGGGATGCCCAGGGACGCAAGCCCGAGCGCCACACGGTCGGCGATCCACGCGCTCGATTCTCGCGGATCTTGCCCGATCACCACGCGCGCCTGCGGATTCACACGCTGCAGATCGTGTCCCAGCGCTCGCCCGATTGCGTACGTGCTCTCGTAGGTGAGCGGGAACTCTCCGGCTACGCCGCGTATGCCGTCGGTTCCAAACAGTTGTCTTGTCGGTTGGCTCATTCCGATGGTTTTGTTCCCAGAGGTTCGACCGAAACTTTTTCCATAATAACCGTAACGTGAATCGGGGACGGGCGCACGATCTGCACCAGAGGATCGGCGACAAAGACGTTGGTGGCGAAGGTCCCGCGTCCCATGGTGCCCGATGCATCCACTGGATCGGTCGTCGCTGTTTCCACCGCTTCGACGCGAGCCTTGGGCCCGCTGATCGTTACCGTCGATGGCTCGGCCAGCACCTGCGCGATTCGATATCCCGGCGCGAACGTCCCGATCACCCGCGGACGGACTTCCACCTGGCGTGTAAGTCCCACATCGAAGCTCAAGCGCACCTGGCCGGGGACGACTTGCGTCACCTCCAGCTCGCGGGCCATGCGTACCTGCTGCGCCGTTAAATCAAATGTTCGGTCGCCCGGCTTCACTCCCGAGAGGTCGAGTTCCACGTGCACTTCCTGCGCGCGCAACTCGTGAATCAATCGCTCCGGCCCGCGTACTCGCACCTGCGCCGCCGGGATATTTACGGAGCTGATTTCCAGGTTAGCCGGAACGCGATGGAACTCGATCGGCACGGTTACTCCCACTTCTGCAATCGGATCATGCGAAACCGCCCACCATAGCCCGATCGCCAAGGCGAGCGAAACCACCTTGTACCCGAAATGCGCGAATACATATCTCTGCAGCAACTCAATCATCTTGTTGTAGCGCCGGCGTCCCGCCGGCAATGTGGCGGAGGCACCTCCGCCCGCGCAAAGCCAGAAAACTAAATTTCAGTGTCACCACTACCAAACCAACGCATCTCCAGAAACTAGAACCAGGAAACTCGAAGCCTGAAACTTGAAACTTGAGACTAGGAACTACCGGTCTACTCCCGGCGTGTAACTCTGATCGGGATTACGATAGCCCGCCGGCCGTTCTGCCTCGGCAGCCTCCTCCTCCACGATCGGAGTTGGCAAAGTCGTGGGAGGCACGTACCGCCGCAGCAGCGTGCTCAGGCGCTCGCGCAGTTGCTCGACCGTGAGATCGCGCTCGAAATTTCCCGCCACCGCCAGGCTGATCGCGCCCGTTTCCTCCGACACTATCACCGCGATCGCGTCCGTCTCCTCGGTAATGCCGATTCCCGCCCGGTGCCGCGTCCCCATTTGCGTGGAAAGCACAGGATTCATCGAGAGCGGCAGAAAGCAGGCCGCTGCTGCAATCCGGTCTTTCTGCACGATCACCGCCCCATCGTGCAGCGGCGCGCTCGGGCGGAAAATTGTCGCCAGCAGATCGTAGGAAAGCCGCGCATCGAGCGGCACGCCACTCTCGATGTAAGTGCGCAACCCGATCTCCCGTTCAATGACGATCAGCGCCCCGGTCTGGTTCTGCGAAAAAAGGTTCGCCGCCAGCACAATATCGTCGTACGCATCCGACTCCGAGCTGCGCGCCCGGCTCAACGTCAACCGGCTTCCCAGATTGGCCAGGGCATGGCGCAGTTCCGATTGAAACACCACAATCAACGCGAAAACAACATAAGGAAGAAGTGTGCTGATCAGCCAGCTGAGGGTAGTCAGTTCACCGATGCGCGCAAGATAGAAGCCAAGCGCCACCGCGGCCACACCGACCAGCATCGGCGCAGCCCGCGTTCCCCGCACCAGCATCAGAAACTGGTAAATGACGAACGCCACCAGCAAAATATCGATGACGTTTGTCATCGATACGTGTGGCCACCGCGCGAGAAAGTTCGTCACAGCTCATTCCCTTCCGATAACGTGACGAAGAGTGACTGACTTAGAATTTCATTTTAATCCAGCGGGCAGCGCACTTACTCTGATGTTTTCTTCACCGTCGCGCCAATTTCGCCCCGAGCCACCCGCGCCCGGATATCTTCGCCGACCTTGACCTGCGCCGCATCCTTCACCAGCTTGCCCGATACATCGAAAACCAGAGCATATCCGCGATCGAGAATCGCCACCGGCGACAATGCCTCGATCTGACTCGCGAGCCGTTCCAGCCGTGCGCGGCGTTGCAGTAGCAGATTCCGCGCCGCCGCGCCCATAGCGCCCACCTTCGCATTCAGCTCTCTGGCAATGCCGGCCAGCACCAGCCGCAGATCATAATGCCGCACCGCTGCCGCCAGCGTCTCAAAGCGTCGCCGTTGTGCCTCGAAACGGTCCCGCTGTGCGTGCGTCAACCGGTTCATCAGGTCATCGACTCGCTGCTGCCGCCGCTGGATTAAATTCATCATGCGCCCGAACGCGCCATGCTGGGCCAGTTCCGTCAACCGCTGCCGCCCCATCATCAGCCGGTAGCGCATGCCCTTCTCCAGTTCCCGTTCCAGCCGCGCCACCTGCGACTCCACTTCCTGACGCGACCGGATCACCATCTCCGCCGCTGCCGAGGGTGTCGCCGCTCGCAAATCCGCCGCAAAATCCGCAATCGTGAAGTCGGTCTCATGCCCGACCGCCGAAATCACTGGCAACTCCGACCCTGCAATCACACGCGCCAGCCCCTCATCGTTGAACGCCGCCAGATCCTCCGCCGACCCGCCCCCGCGCGCCACCACGATCACTTCCACATTCCGCGACCGGTTGAAATACCTTACCCCCGCAGCCACCTCGCGCGCCGCCGACTCCCCCTGCACCTGCGCCGGATAGATCAGCACATTCACCGTGTGATGCCGTCGCTGCAGGATCTGCAGAATATCGCGCAGCGCCGCCGCCTGCGGCGAAGTCACAATCCCGATTCGCCCTGGCAGCGCCGGAACCGTTTTTTTGCGGCTCGCCGCAAAGAGTCCTTCTGCCTCCAGTTTCGCCTTCAGCTGCTCGAACGCAATCTGCAGCGCGCCCGCGCCTTTCGGCTCGACGTACTCGGCGATAATCTGCAACTGCCCCCGGTCTTCATAAATCGTGACCCGTCCGCGGACCACCACCTGCATCCCGTCCCCGGGCTTGAAGCGCAGCAGCCGTGCCGAGGAGCGAAACATTACCAGGCTGATCTGCGAATTCTCATCCTTCAACGTGAAATAGAGATGTCCGGAATTCTGCGCCCGCAGGTTGGAAATTTCGCCTTGCACCCAGGTATCCGAGTACTCTCTCTCGACCTGCGTGCGCACCGATGCGACCAGGTCGCGCACCGTCCATACCCGCCGCTCCGGCGGACGAAAACTGAACCCGAGTTGATCGATCGCACCCATGCGTCCCGAGTGTATCGCAGCACCTAGCGGCGAAAGCGCGAAACGAAATACAGGACAAGCGAAAGCACGACGCTGAGCAGAATGGAAGTCGCCAAGGGAAAGTAGAACGTCGTGTTCTTGCCGCGGTAGACGATATCCCCAGGCAGCCTCCCCAGCGGCAACCCCGTCTTTCCCAGCAGCGTCACCACCACCCCCGCCACAATCAGCAGCCCGCCGATCACCATCAGCAATTTGCCCGCATCGTTCATTTCCCCCAGTTTAGCTCCCCGGCCCGCGCCCCGTAGCCAGCCTTACCACAGCCTTTCCCTCAATGCTAGAATCCGGCCCCATGAAATCCCGATGGCTTGCCTGCACGGCTCTGCTGATGACGTTCCTGTGGGCGCAAAGCACGCCCGAAGTCGAAATCACCAGCGAAGCTCATCATCACCTCGCCTTTGAAAACGAATTCGTTCGCGTCTTCCAGGTTGAAGTCCCGCCGCGCGACTCTACGCTGATGCATTGGCACCGTCACGACTACGTCTTTGTCACGTTGGGCGCCTCCGGCGTCTCCAACGAAGTCAAAGGCAAGCCACCGGCTGAATTGAAACTGCAAGACGGCGAAACCCGCTTCTCCGCCGGTGGGTTTGCTCACATCGCTCGGAATCTCGCCCCAACTCCGTTCCGCAACGTGACTGTTGAACTTCTCCAGGACCACAAGGCCCGCACCGCACCGCCCGCCAAATGGGACGAGGATCGCGGCCTCCACGTCCTCAACGCCGGCACGCAGGAGATTCTCTTTGTCAAAGACAACGCCCGCGTCTCCGAATTCGAGTTGCAGCCCGGTGGCGTCGTCCCCAGCCATCATCACAACGGCCCTCACCTCGTGATCGCCGTGACCGATCTCGACATCCGCAGCGACGTCGACGGCCAGCCTCCCATGCCCGGCCACCTCAAATCCGGCGACGTCAAATGGCTTCCCGGAGGCTACACCCACACCCTCACCAATACCGGCAAGCAAGCAGCGAAGTTCGTGACAATGGAGTTCCCGTGAACTATGTGGCGCGGGCCGCCTTCGCACGCGGTTCCTTGCAAACGCCTTGGTCCGCTCGCGGTCAGGCGTGCTTCGGGCTGCCCAGTCAAGCGAAGCTCGACTTCTAACCTCGACGAAAAGGGCCGAACCTGTCGTGATCACCTTCGGAAGACAGGACGTCGTTACGTCCGCCAGCCGTTGCGCCGATCCGATAAGAGCCGCCGTACCTCATTCGGAACTCGTGATTTTTGATAGGTGCTCGCATGCCCCGATCTACGAAAGAGTCGCAGAATTCAACGAGAAAACCCTGCACTTCCTAAAACAGCACACGAATTAACCAATCCCGCATGACGAATGTGTAGGGCAGAAAGTGTGGCAAGGAAAAAGGAAAGAAGTGTGGCAAGCGAAACGTCTGGCGCGCCCGCCACCACCCGCCGCTCAACCCCGTGACCACGATAAGGCGCCCAATCCGAGGAATGTTTGTCTCTGCGCTCTCTGCGGCCGTTCTCTGCGCCCTCTGCGTTTCAAGGTTTCTTGCATTTGGTTCACGGTCCCCGAGAACCGCAGAATTCCAAAAGCCCCGAAAATCCTAGATCTTTCCAGCACCAAGGCCCAACGATTGGCAGTTGCCGACGACTCTGCCTCCCGAACCAAATCCGTCAACTCCCCCTTGCGGAGATCCCACCCCCGTGATATAAACAATTCACCGAGAGCATCTGTGTGGCTAGCCGGACAGTTTTTGCAACTCTCGTAGCACGTCCGGCATCGAACTGAGTAGGGCAATAATTTTCAAGCAATTAAGCCCCGGCCACGGGGTTTGCATTCGGGGACAAGGTTCCTCGAAGGGTTTAAGCGTCACTCGCAAAAACCTCCAAGCGATCTTTTCTCAAGTTTGAATGCTTCCGTGTCGGCTCGCGCCGAATTTCGGCCGGACTCCGCAGCGGAAGTAGTCCTTTGTTCTGCGCAAAAAGCTAGAGCCCCAAGGCCTGGAGCCGGCAGTTGAGTCCCTTCCACTGTGAAAAAGTTGTGGAAGTCATGTGATTCCTGCGGGTTGACAGTTGCGCGACGAAGGCTGTAGTTTCAAAAGGTTTCGAGGACAGTCAGATCCGCCGCTGTGCGAATCTGATCTGGACTGAAAGCGCGCCGCTCAGGCGGAAGGCGATTTCGGTCTTTGACAAATAGGTTGAACGTGCCAGTTAAATGAGTCCGTCGCAGGACCGCTGGTTGAAGTCGTTGGCTTTGCCAGCGACTACACTTAGCGCTGCCCTAAGCAGTGCGAAGGGACCAACGATCAGCGACGGTATGGAAAGGTTCGGGCTCAAGTCCGAGCGTACTCACAAAAATTGTTCAGCTTCAGCTTGTAGCTGTTAGCCATTGGCTATCAGCCACAAGCCATCAGCT
>Ga0307478_10003455_pt1 | contig 11722 bp, 9 predicted proteins | sample atmos_gasesECM4C_2_FD_203713 | JGI IMG/M metagenome (GOLD analysis project Ga0307478, IMG submission 203713) | Hardwood forest soil microbial communities from Morgan-Monroe State Forest, Indiana, United States - atmos_gasesECM4C_05 | ecosystem: Environmental > Terrestrial > Soil > Temperate...
TGCTGGCCAAAGGACAGCCCGGCGAACGCGCAGATCATCAAAGACGCGAAAATGAAGGGAATTTTTAGATTTTTCATGGTGCTTCCATTTTCGGCGCAGCCCATCTTGCGCGGCAAGTGTCCCGTGCGCATCTGTCTCTTGGGAGTATCCTGACCGCTGGGACAGGTACCCGGCGCGGCCTTTCTGATGATCCTGACGGCGGAGGCCGAGGGCGAAGTTCGAAATTAGAAAAGCGAAATTGGAGAAATGAGCCTGGTGGATGGAGTCCTTCCCGGGGCCACTCAGTCCGAGGAAGCGTGTCGCAGCCGCTCCCGGAAGTACTCCTTCCAACTCCCCGGCAAGGCCGCCACTTGCAACGCGCGCCGCACCGAACTTATCTCGGCCTCTCCATACCGCTTTGCGACGTATAAACGCGTGATTTCCGAGACCGTGACAGCGTTGGCGTCCCGCGCAAGCACCTTGATCTGATTGCCGGCGCCCACTTCTCCTTCGCGCGTGACGGCGAAGTAGAAACCTGTGCGCCCGCTTGCGAGGAATCGCTTCACCATGTCGTCGGATTGGAATCTCAGGCCAAGTTTGTAGCAAGGCAGCCGCGGCTGTGTCACGACCACCTCCGCCGAGCCAACGGAGAATTGGTCTCCAAGATGGACGGACTCCTCCAACAAGTTCTCCGAAGTGCCGTGCACTGTGAAGTTTTCTCCAAAGCTGCCCATCGGCAACTTCTGCCCGGGCAGTTCTGTCGTCCAGTAATCGTAGTGTGCCAGCGGGTAGCAGTAAACGGCCTTGTGCCGTCCTCCGTGCACGCTCAGGTCCGCTTGGCGGTCGCCATCCAAGTTCAGCGTGCGCAAGGCGATGCGGCCTTCAACCGGGTCCTTGTAAATAGCCGTCGTTACGCTTCTGCCATGCCACGTCACCTCGCGCGGCAGTCCGACGTTCACTGATACCAGCTGCATCTCGCGGTCGTCCTTTCTGGCAGACTCATATCTGCTAAGCGTATCCATAACGGCCTAGGCATTCGTCGTCACGGCGTATCTGTTGTTCCTTACCGAAGCCCCGGGAACCTTCCTCAGTCTCTATGTCCCGCGTGAAGAGTATCAAACGTTCCTCTCTAGCGCGGATGTCGCCGAGCTGCTGAGAAGCGACGCTCCGGTCGCCGGTCTTGGCCAGCCCAGTATTGGATGCGATTTCGGTGACTACGGCGCCAGCAATGATGGGAAAGCATGAAGCTACCTGGAGACTTCCCACTAACAATCGGCTGTTGAGGATCAGACACTCCGGCCCTAGGGTATCGCGTTCCCTTGTGAATTTTGGGAATTGGACCGGAGTGTCTGCAGCCACACTACGAGAGGGGCTCTACGGTGGGACGAAATTCGCAGTTTGCTCGGGATGCCAACCAGGATTGACCGGAAAGAGAACAAGGACTGAACGCTCGATCAGGAACGGCGGGATGGTAAAGGTGTAACCGTTGCGGCGAATTTGCGTGCCACGTCCTACAGAATGTGGGGAAGATTCGTGCCGGTCTTTGGCTCAGTACGTCAGTGCCCAGCCAACGACGGTCATGCTCAAGAGCAGCAGGATCAACCCGGTGCTCACCACGCTCAGTATTCTTCCGTGGCCAAGGAGGTAGTCGCGCGATTCCGGATCGATGCACAACATAATCGCAACGGTCAGCACTACACCCCACGCCAGCAATGCCGGGACACCCGGGTATCTGCCAATCATGGCGAAGAACTGCGATGGCGGCTGTCCTGCGGGAATCCACCACGGAATCATCGGCGCCACTCCTGCAGCCAGCGAAAACGTCAGCAATTTCCGCGTAAACCAGCCTTTTACTTTCGGCCGTGCTTCTTTCCACACGAAGTAATCCCAGGCGAGCAGGGCGATAGCGAGGGGCACCCAGCCATACAGCGCCACCTTCAAGTCAAACCAGTACCACGCGCGAAACAACATTCTCGAGTGATTCCCCAGCGCCAGCCGCGGCAACAAAAATAGCCCCAGCAGCGTGTTGCACAGCACCGCCACCAGCACGGTCACCAGACTCATGAATTGAAACCAATAGCGCGTCGGCACTCTTTTGCAGCGAGTGCACACGGACTGTTTGGGCAAGAAATTCAGTCCACAGCGGTCGCAATACACGGTTGCTCTCCCCTGGAAGGGAATCTAGCTACACTTCGCTGTCAGGTTACTGCGTTTCCTGCTCCAAAAACTACTGGTCCAACGGTCAGTTTTGGTGCCGGTTGTTTTCGCTGCACAAAAGTTTTTGCGGCTGCATTCAGACGAAGGCCGGGAACAGCCATGTGGAATGGGGCGTGGCCGAACAGGGGGGAAGCTTGGGGAAAAGCGGCCGCACCCCAAGGCTAGTACTAGACCCGGCTGGTGACAAACAGGGTGCAAAAACGGGAAGCGCGTGGGGCGGTTCCTTGACTTGGCCGAGTGCCGACTGAATAATGGTAAAGCAAGATGGTACGCGCCGGAGGCGCTGAAGAGATGTTCCTTGACGTTAAGGAATTGGCGGTCCGAAAACTGCGCATCCGGAAGACCTATGCCCCGGGCAGTATTGACTACCATTCGTCGGAGATCAAGCAGCTCGAGCCGCTGGAAGTGAACGCGACGGCGGAGCTGCTGGATCGGCAGATTCGCATCGAGGGAAATCTCGAAACGAAGATCGAGCTGGTGTGTGCGCGGTGCCTGGAGCCGGTTGTGGAAGAGGTGAACCGGTCGTTTGACCTGTTTTATGCGCCGCTGCCCAAGGACACCAAGCCTAAAGAAGACCGCCTAAAGGACGACGATACGGAGATCGGGTTTTACCAAGGAGAGGGACTCTTCCTGGCGGATGTAGTGAAGGAGCAGGTGATTCTGGCTTTGCCGCTGAAGGTGATTTGCCAGAGCGGCTGCCGGGGGTTGTGCCCAAGCTGCGGCGCCAACCTGAACCACGAAGAGTGCCGCTGTGAGACCCACGCGACGGACCCGCGAATGGCCCCACTCGCGCGACTGAAGCAGGACTGGCTCAAAAAACAATAGTGTCCCCGGGCTGCGAAGCCCGATATAATCCGCCACAACTGGGCGGGAACGAGGAGTATTGCTATGCCTAACCCAAAACGACGGCATTCGAAGAGACGGACGAGCACCAGGCGGGCACACGACTTTTTGTCGAAGCCGGCGCTGGGAAAATGTCCGCACTGCCACGAAATGAAGCAGCCGCACCAGGCGTGCCCGCATTGCGGCTACTATAAGGGCAAAGCCGTGAAGGAATCGGCTTAAGAGTTTCGTTTCATCGCCAGCGGGAAAATCCCATGATTACCATCGCCGTTGACGCTATGGGCGGAGACCATGCGCCCCGCCCCGAGGTCGAAGGCAGTGTGCTGGCCGCGCGGGAGTTGGGCGTGCGTGTTTTGCTGGTGGGCCAGCCCAACGTGGTGCGCCCGGAGCTGGCTAAGCAGGCTTCGCCAAACCTGCCGATCGAAATCGTGGCGGCAAGCGAGGTGATCACCATGAATGATCATCCGGCGCAGGCCTTTCGTAGGAAGAAAGACAGCTCCGTACACGTGGCGGCGCGTTTGGTGCGCGAGGCCAAGGCCGATGGGGTGGTCAGCGCGGGGAACACCGGGGCGGTGATGACCGTGTCGCGATTTCTTCTGGGCACGCTGGAATCGGTGGATCGTGTGGCGCTGGCGGCGCCCTTTCCGAACGCCAAGGGCGGCGTTTCGGTCCTGCTGGATGTGGGCGCAAACGTCGATTCGAAACCCGAGCATTTGGTGCAGTTTGCGGTAATGGGCGAAGTTTATTACCGCGCGACGTTTGGCAACAAGCGGCCGCGTGTGGGATTGCTCTCCGTCGGGGAAGAAGAGATCAAGGGCAACGAGCTGACGCGCGAAGTTTACGCGCGGCTGAAAAAGAGCCCGGTACACTTCGTGGGCAACGTCGAAGGAGGAGATCTTTTTTCGGGCAGCGTGGATGTGATTGTTTGCGACGGTTTCGTGGGCAACATCGCGCTGAAAATTTGTGAAGGGCTGGCGTTTCAGATTTTTGGGTTGATGCGTAGGTCGATCAACAGTTCATTCGTTTCGCAGGTGGGGGGAATGCTTTCGAAAGGTGCCTTCAAGACACTGCGAAAGACGATTGACTATACGGAATACGGCGGCGCCCCGCTACTGGGAGTGCGGGGCGTTTGCGTGATTGGGCACGGGCGTTCGAATGCCAACGCCGTGAAGAATGCGATACGCGTGGCGGCCGGGCTGGCTCGCGCGCGCATGAACGAAAAAATCGAACAGGAGCTCTCGGCCACCGCCATCCCCGCGTGAAGGTGATAGAGAGGAAGTCATCATGGGAAAAGTCGCATTGGTGTTTCCGGGACAAGCTTCGCAATACCCGGGTATGGGGAAAGAGCTGGCGGGAAAATATCCGGCGGCGCAGGCGGTATTCGACGAGGCCGACAAGGCGCTGGGATTTTCGATCTCCAGGATGTGCTTCGAAGGCGCGGAAGAAGAGCTGAAACTCACGGCGAATACACAGCCGGCGATTTTGACCTGCTCCGTTGCGGTGCATCGCGTGCTGGCCGAAAAAGGGCTGATGCCCGATTTTGTGGCCGGGCACAGCCTGGGTGAGTATTCGGCGCTGGTCGCGGCGGGTGCGCTGAAGTTTGCGGATGCGGTGCAGCTGGTGCGCAAGCGCGGCACGTACATGCAGGAAGCGGTTCCTGCGGGCGCGGGGGCGATGGCCGCGGTCATGGGATTGTCTCACGCGGTTGTCGCGGATGTTTGCAAGCGCGCGGCGGAAGGTGAAGTTTGCTCCGCGGCAAATCTGAATTCGCCGGACCAAACAGTGATTTCCGGGCACGCCGGCGCGGTAAAGCGGGCGGTGGAATTGGCTTCGCAGGCGGGAGCGAAGCGCGCGGTGATTTTGGCGGTGTCCGCGCCGTTTCATTCGGCCTTGATGATGCCGGCGCAGCAAAAGCTCGAAGCGGATTTGCGGAATACGCAATTTTCAAAATTGCAGGTGCCGCTGGTGACCAACGTCGATGCGGACACGATTGAAAACGGCGACGAAGCGCGCGAGGCGCTCATCCGCCAGGTGACCATGCCGGTGCGCTGGGAAGAGTCGGTGCGGTTGCTGACCGACGAGGGCGTGAACACGTTCGTCGAGGCCGGGCCAGGCCGCGTGCTGACAGGCTTGCTGAGGCAAATTGAGCGGTCTGTGGCGGCGCTGAACGTGGAAGATGAGAAGAGTTTGGCGACCACGATGGAGAGAATCGCCGTGGCCAAGTCCGACGCGGCATAAGTGGCACAGACTTTAGTCTGTGCTCTTAGATTTTCTATCGCGGAAGAAACCGCACAGGCGGAAGCCTGTGCCACCCGAGAGAGTTCATGTTCAGCCTGAAGGACAAAGTGGCGGTGGTGACGGGAGCGTCGCAAGGGATTGGGCGGGACACGTCGCTGGCGCTGGCGGAAGCGGGAGCGAAGGTTGCCGTCGCTGCGCGCAATGAAGAGAAGCTCGCAGCCCTGGTGAAGGATGTTGTGGCGGCGGGTGGCGACGCGTTCGCCGTGAAGATGGACGTGGCCGACGCGGAGCAGGTCAAGGCAGGATTCAAGCAGGTTCTGGAGAAGTGGGCGCGGCTGGACATTCTGGTGAACAACGCGGCGATTACACGTGACGGTCTGGCGATGCGGATGAAGGCCGGCGATTGGGACGCGGTGATTCGAACGAATCTGACCGGCGCGCATCTATGCACTCAGCAGGCGTTGCCAACGATGATGCGCGCGCGCACTGGGCGGATCATCAATATTTCTTCCGTGGTCGCGCAGATGGGAAATGCCGGGCAGGCGAATTATGTGGCCGCAAAGGCGGGATTGATCGGTCTGACAAAAGCGATTGCGATCGAGATTGCTTCGCGGAATATCACCGTGAATGCCGTCGCGCCGGGCTTCATCGAAACGCCGATGACAGATGTTCTCGATGACAAGGTAAAAGAGGAGTTGAAGACGCGCATTCCACTGGGACGCATGGGCTCCGCGCGAGATGTGGCCTCCGCGGTTGTCTTTTTGGCCAGCGACGAGGCTTGCTACATCACCGGCCACGTACTCCATGTAAATGGCGGCATGTATCTGGCTTGATCGCAAGTTAGTATGGAGTGCCCGAAAAGTTGACCTTGGAGGGCGGGGTAAATAGAATGGGCAGGTTATCCGCAAGGGCAATTTGGGGGCGGTAGAGCAATAACCGGAGCGGTCGGTCCTGAATCAGACAAAACGGGCCGAAAAATGAATTTGGCGCGGCTGTACTCCGCGCGCGTAGAGCGGGCAAGCAAGCCTCGGGCCAGCAGACAGAATTCGAAAGAGAAGGCGAATAAAGATCGCGGAGGAACAGGCATGGCCAGCGTAGAAGAACGCGTGAAACAGATTATCGTCGAGCAGCTTGGCGTGGATGAGGCGGAAGTGACGCCCACGGCGTCCTTCGTTGACGACTTGGGCGCGGATTCGCTCGACCAGGTGGAATTGGTAATGGCGTTTGAGGAAGCATTCGGCATCGAAGTTCCGGACGAGGATGCCGAAAAGATGACCACAGTGAAAGACGCGGTCGAATACATCGACAAGCACGCCAAGGGAAAGTAAGCCACGGAAATATCACCTCAACAGGGAGCATGGAAGAGTTGACTCGCCGGGTGGTTGTCACGGGTGTTGGACTGGTCTGCGCGCTGGGCATCGGCACGGAGGAAAGCTGGAAAAACCTCGTGGCCGGGCAAAGCGGCATCGCGCTCGTCACGCAATTTGATACCAATGGATTCGATTGCAAGATCGCTGGGGAGATCAAGAATTTCGACCCGTTCCAGTGGATCGAGAAAAAAGAACTGAAAAAAATGGGGCGGTTCATCCAGGTAGCGCTGGCCGGCGCGGATTTTGCAGTGAAGATGTCCGGCTGGAAGCCGGAAGACTCGGACCTGGACGAAGTTGGGGTGTACGTTTCATCGGGCATCGGCGGGTTCGACATCATCGAACGCGAACACATCAAACTGATGCAGGGCGGGCCGGGCAGAATCTCTCCTTTCTTTATACCCAGCGCGATCGTGAATCTCGCTTCGGGACATATTTCCATTCGTTATAGCGCGCGCGGGCCGAATTCCGCGACGGCCACGGCTTGTTCCGCTTCGGCGCATGCGATCGGCGATTCGTTCAAGATCATCGAGCGCGGCGCGGCGGAAATGATGATCTGCGGCGGCACGGAAGCGACGATCACGCCGATGGGCGTGGGCGGATTTGCGGCGATGAAGGCACTTTCCACGCGCAACGACGATCCGGCGCGCGCGAGCCGTCCGTGGGATGCCGGGCGCGATGGATTTGTGGTTGGCGAAGGCGCAGGCATTCTGATCCTGGAATCGCTTGAGCACGCGCAGAAGCGCAACGCGCCGATTCTCGCCGAAATTGTCGGCTACGGAATGTCCGGCGACGCGTATCACATCACCCAACCGGCGGAGAATGGCGATGGCGCGTACCGCGTCATGAAGGCCGCGATCAAAGACGCGAAGCTCTCGCCGGATGACATTGGCTACGTGAACGCCCACGGCACTTCGACGCCCATCGGCGACGTGATCGAAACACGGGCATTGCAGAGGGTTTTCGGCGAACGCGCAAAGAAGGTGCCGATCAGCTCGACAAAATCCATGACCGGGCATTTGCTGGGCGGCGCGGGCGGACTGGAGGCGGGCATCAGCGTGCTGGCGCTGCGCGACCAGATTCTGCCTCCGACAATCAATTTAGAGACTCCCGATCCCGAGTGCGATCTGGATTACGTTCCGAATCATGCGCGCCAAGCTTCGGTGGAATACGCGCTCTCGAATTCGTTTGGATTTGGCGGCACGAACGCCGCGCTGATTTTCAAGCGGTGGTCGGGGAAGTAAATAATTTCATCTGAACCGCGCGCTCCCGCGGTTTTTCTTGTGCCCCCGGAATGCCGAAGGCTCGAAAGGATCTTTTCCGTGAAAATTATCGTGTGCATCAAGCAGGTTCCGGCAAAAGACGCCCCGCTGGCGATTGCCGGAAACTGGATCAAGGAATCGGATATCGGCTTCGAAATGAACGAGCCGGACAGTTACGCCCTGGAAGAAGCGCTGCGGTTGAAAGAAAAACACGGCGGAGAAGTGATCGCGCTTTCGATGGGGCCGGAGCGCGTGAAGCAGACCATCAAGGAAGCGCTGGCGAAGGGCGCGGACCGCGGGATCTATATCGCAGATGACCATTTCGCGCAACTCGATCCGCTGGGATCGGCGAAAGCGCTGGCGGCGGCCGTTCAAAAAGAAAAAGCGGATTTGGCTCTGACGGGCTTGCAGAGCGACGACCACGGTTTCGGCCAGACTGGCGTTCTCTTGGCCGGGCTGCTGGATTTGCCGCACGCCACCATCATCATGGCCATCGAGGTCACGGACGGAAGGATGAAGTTGAAGAGAGAGCTGGAAGCCGGATGGTTTCAGCACATCGAATGCCCGCTTCCTGCGGTGCTGTCGATTCAGTCCGGCATCAACAAAGTACGCTATGCGACGCTGAAGGGCATCATGGCCGCGAAGAAAAAGGAGATTGCTGTATTGACACGCGAATCGCTCGGCGTGAGCGGCGAAGCCACTCAGAAGATCGAAAAGATTTACGTTCCGACGAAAACAAAGAAGACCGAGTTTTTGGCCGGTACACCGAAAGAAGTGGCCACGAAGCTCGTCGAAAAACTGAAGTTTGAAGCGCGTGTGATTTGACCATGAAGATTCTCGTTATCACCGAGCTGCGGCAAGGCAAATGGAACAACGCAAGTTTCGAGACACTGGCGGCGGCGCAGCAGATTGCCAAGGATACATCGAGCAGTGTCAGCGCGCTGGTGATCGGCAAAGGCCTGGCGGCATTCGCGGACGATTTGGCTACGAAGAATGTCGCGGAAGTGCTGCGCGTCGAGCACGATCAGCTCGAAGCGTATACGCCGGATGGCTACTGCGTTGCCTTGAAGCAGGTGATCGAGTCGGCCAAGCCGGAATTGGTTTTGTTTCCGCACACGTATCAGGTGCGCGATTTTGCGCCGGAGCTGGCGGCGATGCTCGGCAAGGGCATGATCGGCGACTGCATCGGCTATCGCCATGAAAGCGGCAAGCTTGTTTTCGTGCGGCAAATGTTCCAGGGCAAAACCGCGGCGGACGTCACGTTCACGGGGGCGGCACCGTGGTTCGCATCGTTTCAGACGGGCGCGTTTCGCGCCGATTTGCTCGCGGCGCATCCTTCGGGGAAAGCGCCGGTCAGCGCCGTGGCTGTCGAATTGAAAGCGGAACAAATTCGCACGAAGCCATTGGAGCTGTTCAAGGAAGCAAAGTCCGCCGTGGACCTGACGCAGGCACCGCTGATCGTGGCCATCGGCCGCGGCATCAAGGCGCCGGAAAATATTCCGCAAGCGGAAGCGCTGGCGAAAGCACTGGGCGGCGAAATTGCCGCGTCGCGTCCGATTTGCGACGAGGGCTGGCTGCCGATGGAACGGCAAATCGGAAGCTCCGGCCAAACCGTCGCGCCGAAGCTCTATCTCGCGCTGGGGATCAGCGGCGCGATTCAGCACGTCGTTGGAATGAAGGGCGCGCGCACCATTGTGGCTATCAACAAGGACTCGAACGCGCCCATTTTCGAAATTGCGGATTACGGCGTCGTCGGCGACATTTTCGAAATTATGCCCGCCCTCACCGAAGCGCTGGAAAAAGCGAAAACCTCATAACCTCCTTCCGTTCCGATCCCGGTCACTTTGTTACAATGAAAGCAAATCTATGACCGTTCAGAGGGAACAACTTGAGGCGGATGTGTTGATTGTCGGCGCGGGGCCGGCGGGGCTGGCGTGCGCGCTGCATCTGGCGAACCTCATCAAGAAGCACAATGAACCCGGGAGCTCGAGCAAGAGCGGGCCGCAACTTTCGGCCGAGAATATTTACGTACTCGAAAAGGGGCGCGAGGTTGGCGCTCACCAGCTTTCAGGCGCGATCGTGAATCCGAAGGCGCTGGCGGAGCTAGTGCCGGATTTCGAGAAGAGCGCTCCTCTGGATACACCGGTGACGGATGACGCGGCGCTGCTGTTCACGCAAGGATCGTCGTTTCGCTTTCCTATCACGCCGCCGCCGTTCAAGAACAAAGGGAATTACGTCATTTCGCTGAGTAAGCTGGTGAAGTGGCTCGGCGCGCTCGTGGAAGCCGCGGGCGTCAACTTGTTCAAGGAATTTGGCGGGGCTGAACTTATCTTTTCCCATGGTGCCCGCCAAGGCGACGGCATCGCTGGAGTGATCACGGAGGACAAGGGCCTCGACAAGAACGGCAAGCCAAAAGACAACTACACCCCCGGCTATGAATTACGCGCGAAAGTGACGGTGCTGGCCGAGGGCACGCGCGGGTCGCTGACGAAACAGCTGGTTGCCAAGAAAAAGCTCGACAACGTTAATCCGCAAAGCTACGGAATCGGCATCAAGGAATTATGGGACGTGCAACCGGGACGCATTCAGACCGGCTACGTGGCGCACACCCTCGGCTGGCCGGTCTCGACGAACATGTACGGCGGGGGGTGGATTTACGGGCTGGCGAACAACCGCGTTTCGATTGGCCTGGTACTGGCGCTCGAATACGCGAATCCGCAATTCGATCCTCACGAAGCGTTTCAGAAATGGAAGACACATCCCTTTCTGAAGAAATTGCTGGACGGCGGGAAACTCGTCCGCTACGGCGCGAAATCGCTACCCTACGGCGGGTGGTACGCGATGCCGAGGAATTACGTCGACGGCGGCTTGATCATCGGCGATTCCGGAAGCTTTCTCGATTCGCAGCGGCTAAAGGGCATCCACCTGGCGATGAAAAGCGGGATGCTTGCGGCGGAAACGATTTTCGATGCGCTGAAATCGGGCGACACTTCGGCGAAATCCTTGAGCGCGTTCCAGAAAAAAATCGAGCAGAGCTACATCAAAAAAGAGCTGTGGCAGGTGCGGAATTTTCACCAGTCGTTCCAGCACGGCATGCTCCGGGGATTTTTTCACGCCGCCTTCCAGCAAATCACCGGCGGACGCGGGCTCATCGATCCCATGCGCGCGCACGCCAGCCACGAAGCGTATAAGAAAATCAACGGCCGGCCCGCGCCGGAAAGATTCAAGGGCGATGGCAAGCTGACCTTCGACCGGCTCACCGACGTCTACCACTCTGGAACGCGGCACGAGGAAGATCAGCCGTGCCACCTGAAGGTTGCGGATACAAATATCTGCGCGACAAAATGCGTCGTGGAATACGGCAATCCGTGCCAGTACTTTTGCCCCGCGGCGGTGTATGAGATGGCGAAGGAATCCGACGGGGCCATGAAGCTGAAAATCAACGCGGCCAATTGCGTGCACTGCAAGACGTGCGACATCGCCGATCCCTACCAGATCATCGATTGGGTCGTTCCCGAAGGCGGCGGCGGGCCAAACTACGAAGGGATGTAACAGGCCTCCACCCCCCACCCCCTGTTTTTCCCGGAACCAGTGCGGAATCGGCTGATTCCAAGAGGGTTACGAAAACACCTCAGCAAGTGAGTGCGGAATCCATGGATTCTAAAGGGCCGAAAATGTGCACAAGAATGCCATGCGTCCGCGGCAAAGAGTCCCGAAGCCCATCAAGGGGAGAGAGTTAAGTCCGAAAGGAGGGCGAAATTAGCAACGGAAAAGCAGGAAGGAAGACGCAGGGGGCACGGAATCGCCAGAGAAATG
>Ga0307478_10003456_pt1 | contig 11720 bp, 6 predicted proteins | sample atmos_gasesECM4C_2_FD_203713 | JGI IMG/M metagenome (GOLD analysis project Ga0307478, IMG submission 203713) | Hardwood forest soil microbial communities from Morgan-Monroe State Forest, Indiana, United States - atmos_gasesECM4C_05 | ecosystem: Environmental > Terrestrial > Soil > Temperate...
CCAGAGAGTAACTGAGTCAGAATAAAGGTGGCTGCCGGCCAGCCCAGGAAGCGCCCGTGCTCTCCAGGCATGCTCCAAACATCCTTCCACCATCTCGTGATGGCGTTTGCCATTGGTTTGGCCAAAATCCCGTATCGGTGCATTCTTCCTCGTCTGGAAGACGACAGGGCCCGCCTTATCCTGGCTAGCTTGTTGCTCCGGCACGCTTTTTCCTATAGTACGGGGGGCATAGGTTGTCTCAAGATAAACTCCTTACCCACGGTTATTTGGAGCACTGTAGTTATTAATGAACTATGGGGAGTTCTGAGAAAATAAAGCCCTCCGTTGCCCAAAAACTGGCTGAACCTTAGTACTAGTAGAGCCCCACCCCTGTACTATCGACCCGCTGCGGCCCACTGCTCTAAAACTGTTCCATTCTGAACCACGGCCTCTTACGGCCAGCTGTCCCTGGCCCTTAAATTAGGTTCCTCCGACTTTTAAGCTGCACAAGGAGATTTCGAAAATGGACGGCGCACTCAACAGTAAACCCACCAAGAACGGCGGGGGACGTCTGCGAACCACAACGTGGGGAAGTTTGATCGCCCTCTCGATCCTAGTTGCGGCACTGGGCCTCACCGGTCACCTGCCCGCAACTCAACGCGGCGCGGCGGCCCTTCAAACAATTGCGCCAACAGCATCGCCCCAGATCTCGGCGTCTCAGCCTGGTGCAAAAGCCGCCAGGGCGGACTCCTTCCTTAGCAGCACGGCAAAGCAGATTTCCAGGCTCAATCCTTTCTCCGTCGGCCAGGGTCAGAAGACCGAGGCAACGGTTGCATCTTCGGCTACTCAGGAGAACGCAGTCGTCGCGCCGGTAGAGCCAGCAACTGCGACTCGGACGGCAGAGCTTGAACCGAAGGGCCAACCACAAGACAGTTTGTCGATTGGAGGCAGCCAGGATCCCGAGGTGCTCGTTGCCGCCAAGATCGCTCCTGACCTCAAGGGCATCGACCCCGAGGCCCCGGTGGACGTCATCGTCCAGTTTAAGAGTGCGACAGGTGCGCCTGACCTGGCAGTGGATGGGGCCACCCCTAAGGCCGACTTGCCTCTCGTGCACGCGCAGTTAGTGACGGTCAAGGGTGGAAGCCTGAGTGAACTCGCTTCTCACTCCAGCATCGCGTATATTTCGCCGGACCGGGCGGTAAGGGGCTCTCTCGATCACACAGTGACGGCCGTGAACGCAGATCTTGCCAACAGCAGCGGATGGGACGGTACGGGTATCGGGATCGCCGTCGTGGATAGCGGCGTCAGCAGTAACTACGACTTGAATACCGATGACAACCAATCGTCGCGTATCGTTTATAGTCAGAGCTTCGTGTCCGGCGATTCCTCAACGAGTGACGCATTCGGCCATGGAACACACATTGCGGCAATCATTGCGGGGAACGGCTACTCTTCCACGACGTCAAACTATCCGGGTTTCTACCGCGGCATCGCGCCAGAAGCAAAAATTATCGATCTCCGCGCGCTGGATTCCAATGGCGCCGGCACAGATAGTTCGGTAATCTCGGCCATCCAGCAGGCGATCAATCTCAAGAATACCTACAACATTCGAGTCATTAACCTGTCCCTCGCACGCGGTGTGTACGAAAGCTATACGGTTGATCCGTTGTGCCAGGCCGTGGAATCCGCATGGCGAGCAGGCATCGTCGTAGTAGTCGCAGCCGGAAACATGGGCCAATACAATGGGGCGGGCACAAATGGTTATGCAACCATCGGCGCACCGGGTAACGACCCGTACGTAATAACGGTCGGTGCGACTAACACGCACGGTACGGGTTCGCAAGCCGCGCAGACGATGACCAGCTACAGCTCAAAGGGCCCCACGCCGTTCGATCATATCGTCAAACCCGACCTCGTCGCCCCAGGCAATCAGGTGGTCTCCCGGATGACGCCTCAGGGCAACTCGCTAGCGACCTCGAACCCCCAACTCGCCGTCTATCCATGCAACTATTCGCGCTCCAGTTGTGGCTCACAGTACGGCAGCGCTCGCTACCTGCGCCTCAGTGGTACCAGCATGGCGACGCCAGTGGTTACCGGTATCGCTGCTCTCCTGCTTCAGAAGACGCCCTCTCTCACGCCCGATCAGGTGAAGGCTCGGTTGATGAAGACGGCCTGGAAGGGGTTTTCTTCCTATGCGACCGCCACAGACCTATCCACCGGCATTCTATATAACATCGAGCAGGACACCTTTGTGGTGGGCGCTGGGGCGGTAGACGCTGCGGCTGCACTGGCCAATACCGACCTCGCTCCGTTAAACGTGGGAGCCGCAAAGTCCCCCAAAGTCACGTATGACTCTTCTACGAACACGGTCTCTATCGTGAGCGATTCGTCGGTGGTTTGGGGTAACTCCGTGGTCTGGGGCAACTCCGTGGTTTGGGGCAACTCCGTGGTTTGGGGCAACTCCGTGGTTTGGGGCAATTCCGTCGTCTGGGGTAACTCTGTTGTTTGGGGTAACTCCGTGGTCTGGGGCAACTCCGTGGTTTGGGGTAATTCCGTCGTCTGGGGAAACTCGATGGGCAGAGGCCATCAAAAGGGAGCCGGAGATCGGTAGGCAAGCATGGGCGCAAGCAAGAGGGGAGGAATGAAGAAAATGCCTACCCTGGCCAAAGCCTATATTGCGACAATCGCCGCAGTTGCTGCAGTCGTATTGGTTGTGGTGGCCGCTCGCTGGAATCCGGAAAGCCTCGGACACTTCGTCCTGTTGTTTACCCTGGCCATGCTGGCCTCAGCGATTAAAATTCGCCTGCCGGGTTTTGAGACTACGATCTCCGCAAACTTCGTTTTCATTCTGATCGGTGTGGCCTTATTCAGTTTTGGCGAAACCGTGCTAATCGGTCTGGGTGGGGCGCTCGTCCAGTCGTTCTGGAAGACGCAGCAGCGGCCGAAGGCCGTCCAGGTAGTGTTCAACGCGGCCTGCTTGACGGTATGTACAACCGTGGCGTTTTGGGCCTCAAACAGTGTTCCCGCAATGCTGGGTTTGCATTCTGTCGCAGCCATGACGGTCTTGGGAGCTTGCGTGTATGTGGCGCTAAACACCGGGCTTGTGTCGCTGGTTGTTGCCTTGGCCGAGCAACGCTCGTTGAAACAGGTCTGGCCCTCTTGTTATGAGTGGACCTTCCCTTACTTCCTGGTGGGCTCGGCTATAGCGGGTCTTGCCAGCGCTGCGGAGCATGGAACCAATTTGGGCATGACCTTGTTGCTTGTCCCGGTACTGTATTTCCTCCACGTCTACTACCGGATGCACATCGTCCGCGCTGTGCTCGAAAGCCTCTCAAGCGTGAAACCAGAAAATGAAGCCGTGCTTTCTGGTGCGACTGAAGGCCGCTAACTTAGCTCCGAGCATCCGCATTCATACCGATTAGAGTGCCTAACGCGGTTACCGCCCAGACATGGTTTCAGATTATCGGTGCTCGACTCTGTCCCGAACCGCTTCCCGATTACTTCCGGTTTTGTCCGTCATCCATCCGCAGTCTCCAAGATGAGTCAGCGATTACATACCTTGTACTTCTATGGGTCATGCACTAATATATAGAAGCTCGAGGTATAAACAATGACGGCGTCAAAAACGGATCTCCCTCAAGGCACGTTGGATCTCTTGATCTTAAAGGTTGTCGCGCTTGGTCCTGTCCACGGATACGCAATTGCCCAACGATTGGAGCAAGTATCGCGCGGCGTAGTGCAGGTTCCGGAGGGGTCGCTCTACCCGGCTCTGCACCGGCTTGAAAACCGCGGCCTCCTGACGGCGGATTGGAAGGAGACCGAGACCGGACGCGAGGCGAAGTTCTATCGCCTGACAGCGAAAGGCCGCAAGCGGCTAGAAACGGAAGCCGCCAGTTGGCAACGATTAATCGATGCGATCGCGCTCATCCTTGGAATGGCCAGTGGAGGTGCGCGATGAACTGGTGGCAGCGTCTTTGGCGACGGAAGAAAATGGAGGAGCAGCTCGAGAAGGAACTGCGCTTCCACCTCGAACAACATATAAACGAGCTGGTCGCGCGCGGTGACACTCCCGACCTGGCACAGCGAAATGCCCGCCTCGCTCTTGGCGGTCCAGAGCAAGTCAAGGAGATGTGCCGCGATGCGCGCGGCACACGCTGGATGGAAGATTTGCTGCAGGACACCCGCTATGCGCTCCGCACATTCCGGCAAAAGCCCGGCTTCACGCTGGTTGCGCTCCTGATACTTTCTCTCGGCATCGGCGCAACGACCGTCATGTTCGCGGTAATCAACAGTGTTCTGCTAAGGCCGCTGTCTTATCCGGAACCGGACAGACTGGTCACGCTGCGCGGATTCACGGAACAGTTTGGCGAGTTTTGGGGCTTTTCCAATCTCGATTTCGGCGATGCCAAACGCGAGAGCCAAACGCTTGCCTTGGCGGCTTGGACTTACGCTGGAGGCACGGTCAGCGAGCCCGGGGAGCCGCAGTACGTGAACGGCCGACAGATCTCCGCGGAGTTATTCTCCACACTGGATATCTCCCCCGTGCAAGGGCGTGCATTTCGGCGCGATGAAGACCAACCGGGCGCACAGGCTGTCGCGATTATCAGCCACGGGTTATGGCAGCGAGACTTTGGGGGCGACGCCAGCGCGATTGGCAGGTCGCTCGTTTATGAGGGCAAACCATATACCGTGGTCGGCATTGCGCCCGCGGGCTTCCAGTTGGATGGAGATGCGGACGTATTCACTCCGCTGCAGCAAAGGCAAAACACTGACCCGCGAATGCAGAATCGCAGCGCACGTTTTCTGCGCGTCATGGCGCGTCTGCGGCCGGGGTTTGGATTGGCCGAGGGCCGCACGGAGCTCGCGCTGATTGCGCGGCATCTGGCTGATGAATATCCGAAGTCGAATGCGGGCCTTAGCATGACCGCCTACCCACTGCAAAAAGAGCTGGTCGGAGATGTCGGCTCGACGCTCTGGCTACTTCTGTGCGCGGTCGGCCTTGTGCTGCTTATCGCCTGCGTGAATATAGCGAGTCTGCTACTTGCGCGCGCGGTTTCACGCGAGCGGGAGCTGGCCATGCGTGTAGCACTGGGAGCTGGGCGGAGCCGCCTGGCGCGCCAGTGCCTGACGGAAAGCGCAATGTTAGGCCTTGGTGGAGGCGTGCTGGGCGTGGTATTGGCGTTCGCCAGCGTTCATCCGTTTGTTGCGTTTTGGCCAGGCAGCTTGCCGCGCGCGGAAGAGGTCCATCTGGACTGGCGCGTGCTTGTTTTCGCCGTGGGTGCCTCGCTCTTGAGCGGTCTTCTTTTCGGGCTGGCACCCGCGCTGCGGGTTCCCGTGCGCAGCGCAGAACAAACGCTCCGTGCCGGAGCGCGGAGTATTGCGGGAAGATCACGCCGGTTACACAGCGCATTCGTAATCTCGGAGATCGCCCTCGCGCTGGTACTGCTCGCCTCGGCCGGAATGCTTGGGCAAACGTTGCTGGCGCTCACATCCCTCGATCCCGGTTTCAACGTGCACGACGTAATGGCCGCGCGCCTCGCGCTTTCACCCGCCAGGCTTGGGAATCCCGAGCAGATCCGCGCGGCCTGGCAGGACGTACTCGATCGTGCTCGACGCGTCCCGGGCGTTGACTCGGTCGCGTTGGTCGATATTATCCCGATGCGCGAAGGAGAGAACTCCCTCCCTTACTGGACCACCGCCACGCCCCCGCCACCGAACCAGCAGCCCGTAGCGCTCGCGTCGTCGGTAACGCCGGACTATTTGAAAGTGATGGGCATTCCGCTACGGCAGGGTCGCTTTTTCAATGACCACGACGGCATTGGCAGCGAACCGGTGGTCGTGATTGATGACAATCTGGCCCGGCGTGCCTTCGGCACGAAAAACGCGGTTGGCAAGCGCATCTGGATTCCCGCCATGGGTGGTGCCGGCCCAGTTCTCGTCGTGGGCGTAGTTGGTCATGTTCGCCATTGGGGCCTGGCCGGTGACGATCAATCGCGAGTGCGCGATCAAATGTACTATCCCCTGGCGCAGGTGCCCGCCCCGTTGCTGCATTTCTTTTCGTCCATCATGTCGATTGCTGCGCGAACGACAATCCCGCCCACGAATGCCGTCGAGCCGCTGCGGCGGGAATTGCGCGGCGCGGCCGGCGATCAAGTTCTGTATGAAGTCCACACCATGGAACAGCTCGTCAGCGCCTCGCTCGCCCGGCAACGCTTCCTTTTGCTCTTGTTCGGTGTATTTGCTGGATTAGCCCTGCTACTGGCGTGCATCGGTATTTACGGCGTGCTGGCCTACTTCACTGGCCAGCGTGTGCCTGAGATCGGAGTACGTATGACGCTTGGCGCGAATCCCTTGGATGTGATGCGGCTGGTACTTGGAGAAAGCCTAGTGATGATCTTCATCGGTGTTGGAGTGGGCCTTCTTGCGGCTTTGGCCGCGGGACGTATCTTGAATCGCTTGGTAGAGGGAATGCGGCCCGCTGACGCATCGACTTTCGCTATCACCATTCCCGTCCTTGTCATTGCCGCGCTGTTCGCCAGTTTTGTACCGGCACGTCGAGCGAGCCGGGTAGATCCCGTGACCGCTTTGCGCCAACAATAGCGCCCATAATCCCTACGGTAAAAAAGTAAGGTTTCGGATAAAATGTCGGTCCGGGCAAAACGCGGCTCACTGCCCAATTCTCCCAAGGGGGCTTCCGCAAATGGCCATCGCCACCGTCAATCCCGCCACAGGCGAAATCGTCAAGAAATTTGACGCGCTCACCGACGCGCAAGTCGACGAAAAAATCTCCAAGGCCGCCAGGGCATTCCAGAGTTTTCGCAAGACCTCCTTCGCCGACCGAGTCCGCTGGATGAACAAAGCCGGCGATATCCTGGTCGCCGAAAAAGATTCCCTTGGCCGGCTCATGACCCTCGAGATGGGCAAGACACTCGCCTCCGCCGTTGCCGAGGCCGAAAAGTGCGCCACCGCTTGCCGCTACTACGCCGAGCATGCCCAAAAATTCATTGCCGATGAAATCATCGAAACTACCGCCTCGAAGAGCTACATCCGCTATCAGCCCCTCGGCGTCGTCCTCGCTGTCATGCCCTGGAACTTCCCTTTCTGGCAGGTTTTTCGTTTCATCGCTCCCGGCTTGATGGCGGGAAATGTCGGCTTGCTCAAACACGCCTCGAGTGTGCCGCAGTGCGCGCTGAAGATTGAGGAGATCCTCTGTCGCGCGGGCTTCCCCGACGGCGTCTTCCAGACCCTGCTCATTTCCGCCGCTCAAGTCGACCGCATTCTCGACGACCCCCGCGTTGCGGCTGCAACCCTCACCGGCAGCGAGCAGGCCGGTGTCCAGGTTGGCGTTTCTGCGGCCAAGCGCATCAAGAAGGTCGTCCTCGAACTAGGTGGCAGCGACCCCTTCATCATCATGCCCAGCGCGAACCTCTCGGAAGCTGTTTCCACCGCCGTCAAAGCTCGCGTCATCAACAATGGCCAGTCCTGCATCGCCGCGAAGCGCTTCATCGTCCATGAGCAAATCGCCGACGCTTTCGAAAAAGAATTCGTCAACCGCATGCAATCCCTCAAGCTTGGTGACCCCTTCGACCCGAAGACCGACGTCGGTCCACTCTCCACACCTGACGGCGTGAAGGATCTAGACCGCGACGTCCAGAAGAGTGTACAGGCTGGCGCCAAAGTGCTCACGGGCGGCAAACCTCTTGGCGGTCAGGGCAATTTCTATCCTCCAACCGTGCTCACGCACATCCCGAAGGATTCTCCAGCCTATCGCGAAGAATTCTTCGGCCCGGTGGCCAGCGTGTTTCGCGTCAAGAACATCGAGGAAGCCATCTCCATCGCCAATGACAGCCGCTTCGGCCTCGGTGCCAGCGCCTGGACCAATGATCCGGGCGAGCGCGAGCAGTTCATCAACGATCTTGAGTCCGGCATGGTCTTCATCAACCAGATGGTCGCGAGCGATCCCCGCGTGCCTTTTGGCGGTGTAAAGGCTTCCGGCCACGGCCGTGAGCTTGGCCCATATGGCATCCGCGAATTTACAAACGCCAAGACCGTCTGGATTCGCGACTTGCCGAAATAGAAGGCTCTTCGTCTGGGCCTTCCTGCGAATTTTTGCTCCCCCGTCGCGCTATCGTGTTCTTGACATCCATGGGCTTCGCGTATATGAACGTGGTGTTCCTGACCCCTACAAAAGCCTCTTGCGCCCCATAACTAGTTCCCGGCGTGGTGCGATGGATGAGGCTGCATAGAGCGCGGCGCTTATCTAAGTGCTCACCGGGCGGGAGCGGCACTGGTTCGACGATCGAACTTCAGGGGAGGATTCATGGCCAGTCAAGCGGCGACATTTCCCGGCTACAGCGCCGATTACGGCATCTGGCGCGTCATTACTGCGTCCTCGGTAGGGACGATGATCGAGTGGTACGACTTCTACATTTTTGGAAGTTTGGCGGCAATCCTCTCGCCGAAGTTCTATCCGCCCGGTAACCAGACTTTCGCTTATATTGCTTATCTCGCCACATTTGCCGTTGGCTTTCTCGTGCGGCCGTTCGGCGCGCTATTCTTCGGCCGCATCGGCGACATTGTCGGCCGCAAGTACGCGTTTCTGGTCACGCTCAGCATCATGGGAGGCGCAACTGCTCTGATCGGCTTCCTTCCCACCTACCAAACAGCCGGCTGGTTTGCGCCAGTCACTTTGCTTCTGATCCGCGTCCTGCAGGGCCTCGCCCTGGGTGGCGAATATGGTGGAGCTGCGGTCTATGTCGCCGAGCACGTGCCCGACAACAAGCGCGGTTTCTACACCAGCTTCATTCAAATCACCGCGACTTTGGGCCTCTTCGTTTCCCTGCTCGTCATTCTTGGCACGCAGTCTGTTCTAAGCAAAGAGCAGTTCGCGGATTGGGGCTGGCGCATTCCTTTCCTCATTTCTATCGTGCTCGTCAGCATTTCCCTTTACATCCGTTTGAAGATGAAAGAGTCGCCCATTTTCACCCAGATCAAAGGTGCCGGCATGGCTTCCACGAAACCGCTCACCGAGGCCTTTACGGTGTGGGAAAACCTGAAGCGTGTCTTGATCTCTTTGTTCGGCGCTACCGCGGGACAAGGCGTCGTGTGGTACACCGGCCAGTTCTATGCCCTCTTTTATCTGCAATCCATCCTCAAGGTCAATCCCAAGAGCGCTAACATCATTGTGGCCGTCGCTCTCCTCTTCGGTATGCCCTTTTTCACCGTGTTTGGCGCTCTCTCGGACCGTATCGGCCGCAAATGGTTGATGATGGCAGCATGCCTGCTCGCCATCGTCTCCTACTTCCCTATCTATCACCAGATGCAACAAGCCGCTGGTAACAACGTGATCACCGTCAAATCGGCCAGGAACAAAGTTACTGGCGCGATCAGCCTGACGCCGTTCACGCAGGATGCAACCGGCCAGTTGGTGCCGGCGCCGGAAGCCAAGAATCCAGACACGACCAAGCTTGTTCTCCTGGTCTTCATCCAGGTTATCTTTGTGTGCATGATTTACGGCCCCATCGCCGCGTATCTCGTCGAAGCCTTCCCGGCCAAGATACGCTACACATCTCTTTCTTTGCCTTACCACATAGGCAACGGCGTTTTTGGAGGCTTGTTGCCGCTCATAGGGCTATCGCTCTGTGAGCGCACCGGCAATATTTACGCCGGTCTCTACTATCCCATGACGGTCGCCGCTATCACGCTCGTCGTTGGCAGCTTGTTGCTCAAGGAGACGCACGGCACGCGCATCTGGGACGAGGTAAAGCAGGGCCCCAAGTCTTGACCAACTGCCAATTGACGCCGGAACTCTCGAAGTAGCATTATTCTGATTCTAGGCTGGGGGATGGCCATCGGCTTTGGCTGCTGCCCGTTAGTCCCCGAACGCGCCGCTCCGCGCGTGAAGTGTCTGGCGTAGCGCCGTTTCTATCTTCAATGGAGTGACCGCCGTGCACAAAACTCTGGAAGGAAAACATACCGCGACGAAGCCCCGCCACAAAAAGCAGGGTTTGACTGAAGCGCAGATAGCCGTCCACTGGAAGGAGGAGGAATACACCCGGCCTCCCGCTCGCTTCATTGCTCAGGCCTATCTCAACGACCCCCACATCGTTGAGCGCTTCAGCGAGAAGAACTTCCCCGAGTGCTTCCGCGAGTATGCCGAACTTCTCCACTGGGATCAGTATTGGCACACCACGCTCGATACCAGCCATCCTCCCTTCTGGAAGTGGTTTGTGGGCGGCCGCCTCAATGCCTCCTACAACTGCGTCGATCGCCACCTCGCCAAGTACAAGAACAAGGCCGCGCTGATCTTCGTTCCCGAGCCCGAGGACGAGCAACATGCTGTGATCACCTACCAGGAGCTCTATCGCCGCGTCAACGAAGTCGCCGCCATGCTCCGCGATTTTGCCGGCCTGCAAAAAGGCGACCGCGTCACGATCCACATGCCGATGATTCCCGAGCTGCCCATCACCATGCTCGCTTGCGCTCGCCTCGGCGTAATTCATTCCGTCGTCTTCGGCGGCTTCTCTGGCGAAGCTTGCGGCCTGCGCGCGGCTGATTCCGGCAGCCGCGTCCTTATTTATGTTGACGGCTACCACCGCAATGGCCGCTGGGTCGACCACAAGGCCAGCGCCGACCTCGCCGTCGAAACCGCCAAAAAAGAAGGTCAGCACATTGACAAGGTGCTCGTCTGGAAACGCTACCAGCACAAGTACACTTCCGATTCCCCCATGATCATGGAGCGCGACTATTTCATCGACGATGTCCTCAAGGATTACCGCAACAGGGTCGTCGAGCCTGTTTCGATGGACGCCGAAGATCCGCTCTTCCTCATGTACACCAGCGGCACCACCGGCAAACCCAAGGGTTGCCAGCATCGCACCGGCGGCTACTTGGCTTACGTCACTGGCACCTCCAAGTTCTATCAGGACATTCATCCCGAAGATGTTTACTGGTGCATGGCAGACATCGGCTGGATTACCGGTCACTCTTACATCGTCTATGGGCCGCTCGCTCTTGGCGCTACCAGCGTTCTTTATGAAGGCGTGCCGCAGTTCCCCGATGCCGGGCGCCCTTGGCGCATCGCCGAGCGCCTGGATGTCAACATCTTCCACACGTCGCCGACCGCCATTCGCATGCTGCGCAAAGCTGGCGCTGACGAACCGAAGAAGCACAATTACCGCTTCAAGCACATGACCACGGTGGGCGAACCCATCGAGCCCGAGGTCTGGCGCTGGTATTACGAAGTGGTCGGTAAGGGTGAAGCCGTAATCGTTGACACTTATTGGCAGACCGAAACCGGTGGATTCCTCTGTACCACCAAACCTGCGCTCGACGCCATGAAACCCGGCAGCGCGGGCCCCGCTTGCCTCGGCATTTATCCGGTGATTTGGGACGAGGAAGGCAAGGAGGTTTCCGCTGAGTCCCACAATGCGGGCAATCTCTGCATTCGTAATCCCTGGCCCGGCATCATGCAGACCATTTGGGGCGATCCTCATCGCTTCGTCAGCAACTACTACAAAAAATACAATACCAACCCGCACAGCAAGGATTGGCGCGACTGGCCCTACTACGCCGCCGACGGCGCCGTGCTCCCTCCCGATGGCTACTACCGCATTCTCGGGCGCGTCGATGACGTCATCAACGTTGCCGGTCACCGTCTCGGCACAAAAGAACTCGAGTCCGCCTGCCTCACAATTTCCGAAATTGCCGAAGCCGCTGTCGTTCCGGTCGTCGACGAGGTC
>Ga0307478_10003458_pt1 | contig 11717 bp, 18 predicted proteins | sample atmos_gasesECM4C_2_FD_203713 | JGI IMG/M metagenome (GOLD analysis project Ga0307478, IMG submission 203713) | Hardwood forest soil microbial communities from Morgan-Monroe State Forest, Indiana, United States - atmos_gasesECM4C_05 | ecosystem: Environmental > Terrestrial > Soil > Temperate...
GCGGACCTGGCATCGTCAGTGCGGGTAGGTCATCTCCCGCAGACGTCGCGCGGTGCGACGTTTCGCCATGGTGATGGCTGGCAGGTTACGCGGCGGCGGCGGGCGCGCGCCGGGAAATGCGGCGGCCGGTCATGACGGCGGCCGAGTTAGGGTGACGCGTGTCCGCGACCCATACGACGTGAACGCCGTTACGGAAACGAGTGTGACGGTATTCGCGCCCGTTGAAATGGACCGACCAGCTTGACCAGTTTGCACGGGCCGAACGGTAGTTCGTGAATGGCATCATGACTGTCTCCTGATCTCGGGTGACCTGGCATCTTCAGTGCGGGTAGGTCATCTCCCGCAGACGTCCTGGCTAGCCGGACTACCCGGCCAGACAGGACGTTTCGCCTAGCGCGCGTTCAGCGTGTCATTCGAGCCGGCCGCCACGTTGCCGGTCTCACGGGTGAAGTCTGCCGCCACGGTGGCGATGTAGCAGGTGAACGTGTGGATCCCGTGGCAGTTGCCGTCACGGTCGGTCACGGTGGCGCAATTGCTGTGCATGGGCGTGTTCATGGGCCTGTCTCCTGATCTTGAATGCTCCGACCGGTCGGAACGTGCGCTACCGGCCGTAGCTGGCCGCGCGGGCCGAGACCGACGGCGTACTGTCTGGCCACGCGGTCACGCGGTGCGGAACGCTCATTTCATAGGTGGGCGCGACGTGACGCCGCATGTCGGTATAGCCGCTGAACGTGTCGTCATACCCCGTCCGTTGACGCGTGTCATCCGCGAACGGGTTGCCGGCGGACAGTCCGGATAGGTCCCGTGGCGCGCCTCGCCGTGGTCGTCGGGTCGTGTCGCTGGTCGTGGCGCGCGTGCTGGTCGTGGTCGCAGACGGTTTACCGGGGATTGTGCCGTTACGGACAAACGCGTTCATCTGCGCATTTGTCCAGTTGCGCGCTACGCGCTGGCCTTTCATGCGCGCCAGCTGGCGGGTAGATCGCACCAGCCATCGGAAATGCTCTGGTCAAGTACAGACATGTGTCCGGCCAGCGCTTCCGCCAGCATGGCCTGTAGGGTTACGTCGCTTGTGTCTTGTATCTGGCGGACCAGGGTACGGATGTTATTCAGGGTCGCGTCGGGATTAATCAAGGTCCCGGTGCCAGTTGTCTTGGCGGACATAGTGCGTGTCTCCTGATCTTGTGGCCTGGCATCATCAGTGCGGGTAGGTCATCTCCCGCAGACGTCGCGCGGTGCGACGTTTCGCCATGGTGCTGGCCGGCCACGGTAAGCGGATCCGTGGCCGGCCTGGGGGGAATGCTCCGACCGGTCGGAACGTCACGCGGCCAGTTGCGCGGCGGCGCGCGTTGTACGGCTGGTGCGGCGGCGGGAGGTCGCCGGCGGCGTGGCGGTGAAGTTGCACTTCGGGCAGTTCTCCACTTTGGCGTCCGCCGCGTGCTGGGGGATTCCGCGCACGCTGTGAACTTCAGCGGCCGGCGTGGCCGGCGTGCTGGCCGCGTCGAATTCGGCGAGCTTGATACGAGCGTCAGCTAGTGCGGCTTCTAGTCGCGCGATGTTCGCGACCAGCTTGTCACGCGTGACAGTCTCGTCACCGTTGCCGGACTCGTCACCGTTGCCGGACTCGTCACCGTTACCGGATTCGCTGCCGGCGTCCTTACGCGACTTGACCAGCGCACGCGCGGCCGACACGGACCACTTGGCGCCGTCGTTACCGTGCTTGACTAGCGCGTCACGGTCATCCTGAGACGCGAACACGGCGTAAACGGTCCAGCTCTGGAGGGTACGCACGACGTCGTCGGTTGCCGGGTACGCGGCCGACACGGTGCGCATGTTGCGGACGCTGGTGACTTCCTGGCCGATTTCGTCGGAGAACTTTCCGATCTTGTTCTCACCGTATTCGGTGGCCACGGACAGAGCCAGGTCGCCGATAAGCCAGTTGAAACCGCCGACCTTAGCCGACGCGGTGCGCGCGGTGCGGACGGCCTTATTCCAGTTGGCCATGTTGATCTTGACGGTGGTCTTGGCGTTGCTGGTCGTGCTGGTCATGACTGTCTCCTGATCTTGGTTTGGTTGACCTGTCATCTTCAGTGCGGGTAGGTCATCTCCCGCAGACGTCCCGACCGGTCGGAACGTTTCGACTAGTGGCCGTGGCCGGCGCACGTACGATTGTGGGGTTGCCGGCCGTCGGGGTAGGTTTTGCAAGCGCACATAGTGACTGTCTCCTGATCTTGTAACCGGCCGTCCTGGCCGTGGCCGGTCACGGGACACGCGGCGCGCACGTAAGCAACTGCCAGCCACTGAAGACTTGCAGGGTGCGGAAGTGTCACTGTGTCGTATCCCGTGACCCGCCATGATCGGACGAACGTTGGTCAAGCGGAATTGGTGAACGGGCCGGCCGGCGGACAGACGTCTACGCGCTAGTGCGCACGCCGTGATACCGGCCCGATTGGTTTGGTTGGCTTACGCGCATGGTTGCTAGGCATGCCGTAGGCCGTGCGACGACCTAGCCGCTACGCGGTAGGCCGTCTAGTTCGGAGTCTTCCGTCCAAGGTTCGGAGTGCATGGTCGTGGCGAATCTAAGAACCATCGCTCGCATGCCCGCTACTTGGAATGCTCCCCTGCCGGCATCATCCGTGCGTCTCCCGACGAACCTTTACCGGCGTATCTCGCGTGTCTGGTTTTAGCGCCTCTCCCGTGTGGCTGGTCATCCCTCCGCGCATCTCCCGGCCAACCGTTCTGGCCGTTTGACACGCTTACTCTTGCTTGCCCTACCGGCCCGGGTAAATCGACCGACCTTGAGCAACCCATGCACACGTTGTTTGCGTTCCATCTATCGCGCTGGTTCCGAACCGTGGCATTGAACCGCTGCTTCACCATTCAGCGACTCAGTCCAGGCTGGTGACCAGATTTTTACGTCTTGCCCAACCGTGGCCCCCTCGCGGGGGCGGGGCGCCGGCGGATCCTTCCCGCCGGCCGGTCTGTTTGTGAAGCTACGCTGAGCTTAGTCGCTGTATCCGGCTGTACCAAACTCCGACCGGTCGGAAGGTAACGTTTAGGTAACGATACTGGCCAGTAACATGCCCTTGACCTGCGGAAACAAGAAAAAATGTGATTAGCATCACACTACTGTCTGAGGCGCGGTTGTGCGCGGTTGGCCGGACCTATCGAACACGGCCAGACTGTTCGAATCAGAGTGTTCTAAAAACACGCTGTGAGCTTATCGAAACCCCGAACAGACAGTAGGTAGGGTGACCAGGCCTGACAGGCCCTTGAACGTCTCAGAATCGATCTGAGCGCCGTACAGGCCCTATTGACTATGAGTAGTCGCGTGACTACAGACGCGCCAGCTGAGCCAGGTCGTCAGCTGAGCCAGGTCGTCAGCTGAGCCAGGTCGTCAGCTGAGCCAGGTCGTCAGCTGAGCCAGGCCGACAGCCGAGCCAGCCGAGCCAGCCGAGCCAGCCGAGCCAGGCCGACAGCCGAGCCAGCCGAGCCAGCCGAGCCAGCCGAGCCAGGCCGACAGCCGAGCCAGCCGAGCCAGGCCGACAGCCGAGCCAGGCCGACAGCCGAGCCAGCCGACAGCCGACCCAGGCCGACAGCCGAGCCAGCCGAGCGATGTGATTACCGCCATGCTCGCCACGGGCATGGCCGGCTGGCTCGCCACGGTTGACCATGGTGCGCGACCTCCGCGCGCCGATCCTGCCGGAGGTCACCAGGCGACCAGGTAGCAATGGTTGCCGGCCGGCAACTGTTAGCCAGGCTAATGATCCTAGGTTCTTAGCAGCGCTAACAGTTAGCAGCGCTAAAGGTTAGCAGTGCTAACGGCCGGCCCTGTATCGTTAGCAAGGCTAACGGCATGCCTCGCAGAAATCGAACACCTATTCTCCGCTACGGTGTTCGATTTTTTTGTGTGCGCAGCCGGGGATGCCTGCTTCGCGCGTTTCTCCCCGTTCGAAAATTACCACGCGCGTAGTTCGATCGAACACCGATTTGAAAAAGTGTGTGATGGTGACGAAACGTGTAATCGTTAGCAAGCGCAACTAACGACTTCCCGGGGCGCCCGGATGGCGTCCGGGTGACTGCCTGAGCGCGGCCGGTAACCGGCCAGGCAGGGGGGTCGCGTCTGTCGCCAGGGTTTTCGAGGGCGTCGAACGGGCGCTTGTGAGCCCGAGGTCGCGGGCCCGGGGAGAGTCATTAGCCGTGCTAACGGTTACCGCGGTAGAGCCCTTAGCGGGGCTAACGACTTCCTGCTGCAGACCCCGGGATAGAGGCCGGTTCCGGGGGTGTGATCCAGGACGCAGCCCAGCTCAGCATGCCTCGGCGTGATCTCAGGAGTGATCCGGGTGTGATCTGACGTCTGCGCAGGTCAGGACCAGTTGCTGTGACGAGGGTGTGATCGCTGTGATCCTGGGCCGGATCATACCCGGATCACGACAAAGCCCACATTTCCGGGCCGCCTGAGCTCCGGAGCTGCTTTGCCGGGGGCGGTATCCTCGGCTCATGGTGAAAGCTCTCCGCCTGCTGATGTGGGACCGTACAGAACCGCTGTGGATGCGGGTGGCCTGGCTGCTGGTCCTGGGTGTCGTGCTGGCCGGCGCCTTTACCGGGAGCGCGTGGGACCTGGCCGCCCTCGGCTTCCTCGTGGCCGTCCTGCTCGCCTTCGCCTTCATCGACCCGCCCCGCCGACGCGACAGGCAGCGCGGCAGGTAGCCTGACCAGGCCGGCCGGGGATCGAAGCGGTACGGGCGTGATCGTCTGGCTGAGATATGCCCGAGCAAACGCGGGTTCGACTCCCGTCATCCCTGGCTGGCCTGGGGCCCCAGTCTCTGGTTTGTCCTCCAGTTCAGATCCGGGTATAGCTTCGGGTATGGATAACCAGGAAAAGGCACGGGAAGGCCGGATGCGGCGCATGCTCGCCCGGCGTGGTCTGGAGCTGAGCCGGTCCCGTCGCCGCGACCCGGGCGCGCTGGACTACGGCCGTTACATCATTCGCGATGACTGCGGAGAAGATACCTCCGGAGCCCTGGCAGGCCTAGATCAGGTCGAGCAGTGGGTGACCAGGTACGACGAGCTCGGTGAGCTGCCTGACGGGGATGCAGTTACCGGAAGGTGGGAGCTGGCTGGCTGGGCAGGCGCCGACTCCGGCCGGCTCATGCTGGCTGACCCGTGCTACCCGGCGGACATGCCGGAGGAGTTCCTGACCAGCCATCCCGGTGAGGACGGGATTTCCCGGTGGGCGCCGCAAGGCCGGTGCATCGCCGTGATCACAGGGATCCCGGGCGGCGACGGACTGTTCCCGGTGAGCGTCCTGCGTGACGAGAACGGCCTGGTAACCGCGGTGCGCGCGGACTTCACCCGCGACGCACGCCAGGCGGCTCACCTGGCTGAGGAGCCTGACCTGCGGTTACAGTCTCTCCGGCGGCAGCGGAGGCACCGGGTAAGTCTCGGTGATCACCAGGTAACCGAGCCGCCCGGCCAGCTTCCTGGACTCCCGGACAAGCGAGTACCTGCCCTGGATCTGCTCGTCACGCTGCCAGTCCGCGGCCCGCGGAGGCAGCCAGCACAGCGCCCGGGTCACTTCACGCCGGATTACCGGCTCCCTGGTATCCATCAGCCCATTATGCCGGTTACCCCCTTTCCCGGTTTGCTACATTGCCTGCATGAAGCTATCCCTGGTTTCGGCAAAGGTCCTCCGGGCCTTCCTCGAAGACCCTTCTGCCCCGAAGTACCTGGGCGCGACCGGGTACGGCCTGTGCGCCGAGGTCAGCCTGGCTAACGGGTCTGTATGGCGGGTGCTGCGCCAGCTGGAGGCCGAGGAACTGGTTACCTCGGAGACAGAGCAGGCCGGCCCGGCTAGCCTGCACCGCCCGGCCCGGGTGTATTACCGGCTGACCCCGGCTGGCGAGCGGTACGCCCGCGATGTGCTGACCGCGCTAGCCAGCCAGCTCCGGCCGCCAGCCGCGGGCGAGACGGCGTGACGGCTAGCCGGGCAGCGGGCTGGCTGGCCAGCTGGCGTGCTAGCGGGCTGGCTAGGCGGCTGGCGTGCTAGCGGCTGAAAACCCGGACCGTCCGGCTAGCCCGCCGGGCGGCTGCCCGTTCAGCCAGCTGTGCCGGGCGCACGCTGCGATCAGCTGCCGGCCGGCTCAGCAGGAGCGCATGGCCGCGGCCATCAGCCGGTGTGCCGGAACCGGCTGCTTCGCCGTTTTCCGGGAACTGCTCGGCGGCCAGGACGTCCGGGGTTAGGCTGCCGCCATGCCTGACGTCTGGATCATGCTGATCGAGGACCGGCACGGCGACCCCGAGGTACTGCCGTTCAGCAGCGAAGACCTCGCGATCAGGACAGCTCGCGCCCGGGCTGGCCACGACGGGATCACGCAGGAGGAAATGACCGCCGCCATGGTCGCGGCCGGCTGGGTACTGCGGCTGCCGGTCAGCGAGGAAGGCGACCGGATTACCGTGATCAGGCGCGCCGTGGATACCGGGCGGCCCGTTTCCGGGAGCGGAGTCCCGTGAACCCGGGAATCGTCTTCGCGTTCACGGGCCTGGCCCTGTGCATCATTGCCGCGGCGGGCGCGGTGTGGTCGTACTGGCGGCTGCCCGGCACGTCCGCGGGCGCGTCGCTGTCGGCGGCCTGTTTTGTCCTCGGGGCGGCCGGGGCCGTGATTGCCGTCGGTGGCGCTGTCATCAGCTACAGCCATGGCTGAGGCGAGGGGCCGGGGATATTCCTGAAAAGCAACGAAAGCGGTACCGGTGAATATTAAGATCACGTACCGGAAAGACGCTGACTATCCGCAGTACGGCGGTAATGGCGGTGAGACCTGGACAATCGAAGCCACCGGAATAGAGAACTATGACGGCGATAAGACCGTTCAGGCGGTCCTGGACGCGGGTGCCCTGATGAAAGCCGCGGCGTACGGGAATGCCCGGCTGATCGCGGAGGGGCTGAGAGGACTGGAAGGGCACGATGCGGCAAGCTGACGGCCTGCGGACCCGCGGGGCACCGGGCGGGGTCCGGGAGGCCTGCGAGGAGGACGACGGGCTGCGGAAATGCTGCGGCACCCGCCAGCTCGGCCCGCACATGCGAGCCTGCCCGCTGTCCCCGTCATTCCAGCAGGCGGTATACGACCATGAGCGGAAGTACTCGCATAAGACTGAGGTCTGACGGAGCAGCCCGGCTGAGGCGGGGTGCGAGCCGCGGGGGCCGTGTTACCCTACCCGGGACGATCCGTACTTCCGCGCACACGGAGAGTGTCATGGCCAGTCCCGTCGTCACCGAGGCCTCCCCCGCGAAGACAACATTCCTCGACGTGCTCGCTGTCCGCGAGTACCGGGCGCTGTGGCTCGCGCAGCTCGCGTCGGTCGCCGGCGACCAGCTCGCCCGCATCGCCCTCGGCGTCCTGGTTTACGACCGCACCCGGTCGGCCCTGCTCGCCGCCGTCACGTTCGCCGTCACCACCGGGGCGATGGCCGCCGGGGCCCTGTTCCTGTCCTGGACCGCGGACCGTTACCCGCGCCGCGCCGTCATGCTCGTCTCCGACCTCGCCTGCACCGCCCTGGTCCTGGTCATGACCGTGCCCGGGGTGCCGCTCGCCGTGCTGGTCGTGCTGCTGTTCGCGGTCGGGCTGGCCTTCGAGCCGTTCCTGTCCGCCCGGATGGCGGTCAACCGGGATGTCCTCGGGAGCCGCCGGTTCCCGCTCGGCCTGTCTGTCACCCTGACCACCTACCAGGTCGCTCAGCTTGGCGGATTCGCGGCCGGCGGCGTCATCGTCGGCCTGGCCGGGGTCCGCACGTCCCTGCTCATCGACGCCGGCTCGTTCGCCGTCTCGTTCCTGCTCATCCGCCTGGGTGTCCGCCATCACCCCGTTCCCGCCGCCAGGCCCGGCGCCGGCCCGCAGATCCGGGCCGGCCTGCGGCTGGTCCTCGTCAGCCCGGCTGCCCGCACCGCGATGGGCTTGCTGTGCCTGACCGCGTTCTTCGCCGCCCCCGAGGGAGTGATGGTGCCGCTCGCCCGGCAGTACGGCGGCGGCCCGGCCGCGGTCGGCGTGCTGTTCGCCGCGTCGACAGCCGGCGCCGCGGCCGGCATGGCAGGCTGGACCCGGCTGCTCGCCCCGGAGCGGCTGACCCGGCTAGCCGCCGTGCTGGCCGGCCTGGCGTGCGCGTTCCTGACCTTGCTAGCCTTCCCGTCCGGCCTGGCCGGGGCGCTAGCCGTCCTGGCTGTCTCAGCCCTGTTCGCCGGTTATATCCCGGCTGTGTCGGGAGTGCTCATGGATGCCATCCCGGACGAGCACCGGGGCAAGGTGAGCGGGCTGATGGGCGCGGGCATGTCCCTCGGGCAGGGTGCTGGCATGATTGCCGCGGGCGCGCTCGCCAGCCGGGTTGCTCCGTCGCTGGCCATCGCCATGCTCGGCGCTGCAGGGACAGCGGCGGCGGTCGCCCTGGCCGGCGCCTGGCGGAGGGTCGTGCCCGGGGTCCTGCTGTCCCGGTAGCAGTTCCGGAGCCCGGGCAGGAGCGGCCTTGCCGGCGGCGGCAGCCAGGACCGCGAGGCCGGCGGCGGCAAGGCAGCCCGCCATGTCGTATGCCGGGTAAATCACCCCAGCCCAGCTGGTGGCCCCGGCCAGCGCGAGGGCCGCGCCGGCGCCGAACAGGACGTAGGGCCGCGGGACCTCCTCGCCGCGGGCAGCGTTGACCCACGTCGGGACGAACGCCACGGCATCGGTCGCGACCGATACGGCGATCGCCGCGGTTACCGGGATGAGCCGGGGCCACGCTACCGCGGCGATGAGCAGTGCCAGGCCTGCCGAGCCGAGGACCGCCGCGGCTCTGTCCGGCACCCCGGTCTCGCGGTCGCCGTGCCGCCACCCTGACGCCAGCACGCTGGCGCACGTGAGCGAGGCGGCTGCACCGAGGATCGCGGCCGGCCACTGCCGGGCTACCGCCGAGCCGGCCGAGCCGGTCGCCATCGCGCCAGCCCAGATGGCCCAGGACACGAGCCGCGGGCTGGCCTGGCCGGAGCGGACCTCGCGCAGGTAATCCCAGTTGGCCCAGATCGTCAGCGCCGCAGCCCCGGCCGAGCCAGCCGCGCGGAGCACGAGCCAGATCACGCCGGGACGACCAGGGTCCCCGGGTCAGCGGTCAGTCCCCAGTCCACGTACCGGTACCGTTTCGCCGGCTGCTGGCAGCCCTTGCGGCGCAGCAGTCCCGGGTGGGACGGCGGATGCGGTTCGGTCATCACGCGGGCCAGCAGGGCCGTCTCCAGGAAGCGGGCGGGCTGGTACCTCCTGAAGCCGGGGACCATCTCAGCAGCCAGCACCCGGTAGGCCACCGTGCCGCTGGCGACAGCAAGCAGCCAGGCGGCCAGCTCGCCGCCGAACCGCAGCGTGGCTATCTCGTCAGCTTCGGTCAGCAGGCTTTCCAGCCAGGGCACGTCCGGATCCCAGCCGGCGTCCTCGCACCGGGCCAGGTACGCGGCCATGATCTCCGGGTGCAGCGCGCGCCGGGCCCCGGGATCTGACTCGAACCGGATCCGGCCGCGGACCCGGTCCCGCATCAGCCGCTTGCTGCGCCGGGCCAGCCCGCTCCGGATGCCCGGGCCGAGCTCCGGGTACCCGGCATCGACGCGGGTACGCGGTGACAGCGTGAGCCATTGCGGCACGGGCAGGCCGGGACGGGACATATCCGGCCCGGGGCGTGCGCTAGCTGAGTACGAGGGGTGCATGGGTGACTCCAGTGAGTGCGCGGGCACGAGTCTCCGACCGTAGCAGCATTCCCGGCGGCTGATCCAGCAGGGCCGTTACGGCGTATGCTGGCAGCCCACGTCGTCACCGAGCCCGTGCAGGGTGCCGATCACGCCGCCGAGGGCGGCCCGGGACGGGTTGGTGGCGGGGTTGCCGGGCGGTGCCGCCGGGAGGTGCGCGAACGTCGTGCAGATTTTCTGCACCCAGCCCGCGTACTCCCGCTGAGCTTCCCCGGCCTTGTGCGCGGCGGCCAGCGCCTGGTTGCTGGCCCGGTGCGCAGCCGCGGTATCCGCGCGGTTCGACACCAGCAGCAAGGTGACGACCACGCCCAGGGCGGTAACGATCACGCTGAGAACGATGTCAGCCCAGACCAGGCGCCGGGTACGGCTCTCCCGCGAGGACAGCCAGGCGACGTCCGCAGCCCCGGGAGGCAGCCCGGGGAAGCCGAGCGCCCGGTACAGCAGCTCGTACTGCTCGGAAATCGCGTGGTCCCCGCGCTCCCAGGTGGAGACCATCCGCGCGAGGACCTTGTGGCCGGCGACCGGGGAGCCGTTCGCGGCCCCCTTCAGCCGCCGCGCGGTCTCCGCCTTGTTCCATCCTCGTGCCTGTCTCCATTTTTCCAGGTCCTGCCCGGTGATACTGCTCATGATCGGTTCCCGCCCCTGGTGCCTCTCCTGGTCTTTTGCTCCTGATTACACCTGCGATGATGCCTCGTTCCCCCTGATCCCGGCTAGCCAGGACACATCTGTCCAGCGTAGACACCTGTGGATGACCGCACTGCTGGCTTCAGCCGCGCAGGGTTGTGACGGCCCCGTCATCACCCTGGCCGGCGAGGCGGACCTGACCAACATCACCGAGCTGCGGACGGCGATCGCCACGCAGATCGACCGCCTGGACCGCCGGGGCGGGGTGCAGCACCTGACCCTCAACATCGCCCGGCTGGATTTCCTGGACGCCGCGTCCCTTCACCTGGTGCTGCGGGCTGCCCGCGCGCTCCGGGAACGGGGCGGCCGGCTCACCGTGGCCCGGCCTGGCGAGATGGTGTCCCGGATCCTGGTCGTCACCGGAGCCGACCGGCTCCTGCACGTGGAGGACGGCCAGTCCTAGCCGCGTCTTGAAATGCCCCCGGTGCCCTGCCGTATGATTCCCGGTGGGGAAATTTCCGAGGAGCAGGCGCATGGCTATGGCTGCTGATGAGCGGGCCAGCATGCTGCGGGCCGGCAGGCACCGGTACGGCGAGGTCACGGTGGCGCAGGTCTGCTACGCCGCCCTCCGCGAGTTCCGGGTCCGGACCGGCAACCCGGACCCCGGCCCTGCGTGGGAAGGCCTGAACCCGGCCGAGCAGGACAGCATGACCGAGGCTGTCACCGTCGCCCGGGCGCTGGCCCGGCTGCCTGATTCGCGCCACGCTGCCCCGGAGGACACCGGCGGGACCGCGCTGGAGGAGCAGGTCGCGGACGACCTGTTCCGGTTCGTTACCGCGGCGCTGACCCCTGCCTGACGGCCGTCCTGTGCCAGGATCGGTGTGTGGCACCTGACGGGAGGCGTGCTGCCGACCGTGACCCGGACGCATACCGGGCCTGGCTCTTGCTGGAGTGGGCCGGCCCGTGGGAGCGCCTGCTGGACTGGCTCACCCCGCAGGTGACGTTCCCGGCTCCGCCAGCCCGCGGCATCGTGGCTCGCTGGCTGATCCGGCGTGACGAGGCCTGGCGGGACGGGTACGCGGCGCGCCTGGCTAAGCCGCCGGCCCGCTGGCGCAGGCGCAGGCGGCCGGGATAGGAAAAACACCTCATAACAGGGCTGCGGTAACCCCTCTGCCAGTGCATATGCGTGAAATCTGCGTCGTGTCAGTATGCGTTGTGTCGTTATGCGTTGTGCGGATGCACGTGCATGAGGTAGCGTGGCGTTCCCGGCCCGGTCCAGGCCGGGGAAACGGACCCTAGCTAGGAGGATCCCCCCCGAAGTGAAGTCATCGCACAGTAACCC
>Ga0307478_10003459_pt1 | contig 11716 bp, 12 predicted proteins | sample atmos_gasesECM4C_2_FD_203713 | JGI IMG/M metagenome (GOLD analysis project Ga0307478, IMG submission 203713) | Hardwood forest soil microbial communities from Morgan-Monroe State Forest, Indiana, United States - atmos_gasesECM4C_05 | ecosystem: Environmental > Terrestrial > Soil > Temperate...
GTCCTGTTTACGCGCCGGATGAAAGCAAGGAAAAGATACGACGGAAGGTCTCGAACAGCATTCTGAGTGTGGTGCCTTTTCGTGTCTAGAGCACGCGAAACTGTGGCCGCAGCCTCCTCCAATAGAGTCGCCGCGACCGCAGGGTCAATGAGCTCTCTTTCGGCATGCTCGATTGCGCGGCGTCCAACCTCCTCGGCAGCGTCGAGGACAGAAGGGCTTATCCTCCGCCCGAGGCGGTCCACAGGGCTAATGCGGAAGCTACGATGAGGCGGTCGCGCGCCTCCATCCATGATGGGTCACCCTTAGCCCAAAATGCGCTGGCTGAGTGCGCACTAACCGGGCCGACCAACTTATGCTGCGTACTACGACTCATCGAACTGCTTCTATAAGTCCGCCGTTCACCCAAGATTCGAGGCCGGTATTGCCTCTATCTATTAAGAGTACCTGTTTTGGCAAAACCTCAATCGAGGGAAGAAACCTCCTCACGATGGAGACGCAGATACCTCACCCCTCCCGCCGCAATCCTGTTGCAAAGGTGGATGCGATGAGTGTCTATATGGTTTCATCTGAGGCACGGTACTGTCTTAGTACCGTGGTACTAGCGCCGCTCGCGGCCCCAGCGACCCCAACAAAATCAAAAGGGCCTCGGCGCAAATCCGAGGCCCTCTGAATGCACGGCGTTAAAACGGCGCTGTGTCCGACGCTTCCGGAGTGTGATCCGAAGCATGGGAGCTAGAGGCGAGAGCTTCCGGTTCGGGTTCGCCGCGATCGAGCTTGCGCACGACATCGGCTCGAACGCACCAGAACGTCTGCTTGTTGGTCTTGGCTTTCTTGCCTTTGCCGTTTCCGCGTTCGTACGTGGTGCTGACGAGGCTGCCCTCGACGAGCACGTGCGAACCTTTCTTGATCGTAGTCGCAACGTATTCGGCGAGCCTCGGACGGAACACGCAGACGCGATGCCACTCGGTCTTCGACGCCCACTCGTCGTCGGTGTTCTTCCACGACCGCTGCGTCGCGACGGAAAGAACGGTGAACTTCGAGCCGTTGTTGTTCCGCGCTTGACGTTGCTCCGGGTCTGCACCGACGAAGCCGATGATCGTTACTGAGTTGAGATAAGACATGAATTTTTCTCCTTTTTCTTGCCCCATTTCCTGGGGCACCCGAAAGCGAGAGGCCGCTGCTCCCAAAGTGAGCGGATGCTTTATGGGAGGAACCTGTGGTGTTCAGGAGGAACCGGGAAAGCAGAAGCCGCGAAGCTGCCGGGCGCAGGAATTGGCCCGAAGCAGTGCCCAGGAAAATGAAGGCAGAAAAAGATCTTAAAGTCGGTGCTGATCTTGGACGACCATTGGGAGCACAAAGATGTCGGGAGCTGCTGTGGACGACAACGACGGCTGGACACCTTGCGATGGGTTCCGAGCGCCGTACCGACACCGAGGAATTCCTGTGCCAACAAATCAACCTCGGAGTACACTCTTCGAAAACCAACCAATGGTCCCCGGATGCTAGATGGTCGGAGGAACATGAACGCAGCATGCTGTGCTAGGCGACTCTTGCACACCCCAATTCGCCGGCGGGCTATCATCACCGTCGCGCTACTGACGGTATCAGCCTGTCTGCTCCCTGGCCGGCTTGCGGCGCAATCGTCTCAAAAAATCCACAAACTTTCGCAGGAGTGCAAATCGGGAAAGGAGAAGGCTTGTAGCGAACTGGCAAAGATTGCGACAGAGGAGAAGGTTGCCGACTTGCGCCGCGTGGCCGTGGATGAGGTGTCCGATCAGGGCTTACTTGCGCGGATCGCTATTGAGGACAAGGATGTCGGCATACGGATCGCTGCCGCGCGAAAGCTGACCGATCAGTCCTTGCTGGCCAAAATCGCAATGGAGGATAAGGAAAACGAAGTCCAGCAGGCGGCGTTATGGAGACTGCAGGATCAAGCTCTGCGGGCCAAAGTGGCCCTAGCGAGCACGAATAAAGATGTTCGTCACTTTGCCGTGATAGGACTAACTGACCAGTCTTTATTGGCAAGTGTCCTCCTGAAAACCACGGACGGCAATATTCGCAACGACTGTTTTCAGAAGATCACGAGCCAAGCCGTGTTAGAGCAGCTCACGATGCAGGCGGAGGATAACAGCCTGCGGCTTGCCGCGGTCCAGAAGCTGACAGATCAGGCTATCCTGGCGAAGCTCGCGACGGAGGCTCTGGATGACAGCGTACGTATCGCTGCTGTCCAAAGGCTAACGGACCAAGCCACGCTGGCAAAGTTTGCATTGGAGGGCAAGGGGACCAATGTTCGCATCGCCGCCGTTGCGAAACTCAGGGATCAGTCCGTACTCGCTAAAATCGCAGCGGACGACAAAGAGGACGCCATACGCAGCGCGGCACGTCAGGTCTTACAGTATCAACAGACCTTGCTCATAGCCTTTCGGCAGGCAGGACTGCGCATTCCCGAATGGCCGAGCGACAAAGACCCAGTTCGAACAGCAGCGGATGCAAGTCATAGTGGAACTTTTTACATCTCGCCGTACGGAATGGTCGAAGTAAAGTATGTGGATTTTACACCTACGATGGCGAGCTACCTTGAAGGCAAGGACGTCCTTGCATGTGTGAATTTACACCAGATTTCAATCGACAATTTCAATAAATCATTAGTAAGAAAAGCGGTACTCATTTTTTATCTCAATATTGCCCGCACACTCGAAAATGGCCAAGACATCGCGAACCCGCAGTGGGCGCTCATCAAAATCTCCGACGAAACCCCTCTCCCGACAGCTGATCCCGTGACAATGGGTCGGGTTGCAAAGTCATTTTGGGACGCCCTCCTGGGTTCATGCGAAGCCATAAACGTTCGCACATACCTTGGCTCAAAACCATGATGGCGCGCGAACTTCGATCAAGCTCACTTACTTGTCTGACTTCCACATCTCAGGCAGCGCCAGCATTGAAGCTGCAGTCGCATTCGAGTTCCGCCACGCTTCCACCGCCTGCGAGCGATCGCTTGGCTTCAGGCGTTCATCGAAGATGGTCAGCCAAGGTTGCGGTTTCGCGCTATTGCCTTTGTCCTTTGCATCGGGAGCTGCCTCGATGGACATGATCGATTGCCCTTTTTTCCCGATGAAGAGAAGCGTCGGAACTGTCTCGCCCGCCTTCACAGCTCGTGTTGCCTCTAGCACATAGCCATCGGAATACACTTCTTCGCCGGCCTTTAGATCCACCGTCATGACCGTTGTAGAAGCCACCATCGAGCAATTACCATCTGCGGCGGAACTTGAGCAGTTGACGATAGCAAGGACGGGATACCTGACCTTGTGCCCACCGGTTACAAACTCATGAACGCGCACGTCCCACACGGATTGGCTGCCGTTCCCAATAATAAAATTGGCGGGTCGCACCTCTCCCTTCTTTAGTTGCACCACTGGTGTGGTCGTAAAGGCCTTGCTGCTCACCGCTGGCGGGACATCCCCTACCGTGAGCGTTTTCTGTTGGCCATAGGTGAGTATGCCTGTCGCGCCAACCAGGAATACCAGCAAAGACCCTTTCAACCGGGCGCACGACACCTTCGAATTCCACAGCAACATGATGACGGCCATTATAGTGAATAACGGGCGTCCTCTAACAGCCACGGGGCAAAGTCTGACTGAAAAAGAAGGGCCGCACTAAGAAGCGCGACCCTCTTTCCATGTTGTTCTCTCACTTCGCCCGTTCGTGACTTGAACGTGTGGCGTGTTTGGGGGTTGCGGTGGTCGGCTGCTTGCCCGATTCATTTGTCTTTCTCTCTTTGGCGCACGTTCTCGACAATTCAAGCCGAACGGCTGCGGCTATGTTCGCGAAATCGATTTTGTGTTGCGTCGCAGCCCGCGCAAGGTTCGAGTTTTTCTCAAGTGATTGCCTCGGATTGTAACCGGGGCAACACAGGTCAGAAACGAGAGCGCAGACAACGAGAAAGCGGTTAAGGTCTGCGGTTTTCATGTCTTGCACGGCAGCCGTCGCAATCTTTTCGTAGTCCACGGTCTGAGCACCCCATGAGGTTTTGCTCTTCTTCTCTTCCCAGGCGTAGAGCTTGGAGAGACGGCGGTGGTTGTCGTGCCCCAAACGCCGGAAGTAGTCGAGGGCTACCATCTCTAAGTCTGGCCGGGAGAGAACGTCTGGCAGTTTCTTGCGGATGGCTTCGAGGACTCGCACCCGAGACAGTTTCTCGACACGCTCAGCGAGAACTTCTTTCTTGCGTTGGGCTTGCTGCTGCGGCGTCGCATGGTAGCGGGTCACTCGGTTGTGAACGTCGCATTTCTCGGTCTGGCAGAGATAGAAGATGCTGCCAGCACCTTTGCCGTCAATGAGAACGGCGGCTCTCGTGTTGGGGCACTCCCCTTTTGCTTTGGCCTTTCGGTACTGCCCTTCAAAGAGCACGTCTTTGGCGTGGCCGTTTACCTGCCAAGCGGGAGCCTGTGAAACCCGCAGAGGCTTCTCGCCTTTCTCCTCAAACGGCTTCGCGCGAATTCGCACAAGTGCTTCGACCTTTGCTCGGTAGCACTCGCGGTCCGTGCAAGTGGACTTCTGCCGAACTTCGGGAAAGAGAAGCGGGTTGCTGCCCGTTCGTTTCGGGCAACGAGCGCACGCTCCCGCCTTTGGTAGAAGCGTTTCGTCCTGTGGGTCAAATGGCGCATTCGTGAGGTCCAGATGGATTTCCCGCTCAATCCATGCGCGAAGTTCCCGCACCGTGGTCGCCTCGGCCTTCTTGTCTTTCAGGATAGCGGCGGCGTTCCGGTGTTGCGGAAAGCATTCCTGCAAAGCGCGGCGCTGGTCGTTGGGTTGGAGCCGTGCGATTTCAAAGGCATGAGCAACCGACAGCTTATCCTCGTAGAAGGTCTGCTTCGCCTCAGGAATCAGTTGAATCAAGCGCAATCGACCGTTCACGTATGCTGGCGATCTGCCGACGCGGGCCGCAATGCTTTCAACGGTGTAAGTGTCGGGTTGAAGCTCGATGAGGGCGGCGTATCCCTGCGCCTCGTCGAGTGGATGCACGTCCACGCGCTGAACGTTCTCAATGACCTGTAGCTCAAGGGCTTGCGCGTCGGTCAGTTCGCGCACACTTGCCGGGATGCTGTCGCGCTTTGCTAGTTTCGAAGCACGATAGCGGCGCGTTCCGGCCACAAGCTCAAACGTTCCCGCTTCCCTTTCGGGAAGCGGACGCACGAGGATGGGTTGGAGGACGCCGTGTTGTCTGATGTTGTCCGCAAGTTCTGCCAACTTCGCTTCATCAAAAAAGCGTCGCGGGTTGGTTTTGGATTCGCGGATTTTCGCTAACGGAATATCCTGAATGGATGAAACCACAGGCGGTACTGCTTTCGTTCCACTTGCTACCATCGTTGCGTTCATTTGCTCTAGTCTCCTTTTTCTCAGAAATTTGTTTGGGCCTAATACTCTTCGGGTAGCAAAAGCGTGGTCACGGAGCGGTCTGACTCGGTGATAATCCACAACTTGTCGCCAGCGTGTGTGCGATAGGCGCTCAAGAGCCGGAACCCGTGCTCTAGACTGTAGTCATTTTCCTTGCGGTCCTCGTCGGACAAATCGCCCCACTCGCGGTTCACATGGCGCGTGAGGAACTCGCCCGGCTGTTGTCCTGCCTTCTCAAGCGCGGCCAAAGCGCCGGGTGTTGCGACGATCTGGCCTAGCTGGAAAGCAGTTTGTTTGCTGAGTTGTTGCATGGGAAAAACTCCTTTCGTTGGTTTCGTTTTTTGCTTCTTAGAGGCACCGCAGAGAGCGGTGCATTAAAAGCAAATGCCCTTCCTGGCGGGGGCGATGCGCCTGGCCGCCCGCGCTGTCAAGGGCGCATGGGTTTCGCGTTTATCGGAGCGAAGCGGGAGACCCTTGACAGGAGGAGCGGGCGGTCCAGGCGCAGGTTTTGAGCAGGAAGGGCAACGGGGGAAAATGACGAAGCCAACAGCGTGAAGCATCAGAACTTATTAATGGTTATTTCTCGACAAAGCAAAGGTCACGGAAAAACAAAGAGGATCGTGGTCGCAGGGTCTGGGCAATCAGCGCGGCGAGGCGTGAAGTTGTGATAGGTTTAGCGTCATGGCAGCGGCTCGCCTGCGTGAGGTTCGAAGCGTTGTTGTGGACGATGCAGTCATTCGGACAACACTTCAGACGTTGCAGCACTTCGGCGCGCACAGACTGGAAGGTCTGGTTCTTTGGCTAGGCGAAATAGAACCGGGACAAGCGCGGGTTCTTCGAATATTCACGCCGGACCAGCAGCCTGTTTCCAGCGAGGAAGGCGTCGGTTATTTCGTGAGCGGGGAGACCCTATTTGAGCTGAACCGAGGACTTGCCGAAAGTGGACTAAGACTGATCGCACAGATTCATAGCCACCCTGGGGAGGCGTACCATTCCGACACCGACGATCGGTACGCTGTTGTCACCGCCGATGGTGGGTTTTCGCTGGTCGTACCAAACTTCGGGCGAGCACCTGCAGATCCCGCGGCTTGGGCAGTGTACCGGCTCGATCAGGGCAACTGGCGAGCGTTGAGCATCGAAGAAGCACGCACCTTGTTTGTTGTCCGCGATTAGCAGTGAACGTCGTGCCGGCGTACGGACTGATGCCGACTTCATCTACTTAGGCCACGATGGCGACTCGCTTTAAACCCGCACCCCATTTTTTTCGATATGCAGTTTGGTAATCAGGATCGCCGCAGATGCATCGCGCTTCACGTGCCCGAGGCTTTCGCCACAAGCTTGGAGGAGGTTGTAGTACGTTGTCCCACGACACTAGTGACTCTGGCTGTGATGGCTTCGCGAGCTCGGGGATCGTTCGTTTCACTAGTTCTGAAGCCATAAGAACGCCGGCTAGCGCCGACTGATGCGCAAGAGGGACCACCTCCACACGGCGAATGCCGGCTATATTCAACGGCACTCCCCCGCAAACAACCTGCGTGTAGAACTCGGCCAAGGGCCTACCACGCCATGACATGAGCTCGGCTTCCTCAACACCAAGGGCGTGCGCGGCAGAGCGTATGTCTTCGGCCGCAAGGCCCAAGGAACTGACCCATAGGTCGGCGGCCCTCACTGATGGTAGTCCCAGGGCGATGGCTGCCTGCTCAGTGGAGGACAGTCCTGGTCCATGGGGATGATAAAGGCACGCCAGACAAGCAGCGTCCCGGGAGAAAACATGCCATGAGGCCCCCAACGAACTGTCACCCGTCCACCCATTGATGACCACTCTTGGTAGCAATGCCTGGGCAGAACGGCGTGAATCCTTGTTATCAACAGAAACACAGATCGTCGGGATATCGATACCCCCGCGCGTTTCAGCAAACTCCTCCAGAGTAACACGGTAAATTTCAGTAGTTAACTTCGTGGTCTGGAACGCTCTTCGTGCCAATTCCACCTTCGAGACCGAGACGTCGGAATAAGTCCCCAGTAAATATCGCTGTAGGTTAAGGAGTGTCAGATCCTCATGGTCGACGAACCAGAATTTCCCCGTAAGGCCTGCGTGGCGCCGCAATGCCCAAATGGCCGCATTCCCAACACCACCGACGCCGGCGAAAAGCACTTCACCTATATTTCTGGCGGGAAGTTCAAGATTAGCGCCTGTCTCGCCGCTGAAATCAAGGAGTGACAGAGAGGTGTCACGCTCAAATCTACTCTTCTGAAAAACGCGCCTGAAGAGTTCTGAGCACGCGAGCGTCGCGGCAGCGGCTGCTGCGTAAGGGTTAGATGGGCCCGCCTTTACCTGACGTGAGTGATGGAGCTGAGCCACCCAACCAGTAGCCGACGGGAACAGCGCGCCGTCAGCGTCCGCGAAGCCGACGCAGATCGTGGCGGTGCTGGGAGCCTCATATGTGAACGCGATGCTTGGATTGATTTTCAAAACGAGATCTCGAAGCGATGAACAGAGGCGCTCAGGCCCCGAGAAGGCGATCCTAGGGTAAAGTCTAGCCAGCAAATTCGCAGAAAGCTCCGCGATCCACACATCGTTGGGGCTCAAATCAGTTCCGCACCGAATTCCAACCGTGATGTCGCTTAGCGTCGCTGTGAGTGACTCCCGGGAGACAGACAAGTGCCGACCAATAGCGCCGTAGATGCGTTCGAAGAAAGGTGCGAGGGCCACTTACAGTTTCTCCTCTGCGGCCCATTGGACCTGCATCCTATTCATTTGAAAATTCAACTGAGGGTGAACCAAATCGACGCTTACTCGCCAAAGCGACATTACAATGGAGAACAGATTCAGCGTTTCTCGGTAAAGCAACCATTCGTCGCCCGAATGCTGCGGGTGCTCGTGATACTCCCGGATTCCACGCAGACAAAGAAAAGGTTTGTGAGTTGTAGGGTGGTCCGCCAGGAGAACGTCGGGAGCTCTCCCTGGCCCTTCAAACTGTCGCGCACGAAACATCGTAGGGTATTGCAACTCGGCATCGGTCCAGGCGTCTCGGAACTCCAGGGAAGGTGCTCGCAAGTCGTAGTCCGTAAGATCGAAGCGTGCTTTGAAGGCGCGCCCCGCGAACATAGGAAGGTCGGTAAACGTGACCGTCGGTTGGGCCAGTATGATGCTTCCCACTTGCGTGGTGAGGCCAGGAATCTGCACGGGGTGCCGAGGTACAAAAAGAAGGTCTATGTGCGGGTATGCCGTGGATGAAAGCATGAATATCAGCCGCGACTCAAGGGTGGTCTGTTGCTCCACAAGTAGGCTTATTTCGCGGTCGTACTTCGCCCGATTGACCTCAGGATCGACCTGCACTGCTACCCACCTGCGCCAACGCGTAGGCTCAGGAAGAGCCGGGCACCATTCGTGAGCCCAAGTTCCTTTACCGTACGAGTCACGTCAAGCAGCGCCCCGGCAGAATTTCGAACTTCCCATTCGTTCAGGGGTCGTCCGCTGTTACCGCTCTCTGAAAGAGCTCGCTGCACCGCCGCGGTCAACGGGGCGTTGATGTTTGTCTCGACGGAAAAGTTCTCGCCATTTATAATAAACACGAGTGTGATCTTGTGTTCGCCTTCTGCCACTGTGAGGCTCCTTTGAGGTTTGAGTTTATCGGATTGACCAGCTGCACCCCGTTAAGTTGCTAGTTTTAAGTAGTTTCCACTTGCATTTTCACTTGTGAGTGCCTAGACTCACAAGTGTTGGAGGTGAGGATACACGCTTTGTTTTCGTGTGTCAAACTAAAACTCACTAATGCAATAGGAGGTGCGAATGACCCTTCTTCGCCTGGGGGTGATGCTTAGGGACCGAAGAGGTGGCCGTGGAATCCGAGACGTGGCAATAGAGATAGGAATCAGCCCTGCGACTCTTACTCGTGTCGAGGGTGGTAGACTGCCCGACATAGCGACCTTTCAAAAAATTTGCGCTTGGCTTAGAGTTAACCCAGCTGAAATTCTCGATATCCCTGCCGATAGCAATCCGATCGCAACGGATCCCAACTCAATCACCGCCGCTGTTCACCTTCGAGCCGAAAAGACTTTACCACCAGAAGCTGCTGCGGATTTGGCGCAGTTAATCGTGGTTGCGCACGGGGAGCTCGCACGCCGTAAACAAAAGCGCCAAGTCGATGTTTCGTCGTGGCTTTAAGACATGGGCCGAGGAAACCTCGGCCCGTGTCCGGCACAGATTAAAGCTCCAACCAACTTCGCCATTGGACCCCCATCAACTTTGCGACCTAATTGGAGTGGCGGTTGTCACTCCGAACGATTTGCTTGATCTGTCTCAGGATATTCGCCGCCGCTTGTTGCACGACCATGAGGATTTTTGGTCAGCGATCACGGTAACAGATGGACGAACATATCTCATTGTGACTAATTCGGCTCACTCTCAAACGCGTCTAAACAGCAGCTTAGCGCACGAGATTGCCCACATCATCCTAGGGCACGAACCCTCGATGATGTTCATGAGCCCGAAAAGCGGGATGGCATTGCGGACTCATAACGAAGAGCAAGAGGAGGAAGCTAACTGGTTGGCAGGTTGTCTACTCTTACCCCGCGAAGCATTATTGGGAATTAGGCGTAGGGGACTGTCTGACGAGGAGGCCTGTTCCGAGTACGGGGTGAGTCCAGCCATGCTGCGATTCCGTTTGAACATCACTGGGGTGGACGTGCAATTGCGGCGCGGGTGGAGACACAAACGCAAATAGCGCAAAATGTGTGGGCTTTCTGGATGGGTGCGGGAGGTATGCGCTAGGTGTGCGGCGGTTTTGCCAGTGAGAAAAGTGGAGTGTCGGTCCAGTCATCTCCGGCGCGAATTTCATGGGGACCCACTGGAAGTGAAGGTTCGGGAATGGACAACTCGAACGGTTCAAATGCCTCCCGCAGCATAGCAGCATACTTCTTTCGGTCGTAGCCGAACCACCCTTCCCACAACGCGTAAGCCCGAACACGGTCGTTTGGCACCTTAGATTCACTATTGGTGATGATGTATTCGATGTTCTGACCGGGTCGTAATTTGACGCCACTTCCAAAGAGTTGCTGAGCAGCAATCGCAGTGACGCCTGCCTTTTGGTAGTCACGGGGCTCCCTCGTGATGCGCTTGCTGACGACAAGTTCCCGGATGTCCACTTCGCCATTCGCCAGACGATCTTCATAGTTCGCAAAGACACCACGCGCGAGCTCAAGTTTTTGCAAATACGAGTCGTAATCGTGAGCTTCCGCGAGGATGGCGAGTACTTCGTGCTGCATTCGGCCAAGCAGTGGTGGCGTGTCGTGACGCCGGCATTCGAGTCCTCGGACCTTTAGCTCCCCATCCTCTGCGACCGCGAAGAAGCGATTCGGCACAGGCACGTCCGCGTATTGCTTCGAAGGGAGAAAGACCACATAGCGGTAGACGGATTCAATTGCGAGCGGGAGGCGGGTTCTATTCTCAATCTCCTGGGAAAGCCGCTCGTAGTCCTCGCGCGTCGCTCCTTCTTTCCAAACATATAAGGAGTCCACCAAGGCGTGTATCAGTTCGAATCCATCGGCTTCAGCAATTTCTTTCGCAACGAGAAGCGTTTCGCGCGCGACGGCGTTGATGGCCTCATGAGCCTCGATTTTTCCAAAACGCGCATTCTTGTAGCCTGTATAGCCGAAGCAGCAAACGAGAAGCCATTTCATCGAATCACGCTGCAATTTCATTCTGAGCGCAGTATCGGGCGCCGTTGTCTTTAGGAGCTTCTTGAGTTCACAGCGCTTGGCGATAAGCCGTTCGACCACGCGGCTCGTGATCCCTCTTCGCTTTTGGCAAATGCGGTACCCGAGTTCGGGAATTCGCGGAGCGTCGGGGCAGCACGGGCAGTTCACAGTTTCAGGTGAGATATTGAAGCGGGCCATAATGCTCGGAAATTGGCTGACGAAATCCAGTTCGGCGACGTTGGGCGTGAAGCCGAGTTTCGGCACGAAAACGAGGCCGCCGCGGTCCGCCACCAACAGCTCGTCGGGCCGCTTGGGATCCTCAGGTTCCGCTTTCTGTTCGGGAATGAGCACGCCATCACGGTGGGCGAGTTCCATCTGCATGTAGGAAATGCCAGTGCCGGTCGTCGTCCGCGCTGCGTATTGAATGGGAAGCTTGGTGAGGCGAGCCAGTTCCCAGAGGCCGGCGAAGTCGCACTTCTCCGAAATGAACGAGTTCTGCTTGTCCACGTGGATGCGGCCAAAGAGCGTGATGGAGCTGGCTTTGAAAAGAATCCTTCCGTAACTCGTGTAGCTGCGCCCGCGGGATTGCTGGACGGCCGCGGACTCGTCGCGATTGAGCGGCAAA
>Ga0307478_10003460_pt1 | contig 11715 bp, 8 predicted proteins | sample atmos_gasesECM4C_2_FD_203713 | JGI IMG/M metagenome (GOLD analysis project Ga0307478, IMG submission 203713) | Hardwood forest soil microbial communities from Morgan-Monroe State Forest, Indiana, United States - atmos_gasesECM4C_05 | ecosystem: Environmental > Terrestrial > Soil > Temperate...
CGCTTCTGACTTACGATCAAACGCGCCCCTTCGCTCGCGCTATCGCCGCTGCCGTCAGCAAACACGAGATGCCTCCTTGGTTTGCCGATCTGGACGTGGGCCACTTTTCAAACGATCCATCGCTCACGCAGCAAGAAATTGACAGGATCGTCGCCTGGGCCAGCGCAGGCGCGACCGCCGGAGACCCGACCGACGCGCCTCCGGCCAAAAACTGGCCTCAAGGTTGGATGATTCCGCAGCCGGACGTCGCAATTCAGATGCCCAAGCCCGTCGCCCTTCCTGCACACGGCGACATTGATTACACGTATGAAATCGTTCCCACTGGTTTCACCGAAGATAAATGGGTGCAGATGTCCGAGATTCGCCCGTCGAGCCGCGCGAACGTCCATCACGCGGTCGTTTACGTTCGTCCACCTGGTTCAAACTGGCTGCGCCACGCGCCGCTGGGCGTTCCCTTCACAGGCGCGGACATGAGCGACGTCCAAGACCGCGAGGACACCCACTTCACTACAGCCGACATTTTGCTCGTCTACGCGCCGGGAAGTTCACCGGATAATTGGCCTGGAGGCATGGCTAAATTCGTACCGAAGGGATCGGATCTGGTTTTTCAGATGCATTACATGGCGCGCGGCAAACCCGCCACCGATCAGACCAGCGTCGGAATCATTTTCGCGAAACAACCGCCGCAGAAGCGCGTTCTGACCCTGCAATTGACCAACGATCGCTTCATCATCCCGCCCGGCGTGGACGATTACCGCGTCGAAGTCCATGGCTCGCTGCCGAATGAAGCGCTGCTGCTCAGTTTCTTCCCGCACATGCATCTGCGCGGAAAGCGCTTCGAGTACAACATCCTGCACAAAGACGGCAGCATCGAGCCGCTGCTGCGCGTGCATTACGATTTTTACTGGCAGCTGAGTTATCGCCTCGCCGAGCCGCGCCCGCTGAAGACCGGCACGGTTCTCCAGGCCGTCGCCTGGTACGACAATTCAAAAAACAATCCGCACAATCCCGATCCGGACGCAGCCGTCCGCTGGGGCGATCAAACCTACGATGAAATGATGGTGGGATTCTTCGACGTAGCCGTCCGCGCGGATTTAGATAAGCCGCACTACTTCATCCGCCAAACAGACAATCCGCCGCCGCAAAATCACGGGGAAGCACCAAGATAAAAGATGTGCGCCAAATGAGGGCCCACTTTCAACCGGCGCGCAGGTTTTCTCCGTGATCGCCGCAGTTACTCTGTGTCCTCTGTGTTAGAGCTTTTGACTTTTCCTTTTTGACTTTCGACTATTAGCTCTTAACTGTGAACTATTTTTCTCAGTACCCCTCAGCCTTCCCTGGCCCGCGCTCATCATGCCCACCCCGCAACCACCCGTCGCTAATCTCAATCGCTTCCACCCTAGCCGTCACTTGCGGATTCCCAACCTCAACCGTGTAGCCCATATGCTGCAGCACAGCGATCGTGTCCGGCGAAACTCCCTTTTCTACATCGAGCCGGTCCGGCTTCCATTGTTGATGCACGCGTGGAAAATCCACCGCATCCTGCACATTCATCCCAAGATCAATCACGTTCAGAATCACTTGTAAAACTGCCGTGATGATCACCGGCCCTCCCGGCGCGCCGAGCACGAGAAACGGCTTGCCATCCTTTAAAATAATCGTGGGCACCATGGACGAAAGCGGCCGTTTACCCGGCGCGATCGCGTTGGCCTCGCCCTGCACCAAGCCAAACATATTCGGCGCACCAGGCTTCGCCGAAAAATCGTCCATCTCGTCGTTCAGCAGAAATCCCGCGCCCGGCACCGTCACGCCGCTGCCGTACGCATCATTGAGAGTGTAGGTCACGGCTACCGCGTTGCCCTCGTCATCCACAATGTCGTAGTGCGTCGTGTTCGTGCCTTCGCTCACGGCGGGCAGTCCGGGATTCACCCGGTCGCTCGGCGTCGCATGTTCCGGATCAATCGTCGCGGCTCGCGAGCGCACGTAATCCGGATCCAGCAGCGCGGCAATCGGATTCTTCACGAAATCCGGATCGCCCAGGTACTGACTGCGGTCCGCGAAAGATCGTCGCATCGCTTCCGCCATGTAGTGGTAAGCCTCCGCGGAGCCCGCGCCATATTTTTCGTAATCGGTGGTGCTCAGCATCCCCAGAATCTGCAGCAGTCCGACCCCACCCGAACTCGGCGGCGGCGACGTAATGATGTGATAGCCCTTGTAATCACCTTCCAACGGCGCGCGCTCCACCGCTTTGTAATCGTGTAAATCCGCTAGCGTGATCAACCCACCGTTTTTCGCCATCGCGGTCGCCAGCAGGTGCGCCGTCTCGCCCTCGTAAAAGTCTTGCGCGCCTAGACGCGCGATTCGCCCGAGCGTTTCCGCGAGTTCCGGCTGCCGGAAAGTCTCCTGCCAATCGTAGAACGCGCCTCCTTTCAGAAAAATTCGCTGCGATTCTGGAAATTGCGAAAGCAGCGGCGCCGCGTGCTTCCACGAATTCATCTGCCAGCGCGAAACGGGAAATCCTTTCTCTGCAAGCGCGACCGCGGGATTCAGCAGCTCAGCCCACGGTTTTCGTCCATATTTCTCGTGTGCCAGTTCGAAACCGCGCACGGTTCCCGGCACTCCCACCGAGCGCCATCCGACCACGCTTTCGTTCGTCGGATTCCCCTGCGAGTCGAGGTACATATCCTGGCTCGCGCGGCCCGGCGCCCTCTCGCGAAAATCAATGAACGTAGCGCGCCCATCGGCCATGCGGATCAGCATGAATCCTCCGCCGCCGAGATTTCCCGCGTAAGGATGAGTCACAGCTAGCGCGAAGCCCACCGCCACGGCGGCATCTACCGCGTTGCCGCCGGCTCGCAAAACAGACACGCCAACGTCGGTCGCCAAATCCTCTTGTGCGACGACGATCGCCTTGCGTCCGTAAACCGGTTCGCGCCCATCGGCCGCCGGAACCAGCAGCGCGAAGACCAACAGCAGCGTTAGACATCGCCCTGCGCGCATCCTCATCGACATCCACTCCTCACCGCGCACTCACCGCTCGCGTTTCTCCGAGCCACTCATCAATGCGTCCAAGAGCCTTCTGCAATTGCTCTGCGTCTCCGCCAAATCCAAACCTCACGAACGATTGCATCCCCAATTGCTCACCGGGCACGAGCAGTACGCTCTTCTTGACCCGTAGCTCTTCGCCCATCTGCGCCGAATTCCTCCCGTCGCGCAGCCCGGCCCACGCGATCGCACCGGCTCGCGGCGGAACATGCGAAAAAATATCGGCATGCGAGTCAAGCCACGCGCGCAAAGGCGGATAATTCCGCCGTAAAATCTCTCGAGTGCGCTGCAAAATCCACGCCCGCCGTTCCGGCGCCAGAGCCACAGAAGCCAGCCGGTCCGTCAGCATCGAAGGGCCAATGCTGGTGTAGTCGTGATAGCTCCACAATTTCTCGATCATTTTCGGAGGCCCTACAACCCAACCCGTGCGCAAACCAGGCAAGCTGTACGCCTTCGAAAGCCCTGCGGTGCACAAAATGCGATCGTACCCGCTTCCCCAAAAACTCGGCGTCAACTCGCCATCGAATTCCGCGCCCCGGTAAACCTCATCCGAGATCACCCACGCGCCCACTTTCGCGGCAGCCGCCACCACGGCCGCTTGCATGTCATCGCGCAACACCGCGCCCGTCGGATTGCTTGGATTGCAAATTGCGATCAGCTTCGTTTTCTCCGTCACGACGCGCGGCAAATCATCTATATTGATGCCCCAATCCAGCGATTCGCGCAGCCACAGCGGTTTCACCGTCGCGCCCGTCGCGCGCGCCACTCCCGCAATTTGCATGTAATTCGGCATCATAAAAACGACTTCATCGCCCGGCTCGATCAGCGCCCACGTGGACACGTAATTCGCTTCGGAGCCACCGCACGTGACCAGCACGTTTTCCGCGGTCGCTCCCGAATAAAGGCCCGCAATCAGCGAACGCAACTCCTCGCTGCCGTTGGTCTGGGGATAAAGCAGCGGTACGTCGAGGATCTTCCGCAATTGCTCGGGGTCCGGCACCAGCTCCGCCGTCGTGAGCGGATGCACGCCACTCTCCGAAATATTCAATTCGACTTTGTTCTCCCACACCGACTGCCAACGCTCCAGCTCAAATGGCTCGATCTGCATTTCCCTCACCTCGGCGGTCGAAAGTGTCCATCGCTCCGCAAAGCAGCAAAAGCCACAAACATACTCGCACATCGCCGCGCAAATCACGCCTTCGCCACGCGTCAGAAATGTAAGCGAACCAGCGCGCATTCCCAAATGAATTCCGCGCCCGAAATGAACATCTTCGGTATTGCCATCCATCGGAATCTCGCGAGAGAATAACGGTCTGCTCTGATGCACTCTCGCGCGCATGTTCGGTCCGTCTCGGCGGCGATTCGATGAAATGCCGAATCGGCACCTCTGCACTATTGCTCGCGACGCTCGTGATCAGCGGATCCCCCCGCGCCGCGCGCGCGCAAAACACCGCCAATGACGCCACCTGGTCCTTCGCCGTCTCCGGTGACTCCCGCAACTGCGGCGACGTGGTCATGCCCGCCATCGCCTCCGGCGTGTTAAAGGAAAACGCTTCCTTCTACTGGCATCTCGGTGATTTCCGCAAGAACTCCGACTTCGATGAAGACATTCAGCACCAGCCCGACAACATCGCCACGCCGCTCAGCATCAGCCGTTACCAGCAAATTGTCTGGGACGATTTTATTCAAAGCCAGCTCAGACCTTTCGGCACGCTCCCGGTTTTTCTGGGCATCGGGAACCACGAAACTGTCTGGCCGCATACTCGCGATATGTACCTGGTGCAATTCGCCGATTGGCTCGATACCCCCGTGCTCCGGAAACAACGCCTGAGCGACGATGCCAATGCCCACAAGCTGGCGACCTACTATCACTGGATTCAAGACAATGTAGACTTCATCACGCTCGACAATGCCGTCGACAGCGAATTCGACGAACCGCAACTAACCTGGTTCGAGAAAATCCTGCAGCTCGACCTTGCCAATCCACTCACGACCACAATCGTAGTGGGCTCCCACGAACCGCCGCCGGATAGTATTGCCGCCAATCACGCGATGGATGCGACGCCTGCCGGCATCGCCAGTGGCCGACGCGTCTATGCCGATCTTCTCAAAGCGCAGAACGATGGGCACAAGCACGTCTACATGATCTCCAGTCACCAGCATTTTTACATGGCGGGGATTTTCAATACCGAATACTGGCGGACGCACGGCGGCGTCTTGCCCGGCTATATCGTGGGCTCGGCGGGCGCCGTGCGTTATGCGCTGCCGCCGGAACGTGCGGACGCGATCGCCGCGGAAACACACGTCTATGGATATCTGCTCGGTACCGTGAAGCCCGACGGCGAGATCGATTTCGCCTACCGCCATATCAATGAATCGGACGTGCCCGCCTACGTGGTAGATAAATACAAACAGGAATTCGTGCACTGGTGCTTCGCGGAGAATTCCGCCATCCAGTAGCGCGTCGCATTCACCGGAGGATCGCACAAAATGGCCGCACACACAGAACCAGCACGCACCGAATCCGCTCGTCCAAACCCGGAACGTATTTTCGAGACTCTGAACGCCTATCAAAAAACTGCCGCTCTGAAAACGGCCATCGAGCTGGACGTCTTCACTGCCGTCGGTGAAGGAGCCGCCACACATGCGGCCCTCGCCAAGCGCTGCCAGGCCAGCGACCGCGGCATGCGCATCCTCTGCGACTACCTCGTCATCAACGGCTTCCTTACCAAGAATGGCAGCCAGTACGCCCTGACGCCCGAGTCCTCCACGTTTCTCGACCGACGCTCGCCCGCCTACATCGGCGCCGCCGCGAAATTCCTCGCGCTCCCGGAAATGATGAACCTTTTTTACGACCTTCCCGCCATCGTTCGCGCCGGCACCTCGGTGAAGGGCGAAGAAGGTACCGCGGAACCGGACAGCGCGAAGTGGGTCGAATTCGCCCGCTCCATGAGCGGATTGCAACGCATCACCGCTGCAGCTTTGGCTGAACTACTTGATGCCAAATCAGGACAGAAATGGAAAGTACTGGACATCGCTGCCGGCCACGGCATGTATGGCGTCAGCATCGCTAAACAAAATCCCAACGCTGAAATCTTTGCCGTGGACTGGCCGCAAGTTTTGCAAGTGGCCGAGGAGAACGCCAAGGCCGCGGGTATTGCCGCGCGTCATCACAAAATCCAGGGAAGCGCCTTCGAAGTGGACTTCGGCAAGGATTACGACCTGGTCTTACTCACCGGTTTCCTGCATCATTTCGATCAGGAAACAATCGTCTCATTGCTGCGCAAGGTTCATGCCGCGCTGAAACCGGGCGGCCGCGCCGTCTCCGCGGAATTCGTGCCCAATGAAGATCGCGTCAGCCCGCCCGCTCCTGCCTCTTTCAGCATGATTATGCTCGCCACCACGCGCGCCGGCGACGCCTACACCATGTCCGAATACGATGAGATGTTCCGCAAGGCAGGATTTTCCGGTAGTGAACTCCACCGCGGGCCGGGCCCGCAGAGTTTCATAATTTCGAAGAAATAAACGCTGCGCGCTTCAGCTTTTCTGTGCCCCGCCGAATGCCACCGTCAGCAAGGTGTGTTGCTCCATCTCGTGCGCCTTGTGCGAACCGGTCGCGGGGCTTGCGCTCGCCGACCGCTTCACCGAAAGCACTCCGCGCCCGCGCGCCAGCCGTTCCAAGCGCGGCAGCAAGAAAGCCAGCGCGCCCATATTGGCCGGTTCTTCCTGCACCCACACAAAATCGCGCGCGTTAGCGTACCGATCCATCTCCGAGGCCAGTTCCGCGTCCGGGAAAGGATAGAGCTGTTCGAGTGAGATTATCGCTGTCTCAGTATCCTTCCGCCGTTTCCGTTCCGCGATCAATTCATGCCGGATTTTGCCAGTGCATAGCAACACGCGCTTCGCGCTGCCGTCGCCCGCGTCCGGAATCACGTTCTGGAATCGCGGAGCCGCCAGGTCCGCCAGTGACGAAGACGCCACCGGATTTCGCAACATGCTCTTCGGCGTGAAAACCACCAGCGGTTTGCGCCATGCGCGCAGCGCCTGCCGCCGCAACAGATGAAAATACTGCGCTGCCGTGGACGGCTGGCAAATCTGAATATTGTCGCGCGCCGCCAACTGCAAAAACCGCTCCATGCGCGCGCTGGAATGCTCCGGTCCCTGCCCTTCGTATCCATGCGGCAGCAAAAGCACCACGCCGGAGAGCAAGTTCCACTTGTCTTCACCCGCTGAAATGAATTGGTCAATCACAATCTGCGCGCCGTTCGCAAAATCGCCGAATTGCGCTTCCCATAGCACCAGCGCCTCGGGAAAATCGCGGCTGAATCCGTATTCAAATCCAAGCACCGACGCTTCCGACAGCGTCGAATTGATCGCTTCAAACCACGCTTCGCCGTGCCCTACGTGCTGCAGCGGGACGTATTCTTCTTCCGTCTCGATATCAATCAGCGCCGCATGCCGCTGGTTGAACGTCCCGCGACGGCTGTCTTGCCCGCTCAGCCGCACGGGAACCCGCTGCTTCAGCAGCGTGCCAAATGCCAACGCTTCGGCCATGCCGTAATCGATTGGCCGCTTTCCCTGCGCCATTTCTACGCGCTGTTCCAGCAGCTTTTTCACTTTCGGATGAATGTGAAATCCATCGGGATAGCGCGTCAGCGCTTCTCCGACCGCCGTCAATTCCTCTTGCGCCACTCCCGTCTCCACTTCCATTGAAGCGTTGTAGCGCCCGCCGCGATAGGGATCCCAGTAGGGCGGCAATTTCCGCATCGGCGGATTTTTCTCGAGTTCCAGTGCGCTCTTCTGCGCTGCGTCCAATTCCTGGCGCACGCGTTCGACAATCGGGTTTGCGTCCACGCCGATTTTTTCGGCGTAAATCTGCCACAGCGGCGGATGCGCTTCGATTTTCCGGTAACGCAAAGGTTGCGTGATCGTCGGATCGTCCACTTCGCTGTGTCCGTGCCGGCGGTAACCGATCAGGTCCACGACCACCGGCGTTCCGAACGCGTAGCGATATTCGATCGCCATGCGTCCCACACGCGCCACGGCTTCCGGATCTTCCGCGTTCACGTGGAAAATGGGAATCGGCAGCCGCTTCGCCAGGTCCGACGAAAACCGCGACGAATGCGAGTCCCGCGGAATCGTCGTGAACCCGATCAAATTATTCACGATGATGTGCACCGACCCGCCCACCGTGAATCCCTCGACGCCTGCCATGTTCAGCGTCTCGGCCCAAATTCCCTGCCCTGCAAATGCCGCATCGCCATGCATGAGTACCGGCACCACGTGCTGCAATCCCGCATCGCCGCGGCGCATCTGTTTTGCGCGCGTGCGTCCGATCGCCACCGGATCCACCGCATCCAGGTGGCTCGGATTCGAAACCAGGTGAATTCCTACTTTTTTGCCGCCGGCCGTCTCGAAAGCTCCGGTTGCGCCCATGTGATATTTCACATCGCCGCCGCCCAGTACGCTGCGCGGGTCCACGTCCTCGAACCGCGCAAATACTTCCGCCGCGCCGCGTCCTACAATGTGCACCATCACGTTCAGCCGTCCGCGATGGCTCATCGCCAGAACCGCTTGCACGGCTCCCCGCTCCGACGCCGAATTTAAAATTGCGTTGAGTAGCGGCAGCAGCGCCGCTTCGCCTTCCAGCGAGTAACGCTTCGTTCCCAGATAGCGCGTCTGCAAAACCTGTTCGAAAATCTCCGCGCGCACCAACCAATCCAGAATCCGCTCGCGATCCGCTTCGGGCGTCTCAAACTCCGCTTCCATCCGCTCCTGAATCCACTGGCGTCTTTCGCGCTCTGGAATGTGCATGAATTCGACGCCGATCGTGCCGCAATAGAATTGTCGCGCCGCGTCCGCTTCCGGACCGGACACGTCCAGTTCAGGCATCGCGACGGGCGCCAGGCCACCCAAAGGATCGAGGTTCGCTTGCAAATAACCCCACCGCCGAAACGCGTCCCACACGCGCTCCTGCGCGTCGTGGCTCGCCGAGGCGTCCACCACTGCTTGTTGACGGCTCATCAATATCCTCTAAACCTCATTACTATTATAACGGCTGACCGGTGAACTCGCGAGAAGCGTTCGTTAGCTCTGGCCCCATGTTCCCAATAGTCGCCGCACCAGCACGAATTGGCCTAAGTGGTAAGCATTATGGTCGGCAAGCAGCAATGCCTGGCGCAGCATCGTCTGCCCAGTTCCGTGTGGAATTTTCGCGAATAAATCCGTAGCCGGATCTTTCAGCAATTTCACCATCGCCTCGGTACCCTTCGCAAAATCTTTCACGCTCTTTTCCCACGCCGCATCGCTGGGCGGCGCCGGCGAATTTGGCCAGTACGAAGCAGGCCACTCCCGCGCCCGGTATTTCGGATTCGTCGAAAAATCCAGAATGTCTTCTTGGGAGATGCGCGCGTGCTCCAGCAATTCCCACGCAGAGTAAGGCGATCCCGTCGGCCGCACGCCCCGGTGCGCCGGATCGAGTCCCGCAAGCGCCTGCTTCCAGTCCGCGTGCGCTTCGCCCCAGGTAAGAACCTTTGCTAAATACTCGCGCAATTCTTTGTCCTTCGCTCCCAGATTCGCCACGACCGCGGCTTTCGGTTTCACTGCGCTCTTCGCTTTTCGATTGGTCTTCTTACCTTTGCTCATCTCGATCTCCTCATGAAATCCTGGGAATCGTCACGTGTCATCGAAAAATCACACCACCAATCCGTTTCTTGTTTATCCCCGCAGCGAAGGTTACTATCCCAGCGAAATTTTCCCACAGGAGCCTTCATGACTCACCGCAGCTTCTCGCGTCGCGACTTCTCGCGCCTCTTCGGCCAATCCCTCGCGCTCGCTTTCGCCAATCCGCGCCTGCCGGAGCTATTGGATGCGCAGCGCCATCAACCGATTCCCGGTGACTCTATTCGCCTGAACTACAATGAGAACCCTTACGGTCCATCGCCCCGCGCCCTCGAAGCTCTCGCAAATTGCGGCCAAATTGCGAATCGCTATCCAGATCTGAACCGTCTTCGTGTGATGGACGCCTTGGCGCAAAAATTCGGCGTCACTCGCGAAAATATCGCTCTCGGCTGCGGCTCCACGGAAATTCTGCGCTGTGCCGATGCCGCCTTTCTCGATTCCAGCAAAAATGTCGTTGCCCCCGAGCCAACTTTCGAAGCTGTTCTGGAGTACGCCCAGGTCTTGCATACGCAGCCCGTGAAGATTCCGCTCACCCCGGACCATCGCCACGATCTGACCAAGATGGCAGCGTCATGCACGTCGAAAACCGGTGTCGTGTATGTCTGCAATCCCAATAATCCCACCGGCACCATCGTGACTCGCGACGAAATGGCCACGTTCATCCAAGCCGTTCCGCCCACCACCCTCGTCCTGGTGGACGAGGCCTACTACGATTTCGCCGAGGACTCGCGCTACAGCAGCGCCATCGAATTCATCACGAAATACCCAAACGTGGTTGTCGCGCGCACATTCTCGAAAATTTACGGCATGGCCGGAATGCGTCTGGGTTACGCCGTCGGCGCCAAGGAACCCATTGCGCTCATCACCCGTCAACTCACGCAAGATAATGGCAACGCCGCCGTCCTTGCCGCCGCGCTGGCCAGCCTCGCGGACAACGACTACGTCACCACTTGCCGCACCCGGTTGAACGACACCCGCCGCTGGCTTTGCTCCGAGCTCGCCAAAGATTCCCGCGCGTTTATTCCCTCGCACGGCAATTTCGTTATGATTGATATGGCCTCGGACACCAAACCCTTCATTGACCAGTTCGGCGCTCGCCACATCGTCGTCGGACGCCACTTCGCCTCCATGCCCAATTTCTTGCGCGTGACCGTCGGCACGCAACAGGAAGCCGAAACCTTTATGGCCGCTCTGCGCGAAATTTCGCCCGCCGTATCCGCAAAAGCGGCGGCATAACGCCCAAGAGCCACAAAAAAAAGGCCCTTCCCTGCGCTCGCGCGCTGAGAAGAGCCTTTGAAAATACCGATGCCCTTTACCGGACGAGTTCTCCCATGTCGCCCGCCGATCGCTCGGACTCACTGCATGTTGGGGAACTCGCCGGCCTTGCAAGCCCTCGCTAGACGGCTGTGACTACGCCGTCGCGGCGGTCGGCCCGATCGTTCGCCGCTGTTGGAAACATTCGCGGCAATACACCGGGCGTCCCTGTGTGGGCTTGAATGGGACCGTCGTTTCTTTACCGCACTGCGAGCAAACGGTCTTGGTTTCCACTCGCTGTACGCTGGGCGTTGTGCCAGTACCATTGCCCGCCGAGCGGTTCGCCTTGCACGCCTTGCACCGCTTGGGTTCGTTTTTGAAGCCCTTATCGGCGAAAAACATTTGCTCGCCGGCGGTGAAGACGAATTCAGCCGAACATTCGGCGCACTTCAGGACCCTATCGTGGTATTCCATACGCTGCTCCGATGCCATGCTGGGAAAGGTGTCGCAGCGGAACGTTTCATACCTGCCGTCAGGGAAAACTCAGGAGAAAAACCTGCGCCACCCCGATGCCAGCCGGCACGAAACTGTTTGAATGGACCCGAACAACTTGGTCGCCTAGTCTTGCTCACGCCGTTGCTTTTTCCGGAGACGTTTACGCGAGAGGGCCTCTTTGGCACGCCGCTTTTCACCCGGTTTCATGTAGTAGCTGTGCTTTTTAATCTCCTTGATAAT
>Ga0307478_10003461_pt1 | contig 11711 bp, 9 predicted proteins | sample atmos_gasesECM4C_2_FD_203713 | JGI IMG/M metagenome (GOLD analysis project Ga0307478, IMG submission 203713) | Hardwood forest soil microbial communities from Morgan-Monroe State Forest, Indiana, United States - atmos_gasesECM4C_05 | ecosystem: Environmental > Terrestrial > Soil > Temperate...
ACTCTTCAAGATAGAATCGAAAACACATGCCCATCGCCATTCACTGCCGCGATTTGCGCAAGACCTACGACGGCAAAGTTGAAGCCGTGCGCGGACTGAACCTTGAGATACAGACCGGAGAATGCTTTGGTCTTCTCGGGCCCAACGGAGCAGGGAAGACGACGACCATTGAAATCCTGGAGGGCCTGCTGGAACCGACTTCGGGCGAGGTGTCGATCTTCGGCCATTCCTGGCGAGAGAACGCGCGCGAGATGCGGGAGTGGCTAGGGATTTCGCTGCAGGAGACGCGGCTTTCCGAAAAACTTACGGTGCGGGAAACGGTCGAGCTGTTTGCCAGCTTCTATCGCGAACCTCGTTCGTGCGATGAAGTGCTCGACCAGTTACAGCTTACCGAGAAGGCCGATTCATGGGTCGGAAAACTTTCCGGCGGCCAGAGACAGCGGCTGGCGGTAGCGACGGCGCTGGTGTGCAATCCGAAGATTCTCTTTCTCGACGAGCCAACCACAGGTCTCGATCCGCAGAGCCGGCGGCAGTTGTGGGACATCATTCGCGAATTTCAGCGAGCCGGCGGCACCGTGCTTTTAACTACGCATTACATGGATGAAGCGGAGCGGCTGTGCGATAGGCTGGCGATCGTCGATCACGGGCAGATCATTGCGGAAGGTTCGCCGCCAGATTTAATCGAGCGCCTGGGCGGGCATCACGTAGTAGAGTTCGCCGTAGGCGCAAGACCGCCGGGGAGTTCGGACGGCGCAGCGCTTGAAGCCTGGCGTGCGCTTCCGAGCGTAGAGTCCGTTCGTGAGGATGACAGCATGGTCGCGCTGAGTGTGAAGGAGCCCCACTTGACGATCCCGGCGCTGCTCGATGCGGTCGGGAAGCAGGGAAGCGAACTGCAGCACCTGACCACGCGGCAGGCCAGTCTCGAAGATGTGTTTGTGCGGCTGACGGGGCGGCATTTGCGGGAGGAATGACGTTATGAAGAGCAATCTGCGCTACGCAGCCTTAGTCGTGTTCGCCGCCTGTGCTGCGCGCTACGGTTTGGCTCAGGCTCCCGCGCCTGACTTGGCGACCAGCTTCGCGCCTCTTGTGCAATGGAGAAAGGCGGTTTTGTCTGGCGACCGCGTCGGACTGAAGACGCTGTATAGTACTGCCCCGCCGGCAAGAGTGACAGTGCCCCCGGACCAGAGTAATCCTGACGCGGATGTTGAGTTTTGGGCTGGATTCAAAGCGCAAAGCATCGATCTGGACATTCTGCAGACTACTTCGCCTCAGCCGGGCGTTTACGTTGTCCAATTTCAGGCTGAGATTCGCTCGGGAGTTCCCCCAGCAGAGAGTCAAACGTTTTACGTAAACGAGGGCCAGGCCTGGCAGCAGCAGGGCAGTGAGTGGCGGCTCGTCGTGGTGCAGCGTACGAATGCAGCCCACCTAAAGCAGCCCGTTAACCAAGACAAGAATATATATCCCGTGGACGCGGATGCGCACGCCGAGATAAAGGAAGCCGAACGGGAAGCAGCGAAGGAACACAAGCGCGTTCTCTTGGTCTTTGGTGCGAACTGGTGCTACGACTGCCACGTGCTTGATCTAGCGTTTCACCGGTCCGATTTCGCGGCGGTTATGGCGGGCTATGAGGTCGTGCATGTGGATATTGGGCCGGACGGGAAAAAGAACTCAGACCTGGCAAAGCTATTCCAGGTTCCTCTGGATAAGGGTGTTCCAGCCTTGGCGGTTGCTGACAGTGCTGGCAAGGTATTGGTAAGTCAGAAGAATGGGGAGTTTGAGAATGCACGCGCGATGACGCCGGAGGCGCTGCTCCAGTTCCTGAATAAATGGAGGCCCTAGGCGCGGCGGATTAATCATTCTATGAGTGTTGCTGAACAAAGACCTGTTGCTGAAGAAACGATTTCGAGGCAGCCGCGGCGGAACGGGCGGTGGGCCGGGTACCGTCATCTGCTAATGGCGCGCATGCTTGAACTGAAGCGCGAGCCGGAAGTTGTGTTCTGGGTATTCGTGTTTCCGCTACTACTGGCGACGGGACTCGGGATTGCCTTCCGCAACAAACCCGCCGACGCATCCTCAGTTGCCATTGTGTCGGGAGTCGGAGCGCAGCAGGCCGAGGCGCTGCTAGAAGATTCTCCGCGGAAGGCATCGTTTAAAGTCGAAGTGCTCAGTGGCGAGGAGGCGCAAAAAGGTTTCCGTCTAGGTAAATACGATCTCGTGATCGAACCGGACGCCGCCGGAGGACTTCGATATCGCTACGATCCGGCGCGTCCGGAAAGCGTGCTGGCACGATCGGAAGTGGACGACGCGCTGCAGGCGGCCGCCGGGCGCAAAGATGTCGTGGCGACCTCGGTGGTGACCTTGTCGGAGCCAGGTTCCCGCTACATCGATTTTCTGATTCCCGGACTGCTGGGAATGAACCTGATGAACTCCGGCATGTGGGGCATTGGATTTGCGCTGGTCGACATGCGGCAACGCAAGCTGCTCAAGCGCTTCGTGGGTACGCCCATGCGGCGCAGCGATTTTCTTCTGGCGCTGATGTCCAGCCGGCTGGTGCTGATGATCATTGAGATTGGATTGCTGCTGACCCTTGGGATCCTCGTATTCCACATGAAGGTCCTAGGTTCGGTGTTCGCCATCCTGTTACTGGGTGCGGCGGGAGCCCTGTGCTTTGGCGGAGTCGGATTGGTGACTGCCAGCCGGGCGCAGAAGATCGAAAGCGTAAGTGGCCTGATGAATCTGGTAATGATGCCAATGTGGATTTTTTCCGGCGTGTTCTTCTCCTATGAGCGCTTTCCGGCGGCGATTCAGCCGCTGATCAAGGCGCTGCCGCTGACCGCTCTGAACGACGCGCTTCGGGCCAGCATTTTGGAAGGGACGCCGCTGATCCGGCAGTGGCCGCGGCTGTTAGTGATACTTCTATGGGGTGGTATCTCGTTTGCTTTGGCCCTGCGCTGGTTTCGGTGGACTTAGTCGGGCTGGCCAATCTTGCAATATCAAGGTTAGTGTCGGAAGCTTCGGCCTCGCCCGCAAGTCTTGGGAGAAGTTACGAACGAGGCCGGCAGCGGTCTTGCGGAAGCATTACTTTACTTATGACTTCACTAGTTTGGCCGCTGCCTTCCTGACTTTCGCCCAGCGTAGTTTTTGCGCTTGGGCAATTCGTCTGCGGGCATCCTTACTCAAGGTACGGCCTGTCTTCTTGAACTTCTTCGCGCCCGCATGGCCGAGAGCGTCGAGCGCCTTCCCTACCTGTCCCATTTCTTTTTCAAGGCGGGAATACTCCTTCTGCAGGGAAGCAACCACTTTATTGATCATCATCGAATACCCCCTTGCAGATAAGGCTAACACGGAAACATTTTGTTGAGACTCCTCAGAGTGACTTTAAGTCAGATAGGGTGGCTGAGACTCGTCTCGGCCGTGCGCAAATTGAGAGCTATAAGTGGACAGCAGTCAGCTAGCCCGCACCGATAGTCGCCAGGAAACGCGGAGTTTGACGAGCTTTCTTAGTTTGTTCGAATGCGAACGCCAGGCGGATGAGAGTAGGCTCGCTCCAGGCGCGCCCGAAGAACGAGATGCCGACAGGCAAGCCTGAGATAAATCCAGCAGTTACGTTGATATTCGGATAACCTGCGACGGCCGCGGCGTTCGAGCTTCCGCCGGCTACGTGGTCACCATTGACCAGATCGGTAAGCCAGGCCGGGCCGCCGGTGGGCGCGACCATGGCATCAAGGCGGTACTTGTCCATTGTTGCGTCAATGCCCTCGGTGCGTGCGAGTTGGTGGTTTTTGTCGAGCGCATCGATGTAGGCCTTTTCCGTTAGCGGGCCTTTTGTCTCGGCTTTCAGAAATAGGTCCTGACCGAAGTAAGGCATCTCTTTCTGTCGATTGTGCTCATTGAAATCGATGATCTCTTTCAAAGTTCGCACTGGTGCACCTGGGCCGAGGCGCGCGAGATAGTCATTGAGGTCCGCCTTCAGTTCGTACATAAAGACCAAAAGCTCACTTTCGTCGAACTTACCCAGAGTTTCAACATCGGCAGGATCGACCAGCGTAGCTCCCTGTTTCTTCATAGCATCGAGGGATTGTTCCATAAGAGCATCGACGGCATCGCTGAAGCCGAAGTACTTCCTGGCCACGCCGATGCGAGCGCCTTTGAGGCCGTTGGGGTCGCAGAACTGCGTGTAGTCCGTGAAAGACTTGCCTTGACTTCCGGTAGTGGCGGAGTCCCGAGGATCGACGCCGGTGAGTGCGCCCAGCAAAATCGCCGCATCGCGAACTGTGCGGCACATCGGCCCGGCGCCGTCCTGGCTGTGAGAGATCGGAACGATTCCGCTCCGGCTCACCAGACCGACCGTGGGTTTGATACCGGCAAGCCCGTTCGAGGAGGATGGACAGACGATCGAGCCATCGGTTTCGGTGCCGATCCCCACAGCGCACAAGTTAGCGGAGATACCCGCCCCGGTACCGGAGCTGGAACCGCAGGGATTGCGATCGAGGGCATAGGGATTTTTGGTGAGGCCGCCGCGGCCGCTCCATCCGCTGGTGGAGTGGCCGGAGCGAATGTTCGCCCATTCGCTGAGATTCGTCTTGCCCAGGATCACCGCGCCGGAGCTGCGCAACTTTTGCGCCACATAAGAATCCTGCTGCGGCTTCGAGTCGACCAGAGCGAACGAACCGGCCGTGGTCATCATCCGGTCCGCGGTATCGATGTTGTCTTTGATCAGTACGGGGACGCCGTGCATTGGGCCGCGTGGCGCTTTCGCTTTGCGTTCCGCATCGAGCGCGTCGGCGATGGAAAGCGCGTCGGGGTTGAGCTCGAGGACGCTGTTGATCGCGGGGCCGTGTTTATCAATCTCTGCGATGCGAGCCGAGTACTTTTCCACCAGGGAGTGGGCTGTGAACTTGCCTGACTTCATTCCATCTTGCAGATCGGAGATGGTAATTTCGTCAAGCTCGAAGGCCTTAATTTCGGGACCGGGGACGGGTGAGGCAATCTCACGCGCGGCGCCCAGCGCGGGATAGAGCGGGCTCAAACTCGCGGCTGCGCCGCCCATCAGACTGGTCTTAAGGAACAAACGGCGGTTGCCAGTAAGCTGCGCTTCTTTTCGCGGCATGAGGGAGGCTGTCCTTTATATGTTGCGATGGCGAATCGCAACCATTGATACTAATACATAAGCTCAACTTGGCACCAAGTCATGACTTTGCGTGAACACCGGTTGGGCTAGACTGGGGCCAGACCAGGCTTCGCGTGGCTACGCGCGCTTGTTCTTGGCAGGTGGTCTTCCTCTGATGGCTTCAGCCCTCGCTGGCGGAATCATCGCGGCCGTGAAGAGTTGTTGCGCGTCGTCGTATGGATTGTAAACATCGTCGGGATACCAGGTTCCAGCGAAGAGATCTCCTTGCCGGGCGACTGTACAACGCTGCACATGAACGCTGTCGACGAAGCTGTGCTTGATGTCGGGAGCACCCCAGTCGCCGCCCCAGATAAGGCCACTGCTCTGTGCAAGTTGTCCCAGGAAGGAGAAGTCGCCCTTCCAGGAAGGCTCTCCGCCTACCACCCGGACGATATCGCACGCCAGGCCGTAGTGATGCACGCCCACCGCTCGAAGCTTGGTAGCGCCTTGGTTGAAGAGTTCTTGCTGGCGGTCCTGGCTGCGGTAGGTTTCGTAGATCATGATTGCAATTCCCATCTGCTGCGCCGCAGAAATTACGCTCTCAACCAGTTTGCGAGTCGTCGGTTCGAGCAGGGAAGGGTCGCTGACCCGCGCCGCCGAGTCAAAGCGCGGGTCCTTGCCGATCACGTCGAGGTAGAAGTTTCCCATGCCTGGCTGGGGATGTGCCTCAAGCTAATCACGGACTAGTTCGATGTCCAGCGGAAACTCCTAGAAAGCGTGGGAAAAATCGTCGTTCGTCTCAAAATGGAACTGCCGTGATGAAGGCGAGTTTTCCCCGAAAATCGAGACTGTAGCAAGATTCTGCCTGATTTCTTGCTTCCTGGTGTACAATTGATTACAGCTAAGTTTGACTCACGAGCAATTGAAGGTCGGTATCGCCAACCAGCGTCACCCCCTCACTAGCAGCGAATCTTCTCAGCACAATCCAAAGAAACAGAATAGGACTATCAACAATGGCAGAACAAGGAACAGTGAAGTGGTTTAACGACGCCAAAGGCTATGGCTTTATCAGCCGTCAGAATGGCGAGGACGTTTTCGTGCATTTCTCCGCGATTCAAGCAGGCGGCTTTCGCAGCCTGCAAGAAGGACAAACCGTGCAGTTCGACGTGACCAAAGGCCCCAAGGGCTGGCAGGCGGAGAACGTCCAAGCTGTCTAAGTGACCGCTTTGCAGTGAGAACAAGATGCCCGTGATTCGAAAGAATCACGGGCATCTTCTTGCTTGAAACAGAACCTCCCGCTCAAGAGCATCAGAGCCGTTCCCGCGCCTGCTGCACCATCTCGACCAGAACTTTTCTGGCTTGTGCCGCATCGCGCACTTCCTGCAAGAAGGCGATCCGCGTCCCTTTCATTCCCCCGGCGGTTTTCAGGCGCACGTGAAAGCCGAGTCGATCCACGGAGGTCATCGCCGCTTCCTGACACTCGATGCTTGCAAACACCTTAGCCAACACGAGAAGCGCATCTTTGTGGTCGGTGTTCATGTGCTCGATGATTCTGGTTGCAGCATCGGCCAGAGGGTCGGGTTCTGCCTGGGTATAGTCCGACGCCGGCACCCAGCCCATTACGCCGAATCCCCCCACGTAGTAAACGTCCACGACATTCATGCGAAAAAAAGAGAAGTCCTCAAAGTCCACCCAGTACTTGCTGTTGGCGTAACGCTCCAGGTAGAGTCGGCGCGCGTCCGCCACTTCAGGTTTCGGGATGGGCGTAACATTCCCTATCACTGTCACGCGCGAGGCTCCCAGCGGATCGCCGCTGGCGTCAGCTTGGGTAACGAGCAGGCTGGCGCGTGAATCCGCTTGCAGGTTCTGCGTGTGCATGGCCATGGTGCTGATAAGGAAGATGGGACAGCCGGGCGCGTCCAGCCCGTAAGGCATTACCGATCCGAACGGAAAACCCGGCTGCTTGCGAGACACGGTGGAAAGGCTGCCGATCCGTCCCATGTGCACTAACGTTCTCGCGCGCTCTGCGAATGAAGGCTCCGGGACGACTGCCTGATCGCTGCCGGCGCTCGTGCCCGCGTGTTTTCTACCGGATGGAGATGAGGAAGACACAGTTCTGCTCCTCAGGCAGTCTAAATGAAACCATCGCGGGTGGTTGTACCCCGCGCCGGATGCCACGATTCCGCAAGAATTGGCCCAACTTCCGGCAGCAAACAATACAGTTCGGACGATTGTTTCCGGGGGCTCGACAATGCGCAACATTCATGTAACCAATCGCCCCCAATTCACGGGCGTCGTATTGGCTGGCGTGTCAATGTGTGTTGGGGCAGTAGGTGACGATCTCAGCGTCGTTGTTTCGCAACAAATGTGGTATCAGTTCTTTGATCTCTTCAGCCCACATTCTGGTCGGCGGCAACTCAACCCAGCGATTCGCACGCGCAATGCCAGCATCGCGGCCGGCGAAGAATCGGCCACTTTCATTACTATAGTATGGTCGATAGACTTGGTTCACAGTCCGCGCCTGCGGACTGACAAACACACTCGAGAACCCGACCCAGCACGGCATTCAACACTCCGTCGCTCTACAAGATCAGAATTGGAACACGAAAGGAAGTACTTGCGTAACTTGAGTAACAAGTTCCACTAAAGGATTATGCCCTCTCTGACGATACGGGAGAAGTTCTAAAACTCTCGCCGGTCAAGGGGGAATTGTGAAGCGTGTAGCCAGTGCAGGATTGCTCTCAGGGTTAGTCGTTGTTTTTTTGTTGCTTCTCTCTGGCTGCGGTTCTTCCGGAACTCGGCCCATCGCAGTTGGATTAACCCCCGGCAGCACGCAGGGCATCGATCAAGCCCAGACGGTTCCCATCACCGCCACGGTTAAGCAGGATCCGAAAACCGCCGGCGTCACTTGGGCTGTTTCGGGCGGCGGCACCCTCGCCAACCCCACCACGACCTCGGCCACTTACAATGCCCCTGCCAGCGTGACCACCGCATTTACCGCAACTGTCACCGCAACCTCTGTCTCCGACACGACAAAGATGGCGACGTTACAGATTAAGGTCGCCCCGCTGCCCGCCATCACGACAACTTCTCTTGCCGCAACTGCAGGCACCGCGTACAACGGCACACTCAGTGAATCCGGTGGAACCAGTCCGTACACATTTACCATAACCTCCGGGTCACTGCCTGTGGGCTTGACTCTGAACAGCAGCACGGGAGCCGTCACTGGCATGCCGACCGGCCTCGCTGGCAATAGCTCGGTCACATTCCAAATCAGTGATGCAGCGAAAATGTCCGCCAGCAAGGCAGTAACCGTCACCGTGAACGCGCCTCCGGCGTTGGCCATCACGACTGCCTCTTTGCCCGCCGGGACCACAGGCGCGGCATATAGCCAAACCCTGCAAGCGTCAGGCGGAGTACCGTCCTACACATGGGCAGTTACGACTGGAAGCCTGCCGGCTGGATTAAGTTTGAACTCCGTGACCGGCACGATCTCCGGCACGCCCAGCGGAACGGTCACTGGCACAACAAATTTCACCGTTACGGCAACCGACTCGCAGACGCCAACGCACGCCACCATTAGCGCCAACCTAAGCATCACAGTCAGCGCGCCGCCGCTGAGCGTTACGACCGCATCGCTCGCAGCCGGAACCATCGGCAATGCATACGCCAACCAGACACTGCAGGCGACGGGCGGAATCTCGCCCTACAAATGGTCAGTGACAGCCGGGAGCCTTCCGCTTGGCTTGTCGTTGAACGGCTTGACAGGCGTGATCTCCGGCACGCCGACCGGAACGTTTGTCGGCACTGTCAATTTCACCGTCACCGCAACCGACTCTGAGACTCCGACCGCCAAGACGGCAAGCGCCAATTTGAGTATCGCAATCTCGGTAGCTCCGCTAAGCGTCACGTCTACCGCAAGTTCTCTGGCCGTGGGTGTCGTCAGCTCCGTGTATGCGGGCGCGACCTTGCAGGCTACCGGCGGCATTACACCTTATTCCTGGGCCGTCACGACCGGCAGCTTGCCCGCTGGTCTGACTCTTACCGCCGCGGGGGCAATCTCGGGCACACCGACCACAGCAGGAACTTCCAACTTCACCGTCACCGTGACCGACTCGGAAACTCCGACGGCCAAGACCGCTACCGCCAATCTGAGCATCGTAGTGGACCCACCCTTATCGGTAACGACCGTATCGCTGCCCGCAGGCGTGATCGGCACAAATTACAGCCAGACTCTAGCGGCAGCGGGAGGCATTACTCCCTATATTTGGTCGATAACCGCGGGCAGTCTGCCTGCGGGTCTGTCGTTGAATGCTAGCACCGGCGTGATCTCGGGCAAGCCCAGCGGAACTTTCACCGGCACCGTAAATTTCACCGTGACAGCGACCGACAACGAATCCCCCACCAAGCAGACCGCGTCAGCGAATCTCAGCATCGTCATCAGCGCGCCGCCGTTGAGCGTTACGACGGCGTCTCTGGCTGGTGGATCCATCGGCAACGCCTACAACCAAACTCTCCAGGCCGCTGGAGGCATCACACCTTACTCGTGGGCCGTTACAACCGGCAGCCTGCCGGCGGGTTTGATTTTGAACGCGTTGACGGGCGTGATCTCCGGCACGCCGACGGGAACATTTGTCGGCACCGATAGCTTCACCGTTACAGTCACGGATGCCGAGACGCCCACAGGCGGCAAGGCGAGCGTTAACTTGAGTATCGCAATCTCGGTCGCTCCACTCAGCGTCACCACCACTTCGAGTTCTCTACCCCTAGGCGTAGTCAGCTCCGTCTATGCGGGCGCTACGTTGCAGGCCACTGGTGGGATCACTCCGTACTCGTGGTCAGTAACAACCGGCAGCTTGCCGGCCGGTCTGATTCTTAACGCCTCCACCGGAGCGATCTCGGGCACACCGACCGCGGCGGGAACTTCCAACTTCACCGTTACTGTGAGCGACTCGGAAACACCGACGGCCAAGACGGCCATCGCCAACCTGAGCATCGTCGTGAATCCAGCCTTGTCGGTGACGACGACCACGTTGCCAGCAGGTGTGATCGGAACCGTCTACCCCGGCGCAACGCTGGCGGCGGCGGGAGGCATCACTCCCTACACCTGGTCAATAAGCACGGGCAGTCTACCTGCGGGCCTTTCGTTGAACGCCAGCACCGGCGTGATCTCCGGCACACCGAGTGGAACTTTCAGCGGCACCGTAAATTTCACCGTGACAGCGACCGACAACGAATCGCCAACTAAACAAACCGCGTCAGCGAATCTCAGCATCGCCATCAGCGCGCCACCGTTGAAGGTGACGACGACCTCACTCGCAGGCGGAAGCGTCGGCACCGTATACACCAACCAAACTCTGCAGGCCACCGGAGGAATCACACCTTACTCGTGGGCCGTCACAACCGGCAGCCTGCCGACAGGCTTGGTTTTGAACGCTTCGACGGGCGTGATCTCCGGCACTCCGACCGGAACATTTGTCGGAACCGATAACTTCACCGTCACCGTCACGGATGCCGAGACGCCAAGCGGAGCCAAGGCCAGCGCCAACCTCAGCATCACCATTTCAGTTGCAACGCTCAGCGTCACTACCACTTCGAGTTCGCTGCCCCTGGGCGTAGTCAACTCTCTCTATGCGGGCGCTACGTTGCAGGCCACCGGCGGAATCACGCCCTACTCGTGGGCCGTCACGACTGGCAGCTTGCCGACAGGTCTGATTCTTAACGCCTCCACGGGAGCAATCTCGGGTACCCCGACCGCTTCCGGCACCACGAGCTTCACCGTCACCGTGACCGATTCGGAAACACCGACGGCTAAGACGGCCACAGCTAATCTGAGCATCGTCGTGAACCCGGCCTTGTCGGTGACTACGACTACCCTGGCGGCAGGCGTCATCGGCACAAATTACAGCCAGACTCTAGCCGCAACGGGAGGCATTACTCCCTACACGTGGGCAATAACCACGGGCAGTCTGCCTGCGGGCCTTTCGTTGAATACCAGTACCGGCGCTATCTCTGGCACGCCGACCGGAACTTTCACTGGCACCACAAGTTTCACTGTCACGGCAACCGACAACGAATCGCCAACCAAGCACAGCGCGTCAGCGAATCTGAGCATCACCATCACCGCACCGACTCTAAAGCTCACTACGACCAGTCTGCCGAATGGCGTGATCAGCAATTCCTACAGCGCAACAGTGAACGCCACCGGCGGTGTTCAGCCCTATATCTGGGGCCTCAGCGGTAATCCGGCATGGCTCTCCATTAACTCCAGCACCGGGGTGCTTTCGGGTACGCCGACCGCGACCGGAACCGTTAGCTTCAAGGTGACTGCGACGGATTCGGAGACGCCCACGCCGCAAACTGCGTCCGCGAACCTTAGCATCGTGGTCAACAACAGCGCACCGCTTCAGATCACGACGACCGGTCTACCCCAGGGCGTGGTAAGCACTCCGTATTCGAACACCGCGTATCTAGGCGCCGCTGGCGGAGTCCAGCCTTACACCTGGAGTTACACCGGCAGCCTGCCCCCCGGTATAACGCTCAACACCAGCACTGGGCAACTCACGGGAACAGCGACATCGCTCGGCACATTCAACTTCAC
>Ga0307478_10003462_pt1 | contig 11708 bp, 9 predicted proteins | sample atmos_gasesECM4C_2_FD_203713 | JGI IMG/M metagenome (GOLD analysis project Ga0307478, IMG submission 203713) | Hardwood forest soil microbial communities from Morgan-Monroe State Forest, Indiana, United States - atmos_gasesECM4C_05 | ecosystem: Environmental > Terrestrial > Soil > Temperate...
GTCCAACGAGAGAGCCAATTCCGCCCGCGCGGCCTTCGCGGCGGGTTCGTCATATTTCAGGAACGTCTTTGTCGCGTCCCGGTGGAAACGTTCGTTACACCGCTGCAGCGCCGTGGGTGAAACGTCTATGCCCACATACCTTGGATATTTCGCGAGGGAAAGTTGATTACCGTCGCCACATCCGAACTCAACCACAGAATTAACGCGGTTTTCGGCTACAAAGTTATTTATTATTCCGGACTTGAACTTTGCCAACTCTCCGTACGAGCCATCGCCCGAGTTGCCTCCGTTCGCGTATCGAGAGTCCCAGTAGCTGGATGAATTGAACTGGACGAACCGGATGCGCAGTGGGCGGCTGGTGCGTTCAAGCCATTGAACCGCTTGTCCAACGATCGGCAAACGCTTGATGCGCGCCTTCAAGTCCATTCCGGATTCGGTCACATTGCCCGTCAGTAGTCCCATGGTCCGATCCTTCAGATTGCCGCAAGCCTGCGGAGATTGTTGCTCAATTTGTGAGATGTATCGTGAGCGGTTTAATCCTTGGGCTGGGAAGGATCGGTATGAGCTAGGAATTGGCCGGGCGTTGCGCAACGATCCGGATTTGAGAAGTCACCGCTGGGCTCAAGTTCCAATAAGTGAGGAGACCGTAGAACCTGCAGCCGAGTTCGAATAGCGGCCTGCCACCAATGGAGCGCAGAAGCCGCGGAATAAACCGAGGGGGCCAAATATGTACGTAGGCCTTGGATTCGTGAACGTGGAATCCTGCATCCATAAAGAGATTCGCTGCGGACATCGGACTCCAACAATAGAGATGATGATTGGGATCGTCCGCCTTATAACGATTTCGGATGGATTCGCAGGGGACGACGAAGACCACCTTGCCGCCGGGGGCTACTTTCGGCAAGAGCGCCTGGAGCTCCTGGAGTGGGTTCGGGCAATGCTCGAGCGCGTTGTTCGAAATCAGAATGTCGGCCCAACCGTCCTCGACTTGTGACGTTGCGGCGAGCGTATTGATGCCGTTATTCTGCGCCGCTTCCCGAGCAACAGGACTGATTTCAATGCCGAGTTTTTCGCGGCAGTTGATGTTGGCAAGCAAATAACCGCCGCCGCAGCCGAAATCCAGGACTTTCATCTCCGGCCGGATATAGTCAGAGAATTTGGTCAGATTCGCCCAGCCGCCGAATCGCCCAATTTCGGATTGATATTTGAAATACTCCGCGTCGTAATGCGACGCCGTCGTCACGGCCTGTGAATTCATTTAGGCTCTCAAGTCTACGATTAAAGTATCGCTCTAGGGTGTCACCAGGACTGGAACGGGGCCAATTTCCAAGCTTGTTCCGGCGACTGGATGCGTTTCTTCAAGCAATGGCGTGACGCTTTTTGGATGCCAAGCCGCCGGAACGGCGAAGTCTTTTTTGCCGTCGGGGTTCCAGACGATCCACTGGCGGGCGCCGTCGCGTTCCAATTGGCAGGTCCAGGTGTTGTCGGCATCCTGTTCACACCAATCCATCCGGGCGCCGATCAGCCATTTCTGAATGGTTCCGAAAGCGTGTCCTGCTGGCGTAAGGGTCTCGTCATCGGCTTCGGTAGTCTGGATGGTCATCTTATGATTATCCCAGGAGTACCAGTAAAATCTTGAAACGCCAGCCGCCCAATTCAAAATGAAGGCCCGCGCGAGGTAACCGGCGCCGAGCTCTGGAGACGGAAACGGATTGGGCTTGAACCAACCGGCTTCGGTGTCCCACAGGGGCTTGCTGCCAACACCATTGTCCACCATGGTCTGCTGAACCTGGCGAATCACCGGCACCATGGCTTCTGGGGGTTGATCTGCGACGTAAAAGTGATAGCCAATTACGTCCACATATTGGCCGCCGCCTTTGCTTAAGAACTCCGCGAGCCATTTGACTCCGTATCCGCTCGTGGCCGGCGGCGAAACTACCAGCGCATGCGGATCAATACCGTGAATGATTTGTCCAGCTTCGCGCGTCATGGCCAACAATTGGTCAGTGGTGCCGCTCCAAAACTGTTTCAGGTTCGGCTCGTTCCAGATTTCGTAGTAGTGGATGCGGCCTTTGTAGCGCGTCGCGACAGCGGTGACAAACGCGCGCCAATCCTCGATGTCGGTGGGCTCGGCAGCGAATCCCGGCTGATAGCCCGAGGGTTCTTGCGGTCGCGCCGAAGCCCACCGCGGCGTCAGACCGAGCGTGAGGAGCACATCTTGATTGTGCTCCTGGGCCATGGCCAGGCAGTTGTCCAAGCTTCCGAATCGCCACTGGCCTTTGCTGGGCTCGAGATCGGGCCAGGTAACGCGCGCGTCCCAGAGGCGTCTAGTCGGGACCGATACGCTGGGCCACGGGGTTGAGCTGCCCGCGCGATGAATGTGCATCCCGAAAAAGACTGGCGGAATTTGCTGGGCGGGAGGGACGAGCTTGGCCTGATCGAGAGCGGACGCCGAAATCGCTACGACTAACACGATCGCGATTACAACACATATGGACAAGCGATTCATTGGATTCAGTGGGACCAGTGTCGGACTGCTGCAGCACTCGTTTATTAGTTTAGTAGTTTATTCGCTTGTTTGACGACCTATGAGCGGACCGGACAGTAGCGATTCAATCCGCAGCTTTTTGTTCCCGGTACGCCTGCTGTTTCACGGGATCGCGAGCAACGACGCCGGTGCGCGCGAAGCATTGATTTACACCAACTCTATAGTTTTCGACCATCGCTTCGATGGTGTATTGGGAGCCAGCTCGTTCGGCTCCGCGACGCAGGCAGGCCATCAGCTCCGGCTTCGTGAGAACTTCGACGACTGCATCAGCGATCGCGGCAGCGGTATGGATGGTGAGCCTGCCATTTTCACCGTCGCGCAGATAGCTGATTTCGGGCGGGTGAGTGGGTAATTGAGTAGCGATCAGAGGCAACCCTGCCGCGAAACTGTCTACAATCGCGAGTCCGGCTGTTCCGGCCAACAAGAATACGTCCGCGATTCGATATAGCATGGCGCTTTCCTTGCCAAACTGCGATCCCCTGTAGTGGATCCACGGTTCTCCCGCGACGGCCTGTTCGAGCCACTCACGGTCCGGCCCACTACCCACGATGACGAGGTGGAAATCGGAGCAGCGCTTTCGCACAAGGCGAGCCGCTTCGACCAGCATCGGTATGGCTTTGATTTCGCCGAGAAATCCGCAATAGATTCCAATTTTGCTGGAGCCGCTACCCGTAAGGGCCGCTTTCGCCAACGCAGCTTCGTCCGCCTGGATTTCGCTCAATTGGCGGCGTAGATCGACAGTGTCCGTGGCGTTTTGGACGTTGGTGACTCGGTCCGCCGGCATGCCGCGCCGTCGCAGGTAATCGGCGATCGTTTCCGTGTAAGCAAACCACCAGTCCACAGACCTAACCATTTTCTCCTTTATCCATTCGGAGAAAGCGGTGCGGTCCGGATGCATATTCGGACCCAATCCCCAAAACGCGACTGTCTTTAGCCGGCAAGCGGAAAGCAAGAGCAGAAACGGGTTGATGAGATATTTGTTTTCGTTGCCGACGATCACCAGGTCGGCGCTGAAAACGTCTTTCCACAACGATTGATATAGAAAGCGGTCGGCGAACCAGTAGCCCGGCACCTTGCGGCCGATTTCCGGAGGCAGTTCAGCGCTATCGCCGCGAGTGGCTTGTTTTCGATTTTGCGCGCTGTATGCCACCACCAGTTCAATGCCGTCCTGCCGAAGCGCCTCGTGGAGCTTGGTGAAAAACGGCACCCGATAGTGCTTCATTTCGGCCTGAATTATGAGGACTCGAGGCATGTTCAGTTTTCTTGCGGCGCGTACAGCGGCGGGCGGCTTCGCTCGCGGATCGCGGCGGCTTCGAGCACGCCGTCATAAATCTTTTCGAGCGCGCTGGTTTGGGTATTCAAATCAAACAGCCGAAGGACGCGCTGACGCCCGGCGACTCCATACTTGCGGCGAAGTCCGGCGTTTTTCAGCAACAACGAAAGATACTGCGCGAGGGTTGGCCAATCGCGATCCGGGGCCAGGAGACCAGTTTCGCCATGCAGAACAGCCTCTGGGATGCCGCCGGTCGCGAAACTGACCACCGGCTTTTCCATGGCTTGCGCCTCGGCGAAGACCATTCCGAAAGCTTCTTCTTCACCAGAGCGTCCCCGGATGCTGGGCGCGCAAAACACACTGGCGCGATCCAGCCATTCGCGAACCACATTTGGAGGTTGAACCCCCAAGAATCGGTATCGTTTCACGTTCTCGCTCGCCAGCTTTTCGAGGTCTCCGCGCAAAACGCCATCTCCGATCAGAACGAGCTCGGTGGCGGGATTCTCTTTCTGCACCTCGGCCATCGCACGGATCAGAAATTCAGCACCTTTTCGGTCTGCGAGGCGGCCGACGTATAAGACCGTGGATCCCTGTTCTCCTTGAGCAGGCGAGAAGAGTTTCGTGTCCACCCCGACGTAATGCACCAGAGTTTTCTCCGCGGGAAAGTGCTGTTCGAGAAGTTTTTCGCGAATGAATTCGGAGACGGCGAGAAACAAGTTTGCCCCGCGGCGTAATACGCCTCTTTGCACAAGGTAGCGACGATGCCCAAAGGGGGCCTTCACATGACGCACGTCCGTGGCGGTCGCATCCGAGCCGTGAAACGTGACGATTAGCGGCAAGCCGAGCTTTCGCGCTAAGGGCAGCGCGCGCAGCCCGTCTGGACCAAAATGCGAATGTATCAAAACCGGGTCTACTGCGCGCAGCCGTTCTACCAAGTGTGGCGCGGTTCCAAAAAGTTTGAACATCACCTCGCGAACCTTGCCGTTCATGTCGCCGCTGCTGACCGTGTACGTCGTTTCGGAGGGCAGATCAAGCCCGCGAACCCTGCGGGATCCTGCATAGATGGGCGTGAATCTGCGCAGTGCTTGGGCCTGCGCGCGAATGAACGTCTCCGAAGGATAAAGGAGATGATCGCAAAAGATTACAACTGCGGGCTGGGTGCTAGCGCTCAAGGAAAGTTCTAACTCGTTGCAAACGACGGACTGGAGTCCGCTTCCGGCTCGCTGCCGTCGTCATCATCGTCCACAAGTTCCAGCGCGCCTACGGGCTGAGAAACCGTGCAGGCGGCCGCTACGAACAACATCCAAAAAATAGTGTTGGGGGCCAAGACGTAATTCTCGGTGAAGCTGTAGAGCAGCACGAAGCAGAGATAAATCAGCGGCCACTTCGAGCTGTTGCCGCCCTCCATGCGAATGTAAGTCGCGGAGCGCTTCAACGCCACCAAATATGCCGCCACGTATAGGCCGAGCCCGACTAGCCCTAATTCCAGGGCCAACTCGATATAGGCGTTATGCGCGTGCGGGACGGTCCAGTTGATCGCGACATCAATCCTCATAGCCTCGGGAGATGCCAGCCAGAAAGCGCTGTAACCGTAGCCCAAAATCGGTTTCAGCGCGATGCTCGCAATTGAGAGCCCCCAAATCTTCACTCGGCCAGTGAGGGAAGCGTTGCGGCCCATCAGTTCGGTAACAGCGTCTCGGTAGTGAATCAAGGCGTAAAGCGTCGGCGCTGCAACGACGGCGCCGATCACTTGCACCGCCCGACGAATTCCAGCGCTCCAGCGGAGGGTGGGAGCAAATTGCATAACCACGATCATGCCTGCCAAGGCCACAAACGAGGTCATGGACTCAGCCGCGATGATCAAGCCCAACGCGGCAAGCATAGCCAAGACCGCGACGATAATACCGCCTACGGACTTGCGGACCGCAGTGAGAGTGACCAACGTGGCGAGGACCACAATTCTGCCGAATTCGTTTTTCTGGCCGAACAAACCAACCCAGGCATCCGGGTACATCACGTCCACGGTCGGAATCTGGCCGGGGAAGAATACTTGCACCACGACACTGAGCAACACAACGCTGCCCAGAGCAATCGCGAGCAGCCGGAGCTGGTCACGGATGGAATAGCGAACTGCAAAATCCACTCCAAACAGTGTGGTGGCGAGCAGCGCCATGCTGCGACGCAGCGTAAGACCGGGGTCCGCCGACCAAGCCGTGGAAAGGAGCGCAAGCAACACCAACCCGATCAGCAGCTTATTCGAGCGTACCGCCTCCAGGATGGCGCGAGACTGTTGCGCCGCGCGAATCGTAACGGTGACATAGACGCACGCCCACACGATCTGCAGAAACGGATTGCCTTCAGAGATAGCTTTGGAACTCGAGCTATCGACGATCAGCGACTGCAACGCGCCGGTCGCCAGTATCAGCACGATGATCGTAAAGATATCGCCTAGATATCTGCGAGAGACGTTCATGAGTTCAATTCGCGCCTGGGTGTCATCCCGTGCGGCACCCGTTGAATCGAATTACGCATAGGAGGTCAAAGCCTAAATTTAATCCGTTCCGGCGTTTACAGGTGCGTTGACTAAAACGCTTTGCGAGCGCCGAAACAGCACGAATGCCGCCAGCCCGATGCCACAGGCCAGCAAACCGTCTGATGCGATGCTGGACCATGCAGCGCCGCGCCATGAATAGGCGGGTATCAGCCAAAGATTTATCAGTACATTAAAAATGGCCACGCCCACTTGAATCTTGGTGCGCAATGCCTGATGTCCGGAGCCCGTGAGCGCGTTCGAATAAAAATAGTGCACTACCTTTAGAATCGGAAGCACCGAAAGCCAGCGCAGAGCTTCCACCGTACTCGCGTACTCTGGACCGAGGATGTGGGGCACGATCCCGGCGCACGTCAGCAAGGCAACGCAAGCGAAAACCGAATATCCCAAGGCACGCAACAGAAGCGGCTTCGCATAGGAAAGGCTTGCAGAAATACCATCAGCACCAGCGCGGAAGAAATTGGAAAAGGAAGCAGTCAGCAGTGATGAAACCGGCACGAAGCTGACGTCAATGAGCCGGTAAGCCGCACCGTAAATGCCGGTGGCTTGCAATGTGCCAAGCCGGGCCAGCATCGTCTTGTCCAGGTCGTTGTAGATCGTTTGCGCGCTGAGGCCCGCCGAAAAATAGAAACCTTCGCGCACTTCGCCCGGACCTCTTTGCCAGCCGAACCGCGGCGCGCCAAGCTTGGCGCAGACCAGCGCCACCGCGGTAATTGCTACGAGCGTAGTGCTGATAAAATATACGTAGCCCCATTGCAGAGGCGACGGATGCCGCTGGAAGGCGACCAGGATCAGCGCCGCGCTGAGCCGGCTGGCGCTGACGAGCACGTTGATCGTGGCGGTCCACTGCAAACGATCGAACGCCTGAAATGCCTGCCCGCACATCGTAATGATGTTGAGACCGACGAGGTCGGAACCAGACACCAGCAATACGAGGAGCAGCGGAATCGTTGCCGGCAGCGCGAAACGCGACAACCCCAGGACAGCCAGAAACAGCACAGAACTGGACGCGCCAGTCGTGAGCAGCGCCGTACCCCAATAAGCCGGGAACTGGCTTTGATCACGCGAAACGTTTTTTATGAGCAGGCCGCCGCTGCCCAAATCCCCGAAGGGAAACACGATACCGACGAGAGCAACGACTCCGATGAACGCGCCGTAACCGCTCGCGCCCAGGGAACGCGCGATTACGACGAAGTACAGGGCTTGAATGACAAGCCGCAGCCCCAAGCCGAAAAACATCCAAAGCGTATTGCGGGCCACGGTGCCTGCGGATTCAGGCTTAACCATAGCTGCCAGCTATCATTGCTCCCGAAGCTAAGCGATGTACGGGCTGGTGCATGAGTGGCGAGTCCCTATCCTAAGCCAGAGCCTTCTTCGTTTGTGCCGAAACGCGGCCAGCCTTGTGGAGCTCGCCTTCAATCCATTTGTAGGTGACGTCGAGGCCTTGTTCGAGCGAGATGGAGGGCTGCCATCCGAGTACCTGATTCAGGCGAGTGTTATCGCTGTTACGCCCGCGGACGCCCTGGGGTTTGCTGGGATCGTGCCGCTTGATGAGGCGCTTATCGGCGATGCCCGAGACCAAGTCCACCAATTCGTTGATGGTGACGAGGCGATCGGTTCCGAGGTTAAGCGCGTCATGATGATTCGAAGACATCAGGCGAATCAGACCTTCGACACAATCATCAATGTACATGAACGAACGAGTTTGCTCGCCATCGCCCCAGATCTCAATTTCGCCACCGTCGTGAGCCAAAGCGACCTTGCGCGAAATCGCTGCCGGTGCTTTTTCCTTGCCACCCTCGTAGGTACCCAGAGGGCCGTAGACATTATGGAAGCGCACGGAATAGGTCTGGAATCCGTAGTCGTGGCGATAATAGTTGCACATTTCTTCCGCGAAGAGTTTTTCCCATCCGTAACCGGGCTCGGGTTCGGCGGGGTAGGCATCTTCTTCGCGCAGCGGAGTGACGTCTGCACTCTTCTGCTTATTTTGCGCGTAGACGCATGCGGAAGAAGAGAACAAGAAACGCTTGATGGCATTCTGGCGGCTGGCTTCCAGCATGTGGACGTTGATCAAAATATTGTTTCGCGAAATGTCCGCGAGGTACGCGGTGATATAGCCAATCCCACCCATATCTGCCGCGAGGTTATAGACCTGATCGACGCCGCCACGCGTGGCCAGCAGACAATTCTCGTACTTACGCAGGTCGAGCACTTCAAATTCGTCAGCGGCGGAGCGCTCGTACTCTGGGAGCTTGATATCGGCTCCGCGGACCCAGTTCCCTTCTGCCTTCAGCCGCTTTACGAGATGATGACCGATAAAACCGCCAGCGCCAGTTACAAGGATTCGAGACTTGCCCATGGGTTACTTTCTCCCTTTAGGTGAGATGAGTTGCGATTGAAGTGATGCCGTTCGTGCGTTGCGAGCTGGGAAATTAATCTTCCAAGTCAGTTAGGAGTTGATGGGATTCGCGACCGGGTCCGCGGCTATGGGTATCAGGCCGCTCCCGATCCTCTTAAAACCGCCGGAATCGTGCGCGCTAGTATCTTCAGGTCCAGCCAAAGCGACCACTTATCAATGTACTGCATATCGAGCTCCATCCATTGCTCGAATGGAATCAAGTTTCGACCGTTGACTTGCCAAAGACACGTGATACCGGGTGGAACACTGAAGCGGCGTCGCTGCCAATCCTCGTTGAAGAGCTGATAGTCACGCACGGACATGGCGCGCGGCCCCACTAGGCTCATATCTCCCTTCAATACGTTGAAGAGCTGTGGCAATTCGTCAATGCTCGTCTTGCGCAGAACCTTGCCGATAGGCGTGACCCGCGGGTCGTTCTTGATTTTGAATACGGGCCCCTGCATCTCGTTCAGGTGGACAAGCTCTTCCTGAATGCGTTCGGCGTTGGGGATCATGGTGCGAAACTTATAGATCTTGAACTTGCGTTTATTCAGTCCCACTCTTTCCTGCCCGAACAAAATCGGACCTGGCGAACTGAGGCTGATCAGCAACGCTACGGCGAGCAGCAACGGAGAGAGGAGTACCAGCAAGCTGAAGGACACCACCAAGTCGATCGTTCGCTTGAGCACGAATGGCCAGCCACCGAATCCACCGCTGCGAGCGGTGATCTGCGCGTCGCCGTCAAAGACGTCTGCCTGTGAGCGAGCGATCTTCAGATCAAAAATGTCCGAATCGAAGCGAATGATGATACCGTGCTGTTCGCACAGGGCGGCCATTTGCGCGGCGTGCTCGTAGAAGGAACGCAGTGGGAGAAAGATGGCTACTTCATCCACGACATTGCGGCGCAAAAATTCCGCGACACCCGCATTATCGCAGGCCAGCTTGAAGCCGGTCGCTTTGAACTCGTCCATTCGGGGCCAGGTGTCATCCACAAAGCCGAGCAGCCGGTAGCCGCGCTCCGGAGACGCAGCAATCCGCCGGGCGAAGTCGACGGCGCGACTATTCGTACCGAGAATCAAAATGTGATGTAAGTTGTGGCCGCGCCGACGGATTCTGGCCAGAGTGAATCGCAGGAGAAGACGTGACGAAGCGACAGTGACAAAACAGGTGACGAAAAACAGCAAAAAGAAGCCGGGCGTCATGAGTTTGACGCGGAACAGCGCCGCGACGAGCGCCAAGCTGAACGTCGCCAGCGTGACCGCTTTCAAAACGTCAATGACTTCCGCAAATTTGGTGGAAAGCCTTCGCGATTCATAGATGCCGCAAAGCACAAACATGGCGTGGCTCGCAAGCAGAGCCAACGCAAAAATGACGCAATCTGATAATTTTACGCGGACGGCCAGCAGCCTCTCTATCGAGATGCTTCTCCCGGCATAAATCATCCAGACGGAGGCCAAAGAAAAGGACAGAGTAATTAGTCCAACGTCAACTAACTTCAGCGTGCCAACAATGAGTCGTCGCCTTGTTTCGTTCACGGAGGTTCTCTCTTTTATTTATTGAATGGACTGGTGAATCTGCTTATGAATTACGCCAAAACATGCATTCCTGCTTGCTGTGTTACAAAAATCAGTCGCGGCCTTTTCGCAAATTTCAGCCGCTGCTTTTTTCTCGGGCGCGGCCACGTTTGGATCGCGAACCAAGAAATTTCAGGTTTGGCCGATATAATGCCGAATGCCGGGAGTGCTGGCCCAGCTAACGATCTCCCACAAATAGACAGAGCTCCGCTACGGTGAGTCACATCAAGTTGTGACCCAGAAACCTTTCGACCACGAGCGGCGGGACCCGTAGCCACTGCAATGGCAACCCGGGCTTGGCCGCGCACGTAATCTGCTGAAAGATCTAGAATCGGCGGACACGCACCGCCGGTTCTAGAGCTTGCTATACAGCGACTCCGGAATCGGAAACGTTCGCTTGTTCAGCACGGCGCCGAGGACCTGAATGCCTGAAGCCCGAAGATTCTCAGAGACTTTGAGAGCTGCTTCGCGGCGCGTAACGTTCGCTTCCAGAATCAATACGAAACCGTCCGTCATCTGACCGAAGGCCACGGCGTCCGCATAGCGCGTGAGAGGTGGCGCATCAATCAGGATAAAATCAAATTCTTTGCGGAGTTCGGCGAATCGCGCCTTCAGGCGATCCGAGTTGAGGAGTTTGGCGGAGTCTGGCGCTAGGGAGCCGCTGGAAAGCAGCCACAGATTATCGCCGCGGAGAGGCTTTGCGAATGAGCGGATAGGTCCCTCTTGGAGCAATGCGTCCGTAAGACCGTGGTGATTTGTGGTGCCGAACAATGCCGGCAACGCGGGCGAGCGGAGATTGGCCTCGAGCAAGCAAATTGAGCCGCGTACGTTACTGGCCAAAGTTTGCGCTACCGTCGCGCATATCTCGCTGCAGCCGTTGCCATGGTCAATTCCCGCAAACACCACAGCGCGAGGCGGAGCTTGGGTCTGCAACAGAAAGATACGTTGCACCAGGCGGTGTGATTCCTCGCGCGCAAATTGCTCGATGTCGAGAGGCGCTCCCTTGGTGTGATCATTGGTGTGTCCGTTTCCTGCGCGCCGCCGGGGGGAGCTTGGAACGTCCGGCACACGGACCGGACGCAGGGATTGGTCTAAGCCGGCCTGCTGCATCAATTCAAAGTTCTTGCTCATTGGTTTGCCTCTGTTATTAAAGCGCTGTTAGATTGAGCCGCCGATTGGGGCGCATCTGGCACGGTACCCGGAGCCGAAGGTATTAGAATCTGCCGCCCCGAACGAATGTGATCGGGATCACTGATCCAAGGGTTTAGCTCACGAATCTCGCTTAGTATGTCGTGATCGTATCTGCCGAGTTTCTCGACGCTGATGCTGTAGAGAGTCTCTCCCGGTAACACCTGGACCGACGC
>Ga0307478_10003463_pt1 | contig 11707 bp, 8 predicted proteins | sample atmos_gasesECM4C_2_FD_203713 | JGI IMG/M metagenome (GOLD analysis project Ga0307478, IMG submission 203713) | Hardwood forest soil microbial communities from Morgan-Monroe State Forest, Indiana, United States - atmos_gasesECM4C_05 | ecosystem: Environmental > Terrestrial > Soil > Temperate...
CGGGAAGTAGATCTTCGAGCCCCGCGACAGGTCCTTGATGTCGCAGTTTCCGCCATGTTCGCGCGGCGGCACGGTCCGCGCGCCTTGCGCCGCGATTTTGGACTTCGTGTCGCCCGTGGCCTTACCCGCATGGGCGGTCGCGGCAAAGGGCGGATTCGCCAAAGGCGGCACACGTTCCGGATTGGTCGCAATCAACGCGACCTCGCGCTCATTCCATTTCGCCAGCAGCTTTGCATCGGGCAAGCAGCCGATCAGGCCGGGATGAACGAGCCCTGCGAAATTCACGCCGGGCACGTGGCGCGAGGAGGTGTAAAGACCCTTGATGTCCCAGATCGACTTCTGTGCCAGCGGGAAATGATCGGTCAGGAAACCGCCACCGTTCTTCTTGGAGAAGAAGCCGTTGAAACCCCACAGGCTCTGCTTCAGCGGGCCGACATCGAGCAGATCGACCACGAGGAGATCGCCCGGCTCGGCGCCTTTGACGCCGATCGGGCCGGAGAGAAAGTGCACGATCGACAGATCGATGTCGCGGACGTCATTGGCCGAATCGTTGTTCTTGATGAACCCGCCGGTCCAGTCATAGGTCTCGATGATGAAATCATCGCCGGGGTTGACCCACGCCACGATTGGCACGTCCGGGTGCCAGCGGTTGTGGATCATGTCATTCTCATAAGGCGACTTGGTCAGATCAACCTTGATCAGTGTCTCTGGCATTTGATGCTCCCCTGTTTACGAGCCATGTACAATTCAGACGGATAGGTACTTGGAAATCTGTGCGGCATCGACGCCATCGCGCGGATCGTCCCGGACGATCTCGCCGTTCTCGATGACCAGAACGCGGTCGGCGATATCGAGCGCGAAGCTCAAGACTTGCTCCGAGACGACGATCGAAAGACCCCGCTCGTCGCGGATTCGCTTCAGCGTTCGCGCCATATCCTTGATGATCGAGGGCTGGATGCCTTCGGTCGGCTCGTCGAGCAACAGCACCTTCGGTTTGGTGGCAAGCGCGCGCGCGATCGCAAGCTGCTGCTGCTGGCCGCCGGAGAGATTGCCGCCGCGGCGGTTTCTCATTTCGAGCAGCACCGGAAACAATTCGTAGATGCTGCCGGGCACTTCGGAGTCGCCCGAGACTACCAGGCCAGTTTCGATGTTTTCCTTCACCGTCATGGTGGAAAAGATCATCCGGCCCTGCGGCACGTAAGCCAGGCCCTTGGCGACGCGCTCGTAACTCGGCATTCCGCTAAGCTCGCTGCCGTCCATGCTCACCGAGCCGCTTTTGGTCGGCAGAATGCCCATCAGCGACTTCATCAGCGTGGTCTTGCCCATGCCGTTGCGGCCCATGATCGCCACGATTTCGTTGGGCGCCACCGAGACGTTGAGGCCGTGCAGCACTTCGCTCTGGCCGTAGGCGACGTGAAGGTTGGAAATAGCCAGCATCAAAAGCTCCCGTCTCTCACTGCTTAGTGACCCAGATAGACCTCAACGACCTTGGGGTCTTTCTTGACGTGCTCCATCGACCCCTCGGACAGGATCTGGCCCTGGTGGAGAACCGTGACCCTGTGCGCAATGTCCTCGACGAACTTCATATCGTGCTCGATCACCAGCACCGAGCGATCCTTGATGATGCGGTTGAGCAATTCTGCCGTCTTGGCGCGCTCGCTGACGCTCATGCCGGCAACCGGCTCGTCGAGCATCAGCAGATCCGGGTCCTGAATCAGAAGCATGCCGATCTCCAACCACTGCTTCTGGCCATGGCTGAGTTGGTCGGCATAGGTGTCGAGACGATCCCTCAGGAAGATCATCTCGGCGACCTCCTCGACCCGTTCCTTGACTGCTTCGTCGCGTTGAAAGGTCAGCGAGCCGAACACAGTGCGGCCACGCGGATAAGAAATTTCGAGGTTCTCGAATACGGTGAGATCTTCGAACACTGACGGCGTCTGGAACTTGCGCCCGACGCCGGCTTGAACGATCTGGTTCTCTTTCAGCTTGGTCAGCTCTTTGCCGCGAAACTGGATCGAGCCTGATGTCGCCTTGGTCTTTCCGCAGATCAGGTCGAGCACCGTGGTCTTGCCGGCGCCGTTGGGCCCGATGATGACCCGGATCTCGTTCTCCTCTACATAGAACGACAGGTTGTTGACGGCCTTGAAACCGTCGAACGAGACCGTGAGCGCCTCGACCGCGAGCAGAAAGTCTTTTGGCTGATGACCTATGCGCATGGTGGTCTCCTCACTCGGCCGGCGCGCCGCCCGCGACCGAATTGCCAGGCATTGCAAAGCTCGGTTTCTTCCGCGCGGCCAGCAGGCGATCGATGCGTGGTTGAACGTGGTCCTGCCAGATTCCCGCAAGGCCGTTCGGGAAGGCGAGCACGACCGCGATGAAGAGTGCACCCAGGCCAAACAGCCAAAGCTGCGGGAAGGACTCCGACAGGGCTGTCTTGGCGAAATTCACCAGCAGGGTGCCGTAGACCGCCCCGAAGATCGACATGCGCCCGCCGACCGCCGTGTAGATGACCATCTCGATCGACGGAACGATTCCGACAAAGGACGGCGACATGAAGCCGACCTCGAGCGTGAACAACGCGCCGCCGATCGCGGCAAACACCGCTGCGGCGCAGAAGGCGAAAATCTTGAAATTCGCGACGCTGTAGCCGGAGAAACGGACACGGTCTTCCTGCTCACGCATCGCCACCAGGATGCGGCCGAGCTTGGTCAGGCGAATGAACTGCGCCGCGAGGATGCAACCGAACAGCAGCACGACTTCGACAAAATACAGGATGAACTTGGCGTGGTCGGTGCGGATATCCCAGCCGTGCAGCGTGCGCAGGTCGGTGATGCCGTTGCTGCCGCCGGTGTAACCCTGTTGGCCGACGATCAGGATGGTGAGGATGGCCGCGATCGCCTGCGTGATGATCGCGAAATACACGCCACCGACACGGCGCTTGAACATGGCCGCGCCGATGATGAAGGAAAAGAGCGCCGGCACGAGAAGGATCGCAAGAAGCGTGATCGGGAAGCTGTGAAACGGTTTCCAGAAAAACGGCAGTTGCGTGAGCTGATTCCAGTCCATGAAGTCCGGGATGCCGGGGGTTGACTGGATCTTGGTGTTTTCGACGCTCGACGCCTCAAGCTTGAGATACATCGCCATGCAGTAGCCGCCGAGGCCGAAGAACACGCCCTGCCCGAGGCTCAGGATGCCGCCATAACCCCAGCAGATCACGAGCCCGATCGCGACGAAGGCGTAAGTCAGATATTTGGCGACCAGGTTGAGGCGGAAGATATCGAGCGACAGCGGCAGGATGACGAAGAGCAGCAGCGCCAGCGTGGCAAATCCGACCAGTTCCGATCGATTGAAAAAGCGCGAGTTGATGATCATGACCGTACTTTCTTGTTCTTATTTGCGGACCTTGAGAGCGAAGAGGCCTTGGGGTCGCATCATGAGGATCGCCACGATGGCGAGCAGCGTCAGGACCTTGGCCATCGATCCCGACATGAAGAATTCCATAGTCGATTGCGCCTGCGAGATCGTGAAGGCGGAGGCGATGGTACCGAGCAGGCTGGCCGCACCGCCAAAGACGACGACCAGGAAGGTGTCGACGATATAGAGCTGGCCGGCGGTTGGACCGGTCGAGCCGATCATGGTGAAGGCGCTGCCGGCGATCCCTGCGATGCCGCAGCCAAGACCGAAGGTGTAACGGTCGACTTTCTCGGTATTGATGCCGACAGCGCCGGCCATCACGCGGTTCTGCACCACTGCGCGCACCTGCCGGCCCCAGCGCGAGCGGAACATGATGTAGGCCACGGCAACGGTGATCAGCACGGTCAGGCACATCACGAAGATGCCGTTGATCGGTACCTCGATCGAATCTGTGATCTGCTTGCTGCCGAGCATCCATTGCGGCAGTTCGACACCCACCTCGCGGGCGCCGAAGATCGAGCGGTAAGCCTGCTGCAGGATGAGACTGAGGCCCCAGGTGGCGAGCAACGTATCGAGCGGGCGCTTGTAGAGGTGGCGTATCAGCGTCCATTCGACCAGCATTCCAAGCGAGCCGGAGGCGATGAAGGCCAGTATCATCGCAATGAAGAAATATCCGCCGAAAATGCTTGGGACATAGGCCTCGACGAAACTCGCCGTCATCCAGGTGACGTAGGCTCCCAAAATCATGAATTCGCCATGCGCCATGTTGATGACGCCCATCTGTCCGAAGATGATGGCAAGCCCCAGCGCCATCAGCACGTACACCGAGAACAGGATCAGGCCAGCAAAGCCCTGCATTGCGAGAATGGCGCCGAGATCACCAATCGAATAGTCGCCGAACATCGAGCCGCTCTCCACCGTCGGGAAGGCTCGCGTCGCGTGAGGCCGCGACGCGAGAAGTGATTGTCGAGAAAGGGCGCGCCGCGAAAGCGCGTTCCTTACTGATATCCCTTGGGGAACGGATCCGGTTCGACGAGATCGGCGGTCTCGTAGATCAGCTCGTACTGGCCATCGATCTTGGCCCGGCCGACACGCGTCTTCGACCAGAGATGATGGTTTTCGTGGATGCGGACGTACCCTTCCGGCGCGCCCTTGAACTCCACGCCGGGAGAGGCGGCTGCGATCTTGTCGATATCGAAGCTGTTCGCCTTCTCCACCGTCAGCTTCCACAGCCACGGGCCGAGATAGGCGGCCTGGGTCACGTCACCGATCACGGTCTTTTCGCCCCAAATCTTTTTGAAGGCGGCAACGAAAGCCTTGTTGTTCGGATTGTCGAGCGACTGGAAGTACTTCATGCAGGCATAGGCGCCCGCGATGTTCTCGCCGCCGATGCCGTCGATTTCGTCTTCGGTCACCGAGATGGTCAGCAGCGTCTGCTTCGACAGGTCGATGCCGGCGGCCTTGAGCTGCTTGTAGAACGCGACGTTCGAGCCGCCGACGATGATCGCGTAGATCACGTCCGGCTTGGTCAGCTTGATCTTGTTGATCACCGAGTTGAACTGCGTCGAGCCGAGTGGGAAATATTCCTCGCCGACGACCTTGGCATCCTTCAGATGGCCCTCGATATGCTTGCGGGCGATCTTGTTCGAGGTGCGCGGCCAGATGTAGTCGGAGCCGAGCAGATAGAAAGTCTTGGCGCCCTTGGTCTTGTTGACCCAGTCGAGGCCGGCGATGATCTGCTGGGTCGCTTCCTGGCCGGTATAGATGACGTTCTTGGACTGCTCGAGGCCTTCATAGAAGGTCGGATAATAGAGCATGCCGTTGTATTGCTCGAACACCGGCAGCACCGCCTTGCGCGAGGCCGACGTCCAGCAACCCATCACGGAAGCACATTTGTCGTTCACGAGGAGCTTCTTCGCCTTTTCGGCGAAGGTCGGCCAGTCGCTGGCGCCATCTTCCTGGATGAACTTGATCTTGCGCCCCAGCACGCCGCCAGCCGCATTGATCTGTTCGATCGCGAGCTTCTCAGCTTCCACCGAGCCCGTCTCCGAGATCGCCATGGTGCCCGTCACGGAATGAAGAATTCCGATCGTCACCTCGGTATCGGTGACCGCAAGCCCGGTGGTGTTGACCACGGACGTTGCGGGAACGTCGGCCCATGTGGATCGTGGAAACAGCGAAATGGCAGGAAGCGCCGCCATTCCTGCGAGCAGCTTGCGCCGAAGCGGTGACTTCAGGCCCTGTTTGGTCTCGTCTGACATGAAAACCCCCATTCGTGTTGCGAGGACGCGTTTTTGCCAGGCGAGGATGGCCCGAATTGTGCACTGCAGAGATACGCAAGATCGCGTATATTGCACCGCAAAATAACGACGTAGATTTTGGCATCCGAGTTGCAGCGGATCGGTGGGCTAATCAGGAGAGCAGCGTGGCCGGGCGGCAGCGGATAGACCGCGTCAGACGCCAATATAATCAATGGGTTGCAAACCAGACGCTTGAGGATTACGCGCTCCGCTTCACCGCTAAGAGCGCCCGGCGATGGTCGGCGGCCCGGGTTGCCAATACGGCGCTCGGCGCCATTTCTTTCCTGGCGCTGGAGGCTATCGGCGGCACCATTACGCTCAATTACGGCGTGACCAACGCCGCCGCCGCAATCCTTGTCGTCAGCATCATTATCTTCTGTTGCGGCCTGCCGATTGCCTACCATGCCGCAAAATGCGGCATCGACATCGATCTCCTCACGCGTGGTGCTGGCTTCGGCTACATCGGTTCCACCATCACCTCGCTGATTTACGCGTCCTTCACCTTCATCTTCTTTGCGATCGAAGCGGTCATTCTCGCCAGCGCGCTCGAGATGTGCTTCGGAATCCTGCGCCCGATCGGCTACCTCATCAGCGCCGTCGTCATCATTCCGCTGGTGACGCATGGCATCACGCTGATCAGCCGCTTTCAGCTCTGGACGCAACCTCTGTGGATCGTTCTGCACATCATCCCCTTCGCGGCGATCGCGTATGCCAACCCCCACTCTTTTGCCGAATGGACCACGTTCGCCGGCGAGCATGGCGACCCGGCCGGGCATCTTGATCTGTTGCTGTTCGGCACCGCTGCCTCCGTCGTGTTCTCTCTGGTGGCGCAGATCGGCGAGCAGGTCGACTTCCTGCGTTTCCTTCCGCGCGACCGGCGGACGTCGAAGAAATCGTGGTGGATTGCACTGCTAAGCGCGGGACCGGGATGGATCATCCTTGGTGCGCTGAAGCTCTTGGCTGGGTCATTTCTGGCCTTCTTTGCCCTCAGCCACGGGGTCACCCACGAGCACGCGGCCGAACCCGCCTATATGTATCTTGAGGCGTTCCGCTACGTGCTGTCGACGCCCGAACTGGCATTGACGCTGACCGGCGTCTTTGTGGTTCTCTCCCAGGTCAAGATCAACGTCACCAACGCCTATGCCGGCTCGATCGCATGGTCGAATTTCTTTTCCCGGCTCACTCACAGCCATCCCGGCCGCGTGGTCTGGCTGGTCTTCAACGTACTGGTTGCACTGCTGCTGATGGAGATCGGCGTCTACAAGGCGCTGGAGCAAACGCTCGCCCTTTATTCAAACGTCGCGATCGCCTGGGTCGGCGCACTGGTCTCGGACCTCGTCGTCAACAGACCGCTCGGCCTGCGGCCGGCCCATATGGAATTCAAACGCGCGCATCTTTACGACATCAACCCGGTGGGCGTCGGTGCGATGACCATCGCGACGCTAGTTTCGATCACTGCGTTCTACGGCCTGTTTGGGCCGACCGCCAAGGCGCTCGCACCCTTTGTCGCCTTGATCGTGGCCTTTGCGGCAGCGCCGCTGATCGCGCTTCTGACCGGCGGCAAATATTACATCGCGCGCAAGCCGAAGCGGAGCTGGCAGAACGTTGAAGCCATCAAATGCTGCATCTGCGAGCACACCTTCGAACCGGAAGACATGGCGGCTTGCCCGGCCTATGCCGGACCGATCTGCTCGCTGTGCTGTTCGCTTGACGCGCGTTGTCACGACCTCTGCAAGCCGCACGCCCGCATCCAGGCGCAGGTCTCCGAGAGCCTGGGCAAGTTGCTCCCGCAGCCGATCTACGCGCGGATCAATTCGCAGCTTGGTCACTATCTCGGAGTATTCGCGGTCTCCGCCGGGCTCGTCGGGCTAACGCTCGGCCTGATCTACCTTCAGACCGCGTCCGCCATCGATGCCGACCGCCTGCTGCTGTCCGATGCGCTGTGGAAGGTTTTCTTTGCGCTCTCGATCATCATCGGCGTCGTCGCATGGCTGTTCGTGCTTGCGCAACAAAGCCGGCGCGCGGCGGAAGAAGAGACCCGGCGGCAGACCGCCCTTCTGATCCAGGAGATTGACGCCCACAAACGAACCGACGCCGAGCTGCAGCGCGCCAAGGAAGTCGCGGAGTCCGCCAACCTTGCCAAGAGCCGATACGTGGTCGGGCTTAGTCACGAACTGCGCTCGCCGCTGAATGCCATCTCCGGCTATGCGCAGCTTCTGGAGCAGGATGCGAGCCTCGCTACCAAGCCGCGCGATCAGGTACGGGTGGTCCGCCGCAGCGCTGATCACCTGTCGGGGCTGATCGACGGCATTCTCGATATTTCGAAGATCGAAGCCGGACGGCTTTATTTGTCACGGGACGAAGTTCGCTTGGGCGATTTTCTCGACCAGCTCGTCGGCATGTTTCGGCTTCAGGCAGCCGCCAAGAACATCGATTTCGTGTTCAAGCGGTCTTCGATGTTGCCCTCCGTCGTTTACGCCGATGAAAAGCGGCTGCGCCAGGTTCTCATCAATCTCCTGTCCAACGCCATCAAATTCACCCAGACCGGAAGTGTGCAGTTGGTCGTGCATTACCGCAGCCCGGTTGCCGAATTCGAGGTGATCGACAGCGGCCCCGGAATTCCATCATCCGATCTCGAACGCATCTTTGCGCCGTTCGAGCGCGGTGCGCTCGGCGCCTCGCAGCCTCAAACTGGGACCGGACTGGGGCTGACCATCAGCCGTCTGCTCGCCGGCGTGATGGGCGGCGATATTCAGGTGACCAGCACGGTCGGCATCGGCAGCACGTTCCGCGTGAAGATCCTGTTGTCGGAAGTCGCCAACCCGAAACGGATCGCCCCCATCGATGCACCGGTGTCCGGTTATCACGGACCGCGCAAGACGATCCTGATCATGGATGACGATCCGATCCAGCGCGATCTCCTGCGTGAGGTACTTTCACCGCTCGGCTTCATCCTGCTCAGCGCGCCCGATGGCCCGGGTTGCCTGGCGCTTGCCCAGCATTGCCGCCCGGATCTTTTCCTGCTGGATATCTCGATGGCCGGCATGGACGGTTGGATGGTGGCGGAGACGCTGCGCTCTACCGGTCACCGTCAGGCCCGTATCCTGATGGTGTCGGCGAGCGCGCTGGAGGCGCACGGCACGCCGCTGGCGCAGCCTTTTCACGATGGTTATCTGATGAAGCCGATCGACATTCCGCGGCTTCTGGAGTTGATCCGCCAGCTTCTCAAGAACGAATGGGAATATGCAGGCGAACAGATGACCGCACCGCAATGGCAGCCGAATTGCGGCTTGCTGCCGCCGGCAAGGCAGGTCGAGGAACTCATAAGCCTCGGGCAGCTCGGCTATATTAGGGCGATCCAGGTCAAGCTCGGCGAGATCGGATTCGAATATCCCGAGCACAGCGATTTCGTGTCGCAAATGCGCTCCCTGATCGATCGTTTCGATCTTGATCGGTACATGGCAACCCTGAAGGCGCTTCACAGCCATGATCGCTGAGTCCAAAAAGCGCGAAGTCGCACTCGTCGTCGACGACTCGCCGGAAACATTGCGTCTATTGACCGACGCGCTGGATGGCGCCGAAATGACTGTCATGGTGGCGATGGATGGCGCGGCCGCGCTGCGCATTGTCGATCAAATCACGCCTGACATCATCCTGCTAGACGCCATGATGCCCGGCATGGACGGGTTCGAGACCTGCCGGCGCCTGAAGCGCGATGCAGGCTTGAGCAACGTGCCGGTTATCTTCATGACTGGACTTGCGGAAACCCAGCACATCGTCAGCGGCCTGGAAGCCGGCGGCGTCGATTACGTCACCAAACCCATCGTGATCGAGGAAATGCTGGCGCGGATTCGCGTCCATCTGGCCAACGCCCGGCTGACGCAGAGTGCACGCGCCGCCCTCGACGTATCCGGCCGCTATCTGCTCGCCGTCAACGGACAGGGAAAGATCGCTTGGGCCACGCCACAGGCGCAAAAGATGCTGTTGGAGAACCTGCCCTTCCATGCCGGCGAGGAATTCGCGTTGCCCGAATCCATTTTGCACTGGCTCGCGCAGATGCAGAAGGGCAGAGCCAAATCGAAAGCGCTGACCGCATCCCTGCCCGAGAATGAACAGCTTCAACTGCAATACATGGGAAAGCTTGGTCCCAATGAATTCCTGTTGCGTCTTGCCAAGGATTCCAGTGCCGACACGCCGATCGAATTTTACAGCGAACTCGGACTGACGACGCGCGAGGGCGAAGTGTTGTCGTGGCTGAGCAAGGGCAAGACCAACCGCGACATCGCACAGATCTTAGGTCTGAGCCCGCGCACTGTGGACAAGCACCTCGAGCAGATTTACGCCAAACTCGGCGTCGAGAACCGCACGGCCGCCGCAGCCGTCGCAACCAACACAAATCGGCGCCATTCGTGAAGTTCATGCTTCGAATTTTGCATCGCATCAATTCTTCGTGGCGCGGAACGCTCAATTTTTAAGCGTGCAACCGCCTCGCGGCTCAGGCCTAATCGCACCAACTTCGACTCGCGTGCATCAGCAAATTGGCAAGCGATACGAAACAGGAAGCGAGCGGTGGAGGATCGCATGCGAAGAAGTGGGTCGGTCGCCTTGCTGTCGTGCGTGTGCGCGCTGACGAACGCGGCCCTTGCCTTCGACAACGGACAATACGACAGCGTCTCGCCGGACATCCGCGCATGGTTCAAAGGCGTGACTGCGCCAAACGGCGTCCCCTGCTGCGATATGGCTGACGGTCATCTCACCGACTATGATTTTCGCGAGGGCTCTTATTGGGTTCCCATTGAGGGGCGGTGGATGGCGGTACCCGAGCGTGCCATTATCCGCGATCGCGGCAATCCGATTGGTCAAGCTGTGGTTTGGTACGTGCATCACCGCGGAAGTTTCATCATCAGCTGCTTTGTGCCAGCGGACGCAGTGTGAGTTTCGGCACGTAGACTTGAGCTCTGCCTAAACGACGCGCTATATCCCCGATGAGCTGATAAAACTATCGTATGCCGAAATGCACTTCTCCATTCAAGGACACGCGGCGGATTCTGATCATTGGTCAGGACGGATTGCAACGACACATACCTGCCTGTTGTGCCGATCAAGGTCTGAGCAAGTGTTTTGGAATATCGCGCCAAGAAGTGGCATCGCGGGATGACCACCGTTCCTTTTTTGTAGGCGCTGACATTGTCCAGACTGGACCCTCGTCGTCCTCATCGCATGGCGACGTCGAAGCCGCCGGCACGTTTGGTGATAGTAAAACGCGAATTTGTCCCTGACCGTCGATAATCACTTCCGCGGCGCCAGCCTCCCTGGCAGCGCGGATCACGCGGGCAATTTCACCTTGAGTAATCCTGGCGGCACAACGCGGCATAGAGCGAACCTTTTCGGTTTGCAACGACCATTCGATGCCGCAGCGATAGAACCGGCGATCTGAAGCCACCGATATCAAGCGATATCTTGGGTTCGCCTAGAGCCATGAGGCTTTGATCGCGAATTCGGTGGCCTTGGCGGAAGAAAACTTGTTGTAGCGAAGCAACCGAAACAGCCGATCAACATTTCTAAGGCGGCGCACCACGTTCTACCAATTTCAATGGGTTGCGCTCGCCCAAGAGTGGCTTAAGTGACTTTCGGAGTAACTTTAAAAAGCAACTATCCTATATTTCAATGGGTTACGCGCGTGGTGCGCTCGGAGGGCGGTCGCATTTCTTGTGATTTCAATAACTTATCCGAGCGAACCGGAGAAAAAGGTTCCGATCAGACCTAAAGGTGCCTTTCGCGATTCTTCAAGAGCCTTTGCGCCAGTCATGGCCTCCTACGATTTGGCTACGGCGCACCAGGCACCACCTCGCTAGGAAGACGTTCAAGCAAACAAGTTGTCTTTTGTCAGGTTTAGTCCGAAGGGCCGCATGCGCAGGCGCCCGCCTCCCGCCGCGTCCTAGAGTTTTTCGATCTTGCTCGCGTCGAAAAGTTCAAGCGTTGTTGGGCCTGCG